>Ga0070699_100006140_pt1 | contig 10499 bp, 4 predicted proteins | sample KBSK1503metaG_FD_65473 | JGI IMG/M metagenome (GOLD analysis project Ga0070699, IMG submission 65473) | Corn, switchgrass and miscanthus rhizosphere microbial communities from Kellogg Biological Station, Michigan, USA - KBS K1-50-3 metaG | ecosystem: Host-associated > Plants > Roots >... | reverse complement strand
CGCCCTGACCGGCGCCGACGTCACCGCGCTTTGTGTGGCCACCGGCCTCTCACGCTCCGCGGTCACCGACAGCGCCGGCGGATTCCGCCTGGCCGAGATGCCCGTCTGCGTGTACACGGTCACCGCGACCCTGCAGGGCTTCAAGACCACCAGCCGCAGCGTGCAGGTGGCGGTCAACAACGTGACCAAGGCCGACTTCCGCCTCCAGGTCGGGAACAAGTCGGAGTCGGTGACGGTCGAGGCGACCACGCCCGTGATCGAGTTCTCCGACAAGCTCAACAGCTACGTGGACCGCGAGCGGGTGGCCGAGATGCCCCTGAACGGCCGCGACTTCCAGGCCCTGCTGAGCACGGTGCCGGGGGTGCAGCGCTCGCCGGGCGGCGGCTTCCTGTCGATCAACATCAGCGGCCAGCGCAGCACCTCGAACAACTTCATGGTGGACGGGATCTCGAACAACGACCGCTACTACGGCGACATCGCCTTCGGCACGCCGGGTGTCGTCGGCCTCGTGTCCACCGTGATCCCGTCCGACGCCATCCAGGAGTTCACGGTGCAGCAGACGCCGGGCGCCGAGTTCGGCGTGAAGGGGGGCGCGGCGATCAACATCGTGATGAGGAGCGGCACCAACGAGTTCCACGGCTCGACCTACTACTTCCGGCACGACGACTGGATGGACGCCAAGAACTACTTCACCAAGACCTGCTTCGATGCCACCTCCAAGACGAGAAAGGACTGCGTTCCGCCCAACCCCAAGAACCCCCTGAAGAACCAGCAGTTCGGCGTCACCTTCGGCGGTCCGATCGTCAAGGATCGGACGTTCTTCTTCGGCTACTACGAAGGCCAGCGCATCCAGGTGGGCACGCCCTACCGCGCGTTCGTGCCCACTCCCAGCCAGGTGTCCCAGGCCCGGGCCCGGATCGCGGCCGCGGGCCTCCGCACGACCAAGGCGGGCGAGAGCCTGCTGGGCTTCTACCCCACGGATCCGAGCGGCGAGATCGCGGTCAACACGCCGCTCGTGGGCACCTCCGACAACTTCTCGCTCAAGCTCGACCACAAGCTGAACGACAAGAACCAGCTCGCCTTCCGTGGGATGTACGGGCGCAGCCACCAGTCCGTGTCCGGGGGCTCGAGCTTCGTGAGCCCCGCGGCCCCGAACCCGCCCGACATGTGGAACTCCGTGACCGACCCGCGGGTCGCGCTGGTGGGCGGGACCTGGACCTCCACCCTCGCCCCCAACAAGATCCTCGAGACCCACGTGGGCTACAACCGCTTCTCCCAGGTCCTCGGCATCAACAACAAGGTCGACCCCAAGAGCCTGGGCATCGACACCGGTCCCCTCGACCCGCTCGACTTCGGCGTCCCTTACGTGGACTACTTCTCGAGCTTCGGCTACATCGGCGGCATCGGCGGCTACCCCATCACCACCGCTCCCAACGCCAACCTCGACGTCTCCTCGAGCTTCACCTGGATCGGGGGCAAGCACACGTTGAAGTTCGGGGGCAACTACCAGAACGCGACCACCTATAGCGTGCGCAACCGCGCCCGCACGACGCTGGAGTTCACGGCGGGGACGGGGGATCCGGTGGACTCGATCGTGGCCATGCTCCTCGGCCGCGCCGACTTTGCCGGACGCACGTTCGGCAGCACCGTCCGCCACCTCCGCCAGAACTCGTTCGGCGCCTACGTGAGCGACGACTGGAAGCTCTCCCCGCGCTTCACGCTGACGCTCGGGTTGCGCTACGACGTCAGCCTTCCGCTCGGAGAACGGGACAACCTGGCCGCCCGGTTCTTCCCGGACCGCGGCCTGGTGAACCTCGGCACCGGTGGCGTGAGCTCGCTCCACGAGACCGACAAGAACAACTTTGGCCCGCGCGCGGGCTTCGCCTGGGACATCACCGGCGACGGCAAGACCGCACTCCGCGGCGGGTACGCCTTGACCTACGACGTGGGCAACTTCGCCGCGCTGCACGCGCCCTACAACATCAACGGGGCGCGCACCGGCGCCTTCACCAACCCCACCCTGGGGGTCTTCGGGGTCAGCCTGCTCGGGGACCTGGGCCTGCAGGCGGACGATCCCGATGCCACCTGCCTGAACCCCGACACGGGCGCCAACGGCGACTACGTCTGCATCCAGCCCGGCAAGCCCATCTTCGGCAGCTCGCCCACCGGCCAACCCCCCTTCAACGTCTTCGCGATCGACCCTCACCTGCAGACGCCGTACTTCCACCTCTATCACCTGAGCCTGCAGCGGGAGATCTTCAAGAGCAACGTGATCAGCTTGAGCTACGTGGGCTCTCGCGGCCGGGACCAGCTCATGGTACGTGACTTGAACGCGCCGCCCCTCGGCACCGACTACCGGAGTCCCCAGTCCCACCGCCCCTTCGCCACGAAGTTCCCGACCTACAAGCACATCGTCGAGCTCGTCAACGACGGCCGGAGCTGGTACGACAGCCTCCAGGTCACCTGGCGCCAGGCCAATTGGCACGGGATCAACACGCAGTACAACCTGACCTGGTCGAGGTGCACCGACTACAACTCGGTGAACCGGGGCGGTGGGGGCCAGGCGGGCCAGAACCAGAACCCCTACAACCCCGCCGCCAACAAGGGGCGGTGCGACCACGACGTGCCGCTGAACTTCGGCGTGGGCGGCGTCTACAAGATCCCCGAGCTGGGGGCGGGACGCCTCGGCGCGGGCTGGGAGTTCTCGACGATCTTCAACGCGTTCGCGGGGCGTCCCTACACGCCGAACGTGGCCCGCGACCGCTCGGGGCAGGACTTCGACCGCACTCGCGCGAACTGCAGCAGCACCGACATCCGCTACAACCCCCGCGACGCCGACAAGTACATCGCGAACCCCGAGATCTTCTCGATTCCGCCGAACGGGACGCTCGGGACCTGCGGGCGCAACATCATCCGGGGCCCCGGGTTCGCGCAGTGGGACCTGGCGCTCGTGAAGAACACGAAGATCAACGACCGGTTCCACGTGCAGCTCCGCATCGAGGGCTTCAACATGCTCAACCGGGCGAACTTCGGCGCCCCGACGAGCAACATCCGCAACAGCGCGTTCGGCAAGTTCAGCACGACCCCCGACGTGGACCAGGGCAACCCGGTGATCTCGCAGGGCGGGCCGCGCGCCTTCCAGTGGGCCCTGCGGCTGCTGTTTTAATCGCGAATGCGGCGCGCTCCGCTCCGCGTAAGTCTTCTTTGAACGTCTCGCGCCGGAGTGAATCCGGCGCGAGCCGATGCAGGTAACGCTCCGCTGCGCACGCCGGACGCTCGCGCCGGAGGAGTTCGCCGGGACCTGGCGCCGCTCCGAGGGGGAGTCTGGTAGAATCCAGCTCCCCCTTCCTCTTTCATGCGGCACTGGGCCCTCCTCCTCAGCCTCACCGCGCTCCCCGCCGCCGCGGCCGAACGCCCGAACGTCGTGCTCGTCACCCTCGACACGACGCGGGCCGACCGGATGGGCTTCCTCGGCTCGACGCGGGGCCTCACCCCCGCGCTCGATGCCCTCGCGCGCGAGGCCACCGTCTTCGAGAAGGCCTTCGCGCAGGCCCCCATCACCACGGTCTCCCACGCCACGATCCTCAGCGGCACGTACCCGCAGTTCCACCGCGTGAACGACTTCGGCGTGCCGCTGTCCGGGTCCGTGCCGTGGCTTCCCGACCTGCTGCGCGGGCAGGGCTACCGCACCGCGGCCTTCGTGGGCGCGCTGATCCTGGACCCGCGCGGCGGCCTCGCCCCCGGCTTCGACCGCGGCTTCGACACCTACGACGCCGGCTTCCGGGTCAAGCGCGGGAAGGAAGATCGCTACGCCACGATGGAGCGGCGCGGGGGCGACGTGGTGTCGCGCGCGCTCGCCTGGCTCGGCAAGCGCCCACCCGGGCCCTTCTTCCTCTGGGTCCACCTCTACGACGCCCACGATCCCTACGAGGCGCCCGAGCCCTTCCGTTCCCGCTTCGCCACGGCGCCCTACGACGGCGAGATCGCCTACGTCGATGCGCAGGTCGGGAAGCTCGTCGCCGGCTTGCGTGACGCGCAGCTCCTCGACCGCACGGCCGTCGCGGTCATCGCCGACCACGGCGAAAGCCTCGGCGAGCACGGCGAGTCCACCCACGGCGTGTTCCTCTACGACCCGACCCTCCGCGTCCCGCTCCTGGTCAAGCGTCCCGGTGGGCGCGACGCGGGACGGCGGGTGGCATCGCGGGTCAGCGCCGTCGACCTGGCGCCGACGCTGCTCGAGCTGGCCGGAGTCGCGGTGCCACCGTCCACGCAGGGCCAGTCGCTCCTGCCGCTGCTATCGGCGACGCGGCCGGCGGACCGTCCGGCCTACGCCGAGACCGACTACCCGCAGCGCGCGTTCGGCTGGAGCAGCCTGGCCGCGTGGCGGATCGACCGGTTCCTCTACGTGAAGGCGCCCCGGCGCGAGCTGTACGACGTCGCGGCCGATCCCGCGGCGGCCCACGACCTCGCCACCGCGCGCGCGGCGGTCGCCGACGGCATCGCCCGGAGCCTCGAGGAGTTCCGGCGCCGCACCACCGCGGGAAGCGGCGGCGGTTCGCCCGCGCCCGCGGTGGACCCGGCCCTCGCCGAGAAGCTCTCCGCCCTCGGCTACGTCTCCACCGGCGCGGCCGCGCCGACGGCGTCCGGCATCGACCCCAAGGACAAGGTGGCGGTGGCCAACACGCTGCACGACGCGATCCTGTCGCTGGAGAACGGCGACACCGCCCGGGCCGGCGCGCTGCTCGAGCGCGTGATCGCCACCGATCCCCAGATCCCGATGGCGCAGCTCCAGCTCGGCGTGGCCCGCTGCCGGGAGCGCCGGTACGCGCAGGCGATCGCGCCACTGCGCCGCGCGATCGAGCTGCAGCCGGACGCGGTGATGGCCCACTACGAGATGGGCATCGCGCTCTTCGAGACGGGAGACTGGAAGAGGGCGGCCGGCCACTTCGAGATCGTGGCCGCGAAGATGCCGAAGTTCGCCGACGCACGCTTCTCGCTCGGCTCGGTGTACGCGCGCATCGACCGCGTGGACGAAGCGGTCGGCGAGCTGAAGGCCGCCCTGGAGCTGGAGCCGCGGCACTACCGCGCCAACCTCCTCCTCGGGCGGATCCTCACGCTGCAGGGCCGGGCGGAGCCGGCCGTGCCGTACCTGCAGCGCGCGGCCGAGGCGCAGCCTTCCTCGGTCGAAGCCCAGGCTTTCCTGGCCGACGCGTACCAGGCGCTGGGCCGGGCTGCCGACGCGGCCCAGGCGCGGGCCCGCGCGCAGCAGCTGCGGAAACCCTAGCCACAGACGCGAGCGCAGCGGGATTCACTCCGTCAACCCGCGAGGGCCCGCTGCTGCGCGGCGATCACCCGATCGATGCGGCGGTCCGTCTCATCGTTCACCGTCCGTCGCGCGGGGTCGGCGTCGAACCAGTCAATCGACCGGGCCATCCCCTCGGCGAAGCTCGTTTGCGCACGGAACTCCGGCACGAAGCGCCGGATCTTCGCGTTGTCGAAGACGACGCTCCACGCCTTGTCCCCGAGCAGGCTGCCGCCGCGCTCGGGGTAGAGCGACGCGATCAGGTCCGAGGGGACGTGGACCAGCTTCGGCTCCGCGCCCGCCGACCGCGCGATCACCCCGTAGATCGCCTCCCACGTCAGCACCTCGTCGCTGGTGATGTGAACGGCTTCGCCCACGGCCCCGGGGTGCCCCAGCAGGCCCAGAAGCCCCACCGCGAAGTCCGAGGCGGCGGTCATCACCCACAGCGAGGTCCCATCGCCGTGGCAGACGATGGGACGGCCGCGGCGCATGCGGTTCACGACCGTGTAGTCCTGCCCCCCGAACCCGGAGGGGATCCAGGTCGGACCGTACGTGTACGAAGGACGCACCACGGTGACGGGAAAGCGTGATTCCTCCCTCGCGCGCCGCAGGCGCTCTTCGCAGGCGATCTTCTGGCGGGCGTACTCCCAGAAAGGATTCCGCAGCGGCGTCGCCTCCGTGATGACGTAATGGACGACCGGCTTCTCGTACGCGGCGGCGGTGCCGATGAACACGTACTGCGAGGTCCGGCCCGCGAACGCTTCGATCGCGGTCTCCGCCTGCTCCGGTCGATAACAGAGGAAGTCCACGACCGCGTCGAAGCGCGTGTCCTCGGCCAGGCGGCGCAGCCGGCCGCCGTCGTCGCGCTCTCCCATCACGGCCCGCACGCCGCCCCGGAGCCGCGAAGGGCTGCGGCCGCGGTTCAGGATCGTCACCTCGTGGCCCCGCCCGACGGCCAGATCGACGCACGCGGTGCTGATGTTCCCGGTGCCGCCCAGGAAGAGGAGCTTCACGCGCCGGGGCGCCCGAGGGCGGCCAGCAGCTCGCGGTCGAAGGCCGCGAGCAGGCTCTCCTGCACGGCATACGGGCCCGGCGTGTAGGCGCGCGACGACACGCCCTGCTGCGCCAGCTCGCACACGTGCCAGTCCTGGCGGTTGGTGCGGTCCCAGAATGCCACCGCGTCCTCCGGCCCCGCGGCGGACGGCGCCCCCGACTCCGGCGCGAACAGCCACTCGCACACGATGCGCGTCCGGTCCGGGGCCTGCGGCGACAGCGTGTGCCACATTGCGTAATCCGGCAGGAGGGTCAGGAACAGGTTCGGGAAGACCGAGTAGTAGTAGACGCGGCGGCGATCGTCGTCGCTCAGGGGTCCCACCGGTTGCGGGCACGCCGCCCGTCCGCTGAGCGTCAGGCTGTCGCCGGGCGCGTCGATCGTCATGTAGCCGCCCAGGATGGGCCCTTCGGTCAGGTCGTTGGCGCCGCTGCGGTAGGGCGAGAGCCGGGTCAGCTCCGGGTGGATGCGCGGGCAGTGGTAGCACTCCGAGAAGTTCTGGAAGAAGAGCTTCCAGTTGGCGCGGACGTCGTACTCGATGCGGCGGAAGGGCCGCAGCTCGCCGAGACGCCACGCGGCGAACTTCCCGGCGAGGGGGGCCAGCACGGCCTCGAGCGCCAGCGCCTGCGGGTCCAGACTGACGAACAGGAAGCCGTCCCACGCACCGAGCGCGGCTCGATGCAGCGGGAGCTCGGCCGGGTCGAAGCCGGGCGTGTCGGCCATGTGCGGCGCGCCCAAGAGGCGGCCGTCGAGAGCGTAGGTCCAGCCGTGGTACGGGCACTGGATCGCGCCACCCAGCCGTCCGGCGACCGCCTCGCACAGGCGGGTGCCGCGGTGCCGGCAGACGTTGAAGAACGCGCGCGGCGTTTGCTGCGCGTCGCGCACCACGATCAGGCTCTCCCCCGCTACCTCGGCGAGGAAATAGTCCCCCGGGGCCGCGACCTGGTCGGCGCGGCCGACGCATACCCAGCGCCGGGCGAAGATGCGATCGGCTTCCTCGCCGTAGATGTCCTCGGAAATGTAGTAGTCCCGCGGCAGCGTCCGGACCTGGCCCGGGAGCGCGTGGCCGCGGTACACCGCCGCCTCGCTCACCGGCTCGCTTCGCGCCGCAGCGCGCGGCCGGGGCGGCGGCCCGTGGCCGCGCCCGCCTCGTAGACGACGGCGCCGTTGACCCAGACGCGCTGGATGCCGGCGGAGAGAGCGTGGGGATCGCGCGTGGTGGCGCGGTCCATCACGGTCGCGGGGTCGAAGAGGACGAGGTCGGCGAAGGCCCCGGGCCGGACCTGCCCGCGGTCCCGCAGGCCCACGTTGTGGGCGGCCAGGCTCGTCATCTTGCGCACCGCCTCCTCCAGGCTCACGACCTTCCGCTCGCGCACGTAGCGGCCGAGCACGCGGGGGTAGGTCCCGAACCCGCGCGGGTGGCGGCCGTCCAGCTCGCCGTCGGTGCAGACGTTGGTGTACGGCCACGCCAGCAGCCGCTCCAGGTCCGGCTCGCTCATGCTGGTGCCGATCACGCTCTCCACGTCGTCGTCGTCCTTGTGCGTGGCCTCGAAGGCGAGCGCTTCCCTGATGAGCGCCATCAGCGTCGCCGGAGGATCGGTGCCGCGCAGCCGCGCGATCTCCGCCAGCGTCTTGCCGCCGTACGACGGCTCGGGGGCGAACGTGCCCAGCAGGAGATCGTCCGGCGTCGAGATCTCCCGCAGGACGAACTCCGCCGTCTTCCGGCTCTCGAAGTCGCGCTCGGGGAAGAGGACGGTGAGCGTCGACTGCCAGTACAGGTACGGGTAGATGTCGGCCGTGATGTCCACGCCGGCCGCGCGCGCCTGGTCCAGGGTGCGCAGGAGGCGGTCGGCCTGACCCCAGAGGCTGTGCATCGCCAGCTTCACGTGGGAGACCTGGACGGGAAGCTTCGCCTCGCGCCCGACCGTGATGATCTCGTCGATCGCGTCCCAGAAGGCGCGGTCCTCGCTGCGGACGTGGCTGATGTAGCGCCCGCCCGAAGCGGCGGCGACGCGGGCCAGGTCCAGCACCTCCGAGCGCGCGGAGAAGATGCCGGGGTCGTATTCGAGGCCGCTCGACAGGCCGAGCGCGCCCGCCTTCATCTCCTGCGCGAGCAGGTCGCGCATCCGCGCCACTTCCTCCGGCCGCGCGGGCCGCCGGAAGTCCTCGCCCATCACCTTCCCGCGGATCCGGCCGTGGCCGGCATAGGAGGCCACGTTGATCGCCGCCGGTGCGCGGTCGAGGCGGGCGAAGAATTCAGCCAGCGGCCAGGGCGACCCGCCGTCCTGGCCCACCACGATCGTCGAGATGCCCTGGCTCACCGCGGCCAGCGCGTCGGCGTGCTCGAACAGGCCGCGGTCACCGTGGCTGTGGGTGTCGATGAAGCCGGGGGCGAGGACGAATCCCCTCGCGTCGACGACGGTCTCGCCGGCCGCGGGCGAGAGCGCACCCACCTCGGCGATGCGGTCGCCGCTCACGCGCACGGCCCCCGGGTGCCGCGGTGCCCCGGTGCCGTCGACGACCACCGCGTTCACGATGAGCACGGAGGCCGCCAGGAATGCGGGGATCATGGTTGGGCGGCAGCGTACGCCGGCCCCCGCACGATGGTCAAGGTCGTGCACCCGGCCTTGGTACTATCCAGTCGTGGGCGACTCCTTCCTTCCGGTGGACCACGAGGCCCGCGAGCGGGCTCGCCGCGACCACGCCACCAGCTTCGTGCTGGAAGCGGGGGCCGGCACCGGAAAGACGACGCTCCTCGTGGACCGGATCGAGGCCCTGATCCGCTCCGGCGCCGTGAGCCTCGACGAGATCGCGGCGGTGACCTTCACGGAGAACGCGGCGACCACGATGAAGCTGCGGCTGCGCGAGCGGCTGGAGCGGGCCCGCGTGGACTCCGCGGCGCCGCCCGTCGAGCGCGACCGCGCCGAGCAGGCGCTCCAAGTCCTGGAGCGCGCGCAGATCTCCACCCTCCACGCCCTCTGCGCCGCCATCCTCGGCGAGCGTCCCCTGGAGTGCGGCGTCGTCCCGGGCTTCCGGGTGGCCGACGAGGCCGAGGCCGACCTGCTCTTCGCCCGCGCGTGGGAGGAGTGGCTCGCGGAGCGCCTCGTGGGCGGGGACGACGTGCTTCTCGAAGCTCTCGAGCGCGGCATTCCCCTGGAGGGCGAGGGACCCTGGGGCGAGCGCGGGTCGCTCCGGGGCCTGGCCCGGACGCTCCTCGAGCAGCGCGACCTGAAGCCTCTCGTGGCCGATGCCGCCGTGGACGCGCCGGTCTGGCGGGCGGAGCTGCTCGCGGAGGCCACTACCGCGCGGGCGCTGCTGCCCCACGTGCAGGACGGCGACACGCTGGGCGCGCGCCTGGGCGTCCTCGTGGAGTTCGCGGAGGAGAGCCGTGTGCTCGAAGGCCCGACCCTCGTCGCCCACCTGCGCCGGCTGCCAATCATCCCGCGCAATTTCGGCCACAAGCCCCGCTGGTCGTCGCCGGAGTCGCTCGAGCAGGCGCGCCGGGTCGCGGCCTGGACCAAGGAGGCCGCCGAGAAATGGATGGCGGCCCTGGGGGCGGTGCTGCACGGGCGCCTGGTGAACGGGCTGCTGGGCGTGACCGCGATCTACGAGAGGATGAAGCGCGAGCTGGGCCGCCTCGACTACCTCGACCTGCTCCTCGGCGCCCGGGACGCGCTGCGCGGGAGCGAGTCGGTGCGCGCCTACTTCCGCCGCCGCTTCCGCCTCGTCCTCATCGACGAGTTCCAGGACACCGATCCGCTGCAGGTGGAGATCGCCGAGCTGCTCACCGCCGGCGTCCCCGGCGCCCTCGTCGTGGTGGGCGACGCGAAGCAGTCGATCTACCGCTTCCGGCGCGCGGAGGTCTCTCTCTTCCGGCGCGCGTCCGAGGCCGCGGCCAGCCGGCCCGGCCACGCCGTGCTCCATCTCACCCAGAACTTTCGCTCGCGGCCCGCCGTCCTGCGCTTCGTCAACCGCGTCTTCGCGCGGCTCCTCCAGCCCTCGGAGGAGGCGGGGCAGCCGGCGTACGAGCCGATCGCGCCGCCGCCGGGGCTCTGGGATGAGCCCTCGGTCCTGGCCCTGCGCTTCCCCGCCCCCTTCGCCGAAGGCGAGGACCTCCTGCGGGCGGAGGCGGCGGCCCTGGCGCGC
>Ga0070699_100006138_pt1 | contig 10506 bp, 9 predicted proteins | sample KBSK1503metaG_FD_65473 | JGI IMG/M metagenome (GOLD analysis project Ga0070699, IMG submission 65473) | Corn, switchgrass and miscanthus rhizosphere microbial communities from Kellogg Biological Station, Michigan, USA - KBS K1-50-3 metaG | ecosystem: Host-associated > Plants > Roots >... | reverse complement strand
CTTGAGCAGGATCGGGTTGCCGATCAGCAGGTTCGGCGCTGCGAAGCGGGCGACCTGGTAGTAGGGGAAGTTCCACGGCATGATGCCCAGCAGCACGCCCAGCGGCGACCTGCGGATCACCGCGGTGCCCTCCCCGAGGATCTCGATCGGCTGGTCCTTCATGATCCGGTCGGCGTTGTCGGCGTAGAACTCGGTGATGTCCGCGGCGAAGGCGACCTCGCCCTGCGCGCCGGCCAGGGTCTTGCCCATCTCGCGCACGATGATCGCGGCAAGGTCGTCGCGGCGCTCTCGATGCAGCCCGGCGACCTTGCGGATGAGCGCGGCGCGCTCGGCGACGGTGGAGGTGCGAGCCCAGCCCTTGGCCGCAGCATCCGCAGACGCGAGCGCCCGCTCGAGCTCGGCGTCCGTCGGGTGAGGGTACGTCGCGAGGGTCTCGCCCGTGGCGGGGTTGACGACCGCGTAGTCACTCATGGCTCCTCCGTTCGGCCCAACGCGGCCGGCGACGTCAATGGGTGCCGCGAACGGCAAATCGGACGTTCAACGGGTTCATTCCGTACGGGAGCGGCCGGTCCGGGGCCAGCTTCGGCCTCAGGAGCTCGAACTCCCCCTGTCGCAGCAGCTCCGCGAGGCTGGCCGTGCCGAGCACCAGGGCGAGGTTCCGACCGGCACACTGGGCGCCGCCGCGCGAGAACACGTTCATCTGCCAGTCGGCGTCTGCGGAGCCGTCGAGCCAAAGGTCCGGTGCGAAGCGGTTCGCGTGCGGCAGTCGACGCGCGCGATGGTTGGCGGCGACGGGGATGAGGACCCTCGCGCCGATCGGCAGCGTCTCGCCGTACCACTCGGTCTCGGCCGCCGTGACTCGCACGAGCATTGGTGCCGCGGGCCACAGCCGAACGCTGTCGAGCAGGCAGGCGCGCACGAATGCAAGGTCGGCGTGGGCTGCGACCGTGCCCGGCCCGTGGGCCGCATCTGCCTCCCGAACTTCGGCGAGGGCGCGCTCGTGCGCTGCGGGATGGGCCGTTAGGAGGGCCAGCGCGTTGAAGACCGCGACGCGAACAGCGTCGAGCGCCATCAGCCAGAACGGCACCTGGCCGTTCGGCCGGGTCTCCGCCTCCTTCGGCGCCGACGCGAAGAGGCTTACGAGCGTGCCGGGCTCGGCGGCGGCCACGTACCGCTGGATCCGTTCGTCCATGGACGCCTTGAGCCGTGTGTCCCTGCGTCGATTCCAGAACTTTAGCCCCAGCCAGTCGCCATCCGCGCGCAATCGGCTGTGCTCCTCGCTCAGCTCCGTGTCATCCGCGGCAGCATCGCCGAGGGCACAGCGCCGGTTGACTCTTCGAAAGGCCCCGAGCGAGCGCTCGTAGTCGAGGACCTCGGCGTCCGCCAGCATCGCCGAGATCTCCTCGTGAACGACCCTCAGGAATCGCTCCGCGAGCCGATGGGGCTCGTGTCCGTAGTCGAGAACGGCCTCGTTGAACGGGCGGCGCTCGGCATGGAGATCCGGCGGCGAGCCATTCAGCGCATCGGGTGCGAACGGCGAGAACAGCCGCCGCTTCTCGGCAGCGTTCATTCCGTAGACGGACACGGGTGAATCCAGGATCGTGCGGACGTCGCCGGGCGCGAGGACGAGCAGCGTTTGCCCCAGAACACTCTTGAGCATCACGGGCCGGCCGGAGTAGCGCTCGGTCAGACGCTCCACCGTGGCCACGCCGCGCCCCGTGTCGAACCGGGTCGCCAGCTCGGTCCAGAACGGCAGCGGGATCGCGATCCCTCGGAGCATGCTCGGCAGCAGGTACGTCAGCGTGAAGCGGACGTTCTCGGAGAGCGACGCCCGCGCGAGCCCTGAGGTCATCCTTCCCCCTGTGGAGCGGCGACCCATTATGGCACCGCCCGAATCGACGTCCTGCTACTTGAGCGCCCGAAGGCGGCCGCGTCGCCACGGACAGTCAGGCGCGGCGCCCGACGATCGTGTAGGTCTCCAAGGGACCGTATCCGCGGATCTGCAGCGGACCGCGGGGCTCCGAGTCGAACGAGTCCTTGACGTCGCTCCAGGTCGCGTCGCTGACGTGGACGCGCCCGCCGATTCCCTGCGACTCCAGCCTGCTGGCGATGTTCACGGTCTCGCCCCAGATGTCGAACGCGAACTTGCGGTGGCCGATCACCCCGCCGATCACCGGCCCTGAATGCACGCCGACTCGGAGGCGGAGGTCGCCAATCGCGTCGGACTCTTGCGAGGCGACGTCGATCATTGCGAGCCCGAGATCGACGACGCGAGCGGCATGGTCATCGAGCGGCAGAGGCAGTCCGCCCGCAGCCATGTACGCGTCGCCGATCGTCTTGATCTTCTCGAGGCCGCGCTCGGCAACGAGCTCGTCGAAGCGCTCGAAGAGCCGGCCGAGCAGGCCGACCACCTCGTCGGCCGGCAGACGCGCGGCCAGGTGCGTGAACCCGACGATGTCGGCGAAGAGCACGGTGACCGACGGGTATTCGTCGGCGATCGTCCGCTCTCCGGCGAGGAGCCGCGAGGAGATCGATCCCGGAAGGACGTTCAGCAACAGGGCGTCGGCCCTGTCCTTCTCGACGCGCAAGGCGTCGGCTTGCTGGGTGATCACGATGTCCTGGTAGAAGACGCGGCGGCGCGACGTCTCCAGGAGTCGCAGCGCCACGAGGGTCCCGATCAGGGCGGCTCCGAAAATGAACGCGTCCACCGTCAGGCTGCCCCGACCCGGATAGAGGATCCCGGCGGCGACGAACCCGGCGACGATGACGGCCGAGCGCCACGCGGCAAAGATGAAGCCGGTTCGTGACACGAACCCGAACACGAACAGCAGCAGGAGCGCACTGACCCCGTATCCCGGAAGGACGCCTCCGGTCGACGCAAGCCACAGGATGACCAGCCCGTTGACGGAGGTCAGGACGGAAACGACCGAGTGCTGTCGATCCAGCGTGTCCGCCCGGGCCGAGAGCATGAAGGCCGCCCAGTTCAACAGCGCCATCGCGGAGGACACGCGGAACGCGAGATCCAGCGGAATCGGTGTGCCGCTCGGCGTGACGACGGCGGCCAGGAGCCACATGACCGCCGCCGTGCCGGTGGCGATGCGGAATCCGGTCAGGCTCTCCGCGCCGCCCTGGCGCTGGTAGCCACGCTCCAGCCGGTCGTCGCGGAACCGCAGCGACCACTGACGGAGAACCCCGCGGTCGACGCGCGGCGGGGCGTACTCCTCACCGGGCCCTGGATGCGCAATCGTCCGGGGCCGAAGCCCAACCGACAGGCTCAACTGTTCTGCCTTCATGGATCGAGGAAGTGGGTCGCAGGCACCGCCACAGCAGGGCCACGGGTCAAGCCTGGGTCCGCGGCGCCCCTCGGTCAGTGGCCCTCCGTCACTGATCTACTGGCGGAATGACGTAGGCGCACCGAGGTGCGCAGCGATGGCGCAACGTTCGTCGCGAAGGGCGTTGACTCTGCCGCGCAGCAAGCGCAATCTGACCGCCTGGACTCGAAGGGCTCGATGGCTCCCGCATCCAAGGCCTCACTCCTGACGGCCGTGCGCTAGATCGTCCTCTTCCCCAGAGCGGGCGCCATGTCGCCGCTCTCGGGCGACACGCCTGCCGTCTGCGCATCGTCCTGCGCAGATGCGCTTCGAAGGTGGGGAATCGTCATGGAACCGACCCTCCGCAGGTTCGAGCCGCAGACCGAGCCGTCCCCAACGACCAGCCAGCCACTGATCAGCCGTCGGGCGGCGATCGGCGGCGGCATCGCCGGGCTCGCTGGCCTCGGCGGCCTGATGCTCTTCCCGGGGCAGCTGCTGGCCAAGCAACCGGCCGGCGACGCCTTCGTCGTCCTGCTGAAGGGCCGCTACCAGCCCGTGGTTCGCGGCCCCAGCCTGGGTCTCTCATCCATCAACCTCGACGACGGCACGTATTCGACCGTGCCGATCTACCCGGTCAATGGCACCCCGGGCAACACGGACCTGAACACGGCCATCGGCACCTTCTACGTGCAGTTCGCGGGCAGCCTCTGCGCCTACCACGTTCCCGGCGGCTCGTTTGCGATGCAGTTCACCGGGAGCGACGCGGCGTTCGAAGACGACGGGGCCGGCGGCCAGTTCCTGGTCGGCACGTTCGAGCTCGACGTGATCGAGGGGACCGGCATCTATCGATCGTTCGTCGGTGGCCACAACCACATGGTCGACAGGTTGCACTTCCTGGCGCCCGGGGATGGTTCCGGCGGGTTCGAGGAGTACTGCTTCTGCTTCGTCAGCCGTTGAGGGCTCTGCCGGCGAGCTAGGGAGCGCCTGGCTCCAGGACCACGATGGCCGTCTCGGTTGCGCGCAGGGTGGAATAGCTGTCGACGTCGTCGCCCATGTCGCGCCATCCCGCCCAAAGGCGCGTCCGTTCCTCCCCGAGGGCGGCGCGTCCGCGTACGGCGCGCGGACCATCGGCCAGGTCGACGGTGGCGTCCGGATGTGCCTGGAGGTTGAGCCACCAGGCCGGCTCGCCGTCGGCCCAGCCGTTCATCGCCATCGTCACCAGGTTCGGACCGTCCTCGTAATAGCCGAGGATCGCGCTCCTCGCCCGACCAGTGCGGCGGCCGATGGTCGTGAGGCGCATCGTCCCCCAATGGTTAGGTTTGGGCCGCCAGAGACCACGACGGCCGCCGGTCAGTCGGTAGTAGGCGCGGTGCGCCACCCAGGCAAGGCGGACGAACCAGCGAGGCGGCAGGCGCGGCGCTGAACCCGCTGGCACGGCGATCGAGTCCCTTGATTCCGATGACATCCGGTTCTCCCGTGAAGTGCTTGATGGCGGCGCTCAATGTATGGCGAGCCAGACACAATGTCAAGTGTTCTTGACACAATGTCACCATGACCTTACAGTTCTGTGCACCAGCCAACGTCGCCTTGATCGGGAGTGCGCATGTCGTTCGAGGAGAAGAGCACCTGGATCTACGCGGTGATTGCCGTGACCTTGCCCGTCGCCTACTTCGCGACCGTTCTCGGGCAGCTGCCACACACGGCCGCGGCCGACATCGAGTTCCAGGTTCCGCTGGTCGCGGCGATCGTTGCGGCCATCGTCCTGACCATCGTCGCGCATATCGGGATTGCCATCGCTGCCCCGGACGACGCAGGCAAGCGGGACCAGAGGGACAAGGACATCAATCGCTACGGTGAGTACGTCGGCGGCATCGTCCTGGGCGCGGCGGTCGTGGTGCCGCTCATCCTGGCGTTGGCGGAAGCCGACGCCTTCTGGATCGCGAGCACGATCTACCTGGCCTTCGTCCTGTCGGCCGTGAGCGGGTCGGTCGTCAAGATCGTCGCCTACCGCCGGGGCCTGTGACGCGTGGACCGACGAACGAAGGTCACGAACGAGATCCGCTTGCTCCGGTTCACGCATGGCGAGATGACCCAGGCGGAACTTGGCGACCAAATCGGCGTGACCCGCCAGACGATCATCGCCATCGAACAGGGGCGCTACTCGCCCTCGCTCGAGATGGCGTTCCAGATCGCCAGGGTGTTCAACGTCGGGCTTGACGCCGTCTTTGGCTATCCGGACACGCCCGACGGTTCGCCTTGACGCGGGACGGGGCCACGCCGGCCCGACTTTGCGTAAGAATCTGCCCATGCCAAGCACCGAATCAGACTGGGGCGCGATCCAGGTCCGCGGCGCCCGCGAGAACAACCTCCGCGACGTCAGCCTCGATATCCCGAAACGCCGCCTGACGGTCTTCACCGGCGTGTCCGGGTCGGGCAAGAGCTCGCTGGTATTCGAGACGATCGCCGCGGAGTCGCGTCGCCTGATCAACGAGACGTACACCGCGTTCGTCCAGGGCTTCATGGGGACGCAGCCCCGGCCGGACGTCGACTCGCTCGAGGGCCTGACGGCGGCGATCGTCGTGGACCAGGAGCGGATGGGCGCGAACCCGCGCTCGACCGTCGGCACCGCCACGGACGCTCACGCGATGCTCCGGATCATCTTCAGCCGCCTCGGCGAGCCGCACATCGGGCCGGCCACCGCGTTCTCGTTCAACGTCCCGGCCGGCACCATCCGCGGCGAGATCACGCTGGAGAAGGGCCGCTCTGAGACGGAGGAGCGGGACATCGCGATCAGCGGCGGGATGTGCCCGGAGTGCGAGGGCCTCGGCCGGGTGTCGACCGTCGACCTCGACGCGCTCGTCGACAAGAACCTCAGCCTCAACGAGGGCGCAATCACCTTCCCGAACTTCCAGGTCGGGAGCTGGTATCACCGGATCTTCGCGGACTCGGGATTCTTCGACCCCGACAAGAAGCTTCGTGACTTCACCGACGCCGAGTGGCAGCGTCTCCTCTACGGGCCGGAGGCGAAGGTCAAGACGGAGCTCGTCAACCTGACCTACGAAGGGCTCGTCGACAAGATTCGGAGCCGCTACCTCGTCAAGGACCCCGAGTCGCTCCAGCCGACCCTCCGGGCAGCCGTCGAGCGCATCGCAACCTCGGCGGCCTGTCCGTCGTGTGGCGGGACCCGCCTGAACGCGCTGGCCCGCTCGTCCCTCATCGAGGGCCACAGCATCGCCGATTGCGCCTCGATGCAGGTCAGCGATCTCGCCGCGTTCATCCGCGGGCTGCACGCGCCGAACGCGAAACCGATCGTGGACCAGCTGTCCGCCGTCCTCGACCACTTCGTCGAGATCGGCCTCGGCTACCTCAGCCTCGATCGCGAGACGTCGACGCTGTCCGGCGGCGAGGCGCAGCGGACGAAGATGGTCCGCCACCTCGGATCGAGCCTGACCGACGTGACGTACGTCTTCGACGAGCCGACGATCGGCCTCCACGCCCACGACGTCCAGCAGATGAATGGGCTGCTCCGGCTGCTCCGCGACAAGGGCAACAGCGTGCTCGTCGTGGAGCACGACCCGGAGGTCATCCGGATCGCCGACCACGTCGTGGACATGGGCCCGGGAGCAGGCACGCACGGCGGCACGGTGGTGTACGAGGGTCCGATCGCCGGCCTGACGACCTCGGGGACGCTGACGGGCCGCCACCTCGACGTTCAGCAGCAGTTGAAGACGGCCCCCCGGACGCCGCGCGGCTCGATCCCGATCCGCGACGCCCGGCTCCACAACCTCCAGGACGTCTCTGTCGACGTGCCGCTAGGCGTCCTCGTCGCGGTCACCGGCGTCGCCGGCTCAGGCAAGAGCTCGCTGATCCACGGCTGCCTGCCTCGGACGGACCCGACCGTGACGTTCGTCGACCAATCGGCGATCCGCGGGTCCCGTCGGTCGAACCCGGCGACGTACACCGGCATCCTCGACCCGATCCGGAAGGCGTTCGCAACTGCGAACGGGGTGAAACCGGCGCTGTTCAGCGCCAACTCCGAGGGCGCCTGCCCGGCCTGCAACGGGCTCGGCATGATCTACACGGACCTGGCGTTCATGGCCGGCGTCGTCAGCGTCTGCGAGGTCTGCGAGGGGCGCCGCTTCACGGACGAGGTCCTCGAGTACCGGCTGCGCGGCCGGAACATCGACGACGTCTTCCGGATGTCTGTCGAGGAGGCCGCCGCGTTCTTCACCGAGAAGCTGGTTCGGGTCATGCTCGACCGGCTCGCCGACGTCGGCCTCGGGTACATCACGCTCGGCCAGATGCTCAACACGCTGTCGGGCGGGGAGCGTCAGCGGCTGAAGCTCGCGATCGAGATGTCCGGCGACACCGACGTCTACGTCCTCGACGAGCCAACGTCCGGCCTGCATCTGCATGACGTCGACCAGCTCATCGGGCTGCTCGACCGGCTGGTCGAGGCCGGCCGGACCGTGATCGTCATCGAGCACAACCTCGACGTCGTCGCCCGGGCGGACTGGGTCATCGACCTCGGGCCGGGCGCCGGCCACGACGGCGGACGGGTGATCTTCGAGGGCCCGCCTTCGGCTCTCGTCAACGTCGATGGCTCGCTGACCGGCGAGCACCTCCGGCGGTGGCTGGAGCCGGCCGCCAGCGGCGCTCGATCGTGAACCCTTGATCGACTCGGCAGGCCCTCAGATGAGGTCCGGCACCGTCGGCCCGATCGCCCGCTCCGGCCAATGGCCGCGGCGATCCTTGATCAGCTGCTGGAGCTGCAAGAAGCCGTAGATGAGCGCCTCCGGCCGGGGTGGACAGCCGGGGATGTAGATGTCGACCGGCATGATCCGATCGATTCCCTCGATCGTCGAGTAGCTCCGCTTGTAGCGACCACCCGAGCACGTGCAGTCGCCCAGCGCGATGCACCACTTCGGCTCCGGCATCTGCTCCCAGAGCCTGATGAGCGGCCCGGCCATCTTCGTCGTGCAGGTGCCGGCGACGATCAGGACGTCCGCCTGCCGCGGACTCGCCCGGAACGGGAACCAGCCGAAGCGATCCATGTCGTTCTTGCTGGTCGCGGCCGAGATCATCTCGATCGCGCAGCAGGCGAGACCCGACAGCAGCGGCCACAAGCTGTTGACCCGGATCAGGTCGAGGATGACGTCCGCCTTCGACGGGATTACCTCGAGCGGCCCGGACCAGCGGGCGTCGTCCTTCGTGCCGAGGCCGCTCGCCTCGAACTGGGCCAGGTGCGTGATGTCGGACTCCTGGCCGCCGCCGTAGGCCGTCGGGTCGACGGCCTGCCAGAGGGTGTTCGGAACCGTGATCGGAGCCGCGACGGCGTCGCGGCCCGCCGCTTCGATCGCAGTCTCGCGGTCCATGACGCCCTCCCGTCCCCGTGTCAGCCGAACGTGAAGCAGTACGCCTCGGCGCCGGCGCCGAGGAACTCGATCTCGACGAGGCGCTCGCGGATCGAGCCGGGCTGGCGGATCAGCTGGTAGAGGCGCTGATCGGCGACCGTGCCGTTGCCGGCCTCGTCGACGTCGAACCCGTGGCTGCCGCCCGGTGCCTGCCCATCGAGGAGGACGCGGAACGACACCTTGGCCCCGCGCGTTGCCGGTCCCATGACGAGGTTGACGTCGCGGGCCTGGAACTGGAACCCGATCCGGGCGCCGGCCTCGTTCGACACAGCGGCGTGCTGGGCGATCGTCCAGGACCCCGACGGCGCCCATTCGTTGAGGAATAGCCGGTCGGGCTTCGGGTACGTGTGCGGCACGTTGAACCGGGCGGACTCCGGCGACGCGAACGCGGCACTCCGGCCGTACGCGGTATAGGTCTCCGGCGTCCGTAGGGTTCCCCAGTCGGCCGCGACCTCGAAGCCCTTGGGCTCGACGGAGGCGAGCCCCGGGTCGATGCCCTCCGCGCCGGCCTCGAGGAGGAGCTGCTGGACGACCATTTCGGTCATGGCGTACTCGCCCTCGCCGAAGTGGTGCCAGCGGATCCGGCCCTCGGCGTCCGCGATGTAGATCGCCGGCCAGAAGTGATTCGCGAAGGCTTCCCAGACGCCGTAGTTGCTGTCGACCGCGATCGGGTAGTCGACGCCGAAGGCCCCCAACCGGGCGACGACGTTGTCGATGTTCTGCTCGAACCCGAACTCCGGGGTGTGGACGCCGATCACGGTCAGGCCGAGATCGCGGTACTTCGCGTCCCAGGCCTTGACGTAGGGCGCGGTGCGAAGCCAGTTGATGCACGTGTAGGTCAGGAAGTCCACGAGGACGACCCGGCCGCGCAGGCCCTCGGGCGTCAGCGGCTCCGAGTTGAGCCAGCCGGTCGCGCCCTCGAACAACGCGAGGCGCCCCTCGACCGGAAGGACATCCGCATCGCCGGCCAGGCGGTGGGCGATCGACCGGAGGAGACCGGCGCCGCTCCCGGGCTTGGGCAACGTTGCCGCGCCGCCTCCGCGATCGGTGGTGCTTCGATCATCGGACATGGCGCACCTCCAGGACTCCTGTGGCTCGGTCGCTTCAGGGACCCTCCACGATACGGCACCACGCAACGCTTGCAAGACGATCCACTCGCCACCGGGCACCTGGGCCACCGCGCATACTGGCCGCCCGTCCCTGCCTGCTCCAGGGAGCCCCGCCCGGATGCCAGACAACGTCCGCCGACTCACCCGCATCGAGGCCCGCCGGATCGCGATCCGCGCCCAACTCCTCGACGCCGATCGGCCCCAAGACCTGGTCGCCGTCGTTCGGCAGCTGACGCTCCTGCAGCTCGACCCGACGGCTGCCATCGCGCCCAGCGCAGACCTCGTGGCCTGGAGCCGCCTCGGCGCGTCCTACCAGCCCGCCGATCTTCAGCACGCGCTCGAGGAGGACCGGACGCTCTTCGAGTTCAACGCCGTGGTCCGGCCGATGAGCGACCTGGGGCTCTACCTCGCGGACATGGCGACCTGGCCCCGTCACGAGACGTCGCGGGCGTGGCTGCGCCACAACGACCGGTTTCGTCGCGACATCCTGGACCGGCTCGGGGCGTCCGGACCCCTTGTGTCCCGCGACATCCCGGACACGAGCGTGGTGCCGTGGCCGTCGTCGGGTTGGACCAACGACCGCAACGTCACCCAGATGCTGGAGTTCCTCATGATGCGCGGCGAGGTCGCGATCGCCGGTCGACGTGGGCGGCAGCGCGTGTGGGATCTCGC
>Ga0070699_100006137_pt1 | contig 10506 bp, 10 predicted proteins | sample KBSK1503metaG_FD_65473 | JGI IMG/M metagenome (GOLD analysis project Ga0070699, IMG submission 65473) | Corn, switchgrass and miscanthus rhizosphere microbial communities from Kellogg Biological Station, Michigan, USA - KBS K1-50-3 metaG | ecosystem: Host-associated > Plants > Roots >... | reverse complement strand
ATGCACACGGGACAGATCACGTACATCACCAAGCTGCGCACCGGTGCTGACCTCGGCTTCTACCGGCACCTCTCGGTGCCCGCCCCGCAATGAGCTATCGCAAGTTCAAGGACGGCGCCGGTAATGAATGGGAGGTGCGCGACCGATCGCACGCGGAGTGGATCTTCGAGCCTGGCCTCGAGAATCACAGCGTTCCGAAACGCATCACGCCGCCGTCGTACGAGTCGGATCCGTTCGAGCTCACCGACCAGGAGCTGCGGCGCCTGCTGAATCAAAGCACCGACACGCATCCTCCCGGCGGTCCCTCGCGCCCGTCGCCATTCCGCGACTGAGCGGCGCCCGAACGCGCCGCGCGGAGGCCCCCATGTCGGAAGGCCTCCGCGCCCGTCCATCAGGACTTGCCGTTGCCGCTACGGGCCCGGTACCACCGGTGCCAGACTCGCCATCACTTCGCGATACGATTCAAACCAGGCATCGAGCGCGGAGAGAATTCCCGCGATTGCCGCGATCTTCAGCGCCCAGCTGCCCGCATGGAATGCCATGGCGATCCAGACGAACAGGAAGAGGATGAAGAGCAGTCCGAGCAGGAGCTGCACGGCGGGGAGCCCTGTGCGCAACGAGGCCGCGAACATGTAGAGCGTGAAAATCCCCCAGGCGAACGTGATCCACGCCAGGTCGGCGCTCATGTCCGGGGACTTCCCGGCAAAGAACCAGATGTAGATCGCGGTGGACGACCAGAACGCACCGTACCCGGCGAGCACCGTGGTGGCGAACGTGTTTCCCCCGCGATTCGCCCAGATTCCTGCCAGGAACATCCCCAGTCCACCCGTGAACAGGGCATAACCGACGGCGGGCTGGGGTTGCAACTTGCCCCACAGAAACCCCGACAAGATGAAGACCGATGCACCATAACAAAGCAGACCGAATGGAAGCGGATTCGCCGCGACTACCCGGGTTTCGTCTGGCATCTCGCCCTCGATGGAAAGAGATGCATTGACATTACCACTTTTTGGTGCGTTGGGCTGCCCGGTCCGCCGGCCCTACCCGCGGAACGCGGCAATGACGATCTCATCCTTGCTGTCCTCGAAAATCGCATTCAGCTCCCGCTGCTCGGCGTCCGGCACCTGGAGGGCGAGGAGACTCTGACGAAAGTCCTCCATGAACGCGTCCCATTCCTCGCCGGTGATAATGAGATGCCGGTGCGCATCCCCCATCGAACGGCCGGTGTAGTGCTGCGGCCCGCCGGTGAGCGCGCAGAGGAGCTGTGTCACGAGGAACTTGAAGCCCGCCGCTGGGACGCGATGATGCGCCTCCTGCACGCGGGGATTCGCGTTGAGTACAGGGTTCGCCATGATCCGGTCGATGAAGTTCTCCGCGAGGGCGGCGATGTTGTACACGCCGCCCAGGCGGTCGTACAACGACGGGCTCACGCGCTCCGCATGGTCAGGGCTGTGCATCGGCGTTCCTCGTGCAACGTGCGCGTTCGACTGCTGCCCGCATCGGCCACACGCGTCGGCCCCTTCACTGCCCATGGTGTCGCAGCCGACTCAAAGGAAGCGCCTACTATTGAGCTCGGCACGCACGGGCGCAAGAGTGCTTCCGTCGAGCGGGCAGCGGGAGAAACATGTGCCGACAGCTACCTTTCCAATTCCATTTCGCACCAGGTGATTCCATGATCTCTCGATCCTCTTGCACACAGCGTCACACGGCGCGGCCCAGTTTCGTTGTGGCGGCATTCACGCTCGCTTTGCTGGTGACCTCGCCTCTGGCCGCGCAGAACGACAAGCTGGCGGATCGCGCCACGCGGGCGGGTGAGGTGCTGGCGGAGCTCGTGGCAGTGCCCGACTCGGCGCCGCCCAATGCGCTTCTCGCGCAGGCGATCTGTGTGGCCGTCGTTCCCGGCGTCATTCAGGCGGGGTTCGGCGTGGGCGGTCGCGCCGGGTTCGGACTGGTGAGCTGTCGAACTCCTACCGGTTGGAGCATGCCGAGTTACGTCGGTCTCAAGGGCGGCAGCTTCGGCCTGCAGATCGGCGCGCAGTCGGCCGACATCGTGCTGATCTTCGTCAACCGGAACGCGCCGCGCACGATCGCGACGAATTCTCTCGACCTCGGCGTGGCGGCATCAGTGGCTGCCGGACCGGTAGGGCGCGACGTATCCGCCTCCACCGATTACAAGGCGCAAGCGGAGATCTACTCCTACTCGAAGACCAAGGGTTTGTTCGCCGGCGTGAAGATCACGGGCACGAAATGGGAGATTGACTATGGTGCCAACAGGAAGGCCTTTGCGAACGCTCCGGAGGCAGAGCGGGGCGGCACCCGCACGAGTGTCGGCCATCTTCTCACGGCTGACGGCACGGCGGCACCGGCCATCGTCCGGCCATTTCTCGCGAGCCTGGTGAAGTACATCGGACCAGGAACGTCGAAGTAGCGCCCGATCAATGCAGCAGCCGTGACACCTCCTGCACGAGTGTGTACCCGCCCAGGGCCGCCATGCTCAGGGCAACGACAATGCCCAGCGCCGTGAGCGTCCGCGGATGCCGGTACGCCCCGACGACGCGCGGCGTGTACGCGGCCACCAGCATCACGCCGAGCGACACGGGTAGAATGAGTCCATTCAGCGCGCCCACGAGGATGAGCACCTTCACCGGCCTGCCCACGAGGACGAACACGATGGTGGAGATGGCGATGAACGACACGATCACCGTGCGCCAGTGCCGCTCGATGGCGACGCTCAGGGTGCGCAGGAAACTCACCGATGTGTATGCGGATCCCACGACGGACGTGATGGCGGCCGACCACATCACGACGCCGAACAGCCGGTAGCCTGCATTCCCCAGCGAAAGCTGGAATACCGACGCGGGCGGATTCGCTGGATCGAGCCGCAGCCCCTGCGCCACCACTCCGAAGGCGGCGAGAAAGAGCAGCGCGCGCATGAGCGACGCCACGCCGATCGCGGTCGCCGCGGACTGCATCACCTGCGGCAGCGCGGCGCGTCCGGTCACGCCGGCATCGAGGAGACGGTGCGCGCCGGCGAACGTGATGTAGCCACCAACGGTGCCGCCCACGATGGTGACGATAACGAACGCATTCGCGTGCGACGGCCACACGGTGCCCACTGCAGCTTCCAACAGGGGTGGATGCGACACCCACGCCACCAGCACGGTGAGTGCAATCATTGTGAATCCCATGGCCTGTGCGAACCGGTCCATCGCGCGCCCCGCCTCGCGCACCAGGAAGATCGCGATGCCCGCCGCGGCGCTCACCAGTGCGCCGGTCACGGGCGACACGCCGAGCATGGCGTTGAGACCAAGCCCCGCGCCCGCTACGTTGCCGATGTTGAACGCGAGTCCGCCGGCGGCCACGAGCAGCGCGAGCGCATGACCGAGGCCCGGGAGTACATCGTTCGCGATGTCCTGCGCGCGCCGGCCCGAGAGCGCGATCACCCGCCAGATGTTGAGCTGCGCACCCAGATCGAACAGGATGGACACGAGGATGGCGAAGCCGAAGCTGGCGCCCATCTGCGCCGTGAACACGCTGGTCTGGGTGAGAAAGCCCGGGCCAATGGCGCTTGTGGCCATGAGAAAGGCGGCGCCGAGCAGAATGCCGCGCGTTCCTTCGCGCGCTACGCGTTCCGCTGTCGGCGCCGCCGTCTCCACGTCAGCCATCTTGCCTCCGCGCGACGGCGGCGGCAAGCCCCGCCATCAACCAATCCGCACGATCTTCGCGACCGACGGCACACCGCGGGTGTCCACGACAAACAACAAGTAGTCCCCGGGCGGCGCGAGATTCGCGCTCGCTGGTGCGGTCACGCTCAATGCTCCGGATCCGGATACCGAGTAGGTCAGGTAATTCAGTCGCTGATTCTGGTTGAACGAATGGGTGACTGAACCGATCCTGATCCAGGTGACCTTTCCGATGCTGGACGCGTTGGGAGTCTGCACGCTGAACGCCTGGCCATATCCCACGGTGGCAGGTGCGGACGTGATCGCGGGCCTGGTCGCGGCAGTGCCGTCAGCGTTGAACAGGTATGGAGGCGAGTAGAATTCCGCCGTGAGGTCGTCCGTGAGGCCAGTCGCCGCCGGCTGCCCGCTTCCTACCGAAAGAATGCGCCCATCGGGAAGCAGCAGCGCCGTGGAGTGATACAGCCGATAATGGGTCATGCGTGCGAGGGTCGTCCATTTTTCGCTGGTGGGATTCCACAGTTCGGCGGCCAGCACGCGGTCGTCGGTTGGCGCGGTGTTGAACCCGCTCGCATTGGTGCCGCCCGTGACCAGCACCGTGCCGTCCGCCAGCAAGGTCGCATTCATCTGTCGCCGGGCAACGGCCATTGACGCCACGGAACGCCACGTTCCGGTTCCCGACGAGATGTCAATTACCTCGGCGGTGCTGGTCGGCGAGCCGCCGCCGACGATGAGAATCTTGCCCGCATCGTACATCACTGCGGAGCCATAGTCGCGACTCCCGAATGCACTGGACGGTCCGGCGGTCCAGTGTCCCGTGCCGGTCGGATCGAGGAAGTACGTGGTTTTCGCCGGGCCGGCCGCGAAGACGCGCCCATTCGGCGCGACGAACATCCAGGGGTAGTACGGGAGCGACAGCGACGCGCTCGTGAGCGCGCGCCAGTTCCCCGTTGCCGGTTGCCACACCTCCGGAATGACGTTGAGCACCTGCGCCGTGTCGCCGCCGCTGAGCGTGAGAACCTCGCCGCTCGCAAGCGAGGTGTTCGTCGGGTACCAGCGGCCGTTCTGCATGTCGGGTCCCGACGTCCAGCTACTGGTGCGATAGTCGAAGATCTCCGTCGCCTTGATGCCCTGGTTGTCCGTGCCGCTGTGCCCGCCGGCAACGAGCAGGCGGCCGTCCGGCAGGAAGGTGTGGCCGCTGCAGAACAGATCGGCAGGCTCCGCGACACCGCCAAAGGAGCCCGGGCTCACCGGGTTCCAGAGCACCGGCGCGTGGCTGGATCGGCTCCACGTCAGCACGCGTCCGTCAGGAAGCAGATGCGTGTGAATCGCAACGGCGGGCCACGGCGTCGGCGCGTCCCACTTTCCCAATGCCGCAACGGTGGCTTCCTGATCGAAGCTCGTCACGACGTTCTTCGGCGCATCCATGGTGATCGCGCACGTTCCTGAGCCGCTGCCCACGCCGGTTCCCGCAGCATCGCACCCGGCGCCAGCCCACGCCTTGAGATAGCTGCCCGATGCCGCGGTTGACGTAAGCGTCAGCGCCTGCCCGGTGGGATACGCGGCGCTGCAGCCGGAGGAGCCGACCGCGCCATTCGTGATCGTGCAATTGATACCCGGCACGCTCGATGTCACGTGCCCGCTGCCGGAGGCCCCGGAGGCAATGGTGAGCAATTGGCTGAGTGGCGGCGGCGAGAACGTGACTACGACATTCCGTGAGAAGTCGAGTGTGACTTCGCACGCGAGCGGACTATCCGAGGCGCCCGTGCAACCGGACCAGGTAACCTGAGTGCCCGTGCCGGTGGGCGCGGCCGTCAGCGTCACGATCGTGCCCGTCTTGAAGGTCTGCGTGCACTTGCCGCTCACCGCCGTTCCGCCGGATGCGGTAGAGAGTGTACAACTGATGCCACCGCGGTTCGACGTCACGAGTCCGCCGGCGGTGCTGCCGCCATTCAGCACCTGGAGAGTCACCTTGTTCGCCGTACTCCGCGCGCCGAGCAAGGTGGGCTCGGCGGTGGGATTTTCGTGACAACCAGATACCAGGAACGCCAGCGCCAGCGTAGTGACCGCGACGATGAACGACGACACCGAACGCATGTGGATTCCCCTGCCACGCTCGCGTGGCGATCCGGAGGAGAGGTATCGGCCGGTGAGCGGCCGCCGGAGCTTCGTTGCTCCAGGAACATCGAGGGTCAGTGGCGAACTCCGGCCTGCGTTGCTGAATCCGGCGCCACGTTGACGGTGCGCTGGACGGGCGTGCTCGGCGCTCTGGATGCGCAGCATTCGGGCGAACAGCTCGACGTCGAAAAGCCACTGGGTGCGGCATCGAGTGGGGTGGCAAGATCGGCATCCCAGAAGCCCACGTATTTGGACGGCTCACGCAATGCGGCGAGCCTACCTTGCCGCACCGCTTCGCCCTTGCCGGAGTTCGTGGACAGCGTGAGGGAACTCAGGAACCACCTCCGGCACGGCGTGAAGCTGCGTCAGTCCGCGGATCCAGCAAAGCACGTCACTTGCGCCGGGAGAAATCGAAGGCACGAGTGTGATCCGAGCTCCTGCGTTGCGCGCGCTATATTAGTGTGTTCTCATAATCTGTCAAGGCTCGGTGCCGGCCGCACCGGTAGCAATGTTCCCCGACCTTGGCCAAGTAGATCTGTCCTCTGGGCGAAAGGGTGAGGACATCCCGACGCCGTCAGATCACGGATGTAGCCTGGCGCTCCTACTGCGCGCCGGCCGTGTCGGGTTTCATCTTGTCGACCTTGCCGCGCAGCGCGCGGGCGTCTGCCCTGAACTGGTCCAGTGATTCCGCGGGAACGAAGCGCGCAGGCATGGGCTTGAGCTGACCCTCGTAGTCCATCTTTGTCGTGAATGCCTGATTGCTCACCACGCCGAAGAGGATCGCGATCGCGGTAATGCCTCCGGCGACGGCGACGGATGTGCGCAGGCGCTGGGTGCGCGGCATGGACGACGCGATGCCCAAGTGACCGGCAATCAACACGACACCGAGGAGCAGCGCGAGAGGAACGGTGAACAGCTCCGCGACGCTGCCGGCGGGCGCGAGGAAGGACATCCACTGTTCGAGAGTACCCCAGATCACGAACGCGACCGCAATGAGCCACGCGAAAGCCAGATGCCTGGAGAACGCGAAGCGCTGCGACACGGCGCGGGTGGCAAGCGCCCAGATACCGGCCCACAGGACGAGCAGCAGCAGGAAGCCGAGCGCCTGAGTGAGCGCCTTGCCAACCGGTGACCGATCGATCACACCCGTGTAGTCCATGGCCGTGGTGAATAGGAGCGACAGCACGATCACGGCGACACGCGCACGCGCGGAAGCGAGCCACTCGCAGTCAATCCATGCCAGGCGCCCTGAGGCGGTCGGCGGCGCTGCTGGACGTACGGGCTCGACGAGTGTGGGTGGTACCGGCTCGTGCGGATCGCGATAGCGCACAACGGTGCGGCCGATCCGGAAGCGCGTGCCGTGGCGAAGCGGAAGCTGGGCGATGCGCGCGCTGTCGCCTGCCTCGAAGAGCCCATTCACGCTTCCGACATCTTCCACCACGAGCTCGCCCGCCTCCGTGCGATCGATGCGAACGTGGGTGGGACACACGTACGGGTCGTCGAGCACCACGCTGTTGTCGAAGCCGCGTCCGATGGTGGCCGGCAATTCGTGAACGTGGGTGCGGGAGGCGACACGCGCCTGGCCATCGAGGACCTCGAGAATCAGGCGGTCGCTCATCGGGCGGGCTCCGCGGCGGTGGTGGAGATCTGCGCGCGATAGCGCGTGGAGAGGCGCTCGGCGTTCTCGAAGCTCACACCCGAGAGCGTAAGCGTCGTGAGGACTCCAGTGTTACGCTGGCCGAGGACCGCGGCCTTGAGCACGGCGTCATACAGGCCGGGGAATTTCACGTAGCGCCTGAGGCAGAGCGCCGCCCGCACGAGTGTCGAGTCATGGCGCACATTCCGTGTTTCGCAGGCGAAGCGCGTCACGTCGTTCGGATCGCCATCCATGTCGTCGTGGCCGGCCTGGAAGCGCGCCTGATAGAGCGCGTAGAAGCGGATGTGACCGAGCTCCGAACTCGAATAGAGGCGGTGATCCATTTCGACCGTGCCGGTGGACTGATCGGGCGACAGGAATACGTAGTCGTCGGTAGAGCACCGATGCGAGATGAAGTCATACGGTTGATCGGCGCTCCGGCGGGTCGCATCCGCCCAGCACTTGAAGAACGGTGCCGGCTGGGTTGGCAGGCGGTAGCGACCGAGCGTGACAGTGGGCGTGGAATCGGTGAACAGCTTCGCGAGATACTCATCCTGGTAGGCGAGGAGCTGCGTTCCGATCACCTTGAGAAAGGATTTCGGCGGCTCGTATCCCGGCGCCAGCGCCCGCTGAGCGAGCGCCACTGCGTTGGCGACCGGCACCAGAAAGCCTATGCCGTCGCCTTCCGTGGCGACGTTGACGCCAATGACGCGGCCATCCTCCGTGATGGCGGGGCCGCCGCTCATTCCCGGATTGATGTCGCCGCTGAAATGGATTTTCGGATAGAGCGTGTACTTGAGCAGTCCGTTGTACGTCCCTTCGACGATGCTCAGCCCCAGATCGTTCGGGTGCCCCATTGAGTAGAGTCTGGTTCCCTGCGCCACGGTCGCGGGCGCGAGGGTGAAGTACGCCGCCGGATGATAGTCGGCCTTGAGGACGGCCAGGTCGCGCGCCACATCCACTGCCAGGAGGTGCAGCGGGTGCGCCGTGGCATTCGCGTCGATCCAGTCGGCGCGGTAGCGTGCCGGATCGTTCGCGACCTTGGAGATCACGTGGTAGTTGGTGACCACGTGCCCATCCGCTGAAATGAAGAATCCGGTGCCCAGTTCGGCCTTCGCCGAGGAGCTGGTCTCGACGACGTGGATCTTGATGACGCGATCCGCGAAGCGCGAGAAGACTTCGGATGTGGTTGGGGAGGGAGCAGCCTGCGCGGCAGCGGACGGACTCGCCGCGGTCAGCGCCAGCAGTACGCCGGCGGGAAAGCAGAGGTACGGGCGCATGAATGAGCGGAGGGAGACGTGCGCGAACCGATTCTCGCGGGGGACATCGAATGGGGCGGGACCGACGGATGCGGACCAACAGCGCCTCCAATGTGACGATTGGGCGGCGCCACCGCCACCGTGGTTCGGCGCGACAGGTCTATCCGGCAGGGGTAGCGTGATGCCAATGTACCGGACTGTGCGGATACGATAATGGCCAATGCAGGCGAGGACGGTGGCGCACGCGTATTCCTGCGCGCCGAGTGGCGCTACATCGTCATGCTCAACTATGAAATTGAGGCCGGGCTGCTCCAGCCGCTCGTTCCAGCGGGGACGTCGCTGGATCTGTGGCAGGGGCGTGCACTCGTGAGCGTGGTCGGTTTCCGATTTCTCGGAACCCGCGTGGCCGGAATTCCGGTACCCCTGCACGGGCGGTTTGACGAGCTGAATCTGCGATGCTACGTGCGTCGCGATCTGCCGGACGGGGAGGTGCGCCAGGGTGTGGTGTTCGTGCGCGAATTGGTCGCGCGTCCCGCCATCGCGCTGGCTGCGCGATGGCGATACAACGAGCCCTATCGCGTGGTGCGGATGCGAAGCGTGGCGCCGGCGGAGCGGACCGATACCCCGGGTCGACTCATCTACGAAGCGCGTGTCGCGGGCGGCTGGCACGGTGTGGCCGCCACGGCCGCAGGTGCGGCTGCGGTTCCCGCGGCGGGGTCGGAGGCTGCCTTCATTGCGAACCACTACTGGGGCTACACGCGGCGGCGCGATGGTGGGACGGTGGAATACGCGGTACACCATCCCGCCTGGCGCACGTGGAGCGCCGTGGAGCCGCGGCTGGGCCCGGGGCTGCGCGAGTCGTATGGAGCCCCATTCAATCGCGCGCTCGCGGATGCGCCCGTGTCGGCGTTCATCGCGGACGGATCGGCGGTGACGGTCTCGCGCCCACGGCGCCTCGTGGACAGCGCTCCAGGCAGTTCCATGGAGGGCGGGGGCGCAGGTCAACGCCGCTCCGGGTCGTCGTGATCCCGCGGGCGCTCCTGTCGCTGCTGTTGCGCCGGACGCTGGTGCTCTGGCTCCTCCTGCGTCTGCTGCTCGGGCTCGCGGGCGCGATCAGGTTGACCGGAAAGCGACGCGGTGTTCCGGCGGTGAACGACGTCGCGCTGAAGTGGCGCTGGCCTGGCTTCGGGGAGCCACGTGTGTGCTGGCCGATGAGCCGTATCGCGATGTGGCGCCGGCGGTGGGAGAGGTGCTGTCGACCGTGTTCCGGCGCATGGCGGCCGAGGGCTGCGCGGTCGTCGTGACGGGCCATGAAACGGAAACGCTGCTCGACGTGGCCGACAATATCGTGTGGTGCACCGCGGGCACTACGTACGAGCTGGGCGCGCCGGCCCAGGCGCGCGCCCACGCGCGGTTCCTTGGCGAATACCTCGGGGCACGCGGACACATGGAAGAACTGGAATCAGAGCCGAACTGACGGGCCGGCTGTCGCTCGCGCGGGCGGCAGTGCTCCTGCTCGTGGCGCAGGACGAACGCGCGGAGCGGTTCGTCCAGGTCGAACAGCCAGCGGGGGACGATGATCCGCGGATGCCGCGTGCCAATGGCGGCTGGCCCGAGCGCCGGCGTCACGAGTACAGACACGCCATCCAGCGTGCTCTCTTCCGCATGCCGCCGGGCATGCGTGAGCGCTCGCAGTGACCGCAGCAATCGCAGCAGCAGGAGCGGCGACGCTGCCACCCAGAGCGCCGCCAGCTCGGCGTCGCCGGTTACGTCTCCACCCATCCAGCGCGGGAGCGGGTGCGCGATGATCTCC
>Ga0070699_100006136_pt1 | contig 10507 bp, 7 predicted proteins | sample KBSK1503metaG_FD_65473 | JGI IMG/M metagenome (GOLD analysis project Ga0070699, IMG submission 65473) | Corn, switchgrass and miscanthus rhizosphere microbial communities from Kellogg Biological Station, Michigan, USA - KBS K1-50-3 metaG | ecosystem: Host-associated > Plants > Roots >... | reverse complement strand
CGAAGTACCAGAGCGTCGCGTCAACCGTGTTGTATTCGGGAGTCTCGCCAGCGTCCGGAAAGCGATTCGGCAACATGCCCTGGTCCACGTGGTTCGCGAATTCACGCAGGATGCTTTTGGCAACTTCGAAGCGTCCGGTAGCAAGCGTCAAACCGGGAAGCGCGATCATCGTGTCCCGACCCCAGTCAGCGAACCAGTGATACCCCGCGATCACAGTTTTCCCTTGTGCTCGTGTGACGATGAATTGCTCGGCGGCTGTGGTGAGCGCACTGACCGTTTGGTTGTCGCCACGCATTACTCGCCGATCGATTTCAGCGCCACGAAATGCGTCTGCGTAACGAACATCGTGCGGCTGCGTCGAAGCGATGATCGTTGGCTTTGATTCCAGGTTGAAAATCAGCGCGCACGGATTGAAAAGGTCTTCAGCAAAATCCAACCCGCGTTCCTGCTCAACCGCGTACTGAAAATTACGATACCAGCAACCGTTTGTACTGAGCTCTGCAGCATTGTGGGCCAGGTAAAGCGGCGGGAGATCGCTGTACGGTTTCACTGTGGCTAAGCCGGCTTCGACATCGACGTGCTGGTTAAGCGCGCTGTTTTCGTGCGTCGTGCCGTGGTAATCACGGAATGCGATCAAGGGACGAATCTCCAGTCTTGCATTGGCTGGAGCGGGGTCGAGAATCTGATACTGGACGACAGTCGTATTTTGTCCCTGGATCATGAAGACGGATTTTTCCAGTCGTAATCCTTCAACTTCGTAAGTGAAAATCGGAAACGGGTCGAGCCGGAAACCGGTTTGATAGCTGAAACCCTGAGGATGAACTGCGCCGGGATACTGATTCGCCGACAACTCGTAACGACGGCTATCGATCACCAATATTTCTTCCAGCTTCGACAGCAACACCAACCGGCCAACAGGCGGCCTGGTCGCCGCCGTCAGCAGCCCGTGATAACGGCGCTTGTTCAGTCCGATGACTGTCGACGACGAGAATCCGCCGATGCCGTTGGTCTCAAGCCATTCACGAGACGACGCAGTCTCGAGATCGCGGCAGCTTTGCTGGTCTAAGTGGATCATAATTCCGCCACTTCACAGAACACCTTGATGGCGCCGTTAGGATTGGTGAGCTTTGCGAACAACACTTCGTAATTGTCGAGACCTTTCACGGGATGGGTCAGGAGCCGTCGCAGCCAGCCGGGATATTCAGCTTCGGCCTGGGCCAGATCTTTGACGCCCATCTCGAAATATTCCCGATTTGCATTAACAGTGCCGACCATCACTTTGTTGCCGAGCACAAAATCGAGATTGATCTTGTCGGCCGGCACTTCGATCCTGCGATCGCCGCCGGTGACGCTCGAAAGCACGAGCACACCGTTCTTGCCCAGCGCCTGCATGCTGTCAAAGACGACCGGCGAGAATCCGGTAGCTTCGAAGATCAGGTCGAATGGGCCATACTTCTTCGCGCCTTCGCCGATCGACAGTTCGTCAGTCGATTGGTACGTAGCGCCGATTGCTTCGATCAGATCGGAGTTCAGATAAGGTTTTGGCGTCTTGCCGAATGTAGTCACCGCCAAACCTTTGAGCCGTAGGACGAGCGTGGCGAGCAAGCCGATCGTGCCGGCGCCCATCACCGCCGCGCGCTTCGGTTTCCAGACGCGCAGCCGGCGTTGAATCTCGAAAGCCTGCGCGATGCCTTTTTCGACGACCGTGGTCGGCTCGAGCAGCACGCCGACTTCCTTTAGTCCTTGCGGCACTTTCACGATGAACTCTGCGTCGTCGACGTAGTATTCGCTCATGAAGCCGTGTCGCAGGTTGATGCCGCGTTCGAAGTAGGTGTCGTCAGTGGTCATGTCGTTGGTGCCGATCAGGTCGTAGATGCTCGAGCCCGGTCTGCGCACAGTTGCGACAACATAATCGCCAGGTCTCACTTCCGTTACGTTTGGTCCAACAGCCTCAACCTGGCCGAAGCCTTCATGACCGATCACGAGGAAGTCGTAGCCCGAAGGCGCCTGGCCGTATTCAGCGGCGTTAATCTCTTTGTCAGTACCATCGACACCAACACGCAACACGCGCACAAGCACGCCGCGGCCGTTCGGCACGTCGTTCACTTTTGGCGCCTGGAGTTGGACCAGATGAATGGAGTTCGGAACTCCGGGTTTAACCGCAATAGCTTTCATGATGATTAGTCCTTTAATAATTACAGTTAGGCTGACATTGCCAACTCTGATTCAACGCCGATGCGCGCGAGGGTTGATAAGACGCGCGCGGGATCGCCGAGATCGCTCCAACCAACATCGCCCACGCGCATCACCGCGAGATCCTGCGGGCGCGCAGCCAACACTTCATGCGAAAAATTTACGTCGGTAATACTCGAATAAACTTCAGCCAGCGTTCTGCGCTCGCGCGTGGTTTCAAACGACGGAGCGATCGCGGCGAAACTCGCGTACAACTCCGGCAACGCGGCTCGTGTCATCCGCAACAACGCATCGACACGGCCGACCATCACGAAACTATTCCACAAGCAGCCGCGCTCCAGCAGCGACGCTGCCACCGTTGCGCTCGGTTTTTCCCAGAACCTTCGGACGCGCGTGATCGAACGCACCGCGTTGCCGAGCACCGATCGCTGCGGCTCGATCCAGCCATACTCTCGCTCGGCGCTGTTCGGCGTCATTCCGAGCAATGTAATAGTGTCCGGCTGTACCTGCGCCGCGTCGAAAGCAGTATCGACGTGCGACATGAACTCTTCGTCGTCAGTAAAAAAATGATCCGAAGGGAACAGCGCCACGATGGCTTGCGGCGATCTGGTCGCGACACGGAGCAGGGCATAAAGAATCGCCGGAGCTGTTCCCTTGTTGGCTGGTTGTTCAAGCAGGAGACCGGGCGCGAGTTCGTGGGCCAGTGGTGAATAGAAGCGGCGGTGTTTTTCAGTAACGACGATGAACGTGTTGCCTGGGGTTACCGATCGCGCTACTCGACGTCTGGTCTGGTCCAACAGTGTGGCGCCACCGATTACCGGCACAAACTGTTTGGGGCGACTATCGCCGGTGATCGTGCGTGTCATCGATTGCAAGCGGGTTCCATCTCCGCCCGCCAGTATCACTGCCCATCTGTTTCTCATCTTGGTTGCGTCCTCCAATCATGAGTCGGGCCACAAAGAAGATCCTTACAAAGAAAAGTTAGCCACAAAAAGGCACATAAGGCACAAAATGATTTAAAGAACGTCTCACGCTCAATAAATCTATTTTTGTGCCTTATGTGCCTTTTTGTGGCTCTATTCGCCGGTTTGTTGCAGGAGCTTGGCGACGAGCGCGGTCCAACCGGTTTGGTGGCTGGCGCCGATGCCTGAGCCGTTGTCGCCGTTGAAGTATTCGTGGAACGGAATGAGGTCTCGCCAGTTTGGATCCGCCTGGAACTTTTCGCTGTTGCCAAACACCGGACGACGTTGATTCGCGTCGCGCAGGAAGATCCGCGACAGCCGTTTCGAGATCTCGGCGGCCACTTCCCAGAGCGTCATCATCTGACCCGAACCCACCGGACACTCAACCTTGAAGTCTTCACCGAGATAGTGATGAAACTTCTGCAACGACTCGATGATCAGGTAGTTGAGCGGAAACCAGATTGGACCACGCCAGTTTGAATTACCGCCAAAGAGACCGGTGCTCGATTCCGCCGGCTCGTAATCTACGCGATGCGCCGTGCCGTTGACCTGAAGCAGGTATGGATTGTCTTTGTGAAACCGCGAGATCGCGCGTATGCCGTACGGCGAAAGAAACTCATTCTCGTCGAGCATGAATCGCAACACGCGTCGCAACTGATCCTGACTCACGATCGAGAGCAAACGACGCTCGCCATTTCCCGGCGTGCGCATGCACGCGACGTTCTGCGTCAGATCAGAACGATTCGCGATGAACCATTCCATGCGGCGTTTGAAGTCAGGGAGCCGATCGAGTTGCTCAGGCTCCAGTGTCTCCACTGCGAACAGCGGAATCAAGCCGACCATCGAACGAACTTTCATCGGATATGGCTTGCCTTCCGGCAGATGCAGCACGTCGTAGAAAAAACCGTCCTGCTCGTCCCACAAGCGAATCTCGTCATCGCCGCGATTGTTCATCGCGCGCGCGATGTGGAGAAAGTGCTCCCAAAACTTGCTGGCCACGTCTTCGTATGACGGATCGTCCTTCGCCAGCTCCAACGCGATCGCGAGCAAGTTGAGCGCATACATTGCCATCCAGCTCGTGCCGTCGGATTGCGCGATGTGACCGCCGGTCGGCAGCGGCGCACTGCGATCGAAGACGCCAATATTGTCGAGGCCGAGAAAACCGCCCTGGAAGATGTTCATCCCCTCGGCATCTTTGCGATTGACCCACCAGGTGAAGTTCAGCAGCAGCTTTTGAAACACTCGCTTCAGAAAAACTGTATCGCCCACGCCGCGACGTTTCTTTTCGATCTTGTAAACACGCCAGGTGGCCCATGCATGAACCGGCGGATTGACGTCGCCGAGCGCCCATTCGTACGCCGGTAGTTGACCATTCGGATGCATGTACCACTCGCGCAGCATCAGCACCAGTTGATCTTTCGCGAACTCTGAATCGACGAGAGCCAGCGGCACGCAGTGAAACGCGAGATCCCACGCTGCGTACCACGGATATTCCCACTTGTCGGGCATCGAAATGACGTCGGCGTTATACAGGTGTTTCCATTGGTGATTACGCCCGTGCGCGCGTTCGGCCGGAGGCTTTGGCGCGGCTGGATCACCTTCGAGCCACTGCTCGACGACGTAGTGATAGAACTGCTTGGACCAGAGTACTCCGGCGAATGATTGGCGCATCACCGAGCGCGCATCGTCCGATAAATGCTCAGGAATAACGGATCCGTAAAATTCATCCGCCTCGCGCATTCGAGTCGCGAAGATCTGATCGAAATCCGTGAAAGCGTCTTGTCCTGCTTTGTTCGTCAGTCGCAAGCGAATCGTCACCGTCTCGCCTGGTCCAAGCGTCAACTTGTAATTCGCCGCGGCCTTGGTTCCGACTTGCTCAGGATTAACCGCTTGTTGATTGCCGTGAATGACGTAGTCGTTGATGCCGTCCTTGACGAAGTGCGTGCCGTTCGCGGTGTTAAAGAGACGCTGCACGTTCGTGTCGTTTTCGGTGAACAGCAGTTCCGGAGACTCGTCACAGTGAAGCCAGCGTTTGCCCAGCTCGTTATGATTGAGCTCGATTACGTTTTGACTAATGCGATGCAGGCCCGGACGAGCGTGGCCGTTGTTATGCCACGACCACGTGTTGCGAAACCAGATCGTGGGCAGAAGATTCAGCGACGCCGGCTCTGGTCCATGGTTAATCGCGGTGATCTTGATAAGAATGTCTTCGACATCAGCTTTCGCATATTCGACAAACACATCGAAATAGCGATCTTCATTGAAAACGCCGGTATCGATCAGCTCAAACTCAGCCGCCTGCTTGCCGCGGCGACTGTTCTCCTCAACCAGCGAACCATAAGGAAACTCGCCCTGCGGGTACTTGTACAGATACTTCATGTACGAGTGAGTCGGCGTCGAGTCGAGGTAGAAGTAATATTCTTTGACGTCCTCACCATGATTGCCCTCGTTCCCGGTCAGTCCGAAAAGACGTTCCTTCAAGATCGGATCGCGACCATTCCACAGCGCAAGTGCAAAACAGATCTGCTGGTGTCGATCAGAAATACCGGCCAGGCCATCTTCATTCCAGCGATACGCGCGCGAGCGTGCATGATCGTGCGGGAAGTAATCCCAGGCGCTGCCATAAGGACTGTAGTCCTCACGCACCGTCCCCCACGCCCGCTCGCTGAGATATGGTCCCCAGCGCTTCCAATGCTTCGTGCGCGCCCGCGCTTCTTCCAATCGTTGATTCTCAGTGCAAATCATTTTTTTATAATCCGTTTCATCCGTGGCCGTGTTTCTTACTTCTCGAGCAACGCCATTACGTGCCCATCAGGATCTCGCGCCAAAAAACCTCTGCTGAAACCCAGACTCTTATCGTTCAGCGACACCACGCCCGTGAGTAATCGCTTCCCAAACAGATCCGCAGTGTTAACGATGAGCGTGGTCTGCCAGTGAAACAGGTCCGACGCGCGCGTATCCGCCGGCGCCGGCCGTCCATCGCGCGGCGCAAGATACTCGAGAAATTCGATGCCCGGCCCCCCGCTCGCGGCTCGAAGACTCGTAATGCGTAACCTTGCGCCGAACACGTTATTCAAATGTTCCTGCTCGGTGCCGTAGTTCTCACTCGTACCCGCGACGTGCATGCCGAGCGCATCGCGATAAAACTTCAAACTCGCTTCCGTATCACTAACCACGATCGCGGTATGGTCGATTCCCAGAAACAGTCTGTCTTTCTGCTGCCACTTCTGATCGCCTTTGCCTTCAGGGAATTGCAGAATCTCGAGCCAGTGCTTGTCCGGATCGCGAAAGTAAAAAGCCTTGATGCCGCCCGCGTTCTGGTTCCAGTCGGGCAAACGTTGTGGACCAGTAGACGCATGTTCGACTTTGTTTTGCCGCAGCAGCGTATAAGCCTTGTCCATGTCGCTCGTGATGATCGCGATATGCTGAAACCAGCGATCGTTGCTGCGTGAATCGACCGGCACGGGCCGGCCTTTCGGCGTGAGATACTCAGTCAGCTCGATAAACTCATTACCGAGCCGCATTCGCACCACGCGCATGCGCAGTCCAAACACGCCCTGAAGCCGTTCGTAATCCTCGCCCGTCACTTCCACGTCCGATATCTTCTCAAACGACAACACTCGCGAATAAAAATCGATCGACTGGTCCATGTCAGAAACTGTCATGCCGATCGCTCCTACCTGCTCGACGACGGGGACATTAGTTTCGACGAGGAGGGGAACGCGCGCGACATTGAGTACACGCGCGTCCTTCGGCGGGTGCTGGGCCGTCGTCGTCTGAACGAAGATGCCCAGCGCAAGCAGTAAACCGAGAAGAATTCGTTTCATTTCATTCGCTCCAGCAGGTGATCGCCGACGCGCAGTGCATTGGCCATGATCGTAAGCGCCGGGTTTACCGCGCCGCTCGATGGAAAGAAGCTCGCATCGACCACGTAAAGATTGTCGAGCTCGTGAGCCTTGCAATTGCGATCGAGCGCGGACGTTTTCGGATCGTCGCCAAAACGCACCGTGCCATTCTGGTGGGCCACTGCCGCGAGTGGCAGTTGTTGGCCCAGGTAAAGATTGCGCGCAAACAGGCCCTGGTGACACTCGTGCCCGTGAACGTCGCAGTTCGTTTGCTTCAATGCCTTCTGCAACTGCGCCTTCAGGCGATCGTGACCTTCGACGTTGTTTAGTTTGTAGCTGACGCGGATCTGACCGTCGCGATCGACAGTCACGCGATTGTTTGCGTCGGAAAGATCTTCGGACGTAAGCCAGAAGTCGAGCGAATGTTTGGCCATCAGATCGAGCGTCCATCCCGGCGCGATTGCCGGCGCGCCGGCTTTCAACGTGTCTGCATCGAGTTTGCCGACGAACGAGATATGGCCCATCGGATAGTCCCAATCGCGCGAGCCGAAGTAGAAATCGTTAATCGCCAGCGTCTTCTGGAAGACGGTTGGGTTCGGACACTTGGAAAGAGCCATCAGCACCGAATTGATGTGGCCCATGTAGTGACGGCCGACGACGTCTGAGCCATTTGCGAGTCCGTTCGGATGGCTATCGTTTGCCGAGCGCAACAACAACGCCGCGGAGTTCACGGCGCCGCAGGCAACGACGACGATGTCGCCCGAGTACTCCTCGCGAATGCCGTTGCGATCGACGATCACTTTGCTTACTTCGCGCGCGTTGCCGTTTGTCTCCAGACGCATGACCTTCGCGTTCGTGACCAGTGAAACGTTCTCGTGTTCGAGTGCCGGGTCCACACAGATTGTCTGCGCGTCAGATTTCGCACCGATCAAACACGGATGACCGTCGCAGGTGTTGCAGCGAATACACGGACTCTTGCGCGCGTTCGTTTCGTCGAGTCGAATTCCCAGCGGCACGTGAAACGGCTTGAGCCCGGCGCGTTCGAGATCGTCGTGCAGGTGTTGAATACGTTGTTCGTGACTGACGGCGGGATACTTGTACGGCGCACTGGCCCAGGGCTCCGTCGGATCTTCGCCACGAGTTCCGTGTACCTGGTAGAGATGCTCGGCCTTCGTGTAATAAGGTTCGAGCTCGTCGTAGCTGATGGGCCAGGCCGGAGAGATGCCGCCGTGATGCCGGATCTCACCGAAGTCTTCTTTGCGCAAACGAAAGAGAGCGGCGCCGTAAAACTTGGTGTTGCCGCCGACGAAATAGTTCGTGTGCGGATGAAGTTCCCTGCCGTCGCTGTCGCGCCACGCCTCTTTGGTGTTGTATTTCGCCTCGAGGTTTACGGCGCGCGTGCTCCAGTTTTCCTTTTCACGCGGCACGTAATCACCGCGCTCGAGGAGCAGGATCTTCTTGCCGGAGGGCGCGAGTGTGTAAGCCAGCGTGCCACCGCCCGCGCCCGTGCCGATGATGATTACGTCGTAGTGATTGTTGCTGGTCATGATGACACTCCGTCTGGGGCGGAAGTTACTGCAGGTTCATCGATTGCATCGCGTCGTTCATCAACGGCGCGGTGCCGAAGTTGACGCTGAAGCGTTTGCACCAGATCGTGACGGCGCGATACTTCGCGAGATCCGCATTCGCCGGCAGCTCGTAGTTCTGATCGCCGATGTTGCCTTTCAAAGCACCGAGGTCCACGAATTCGGCTTTCGTAACGGTGTCGTTGTCCTTCGCGTCCGGCGCCGCGACGAGATAGACGTGCACGTCGGGACCGTTGGACGTTGCGAAGTTCGTCAGTCGCAGGGTTTTCTTGCCGTCGGCGAGTTGAAACACGGTGGCCACGCCTTTGGTCTCATGTGCGCCGCTATGAAACTGTCCGGCAGCGAGTTGACTGCTGGCGGCTGAGGCAGTCGGAAACTGCTCGTTTACCGTTTGATTAATGAAAGCCCGTTCGGGCCGGAATGCATACCAGGCCGCCCCAACAACGAGGAGCAGGACGAGTGCGGTCACCTTCAATCTGTTTGACATGAATTTCAAATCTCCTTTTAGATTTCCTAACCAATGGTTGGTCGGGGCTGCGTGGAAATCCTTACAGGAGATTTTTGAGGTGGGATCGGTGTGGAGGGAAACGACTCGGAACGGACTCTAGCATTCAGCTTGTCCGGAAATCGTCAGGGAAGATAAGTTCTTTGATGTGACTTGGGTTGGTTGAAGTGCGACGGACGTGGCTTGGTGGCTTTGGTGTTTGTATATCGTCGCCGAGCCGCCCAGTGTCGAACAAGCTCCGCGTGCTCGTTTCAACCATTCGTCCGGTAAGGTGAGAATCTTCTTTACGGCTGGGTTCTGTCGGCTCGATGTCGAATGATCTCAGCCAACGCACGCAATGCCTGGTTCACTGACTCTGAATCCGGGAATACCTGGGCAACGTCAGGATCGAGAACGATAACATTGCACCCTTCGGCAAAGCGATTCACATATTTCCCACGCACTCCATTAGTGAAATCATACTCATCCAACATATCCGGATCCGTTTCCTTATTCAGCTCCTGATTCATATTTCTCTCTTTCCCGCGGCGTGGCTAGTCGCACACTAATAATTCGAATTCTATCACCGCGATCGGCATGGACGACAACTAGCAAACGATGCTGGTACGACAACCCGGTAATTGCAAAGCGCTGCTCATCGATCGAATGGACTGCGTCAGGAATGGTGAGCGATAGAGGATCGAAAAAAACAGTTGCCGCCTCAACGAAAGACACACCATGCTTTTGCAGATTAGACGTTGCCTTAATTGGATCCCATTCGAAACTTAGTGCTCATGTGAGGAATATACCACTCAGATAATAGGCCATGAGTAAGGCCGTGCCAAGCATGAGGATAGCCTTCTAAGGAGTCGCTAGTATTTAAGCCAGACGTTTATTAATCTAAGTCGATGCGAATAGTTGTTTTTGGAACAGGTGGCGTGGGTGGGTACTTCGGGGGGCGGCTGGCGCAGGCCGGCGAGGAGGGCACTTTTATTGCGCGCGGCGAGCACTTGCGCGCGATCAAAGCGAACGGACTGAGAGTCGATAGCTCGAGTGGCGACTTCGTCGTTTATCCGGCGCGGGCGACTGACAACGTCAGCGCGGTGGGCGAAACGGACCTCGTGATTCTCGGGGTCAAGGCGTGGCAGGTGCCGGAGGCGGCGCGCGCGATCAAGCCACTCGTTGGTCCAAACACCATCGTGGTTCCTTTGCAAAACGGCGTCGAAGCTGTGCCGCAGCTTGTTGCTGAGCTCGGTTCTGACAATGTGATTGGTGGACTCTGCCGGATCGTCAGCTTTGTTGTCGCTCCCGGTCATATTCGACATGCCGGGTTCACGCCCACGATTATCGTCGGCGAGCTCGACAACCGGCGCAGCGAACGCATCGACACGATCGCGCAGGTGTTCCAGCACGCTGGTCTGGACACGACCATCGCGC
>Ga0070699_100006134_pt1 | contig 10511 bp, 12 predicted proteins | sample KBSK1503metaG_FD_65473 | JGI IMG/M metagenome (GOLD analysis project Ga0070699, IMG submission 65473) | Corn, switchgrass and miscanthus rhizosphere microbial communities from Kellogg Biological Station, Michigan, USA - KBS K1-50-3 metaG | ecosystem: Host-associated > Plants > Roots >... | reverse complement strand
GACAAGAAGCATGCCTGGGTGGAGCGCATCGGCGACGAATGCCGCGCCCACGACATTCCTTTCTTCCTCGAATTCGTGGGCTACGAAGAGGGCGCTGACGAGAAGGGTTTCGACTATGCCAAAAAGAAGCCCGAGATCGTCATCGAGAGCATGCGCGAGTTCAGCAAGCCGCGCTACGGTGTGGATGTGCTCAAGGTCGAGGTGCCGGTGAACATGAAGTTCGTCGAGGGTGCCCAGGTTTACGCGGGCAAAACGGCCTACAGCAAGAAAGAGGCGATGGACCTGTTCCGCAAAGCGGCTGGCGTGGCGGGCAAGCCGTTCATTTATCTTTCGGCCGGAGTCAGCAATGCCGAGTTCACCGAAGCGCTCGAACTCGCCGCGGAAGCGGGGGTGAAGTTCAACGGTGTGCTCTGCGGACGCGCCACCTGGAAGGACGGCATCCCGGTGTATGCCAAGCAAGGCGCCGACGCCTTCCGCAAGTGGCTGCAGAGTGAGGGCGTGAAGAACATCAACAACGTCAACGACCGCTTGAAGGCCGCGACATCGTGGCACTCGATCTACGAGGCGGAGCCGGCGCTGGTGGGCGCGTAGCAATGCGGCATTTCGCACAAGCAACTCTGCGGCCTTTGCGATCCTTCTTCGCGAGCTTTGCGGTTAAAGGTTTGGCGCTTCACTAGAAAAGCTTTTTGACCGCAAAGGACGCAGAGACTGCCGCAAAGATCGCAGGGAATCGCACGGCACCTCTCCGAAACTAAACTTGGTTTGTTATGAGTCAGACCGCTCTCGTCACCGGCGCATCCGGCGGCATCGGATACGAACTAGCCAAGCTGTTCGCCCATGATCATCACAACCTGATCCTGGTCGCTCGCAGCGGCTCCAAGCTCGCGCAATTCGCCGACGAACTGCAGCGCCAGTTCGGCGTCTCAGTCAAAGCCATTCCGCTCGACCTCGCCGCTCCGCCAGCTCCGCAGTTTCTCTTCGACCAATTGCAGCGCGAAGATGTTGCAGTAGACATCCTGGTGAACAACGCCGCCTATGGCAAGTTTGGCGAGTTCGCCGACATTCCTCTGGAAAAGACACTTGGCCAAATCCAGCTCAACGTCACCGCCCTCACCCATCTCACCAAACTCTTCCTTGCCCCCATGATCGAGCGGCGCTCGGGGAAAATCATGAACGTCGCTTCCACGGCGGGATTTCAGCCGGGTCCGCTGATGGCCGTTTACTACGCAACTAAAGCCTATGTGATCTGGTTCTCCGAAGCGCTGGCCAACGAGCTCAAGGGCAGCGGCGTTAACGTCACCTGCTTTTGTCCGGGAGCAACCGAAACCGGTTTCGCGAAACGCGCGGACACGGAAAGCTCGCGCTTGTTCAAGCAGATGGGTCCGATGGATGCGAAGACGGTAGCGCAGGACGGCTATCGCGGCTTGATGAAGGGCAAGGGGCTGGTGATTTCGGGATTCCACAACTGGCTGCTGGCGGAGTCGGTGCGCTTCGCTCCCAGGAGGGTGGTCACGTCTATCTCGCGTTGGGTGGCGGAGAAGGTGGAGTAGCGGGCAAGCGCCAGACGTCAGACCTCGGACCTCAAGCCGACACTGGCCTACTTCACGAGCCACGGTGGGGACGGCCGCCCCCGGCCGTCCGGTCGAGCACAGGTCGCCCTTGTGTTCCCTCTGGAACCTCCTGCAAATCGAAGAAGTGTTCCACGTGGAACATTCTGGAAATTGGGACATGGTTTGAGGATAGTTAGGGCGTGCTTCCCGTTGTGGGACAGCCATGGGAGGAGGTTCGCTTTCTGAGCTGTCCTGCCCTGCGCACTCCATGTTGACAGCATACGCTATTAGCGTATAATAAGGTGAGGTACGCCAACGGCGTAGGATGTTGTGATGGAGCTCTTTGAAGCGCCCGCGTTTACCCGCCACCTGTCCCAGTATTTGGATGACGAGCAGTACCGGGCGTTGCAGAATGCGCTGGTGCCAGGGCGCCTGAGCTGGGCGAGGTGATTCCGGGCACAGGCGGATTTCGCAAGTTGCGATGGGCAGACGTTCGCCGGGGCAAAGGCCGCCGTGGCGGACTGCGGGTCATCTACTACTGGTTCGACAAGCAGAACCAGATATGGCTTATGACCATTTATGACAAGGATGAGGCCGCCGACCTGACTCCGCAAGAGAGAAAAGCGCTGAAGACAGCGATCGAGGCCGAAAAGAAATCACGAGCACGGAAATAATGAGGACTAGACATGGCGAACAAGCGGGACCTGTTTCATGAGTTGATGGAAGGCGTGGCGGCCATGAAGGCGCAGCGCAACGGGAAAATCACGTTGCGCAACTATCGAGTCGAGGCGCGTGCACTGCCCAAAGTCAAGCCAAAGATGATCAAGCAAGTACGCAAGCGCTTTCACTGTTCGCGTAGCGTGTTTGCCCGCAAGCTGTTTACCAACGAGCGCACGCTGGAGAAATGGGAGCAGGGACGCGCCAAGCCCAACGCCCAGGCGGTCGCGCTGTTGTTGCTGGCAGCCAGGTATCCGGATATGTTTGAGCGGCTGGAGCAGGTGGCGAAGTAGACGAGGACATTGAGGTCTGCGCTGCCCACATGGGGACAGCCGCGGGCCAATGAGGCGTCACTCCCACTCAATCGTCCCTGGCGGCTTCGAGGTGATGTCGTACACCACCCGGTTTACGCCTTTGACTTCATTCACGATTCGGTTAGAGATGGTCTTCAGAACCTCATGCGGCAGCGGCACCCAATCGGCCGTCATGCCATCTTCTGAGTGCACAGCGCGAATCGCACACGTGCAAGCATAAGTGCGCTGATCGCCCATGACCCCCACCGACATCACCGGCAGTAGGACCGCGAACGACTGCCAGATTTTCGTGTACAGGCCGGCTTTCTTGATCTCGGTTACCACGATGTCGTCGCATTCGCGCAGGATCTCAAGCCGCTCCGGCGTGACTTCACCGAGAATCCGCACCGCCAGGCCAGGTCCGGGAAACGGCTGCCGTTGCAGGATCTCCTCCGGCATGCCCAGATCACGGCCGATTGTGCGAACCTCGTCCTTGAATAAATCCTTCAACGGCTCGATCAGCTTGAGCTTCATTTTTTCGGGCAACCCGCCCACATTGTGATGCGTCTTGATGGTCTGCGACGGTCCCCGCACCGAGCGCGATTCGATCACGTCGGGATAGAGTGTGCCCTGAACCAACCACTCCACCTTGCCTTCTGTTTTCGTGATCCGCTGGGCCTCTCGATCGAACACGGCGATGAACTCGTTGCCAATGATCTTGCGTTTTTTTTCAGGCTCGGTAACGCCAGCCAATTTACTCAGGAAGCGATCCGTTGCATCCACCGCGATCAGGTGTAAACCCAATTTGTCGCGCAGCGTCTGCTGCACTTTTTCGAACTCGCTCTTGCGCAGCACGCCATTGTTGACGAACACGCAAGTAAGACGGGAGGAGGATCCTTCGCCGTGGCGCAGGGCGCGGTCCACCAGCGTGGCTGCCACAGCAGAATCCACGCCGCCGGAAAGCGCGCAAATGGCTCGGCCATTGCCCACAGTCTGCCGAACGCTCGCGATGGTCGCGTCAATGAAGTGCTGCGCGGTCCAGGTGGGTTTTGCGCCGCAGATGTTGAACACGAAATTGCGCAGAATCTCCTTGCCCAGCTTGGTGTGGTGCACTTCGGGATGAAATTGCACCGCCCACATCTTCTTCTCCTCGTTTTCGATGGCGGCGACGGCATTGGGAGATTGCGCGATCAACTGAAAGCCCGCTGGCAGTTCGACCGCTTCATCCCCATGCGACATCCAGACTTCGAGAGACTTGGGCAAGCCCCGGAAGAGCTCCGCTTCCGCCAGCGTCTCTACCCAGGCATGCCCATACTCACGCCGCTGCGCAGCGCGCACCTTGCCCCCGAGCGTGTGCACCATGAACTGCAACCCATAGCAGATGCCGAGCACGGGCAGGCCGAGTTGGAGCACACGAGGATCGGCAGGCGGGGCATCGGCGTCATAGACCGACGAGGGGCCGCCCGAGAGGATGATGCCCACAGGAGAATAACTGCGGATTTCCTCCAGACTAGCAGTACAGGGCAGCACTACCGAGAAGACGTTCTGGTCGCGGATGCGGCGCGCAATGAGCTGGGAGTATTGGGCGCCGAAGTCGAGGACAACGATGGATTCGGTTTCCACGGATAAATGTCTCAAATCGCGGCGTCAGTGTAAAGGGGGAAGCGGTAGAGTGGTTAGTGATTAGCGGTGAGTGTGATCAGTCCGTTGCAACCGGTGTATCGCTCAGGATCAGTTCATCCGAATCAACGCCGCTTCCCGGCTGCAGGCTGAGTGCTTGACTGCCACTTGGCGGCTCCGCGGCGATCTCGGGCACCGGCGGCTCTTCCGGTCCCTCCACGATGAATACAAACGCGGCCAGGCGTCCTACATAAAGAAAATCCACCACAGCGAAATACAGGAGCGTCACCAGCAGCACGCCGCCCAGGACTACGCCCGCAGGCAGCACTCCCGCAAAGGCCAAAGGGAAAGCGACCACAGAGCTGGCCACAACGAACGCCACCACGTGCCCGAGCCCAAACCACGTCGCCGCCGCGAAGACGGGCCCGGTACGGAATCGGCACAGATCCACAGCTGCCGCGACCGCGCTGAACGTGTCGCGTCCACCGCCGACCACGAAGATTGCCGCAAGCGAGAGAAACCAGTTCACTGCAGACCAAGCCAGCCCGACGAACATGACCAGCATGAGAAAGATCAACACAGCGCTTCCGGGCGAAGGACTGGCTTTGGGCGAGGCGAAGCCAGCCAAGAGTGACGCGCCCAGGCAGCCCACGGCCGCTGCCAGGGTCACTCCCACGCGGAAGAAATTCAGCCCGGCCAGCGAACGCAACCGGAAAAAGACCGGGGGATGAAAGCTCCCGGCCGTCCGATCCACCGGCAGGCCCGTACTCTCCCGGAGATAGTCCAGAAGAGCCCTGACTGTGGCGGCCCGTCCCAGGGAAGCGATCCCGATCCATGCGACCGCCAGGGTCAGCGTCAGGACGATGCTGGCCGCCACCACCCGTGGTGCGCTGCCTCGGAAAATGTGGGCGATCGCCTGGGAGATCAAAACTGGGTGGTGGGTACGCAACAAAAACAGCTCGCCGCGTGTGACCGGCAGAGTGTCCAGATATTCCAGGAAAGAAAAAGTGAGCAGCAGCCCAGCGGCGACGCCAAAACTCCAGCGCCATGCAATCTCCGCCAAACCAAATGAGGGCTGACGGAAGATGGCTCGGAAGCCTTCCAGTGTGGGCGAGCGCTGCTTCATATGTGGCTAGGGTCCGTCTTCTGCTGCCGTACGTAGCTGGCGCGGATCTGGGCCGCATCGCCCACCCACAACTCGTGGCCCGGTTCGGCCAGCAGGTCTACCAGCCAATGACAGTTTCCGATCGCTTCCATCCCGATCAGCGCCGGCAGCTGCCGGTAAAATCTCTCGGCCTCGCGCGCGGCGTGCCCCAACTTCTCCTCTCCCGTTTCTCCCGTCTCGCTGTCCAGCCAGGCAATATGTTCCCGCTGGGATGAAAATCACACCCTATAATGATCATCGAAGGCGCTCCTTCATTCCCGGCAGTTTTGGTCCTCCACCAAAAGACTACCGGAATCGAGTGGAGCCTTCGCTCTTGTCCAATCAACCCTTCCCTGGTTGGTAAGGGTGGGAACGAAATCACTCGCCCGTCAAGAACCCATACTCCGCCGCGCTCAGCGGTACTACGCTCAGTCTTCCCTGCCGCACCAGTGGCGAATCCGCGAACAGCTTGTTCGCCTTGACTTCCGCCAGCGTCACCGATCGAGCCAGCGCCTTCCCCACTTTGATCTTCACTTGCGGATTCCTGGGATCGGACGCATCCACCGATACCACCGACGCCGTCCCCACCGCACTTTTGTGGTCGCCGGTCTCGTAGATCACCAGCCGCTCACCCGGCTTCATCTCGCGCAGATGCTTTAGCGCCAGCGGATTCGACACCCCATCCCAGATGGTGCTCTTATCGCGCTGCAAATCCGCAAACGAATATTCAGAAGGTTCGGTCTTGAGCAGATAGTCCATACCGGCTGTATCCTTGTTGGCGTCATCCCGAGCGCAGCCGTTGTTCAGGCGGAGCGAGGGATCTGGCGTGTATCGCCACGATTATAAAAAGCAAACTGCAACCACTACCCTTCCATTGAAGGATCTGGGCGAGCCCCGGCGCGCCATCGCGGAACGCGATTGCAATAAAGCGCCAGACGACCATCCATATTCAAATTTTCTCATCGCTGCGGCTTCGCATTCGGCTCTTTAGGCGTCTGCTTCTTCTCGTCTTTCTTCTCGTTCTGCTGGTTTTCGTAAATCGAATACTGCCCCTGCGGCCGCTTCAGCTTGACCGTAATCTCCATGGCCGGCTTGTCAATTTCGTAGTCCTCACCGAAAGTCTGGAGGCCCTCCGCCAGCACCTGCACGCGCAGCTTGCCGTAAGGAACGCCGTCGAAGCTGGCCTTGCCGTCGGGATCAGTTTTAATCTGCAGGCCGCCTCTCTCCTGCTTGCCCTTCTTGTTTACCGGATGCATGACCACACTGGCATTGCGTACCGGCTTGCCGTTGTAGTCCCGGATGACAATGAATTTCAGGAGGGCAGTGTCGTCTTGGGCAGAGGCCGCCGCAACTAGAAGGATAAGGACAATGATCGCGAAGCGGAGAGAGAAGCTCTTCATGGCGCCTCCCCAATTCTAAACACGGTCCGCACCGCTGTCATTATCCGCATCCGCAGAACGACGGATCTGCTCAGAACCATGCGCGAAGCGCGTCCGCCCCACAAGAACACCTTCTTAAGCTATTGTAGAATAACGGTGTTATCTGATATCGGCAAGCTCGCTTGACAGTCAGCCACCAGCCTCCTATAATTAGCACTCGCCTAACTAGAGTGCTAACAACGCGTTGGGCGACTCTTGGTTCACGGCAATCTAACGCAAATTCCAACCGAAAAACGAACGAAAGGAGTCTCTAAGTATGGCTAAGTTCACCCCACTCCATGACCGGATTCTGGTGCGTCGCGTGGAAGAATCCGAAACCACCCGCGGCGGAATCATTATCCCGGATACCGCTAAAGACAAGCCGCAGGAGGGCGAAGTGATCTCCGTCGGCAAAGGCAAAGTTAACGAAGACGGCAAGGTGTTCCCCCTGGCCGTGAAAGAGGGCGACCGCGTCCTGTTCGGTAAGTATGCCGGTACCGAGATCAAGCTCGATGGCGAAGATTTCCTGATTATGAAGGAAGAGGAAGTTCTCGGCATCATCACCGGCGCTGCCAAGAAGGAAACCGTCGGCGCGCGGCGCTGACTTAGAAGGATTGTCATCCTGAGCGAGGTGCTTTTTGCCGAGCGAAGGATCTAGGCGAGCGACCGCGCCGTACGGTGAGCGAAGCGAACCGGACAATTGAGCGCGACGCGAGCATCCGATTAACGACATTAAATAGAGGAGAAAAGAATTATGGCAAAACAAATCGTACACGGAGAAGAGTCGCGGCAAGCGATTCTCCGCGGTGTCAACCTTCTGGCTGACGCTGTAAAAGTCACGCTCGGCCCCAAGGGCCGCAACGTAGTAATCGAAAAGAAATTCGGTTCGCCGACCATCACCAAGGACGGCGTCACCGTAGCCAAGGAAATCGAACTGAAGGATCCGCTCGAGAACATGGGCGCACAAATGGTCCGGGAAGTCGCCAGCAAGACCAGCGACGTCGCCGGCGATGGCACTACCACCGCCACCGTTCTCGCCCAGGCGATCTACCGCGAAGGTGTCAAGACCGTCGCCGCCGGCGCCAACCCCATGGCCATGAAGCGCGGCATCGAGAAAGCTGTCACCGCCATCTGCGGTTCTCTGGACAAAGAAGGCGAACGCATCAAGGGCGAGCTTGACAAGTTCTCCAAACCTGTCACGGGCGAAATGATCGCCCAAGTCGGCACCATTAGCGCGAACAATGACGATACGATTGGGCGGATTATTGCCGAGGCGATGAAGAAAGTGGGCAAGGACGGCGTCATCACCGTGGAAGAGTCCAAGACCCTCGAGACTCAACTCGAAGTGGTGGAGGGCATGCAGTTCGACCGCGGTTATCTCTCCCCGTACTTCGTGACCGACCCGGAGCGCATGGAAGCCACACTCGAGAACGCCTACATCCTGATCAACGAAAAGAAGATCAGCTCAATGAAGGACCTGCTCCCGCTACTGGAGCAGATCGCGAAGAGCAGCAAGCCGCTGCTCATCGTGGCTGAGGACGTCGAGGGTGAGGCTCTGGCCACGCTCGTAGTCAATAAACTCCGCGGCACGCTGCAAGTCTGCGCCGTCAAAGCGCCGGGCTTCGGCGACCGCCGCAAGGCCATGCTGCAGGACATCGCCACTCTCACCGGCGGCAAGGCCATCACCGAAGACCTCGGCATCAAGCTGGAGAACGTCCAGATGAGCGATCTCGGCCAGGCCAAGAAGATCACGGTGGACAAGGACAACACCACCCTGGTCGAAGGCAAAGGCAAGCATTCCGAGATCGAAGGCCGAGTGAAGGAAATCCGCAGCCAGATTGACAAGACCACCAGCGACTACGACCGCGAGAAGCTGCAAGAGCGGCTGGCGAAGCTGGTCGGAGGTGTGGCTGTGATCAAAGTTGGTGCCGCGACCGAGACCGAAATGAAAGAGAAGAAGGCTCGGGTCGAGGACGCCATGCACGCTACCCGCGCGGCCGTGGAAGAGGGCATCGTCCCGGGCGGCGGCGTGGCCCTGATCCGCTGCGTCCCGGCACTCGACAAGCTGAAAGTCGACGGCGACGAGCAGATCGGCGTGAACATCGTGAAGCGCGCTCTGCAGGAGCCGCTGCGCTGGATCGCCGAGAACGCCGGCGAAGAAGGCGCCATCGTGCTAGGCAAAGTCAACGATGCGAAGGACAACAACTACGGCTACAACGCGCTGACCGGCGAGTACGAAGACCTGGTCAAGGCGGGCGTGCTCGATCCTACCAAGGTCGTGCGCACTGCGCTGCAGAACGCGGGCTCGATCGCGTCGTTGATGCTCACCACCGAAGCCCTGGTCGCCGAACTTCCGGAGGAGAAGAAAGCTCCGGCAGGCGCACCGGGACACGGCGGGATGGGAGACATGTACTAAGTCGTCCGTCGTCAGCGAACAGCCCCGCTCGCAAGAGCGGGGCTTTTCTTTAGAGCCTCTAACAAACCCTCTGATTCCGATAATTGGCGAACTTGCGGGGTCTCAGGTGCGAGAGGCAGCAGCTCTGTGTCGGGACTTTGAGTCACTGCCTGGTTGTTCGCTGGGTGCAGATTGTTTGCGCTTTGCGAAAATATTGTGAAGGATCTGACCGAGTTCCTCAATCGTGTCAGGTTTCAGCAGCAAATCGGGAAGACCGAGACTGCGAACTTCTTCGTTATCCGCGGGACGGATATATCCGGAGGCAACCAAGATGGGAATGCCAGGCCGGATTTGCAGAAGCTCGCGCGCGAGATCGACGCCGGACATCCCAGGCATGGAGAGATCGCTCACTACTACATCAAAATCCTGTGGTCCTGACCCGAACATCTCTAGCGCTTTCTCGGGGTCAGTGCAGCCGGTCACCTTGTACCCAAGTTGCTCCAGCATACGTGTCATTAGAAGCACGAGCGGCTCTTCGTCGTCCACGTATAGAACACGCTGGCCTTGGCCACGGAATACGGTATGAGAGCGAGCTTGGGTCTCCTCAGTCCCTCGTTGGGCAGCGGGTAAATAGAGATGGAACACGGTGCCCTTTCCTGGCTCGCTGTAAACGGTGACCGCGCCCCCATGGTTCTTCATGATGCCGTGGACAACCGAGAGCCCGAGTCCCGTGCCCTGACCCTGTGGCTTGGTGGTAAAGAAGGGTTCAAAGATGTGTTCCATTGTAGCCGGGGTCATGCCGCCTTGCCCATGCTTCGTCAATGCCGGCGCTGACGAAGAAGCGCAGGTCTGGACCTCCGTTTTCCAGCGTCCCAGCGCCTGCATAGTTTGCTCCAATGATCTTGCGGGCCGCATCTACGGCCGTCTCCAGTAGTTCTCGCGGTTCTGTGCTCCGCGACAGCCGCAAGCCAAGCTCGAGCAGCCCCGCCAGGCGCAAGCTCAATGCGTCCAGTTGCTTGCCCTTCTCATAAAAGGCGCTTCCCAGGATTGGCCGGATGGGGCGCAAAGGCTGCGGCTCTTACGCTATCTCAGTATCCCCACCTTGAAGATATTCCGAAGGATTGGCGAGAATGGCATCCATCCATCCGGAAGGCTCGCGCGTTGTCCGAATCACTATTCAGCGACTGGAGCAACGCCTTGTTGTTTCGCACGCTTGCAACCCTGCGACTGGATGTGCCAGTTTTTGATACGGTCGAGGACCTTCGTTGGAATGGACCGCGTCCGAGCTTCGAGGAACATAGCCATCGAATGAAGTCCCCCGATCTGGTGCGTCGCGCCGCGTCCGCAACATCGCGTCGATCCCAGAAACAGTAG
>Ga0070699_100006133_pt1 | contig 10512 bp, 8 predicted proteins | sample KBSK1503metaG_FD_65473 | JGI IMG/M metagenome (GOLD analysis project Ga0070699, IMG submission 65473) | Corn, switchgrass and miscanthus rhizosphere microbial communities from Kellogg Biological Station, Michigan, USA - KBS K1-50-3 metaG | ecosystem: Host-associated > Plants > Roots >... | reverse complement strand
AGCGACCCGACCTGGTCATCGCCGCGACGAACCGGCTGGTCGACGCTGCGCGGACCGGGAGCCGCTAGCCTAGGGCTCGAACCCACCCCGCTCGGAGCGGCCCTTTTTGAGTACGACCATGGCACCGACCGTCATCGAGCGATTCGGCCTGCGCGCCCATCCCGAAGGCGGCTGGTACGCCGAGACCTGGCGCGCCGACGCCGCCGAAGGCGAGCGGCCGACCGCCAGTGCGATCCTCTACCTCCTCGCGGCGGGCGAGCGGTCCCACTGGCATCGGGTCGATGCCGCCGAGATCTGGCAGTACTCCGCCGGCGACGCGCTCGAGCTGCGGGTCTGGGCCGGCGACGGGACCCCGGTCGTGACCCATCGCCTAGGCTCGGGCGAGGACGACGGGGAGCTGCCGCAGGTGGTGGTCCCTGCCGGCGCGTGGCAGGCGGCTCGACCGCTGGGTGCCTGGACGCTGGTCGGCTGCATCGTCAGCCCGGCCTTCGAATTCGACGGCTTCGAGCTCGCGCCCGACGGCTGGGAACCGCCGGCGCCGGGCGCGTGACCAGCGGGCCGCGCCGGGGGCGCGCGTCAGCCGCGGGCGGCGTACTTCCAGGAGATCGGGCCCGTGTAGCAATGACCCAGCTTCAGGCACAGCCCGCCCGTCAGGTCCCACACCCGGCCCGACACGTACGGCCCGCGGTCGACCACCGGGGCCGTCACGACGCGGCCGTTGGCCGGGTTGCGGAAGGTGATCATCGTCCCGCACGGCAGCGACCGGTGAGCCACGCCAACGAGCGATCGCGTCATCGCGTAGCCGCAGGCCGTCCGCTTGCCGTAGAAGCCGGGCCCGTACCAGGACACGTTGTGGTCCACCCGCCACTTGTTCTTGTTGATCGACCCGGCGGTCGCCTCGGGGAGGACAGCGCGGGGCCGAGCCTGTGGCGGCTCTGTGCTGAGATGTGGCTCGAACAGGGTCGAGCCTTTGTCCAGGTTCCCGTCCGAACGGGCCCCCGGGTCTGGGGGTGCGGGCGTCATCACCGGTCCGCGGACAGCCGCTACCGTCTCCACCGTCGCGAAGAGGTCTGCAGCAGGGGTCGGTAGCGGGCTTGGGACCCGCGAACCCACTGGTCCAGGGACGGCGACCGTGGCGAGGACAGCGATGAGCGCTGCCATCGCGACGACCTTGGGGCGTCGCACGTCGAGCCAAAAGTACCATTACTTCGCGTCGAGCGGGGATTTCGTCAAGGTCCGTGCCCATTTCGATTCCATGCCAGACTCCACCGATGACCCGGCGCGAGCTGCCATTGGACGGTCCGTTCGACCTCCCGGGCACGCTCGGCCCTCTCGTGCGTGGCCGCGGCGACCGGACGATCCGGCTCACATCCCGCGAGGCGTGGTGGACGACGCGCACGGTCGATGGACCGGCGACCCTGCACCTGGTCGCGACGCCCGACGCGCTGACGGCGGAGGCCTGGGGTCCAGGCGCTGACAGCGCCCTGGAGCGGGCTGGACGGCTGGTGGGGCTGGAGCCGCGCCGACAGCCGACGCACGCGCTGGCGTCGGTGGAGCACCGCGGGATCGCCGGGCTGGCACGCCGCCGCCCCGGCATCCGGACCCTCCGCACCGAGTCCGTGTTCGATGCCCTGGTCGCCGCCATCCTCGAGCAGAAGGTCACGGGCATGGAGGCGCATCGGGCGTGGCACGGCCTCGTGCGGACGCATGGCGAACCCGCACCTGGCCCGGCCGGGGCCGACCTGGGCCTGCGGCTCGCGCCCAGTCCGGCCAAGCTCGCGGCCCTCCCCTATTACGCGTACCACCCGTTCGGCGTAGAGCAACGGCGCGCCCAGCTGATCCGCGCGGTCGCGGCGCGGGCACCCTGGTTCGAGGCGATCGTCGACCTGCCGCTCCCTGATGCGTACGCCCGGCTGCTCGCCGTGCCCGGGATCGGGCCGTGGACCGCCGCGGAGGTGGCCGTCCGGGCGCTGGGCGACGACGACGCGGTGAGCGTCGGCGATTTCCACACCCCGAACCTCGTCGCCTGGGCGCTGGCCGGGGAACCGCGCGGGGACGACCACCGGATGCTGGAGCTGCTCGAGCCGTACCGGGGACGGCGCGCCCTCGTGGTCCGGTTGCTGGAACTCAGCGGTCTGGGCGCGCCGCGCTACGGGCCGAGGCTCTCCCCGCGCCGGATCGAAGCGATCTGACCGTCGAGCAGCCTCCGGTACACTCGGATTCCCGCACTCGAGACCGCCCACGCGTATGACCGCCACGACCGACCGCCCGCCCGTCGCCCCCTTCGACCGCTCGAGCCGCCTGGCCCGGCTCGACGAGTCGCTTCGCGAGCGGATCCTGGTCCTCGACGGCGCGATGGGCACGCTCATCCAGAGCTACACGCTCGACGAGGCCGATTTTCGCGGCGAGCGCTTCGCGGACCACCCGACCGACGTCCGCGGCGACAACGAACTGCTGAACCTGACCCGGCCGGACATCGTGCTCGCCATCCACGGCGCGTACCTCGACGCCGGGGCGGACATCATCGAGACGAACACGTTCACGGCCAACGCCCTCGCCCAGTCCGACTACGGCCTGACGGCCGTCGTCCGCGAGATGAACGTGGAGGCGGCGAGGCTTGCCCGTCAGGCGGCCGATGCCGCGGAGGCCACCGACCCGTCGCGCCCCCGCTACGTGATGGGCGCGCTCGGTCCGACGCCGCGGACCGCCTCGATCTCCCCGGACGTCAACGACCCGGGCGCCCGCAACGTGACCTTCGACGAGCTGGCGGCGGCCTACCAGGAAGCGGCAGAGGGCCTCATCGAAGGCGGTGCGGACCTGCTCGTCATCGAGACGATCTTCGACACGCTCAACGCGAAGGCCGCGATCTTCGGCGTCGAAGCGGCCTACGACGCCACCAACGACCGCATCCCGCTCATCATCTCGGGAACGATCACCGACGCGTCCGGCCGCACGCTGTCGGGCCAGACGGTCGACGCGTTCTGGACCTCGGTCGCCCATGCACGGCCGCTCGCGGTCGGGCTCAACTGCGCGCTCGGGGCCCGCCAGCTGCGCGGCCACATCGCGGACATGTCACGCATCGCCGGCATCCCGGTCATCGCCTACCCGAACGCCGGCCTGCCCAACGAGTTCGGCGGCTACGACGAGGTCCCGGACACGACCGCCCAGCTGCTCGGCCAGTTCGCGCGCGACGGGCTCGTCAACATCGCCGGCGGCTGCTGCGGCACGACCCCGGCCCACGTGCGCGCCATCGCCGACGCCATCGAAGGCCTGCCGCCGCGAGCCATCCCGGCCGTCGCGCCACGGACGCGCCTGTCCGGCCTGCAGTCGCTGACGATCCCGCAACCGGGCGGCCTGTTCGTCAACGTCGGCGAGCGGACGAACATCACCGGGTCGCGGCGGTTCTCGACGCTCATCCTTGACGACCGCTTTGAGGACGCCGTGGTCGTGGCGCGCCAGCAGGTCGATGCCGGCGCCCAGCTCATCGACGTGAACATGGACGAGGGCATGCTCGACTCGGTCGCGGCGATGTCGCGCTACCTGCGCCTGCTGGCCAGCGAGCCCGACATCAGCGTCGTCCCGGTGATGGTCGACTCGTCGCGCTGGGACGTCATCGAAGCCGGGCTCAAGTGCATCCAGGGCAAGGGCGTCGTGAACTCGATCTCGCTCAAGGAGGGCGAGGAGCCGTTCCTCGAGCACGCGCGGCTGTGTCGCCGCTACGGCGCCGCGGTGGTCGTCATGGCCTTCGACGAGCAGGGCCAGGCCGACACCGCCGACCGCAAGGTCGACATCGCGCGGCGCGCCATCCGCCTGCTGCGCGAGGAAGCCGGGTTCGAGCTCGAGGACATCATCATCGACCCCAACATCTTCGCGATCGGGACGGGGATCGAGGAGCACGCCGGCTACGCCGTCGCCTACATCGAGGCGACCCGCCGCCTCAAGCACGAGTTCCCGGGCGTGCTCGTCTCGGGCGGCGTGTCCAACGTGTCGTTCGCGTTCCGCGGCAACGACCCGATCCGCGAGGCGATCCACTCGGTCTTCCTGTACCACGCCATCGGCGCCGGGATGGATATGGGCATCGTCAACGCGGGGGCGCTGGCGATCTACGACGACATCGAGCCCGAGCTGCGCGACCTGGTCGAGGACCTCGTGCTGGACCGGCGGCCCGACGCCACGGAGCGCCTGCTGGCCGTGGCCGAGCGCTACGCCGGCGACGAGACCGCCGGCGGCGACCGGCCCGACGCCCTGGCCTGGCGCTCGCTGCCGGTGACGGAGCGCCTGACCCACGCCCTGGTCGAAGGGCTCGATGCGTTCATCGTCGAGGACACCGAGGAGGCGCGCCTCGCAGCCGACCGGCCGATCGAGGTCATCGAGGGGCCGCTGATGGACGGCATGAACGTCGTGGGCGACCTGTTCGGCGCCGGCAAGATGTTCCTGCCACAGGTCGTCAAGAGCGCTCGGGTGATGAAGAAGGCCGTGGCCCACCTCATCCCGTTCATCGAGGCGACCAAGGACCCGAGCGCGAGTCGCACCAACGGCCGGATCGTGATGGCGACGGTCAAGGGCGACGTCCACGACATCGGCAAGAACATCGTCGGGGTCGTGCTCGGCTGCAACAACTACGAGGTGATCGACCTCGGGGTCATGGTCCCGGTGCAGCGGATCCTCGAGACGGCCCGGGAGCAGAACGCCGACCTGATCGGCCTGTCCGGGCTCATCACGCCGTCGCTCGAGGAGATGCGCCACGTCGCGTCCGAGATGGAGCGCGAGGGGTTCTCGATCCCGCTGCTGATCGGCGGTGCGACGACGTCGCGGACCCACACCGCCGTGCGCATCGAACCCGAGTACCACGGCCCCGTCGTCCACGTGGCCGATGCCTCGCGCGCGGTCGGGGTCGCCGGGGCGCTCGTGGACGAGGCGGCGCGAGACGCGTTCGCGGCAGGCATCCGGGCGGAATACGAGACCCTCCGGGTCGAGCGTGGCGCGCGCGAGGAACGGATCGCCCGGCACACGATCGCGGAGGCGCGCCGGCACGGCCTGGCGATCGACTGGACGGGCGTCACGCCGCCGGTGCCGAGCTTCCTCGGCGTGCGCACCATCGCCGACCATCCGCTCGACGACCTCGTCGACAAGATCGACTGGACACCCTTCTTCGCGACGTGGGAGATGAACGGGCGCTATCCCGAGATCCTGACGGACCCCCGACTCGGCCCCGCCGCGACATCGCTGTACGCCGACGCGCGGGCGCTGCTGGACCGGATCGTCGCGGATCGGTCCCTACGGGCGTCCGCGGTCGTCGGGTTCTGGCCGGCCAACAGCGTGGGCGACGACATCGAGCTCTACACGGACGCCACGCGCAACGGCTCGGCCGGCATGATCCACACGCTCCGCCAACAGATGGTCAAGCCGCCCGGCCGGCCCAACCTCGCCCTCGCCGACTTCACGGCTCCACGCGATACGGGGCTGACCGATCACGTCGGTGCCTTCGTGGTCACGACCGGCCACGGCCTGGCCGAGATCGAGGCGGGCTTCAAGGCCGCCAACGACGACTACTCTGCGATCCTCGCCAGCGCCCTGGCCGACCGACTGGCGGAGGCGTTCGCGGAGCGGCTCCACGAGATGGTGCGCCGTGAGCTATGGGGTTATGCGAGCGACGAGGCCCTCAGCAACGACGACCTCATCGCCGAGCGTTACCAGGGCGTCCGGCCGGCGCCGGGATACCCGGCCTGCCCGGACCACACCGAGAAAGGCGAGCTGTTCCGGCTACTCGAGGCGGAGGCGCGGATCGGCGTGCGGTTGACCGAGTCCTACGCGATGTGGCCGGGTGCCGCCGTGAGCGGCTACTACTTCTGGCACCCCGAGTCGGCGTACTTCGGCCTCGGGCGGATCGGGCGGGACCAGCTCGAGGACTACGCCCACCGCAAGCTGACTTCGGCGGCCACGATGGCCCGCTGGCTGGCCCCGAACCTCGCCGACGACTGAGCCACGACGGAGGTACGGTCGCGACCGCCGACCTGGGCCCCAAACCCGACCCGGCCGATCGCGACGTATCGTTGACGTGATGACGAATCTCGACTCGCGCGTCGGCGTCCACCGCCGCCGTCGCCGTCCCGTGGCCGCACTGGCCCTGGCTGGAGCCTTGCTGCTGGCCCTCGCGCCCGGATCGGCCGGCGCCGCGACGTCATACACGGTCGACGTGTCGAAGAGCGGCGACTTCGTGGCTCAGACCAACTTCGTCCAGTGCGTCGGCGCGAGCATGCAGATGATGCTGAACATGATCGAGCCCGGCCGCGACCGGACGGCTTCGACCCAGCTCCGGCTGCAGAAGCTCGCGCGCGCCTGGAGCGGGCCCCGGCCCGACGGCTTCGAGCGCCAGGGCGCCAGTGTCCGTGGCTGGGCGTCGGGCCTGAACATCATGGGCGGCGGGCCCTATCGTCTGATCGGGACGACGACACTCGAAGAAGCCGTCCGCGAGGCGGCCAAGGCCATCGCCAGCACGGGCCGGCCGGTCGGCCTGCTGATGTGGCGCGGGCGGCACGCGTGGGTCATGAGCGGGTTCACGGCCACGGCCGACCCAAAGACGACGGACGACTTCCGCGTCACCCGCGCGATCGTCCATGACCCGCTGTATCCGCACGGCTCGGCGGTCTGGGGTCGGAGCCCGAGGCCCGGCGAGGCGATCACGATCGGGGCGTTGGGGCGGCAGTTCGTGCGCCGCTCGATGAACAGTCGGTTCGGTGGTCAGTCCAGCCTGCTGCGCGGGAAGTACGTGCTGGTGCTGCCGTACGAGGTGGACCTGAGCCTCTGGAGCGCCGCTCGCTAGCCGGTCGAGGCGCTCACTGCCTCGCGGATCGTGTGGGCTGTCGCGGCGAAGCGGGCGACCGCCTCGGGCGTTGTCGGCTCGAGAGCGGCGATGACGTGGCCCGTCCCCTCGTCCGCGTAGGCCGCGAGTCCGGCGGCGATCTCGGCATCGCCGACGAGCGCCGGCTCCTGGCCGGACCCGTCGTCGGCGGTGGGGGCCCGGGCGGGCAGGAGATCGGGATAGCGGACGTTCAGCCCGACCGTCCGTTCGAGGGTCGCCGGGTCGCGGCCGACGGCCGCGCACGCCGCGTCGAGGTCCCGGCGCGCCCCGGCCCAGCGTTCGTCCGGGGCACCGAACCAGGCGAGGTTCCAGGCATCAGCGTGGCGAGCCGTCAGCTCGAGCATCCGAGGCCGCTTCGCCGCGACCAGGATCGGGATGTCCGGCCGGGCCGGCGGGACAAGCACCGCGTCGCGGGCGGTCATCCATCGCCCATCGAGGTCGACCCGACCCTCGCGGATCAGCGAGCGGATGATGGTCAGCGACTCCTCGAACCGCCCGACCTTGTGGTCGGTCGGGTAGCCGAATGCGTCGAACTCGGGGTCGTGCCACCCGGAGCCGATGCCGAGGATCAGGCGACCGCCACTGAGGTGGTCGAGCGTGGCGGCCATCTTGGCCAGCAGCGCCGCGTTCCGGAAGCCGGTGCACATCACGATCGTCCCGAGCTGGACCCGAGTCGTCGCCTCGGCCAGGGCGGCGAGGATCGTCCAGCACTCGTGGATCCCGGTCGTCTCGCCGTCGAAGCGGAACAGCAGGTGGTCGTAGACCCAGATCGAGTCCAGCCCACGGTCCTCGGCCGCGGTCGCGATGGCACGGATCTCCGCGTACGACGGCACGGGGGTCGCGGGGGTCACGGTGTCGTCCTGGGCGATCGGCAGGACCACCCCGATCTTCATGGGCACGATCGACACGCTCCTGATGGACCGGAGGCGAGCCTGTGCCTCCACGGTGGGTGCCGGGAAGCCTACGCTAGAGGGGCGGCCCGAACCGGCCGCGATCCGGGAGGAGCGTCATGCCAGCGTTCGAGAAGTCACCAGCGGAGCTCGTCGCTCGGTTCGATGCGGCGGCGCCCCGGTTCCCCGAGGCCCAGCGCCGCAAGATGTTCGGTTACCCGGCGTTGTTCGTCGGCGGGAACCTCATCACGGGGCTATTCGCCGATACGTGGATGATCCGTCTCGCGGAGCCGGACCTCGCTGAGCTGCTGGGCCTCCCCGGCGCCGGGCCGTTCAGCCCGATGGCCGGCCGCACGATGAAGGGCTACGCCACGCTGCCACCCGATGTCGTCGCGGACGACGCCGCCCTCGACGGCTGGCTGGGACGGGCTGTCGCGTTCGGCAAGACGCTCCCGGCCAAGTGAGGGCCGTCGCTCCCTCGCCACGCCCCGGCATGGGGGCGCTGCCGTATCGCGGCGGGACCACGTTCCGTGTCTGGGCGCCCCACGCCCGATCGGTCGTGGTGAGCGGCAGCTGGGACGGCTGGGCAGCGGAGGCGACGACGCTGGCCCGCGACGGCGATGGCACGAGCGGCACGTGGTCGGCCGACGTCGAGGGCGTCAACCCAGGCGACGAGTACCGCTTCAGGCTCCGGACGGCGGATGGCGGCGAAGCGTGGCGGATGGACCCGTACGGTCGGCAGGTCACGAGCTCGGTCGGGAACTCGGTCGTGTACGACCCGGCCGCCTTCGACTGGGGCGACCACTGGTTCCAGATGCCGGACCGCGACGACCTCGTCATCTACGAGCTCCACGTGGGCACGTTCAACGCTCCCGGGGATCGCAACGGCGACTTCGACCGGGCGGCGCGGCGGTTGCCCTACCTGCGCGACCTCGGCATCAGCGCGGTGCAGGTCATGCCGCCGTTCGAGTTCGCCGGCGACGTGTCGTGGGGCTACAACCCGGCCCACCTGTTCGCGATCGAATCGGGCTATGGCGGCCCGGACGCCTTCAAGCGGTTCATCAAGGCGGCCCACGAGCACGGCATCGCCGTCATCGTCGACGTCGTCTACAACCACCTCGGCCCGACCGACCTCGACCTGTGGCAGTTCGACGGCTGGAGCGCGAACAACGGCGGCGGGATCTACTTCTACAACGACGAACGGGCCATCACCCCGTGGGGATCGACCCGCCCCGACTACGGCCGCGGCGAGGTCCGCACGTTCCTGCGCGACAGCGCCCTGACCTGGCTCGAGGAGTTCCAGTGCGACGGGTTGCGCTTCGACGCGACGCTGTTCATCCGGACGGTCGACGGCCTGCCGGGCAACGCCGCCTCCGAGCTCCCCGACGGCTGGTCGTTCATGGCCTGGCTCAACGATGAGATCCACGCCCGCCAGCCGTGGAAGCTGACCATCGCCGAGGACATCCAGGACGACCTGAAGCTCGTCGCTCACACCGAGGAGGGCGGAGCCGGGTTCGACGCGCAATGGGACATCCGCTTCATCCGCCGGATACGACCGTCGCTGGAGACCGGCGACGACCAGGCACGGTCGGTCGGCGAGGTGGTCGAGGCCATCACCGGCGATGGCCGTGGCGCGCCACTGACCCGCGTCATCTACACCGAATCGCACGACGACGTTGCCAACGAGCAGGTGCGCCTGCCCGAGGCCATCAAGCCCGGCGACGCCGGCAGCTGGTGGTCGGAGAAGCGCGCGACCCTCGGCTCCGCACTCGTGTTGACGTCACCGGGCATCCCGATGCTGTTCCAGGGTCAGGAGCTGCTCGAGGATCGGTGGTTCGACGACACCGTCGCGCTCGACTGGTCGAAGGCCGGGACGCACCAGGGGATCCTGCGACTCCACCGCGATCTCATCGCCCTGCGCCGGGGCGGCGGCGGGACCACGCGCGGGCTGCGCGGCGACAACATCGCGATCCTGCGCGCCGACGAAGCGGCGAAGGTCATCGCGTTCCACCGCTGGAAGGACGGCGGGCGCGGCGATGACGTCGTCGTGGTGGCCAACCTGGCCGATCGGATCGTCACCGACCTGCGGCTCGGACTCCCCGCGGCGGGCCGCTGGCGGGTCCGGCTGAACTCCGATTCACCCGTCTACGCGCCCGACTTCGACGGCCACGAGGCGTTCGACACCGAGACCGACGCCCAACCCCTCGATGGGTTCGTCCAGAGCGCCCTCGTTTCGGTGGGGCCGTACGGCGTCGTCGTCCTGTCGCAGGATCCCTGAAAACGGAGGCGCCGGCGCCTCCCCCAAGGGAGTGCGCCGGCGCCGAAAGAAGCGAAAGAACGGTCGGCGAGACGGTCAGGCCTCGGCTGCCGGTCGGATGTTCTGGTTGAGGCGGAAGAGATTCGCGGGGTCGTAGGCGCGCTTGACCTGCGCCAGCCGGCGGTAGGTCAGGTCGGGATACGCCTCGCGGACGCGGGCCTCACCCTCGTCCTCGAGGAAGTTGGCGTAGACACCGGTCGCAGAGGGACGCAGGGCCTCGAAGTAGGCCTGGCTGAACGCCTGGTGGATCGGCGCCTCAGCCATGTCCCGGAACGGCGTCATCAGGACGACCATGACCCCCGCGTCTCGATGGGCGAACGCCGTGGCACCGGCCGGCACGCGGCTCATCGCGCCGCCGAGGATCCGGATCTGGGTGATGGCCGCCGGGGAGCTCTGCTTCGCCGTGAACTCCAGGATCGTGTCCACCGCGGCGTCGTCGAGCG
>Ga0070699_100006131_pt1 | contig 10515 bp, 27 predicted proteins | sample KBSK1503metaG_FD_65473 | JGI IMG/M metagenome (GOLD analysis project Ga0070699, IMG submission 65473) | Corn, switchgrass and miscanthus rhizosphere microbial communities from Kellogg Biological Station, Michigan, USA - KBS K1-50-3 metaG | ecosystem: Host-associated > Plants > Roots >... | reverse complement strand
GATAGCCATGATCTAACAGTAATGCCCCGGCCGCTTTAGGCGGGGCCGGGGCATCACAGATCTTACAGAAGTTATAAGGGCCGCTGGCAGACGGTCTTGACGCCGTCCCCGCCGACGCAGATCACCAGATCCTGGTATAGGTTCGGGCACAGCAGCTTCAGCTGCCGCAGGATCTCCACCGCCACCTCCCTGATCTCCGCGTCCGCCTGATCGCTTCCGCGCCGTAGGCATACGTTGCGCCAGGCTTCGTGGTTGCCGGTGACCACGATCTTGGTCTCCGCGCAGTTGGGCAGGAACGCGCGCGCGGCCTCCCGCGCCTCCTTGCGCGACTTTCCGCGTTCGAACAGCTCTTGTACGGCGTTCTCGTATTCACCGAGCGCGCGTTGCCACGACTTCGCCAGACGTGCTTCCAGCCCTGGGATGCCGCGCATCGCGGGAGGGACGACGAAGCCCATGCCCACACTGTCCACGTATCGCTGTGACAGCTGGCTGTAATCCGTGCCGACGTGATGCCGGATCAGCTCGTGTGTGAACGACCGCGAGACGCCCTGAAGGTAGAAGGTCGCGGTCCCGTGCCTGAGCACGCTGTCGTGGCCCACCTGGATGATGTGCTTGAGGTAGCTCTTGTTGGTCGCGGTGTCCGGGTTCGGCTTGGACCAGGACTGGTAGGACGAACGTCCCGCGAATTCAGAGAGCGCTTCGGCATCGGGGGCGTCCGTCTTCCAGCCCTTGCCGACGTCCTCCGCGTTCTCCGCGATGAACTTCGTGTACGCGATCAGCGTCACTTCCAGGTTCGATCTCACTTGCTGTTCCTCTCCTGCCAGTACAGGTCGTCGATCGTGCGGTTCATCGCGTCGACGACGTCCTTCGCGTGCTGTGCCTGTTTGCGCTTCTTGAACGGCCCGATCAGGTCGTGATTCGACTGGCTGTGAACCCGCGTCTGGACATAGAACGTCCGGAACCCCATCTTCTTCACGGTCGTGTAAACCGGGAAGCGCGCGAACCGGATCCCTCCCCGCTTGATGCCGATCGTGGGAAGCTCCATCGCTGGCGTGTGCGCCCACCCGAACACCTGCGCGTGCGAGGGAGCACACCATCCCCCGGTCTGCTCGGCTGCGCTGACAGACTCGTCGCTTTCACTCGTAGAAGGCAGCATGAGCATGCTTTCCCCCCGCAAAATCGACTCTTTGACCTCTACCGGTATATCCGACTCCTCCACTAGCTTTTTCATGCGGTCGTCGCGGTGCTTCCAGGCTTCGTCCTGCCAGCTCTCAGCCGTTCGGTCGTCGTCCGGCATCGATCTCCTCCAATTCCTGTCCTGTGACCGTGCGGAACGGTGTCCGCGTGACGGTCTGCGTCCGAAGGATGGCGAACCCCTCCTTGACGAACGCGCCGGACTGCGCCCGGTTCTCGTTGGTCCACAGCATGTAGCGCTTCGCCGGACCGGGGATGGGGCTCGTGTAGAGCGGCGTCTCCAGGATCAGTTCTCGCAGACCCGGGTGCACCTCCCCGGAAGCGAAACGCGGCTCCATGAAATCCGGATCGTTGTAGACCGCCCAGACCTCTTCCTCTGTCGCGCTCGCGATGAGAGCGGTCACGTCGATCATGTCCACTTGACGTCTCCTCCGTTCGTGATCCCCAGCGCGGACATCTCCGCGTCCAGGTCTGTCCGATGCGCGTCGTCACAGGCTGAGCACGGTCGCGTGTACGTCCTCAGGTGCATGTTATAGCCGCGCCGTGTGCCGTTGTAGGGCCAGCAGGACTGTCCTTCGTCCTTGGACCGCTCACCGATCTCCTGAAGTCCCATCATCTCCAGGACCTCCGCTAGCCAGCGCTCGCGTTGGCTGTCGTTGACCAGACCAGGATGTTCCAGCGCGAGAGCCGCTAGAGCGAGCTGCGCTGAACGCAGTTCCGCGCGGCTGCGCTCTTTCGCCGGTTCGATCACCCTCCGGTCGTTGTGCATCTCCCGGGGGCTGGCCTTCGCCGGTGCGTAACCGCGCTTCTGGTTGTGCGTGAGCTTCGCGGCCACATAGTCCGTGAACTCATCGATCACGATGGGTGGTCCATGCCGTTGCCCTCTTCCTTCCAGTCCTCTTTGAAGCCGTGCCGCCAGTGGAAGACCGTGAACATAGCGGCGTTCGGGTCGGACATCGCTGTCTCCAGGTACTCCATCGCCTCAGTCCAGCCCTGGACATAGAGCGCGTACTGGTCGTTCGTCAGCCCGCCAGGTCCCAGTTCCGTCTTCAGGAGACGCGCGGCGAACGTTACCGCTCGTCGCGCCTCATCCAGGGTCTGAACACGTTCCTCTGGCGTCACCGAAGCCACTCCGGATGCGCCAGCGTCCACTCCACGGTCCTGCGAAGGCTGTCCTCCAGCGAGAACGGAGCCGTCCAGCCCGCCTCCGCGAGTTTAGTCCCGTCCAGCGCGTAGCGCAGGTCGTGGCCGGGTCGCGACTGGTGGAAGTTGACCGGCTCCATCTGAAGAGGTTCCCCCATCATGTCCGCGATCATCTGCGCCATGGTGATGTTGTCGATCTCCCGCTCGCCGACGATGTGCCAGCGGTCAGGCCGGTCGTAGCCGCCGTGGAACGCGGGCACGAAGCCTGGAATCCCGTTCATACCCATGTAATCCCTGGTGAGGAACAGCCACGCGTCCGCGAGGTTGCGCGCGTGAAGGTAGTACCGGCTGCCGGGGACGCCGTCCGGGCCGACGTGGATCGTCATCGGGATGCCCAGCCGGGCGCAGCGCATGACCTTCGGCATGAACTTCTCCGCGTCCTGCATCTCCCCGATGATGTTCATCGTGTTGGTGATGACGACCGGCACGCCGTAGGTACGCCAGTAGGCCACGCAGATGGCTTCCTGAGCCGCTTTGGAGGCGCTGTAGGGGTTGGAGGGTAGGAGCGTGTCCCACTCCTTGTGCGCGTAGCCCTGGGGAGCTGGACCGTAGACCTCGTCCGTGGACATCTGGAGGAAGAGCTTCACCTTCGCGGCGCTCGCGTAGTCCAGCAGATTGATCATCAGGTCCGTGTTGTTGCGGATGAACGCGCCCGGGTGCTCGATGCTGCGGTCTACGTGGCTCTCGCTGGCCACGTTCATGATGACGTCGATGTCGCCGAACTTCCCGACCGTCATGGGGTCGATGGGAGCGGTCAGCTCGCACATCACCACCTTGACGCGGTTTCGGTACTCGTACGCGGTGATCGGGTCGGACGCCTGGCAGGACAGTTGCAGCCGGACAGGCAGACCCTTGTGCCGGAACGAGACCGGGCAGACGATCTCCCAGTCCGTGTTCTGGAGGAGATGCCGCAGGACGTGGCTTCCGACGAAGCCACCAGCTCCGGTGAGAAGAATTCGCATGGAGGCGATCATAACAGAATATAAAAAAGGAGCCGGGCATCCGCCCGGCTCCCGCTCACTCCGCTTTCGCTTCTACCCTCCGCCAGGCGCGCTTCTCGCGTGCCCGCATGATCCTGTTGGCCTTGCGAACCGCTGGACCGCAGCACCACCAGTCCCAGACTTCCTTGGCGATCCTCGATCTCATCTCAGTGTCGTTTCCGTTCGCAATATCTGATCTGACGCCAGACTCCGAACACGTAACCGACCATCGCCCCGATCACCAAGCCGCTCCCGAGAGCGAGCAGAACGTCACTCATCCCGCCTCTTCCCATGGAACGCACTTCCAGGACTCGTCCAGCCACTGGTAGGACTGGCACTTGTCGTGGTCCGTCTGCGTCCACCCGGCATACGCGGGAAGCCCCAGCCCGATCGCCAGAATTCCGCCAGCGACGTTCATCAGCAGGATTCCCAGCAGACGCCCTACCCAGTTGTCGCCCTCGCGGATGAGAGCGAGCCCGATCCCGCCGACGACAGCCGCGATCAGAATCGCCGCGATGATCTGCCCCGTCACTTCACCACCCACTTCCCGCAGGGCTTGCACTCCCACACCTGCACCATGCGTCCCCGGAAGTACACCGGGTGCCGCACGCCCCGCATCGTGTGCTTGCTGGGGGTGTCCGGGTAGCGCCGGTCGATCTTCATCGCCCACGACATCACCCCGTGCTCCTTGCACTTCGTGCGCGGGAAGCCTCCCGGCTGCATGAACCACTCGTACCAGGGCTCTTCCCGCAGATCTCCCGTGACCACCGCGTCAAACGGCGGGCACTCCTGCTCGACGCACTCGATCTCATTCAACTTCCAGTCTCACTTCCTCGAACGGCGGGCACGGGATCGGACGACACTTCTTGTTCCTGCGCCAGAAGCGCCAGTTCCAGCGTGGTCGTGAGGTGGCCTCCACCATCTGCCAGCGGCAGAACTCCCGCGCGAACACCGCGTCTACGGCGAACCCGTCCTTCTCCATGTCCACATCACCTGGCGGGATGTTGAACGCGATCTCCAGCAGATCGTGTATCCGCTTCCGGCGCTTCTTGGTCAGGATAAGCATGACGTGACCTTACACTCCCTGTGAACATTCGCGGCAGACGTCGATCCAGCGTCTCTTCTCGCCCTCTTCCTGGACCGTCCGGACCTTCCAGCCGAAGAGGTGCGCTTCCTCCCGGGCCAGCCGGTAGTTGCGCACCTCCGCGACATATGAACTCCCGTGCGGACACCCGCCGCCGTGCAACCCGTCGCAGGCGAGCACCGTGTTCATGAACTTCATGGGATCAGTATGTCCAGAAGCGCGCCCTGGTCCCAGTCGAACCACTTCGCGGTCTGGATGATCCAGTGCGTTCGCAGCACTTCGGCTGTCTTCTGTGCGCCGGTCTTCTTGTGCGTGTAGGTGACGGTCTCCAAATCGTTCTTCGGCAGGACCAGACGCCCGAAGAAGTCTCCCTGCGGCCTGTTCGCGATGTAGATCTCCTTCTTCGCCAGCATGGTGAGCCGGTCGTACACGCTCTTGCCGTGAAGCTGCTTCGGGCTGAAGTGGTGGCTGGCCAGCATGCTCACAGCGTTCCTGTAAGCGTCCGCCTGGCGCCAGAGGAAGTACTTCTCCACGGCCAGCCGGTCCGGCAGAGCGAACACCCGCGCGTCGAACTGCGCACATCCCTCCACGCCATCGCGGTTGCGCTCATCGAACCAGAGGTTGAACGCGTTGGTGGCGACGCTGGCGCTGACAGAGCATGTCTTGGAGACGTCCCCGCCGAACCACTGCTGTTCCTTCTCCCCGAGGTCCGTGACCAGGACGGAGATCTCATCGGACTGGACGTAGGCGAACCGCGTCCCCTGGATCTCCTCGCACAGTTCCTGCGCGGTCCAGTTCATGGCGTCCGAGAAGTTCGCGTCGAACGGCTTCTTACAGTGCTTCTTCGTCCAGCGCGAGAACGACCGTCCGTCCAGGCGCAGGATCTTGTAGCCGTGCGCGGGCAGGGTGAGCGTCCACTCCCGCTCCAGCGCCTTCATCTCCTTCTCGGTCACTGCAACCATCCCTCGATCAACCGGTCCATGTCGTAGGTCTCGAACTCCTGGGGCACGATCTCCAGCGTCAACCGCATCATCTTGGCCACGCTGTGGTTGGACATCAGGATGTGCTGGTGTCCTTCGAGCCGGGTGCCGTCCTCCTCGAACGCAGCCAGATGGAACAGCAGCAGATCCCCGGCCAGGAAGCTGGAGGTGGGCTCTATGACGCAGTCGCCCATCCCCGCCTTCTCGCGGTCGATCGACGCCTTCACCAGGTTCTCCCGGGAGAGCGGGATCTCGACGTCGGACTCAGGCGCGTGCGGGTGGTGTATCGCCATCTTCACGACAGCCGGATCGTCTCGGCTCCATCGCCAGGTGGTGCCCAACCGCAGCTTCCAGTCCAGTGCCACGATCAGGAACGCGTTCATCTGGTGTACCACGTCCGTCATCTCTCATCTCCTCTTCGCTGGTCACACGTTGTGGTGCGGGGGACGCACGTCTTCGCGACGTTACGGTTGACAGCACGCGCTCTGGTACAGCGGCAGCGCCTTGTTCCCACGTCCCCCGCTTCCGGCAGGCCAGGCAGGTGATGGCGGGCCGGTTTTCAGTAAGTCCCGCGTCGCACTATATCAGGCGGCGTCGCGTTCGAAGAAGTCCACGTGCTTGACCTTCATGATGATCCGCTCGCCGCCGCGCGTGAGCAGACCGCACGGAGCACGTCCCACGACGCCCTCCGCGTAGAAGTCCCGGTCGCCGAATTGGCTGTTCAAGCCATGGGACACCAGGCGCATGGCCGCGAACGGGGTCATCTCCCCGACGACCGGGACCGCGCCCACGCCCATCGCCTTCGCGATACCGGCGACGTCCTCCGGGGAGAGCCACCACTTGCCGACCCGGACATCGAACAGAACGAAGTCCTGGAGATCGCCGTACAGGTGGCCCACCTTCTGGATCTTCGGGCCGAAGCCTTCCCCGTACAGGGTGACGGGCTGGTCCTTGAAGTGCTGCTCGAACAGCTCTTCGGGGAACTCCTCCTGGAGGACCCGGAACAGCTGGGCCGGGATCAGGGCGTTGTCCGTACGGCCGCCGAACTCGACCTTGTGACCGTCCCACATCACCCGGATGTTGGTCCCATCCACCTTCTCGGTCCAGGTCCAGTTGTGCATGGACAGAACCGGGAACTCCGGTTGCGTCCACGAGCCGATGATCAGCTCGTTCTTGTTCGACCCCTCGGTGTGCCGCTTATAGGGACCGTAGATCTTGGGATAGAGGCTCACTTCACGCTCTCCTTCACTGTCGTCGGACGCTGCTGGTTGTCCGCGTGCTTGTGCATCGCGCCTACGGCGATCAGGAAGCACGCGAGGATCACGGCGACGGCGAGCACCGTCTTCGTTCCCTCACTCATCGTTTCTCCTCCATCGGGAAGCTTCTTTATATCATGCTAAATCTCGGCGAGCAACTGGGCTTCCGTCATCACCGCGTTGAGCCGAGGCCGCCAAGGGCACAGACGCCAGCATTCGGCGTGTACCTTCCCCTCTCTCGCATCTGCTACCCACCGACGCGCCTGCGTGCCGCACACGGGCGTCTCCGCACCCTCCAGGAAGATGTGGATGCCTCTTCCGCCCGCGACGCGCTTCCACGCGACCTCAGGCCGCATTCGCCTTCGCCTCCAGCCGCAGCAGCTCGTCACTCATGAACTCCAGCGCCTCATCACGCTGAGCCCCGAAGATCCCCAGCCGGTCGAAGGTCAGCAGAGCGGCCGTGACCATGTGGTCAGACTCCAGCTCGATCTGACGGACCAGCTGCTGAGCAACACCCGCGTCGATGGCCATCTTCGACACCTTGGCCAGCCGATCGCCGCGTGCCTCCAGCAGGACTACCCAGTCCCAGCCCGGACCTCCCGGCTTGATCCCGTCGACACCGTGTTCCGCCTCCGCGTACTCCACCCGAACACGCAGCCACCGCACCTGGTTGGCGAGCAGCCGCACCTGTGAGAGCAGGGCTTCCCAGGGGGTCACGTTCATCTCATCCGCGAATGCCATGGCTGTGAGAATCGCTCCTTGCGCCTTGAATCTGCCGGTGTTCCCGCCGTGGATACTGCACATCCCGACGCCTTCATGGATCGTCGCACGTCCAGCTCCCCGGGAGCACTGGACAGGCGGCAACGTGGAGTACTTCTGAGTGGTGTGCGGGCACTTCAGCCCCGGCACGATGTCGCAGACCCCGAACTCGTCCCGGACCACCCGGGGATGTTCATAGTCGAACTGTAAGACCTGGTGCTCGGCGTCCTCCCAGTAGCCGCGACGCCGCGTGTCCAGGGTCTCGTAGAACTTCAGATACGAAGAGGCCCCGGACAGTTCGTCGTCCGGGACCTCTTCACCGTTCACCCATGCCATTCAGTGATTGTAAAACATGTACCAGACCACGCGTTCCTGCTGATCGGCCCGAACGCCGTCCCACTGAGCACGCACCCGGCGGTCGTACATCCATTTGAGCGCCCGGTAGAAGGTCTTCCCCTGGTGGCTCACGCCCGTATGGAAGTAGCCGGTAAGCTTCGCGTTCTTCTTGGCATAGCGCCCGACCTTCACCGCCCAGCGGTCACGCGCCAGTTTGCTGCGCATACCAGTCCCCTTCCGTATAGAAGTTCCTGATGTCCAGCACCGGCAGAAGGTGGTACTCGTCCGGGTGCGGGGGAGGCGGCACGAAGTCGTAACCCCGCTCCGCCTCCCGTGCCCACTTCCAGATGCCCGCCGTGAGGTTGTACCAGGCTTCCCGCCTGTCCTTACGGGCTCTGTGACGTCGGCTCACCTGTTGAACCACCTATCCAGGTTCTTGGCCGCCCAGATGGCGAGTCCGAACGCGACCGCGTTCACGAGAGCGTCATGGATCCCGAGTGCCGGTGCCGAGGTGGGAATCGTGCGCGGCCAGACGCTCTCCATGAGCAGCCACCCCGCCATAGCACCCGCTGTCATCGCGAGCCACAGTACGAAGTACCTCATGCCGCCCACCCGTACCCGGTCGGGTTGACCAGCAGCGCGGAGCGGATGTACCCGCTCTCGACGTACATGCTCCCGTTCACCATCGCGTACTCCATCTCCGTCATCTCGATGGACAGCCGGACCACGAGGTCCGTGATCGATCGCGCGACGGTCTCATACTGACACTCGCCCAGACCCCACATCTGCCCGTCGCTGAACTCCAGCTCCGTCACAGCGCCCACGATCTCCGAGAAGATCGAGCCTTCCGGCTTGTGCTGGACGGGTGCTCCCCCGTGCGGGAGATGCCAGGTGCCGTTCTGGGACAGCGTCACCCGGTTGAGCGACGGCACGCCCAGACGCGCCATCGGTGCCCGGAAGTCGTACATCACGGCCGCTCCTTCGCGCCCATCACGCTCTCCCGCGTGATGCGGATCGTGCGGTTGATCCGCACGAACTTCAGCGGGGTGGCCGGGTCGTCCAGCCACCGGTAGACCGTCATGGGCGAGACGCGGAACGTGGCCGCCACCTCCGCCACCGTCATGAACTCGTGCTCCGTCATGCCTTGTACCTCCCGTTCTTGATGTCGTTGCCAGCCGTCGACAACGCCACACTGGCGATCAGAAGATCACGCGTGATGCGCTCGTCCGTCGTCGCGTTCGCCTTGTCCAGTGCCTTTCGTGATGCCCGTGCCAGGTAGGCGACGATCGCCTCCACTAGCTCTTCCTCTGTCATTTCTTCCACGCTCCCGACCTGATCTCGTTCGCCGCGACCCGGAAGTCAGCGGCCATGACGCGAGCGCCGAACAGAAGCCCGCGCAGTCCTGTCTTCGCCATCGCCTTAGCCCTCTTGTCGAGGTAGTCGGCGATCATGAATTCCGTGTTGTCCACGATCACCTGGATCTGGTCTTCCTCCGGGGTCACGGCAGCTCCTTCAGCGCGTCGATCAGCGCCTGGAGGGTGCCGGTCACGGAGCCTAGAGCCACCGGCCCCAGCCGCTTTCTGATCTCGCCGTCCTCGGCCTCCTCCTTCGCCTTGACGGCTTCGAGCATGGCGATGAAGTACTCGCGCTCCAGGCGCCGGGCGTGGTTGGCGATGCTCATCGCGGAGACCATCATCCCGGGGGTGCAGAAGTTCTCCAGGATCCAGCCCATGTCCTCGACGACGTCAGCCATCTGGTTGTTGAAGTTCTCGTAGTACTCGTTGGGGTCGTCCAGCTTCGCCTTGACGGCGGCGTGGCGCTCCCGGACGGCGTCGAACTTCTCCCGCAGCTCGTTCATGTTCCCTCTCCCTCTCCGTGTTTCTCGTCGTCATGTGCCTGCCAGCAGTCTCCATGGCCGCACGTCCATTGTTGGCAGATCCAGCACGTCTCGTACAGCCACCCCTTGCGGCAGTAGGGGCAGAGGGCGTTTACGCCCTCCGCCTCCACGATCGTCTGTTCGCTCACAGGCCGCTGTTCTCCGCCGCGTGACGGAGCCGATCAGAGAAGTCCCCGAACGCCCCAGCGATCTCGTACAGTGCCGCGCGCTTCGTGTCGTCGTACGTCTCATACGCCTCACGGCTGAGGTCGCGGTTCATGGTGTGCGCGATGTCCGCGACCGCTCGCAGTGTCTCCGCGTCCATCAGATGCTCCCCGCCTCATAGTGCTTGTTGTAGACGTCGGCGATCTCCTGTGCGGCCTGCTCGTTCACACAATGGATCACGGCCTTCCAACCGCCACGCGGTCCCAGGGTGTAGACCCACCAGCCGTTACCGGTGCTGGGCTGGATCTTGTACTTCATCGCGCCTCCCTGATCATCGCCTCTACTTCATCTAGAGACATCATAGCCTCATCGCGCAACAGGGGCAACTCTGACCGCACCCGCCGCTGTGCCAGCACGGACAGCAGCGCTCGCACCAGGGCGTCAGCTTCTCCCTTCGCGGACTCACGGCCATCCGCGAAGCCATCGTTCCAGCCGGTCTCCCTGCCGCGCTCGTACTCGTCCTCCAGCTCTTCCTCATGCGCGCTCTCCAGGTCGCGGAGCGCTTCGGCGAAGCTCATTCCGGCACCTCCAGTTCGTGATCTGTGCAGATGTCGATACTGCCCACCAGGAGCACACCCCCGTCTTGCTCATCCAGGGTGTACAGCCCGGCTTTGACCCGCGA
>Ga0070699_100006128_pt1 | contig 10517 bp, 13 predicted proteins | sample KBSK1503metaG_FD_65473 | JGI IMG/M metagenome (GOLD analysis project Ga0070699, IMG submission 65473) | Corn, switchgrass and miscanthus rhizosphere microbial communities from Kellogg Biological Station, Michigan, USA - KBS K1-50-3 metaG | ecosystem: Host-associated > Plants > Roots >... | reverse complement strand
GAGATGAACGACTCCGTCGACAGCGACGCCTTCGTGATGCCGAGCAGCAGCGGGGTTCCGTCGGCGGGCTCGCCGCCGCGGTTCATGACCTTCTCGTTCTCCTCCATGAAGCGGAAGCGATCGACCTGCTCGTCCACCAGAAAGTCCGTGTCGCCGACCCGCGTCACGCGCACCGAACTGCAGACGCCGCTATTTCTGGCGGTCGGACTGCCGGCCGCAGGCACCGGACTGTTGATTGCGTTAGATCGATTCCCGACACCTTCGCCAGCGCGCTCAACTCGACCGGTTTCCTCGCCGCGGTGGCGATTGTCGCGCCTTCAACAATTTCCGAGCACGTACCGCAATATGCGGCGCAGTAAGCTTGAAATGTTCCAGCAGCTCATTCGGGTCGCCCGATTCGCCGAAATGATCTTGCATTCCCACCCGCGCGAGCGGTACCGGCTCGTGTTCGCCTAACAGCTCCGCGATCGCACCCCCCAGCCCCCCGGCCGCCTGCGCCTCCTCGGCCGTCATCACGGCGCGAGTTTTTCGCACGCTGGCCAGAATCGTTGCGACGTCAAGCGGTTTCACGGTCGCGCAGTTGATGACTTCAGCTTCAATACCGTCAGCGGATAATTTTTCGGCTGCCACCAGGACCTGATACACCATCGGCCCGCAAGCGATCATGGTGAGGTCCGCGCCTGCGCGCAGCACTTGGGCCTTGCCCAGCGTAAATGGCGTATCTCTTGTTGTGACGACAGGCGTTTTTTCGCGCGCCAGGCGGATATAGGCCGCCCCTTCGCTGGCAGCGAGAGCAGCGGTCGCCTTCTCCGCTTCAATGCTGTCGCACGGCACGATCACGCGCATGTTTGGAAGCACTCGCATCAGAGCGATGTCTTCGAGCATCTGATGCGTCGCACCATCAGGGCCGACTGAAACGCCCGCGTGCGAGCCGGCGATTTTCACGTTCGTTTCATTCAAGCAAATCGTGGTGCGGATCTGTTCCCAGTTGCGGCCCGGCGAAAAAGCTGCGTAGCTCGACACAAACGGAATCTTGCCGGCCAATGCCATGCCGGCTGCCACTGTCACCAGGTTTTGCTCAGCCACCCCGATTTCAATGAATCGCTCGGGAAATGCCTTGGCGAAATCTTCCATGTGCGTCGATTCAGTCAAATCAGCGCACAATGCCACGACCTGGTTGTTGTTACGGCCAGCAGCAACGAGCCCGCGGCCAAAACCGGCGCGGATTGGCTCCTGCTCAACGTCCTTTTTGTACAGCTTCGGGTTGAGCAGGCTCACTGGTGTTCACTTCGAATGCGGCCGCGTAACGTGCGCAGCTCACGCAAAGCTTCCTTCGCTTGTTCGGGATTTGGCGGTTTGCCGTGCCAGTGAAAGTCGTATTCCATGAAATCGACGCCCCTGCCGGGAATCGTGTGGGCGATGATCATCACCGGTTTGTTCTCGATCGTCTTGGCGTAATGGCAGGCGTCGATGACCTGTGTGAAGTTGTGGCCGTCGATCTCGGTCACGTGCCAGCCGAAGGCTTCCCATTTGGCGCGCAGATCCTCCAATGGCATGACCTGTTCGGTCAACCCATCGATCTGAATGTTGTTGCGGTCAGTGATCGCCGTGAGATTCGCGAGCTTGTACTTGGCGGCAAACATCGCCGCCTCCCAGCTGTTCCCCTCGTCCTGCTCGCCGTCACTCATGATGCAGTACACACGACGGTCCTTGATGCCATCGATCTGCCAGGCTTTGGCAATGCCTGCGGCCTGCGACAGACCAGAGCCGAGGGGTCCGCTGGTCGTTTCCAATCCCGGAAGACGCAAGCGCTCGGGATGGCCTTGCAGACGCGAGCCGAATTTGCGCAGAGTCATGAGCTCCTGAACCGGAAAATATCCGGCGCGCGCCATCGCGGCGTAGCGCACGGGGACGATGTGGCCGTTGGAGAGGATCAGCCGGTCGCGTTCCGGCCAATCGGGATTCTTTGGATCATGCTTGAGCACCGCGAAGTACATCGCCGTAAAAATGTCGGCCATGCCGAGAGGACCGGCGGAGTGACCGCTGCCGGCTTCGACCAGCATCTTGATGATGTCCTGGCGAATCGTGTTCGCCATTTTCGCGAGCTCTTCTGTGGTCATCGCAAGACTCGCGTTTTTTCAAGCGAAACGGGTGCCGAGACGCTGACTTAACTGGCGATGAGAACGTATTCGGCGGAGCGAGGCGTCTCTGGTGGGCCGGCGATGAACTCTGCTAGCTAGAAAGTCGTCCGCGCCACTAACTTGGTCGCCGACGCTCGTGAGCGACGGCAACAATCGAGATCCCCACCTCGCCTATCACGTAAAACAGATCGAATGGAATTTCGCCAGAATCTTTCTTCAAACGCCAAGAGAGATGACCGGCGACCCTTCGGGGTATTGCTCGATGTATGCAACGGCGGATCGGACTTCAGCGAGGAGACCATCGCCCAGTCCTTCGCTCTTATGATCGTAGTAATCTCCTCCACGAAGCGGAAGCGATCGACCTGCTCGTCCACCAGGAAGTCCGTGTCGCCGACGCGCTTGCGAGCTCGTGAAAACGCGACTTCATCCGTCGAGAATAAAGTGGCAAAATTTTGGCTGAATCCACCCCGTCTCGCTAGAAGCGGCGATTTCGGTCGCGCTGAGATCCGACGGATCGAGCTACTTGTTATCGACCATCGTGAGAAGGCCTGGAATGAGTTTTTCGCCGAATGAGATCGCGCTTCCAGTGGCAACGAACGTCGTCGCTATGGATGATACGTTGACCGTTGATCTCAACGATGGACGGTCGATTTCGGTACTACTGGCGTGGTATCCACGCCTCGTCCATGCTTCTCCGGATGAGCGCACCACATGGCGTTTGATCGGACGTGGCGAGGGGATTCACTGGCCCGAGCTCGACGAGGACATCAATGTCGAAGCTTTGATCGCAGGAAAGCCCTCGGGCGAGAGCCAGCAGTCTTTGGCTAAGTGGCTTCAGCCTCGCGGCTAAATATTTCGGGCGGCCTCGCGGCCGCCCGAATGGTGTAAAGCGCGATGATGTAACTTACTGCTCGTCCTCAAAATCTGCCAAACTGAGCGCCTCCTCATCCTCGGAGCGCAGCAGCTCCTCGAGGGTGGGGGCAGGGGCGGGCTCTTCCTTCTCCATATAGATGTCGCGATAGGTCGGCATGCCGGTGCCCCCCCGGGAAGAGGCGGTCGACGATGATGTTCTCCTTCGGGCCACGCAGGTAGTGTACGAGTCCGGCGATCGCCGCCTCGATGAGCACGAGCTTGGTCTTCTGGAACAAAGCCGCGGAAAAGGACGATTCCGTCGATAGCGATGCCTTCGTGATGCCGAGCCGCAGGTGTTCTGTCGGCTGTTGACCGGGATTTACCGATCGCCTTCGAAATCCGCCACGGTGAGTGCCTTCTCGTCCTTGCGTGCAGCAGTTCCGCGAGGTTGGACTTAGTCTGGTTGTCCTATTCGAGCGGATGTCGCGGCGCGTCTGCCAACCGCAAAAAAAATCTACTCGCCGTAGCTCAGCGTCTTTGTCGGAGGACATAGAGCACGAGCTGCACCCTTGTGCTCCGTAGCTGGACACGCTAAAGTCTTAACATTCGTGAACATTTTAGTGTTTGGGCATGCGGGAGTTGGGCGGCGACGTGCATCCCAAAACCTCGTAAACGGATTAGCGGACGCCGTTCCGCGTATCGGATATTTCGCGAAAAAGACAGACGCTGAACTTGTTCCGGCTACAATTCTGGAGGACGAACTCGAGATTGAGATTGTTTCATTTTTGGACCTCGACGACCGCCGGGTTCAGCAAAGGCTTTGGGATGAGGCCGCGCGAAGGGCGATCGGAAAAGTTAAGTCATCGGCGGCGGTTCATCGGGTAGTCACCTTGCACGCCACGTATTACCGCCAGGCACGAACCTGGTCCTGTTTGAATCCACAGGTCTTCATTCAGAACGATTTTCGGCCAGATGTCGCAGTAACTTTGATCGATGATGTTCAGAACGTCCAGAACCGGTTGGAATTCACGCCTGGCTCGCCAGATGCGTTGCGCCTTCGCGAATTGATCACGTGGCGAAATGTAGAAATCAGTGACGCGGACTTCTTTCTTCGTTCAACGGCCGGTGATCCAAAAGGTGCAAAAAATTTTGTGCTCGGTATCCGCCATCCGGTCAAGACTGCCGTCGACTTACTTGTAGAGGCCACCAAGCCCGCTATGTACTCGGGGCATCCGATCTCGCATATCCGTAGGCAATCTGAACCTAGACAGTCGGAGATGATCAACGAAATCGAACGGTTCAAAGATAATCTTCGAACATTGGGGCCCGTCTTAGATCCTGCAACGATCGATGAACTTGCGCTTCGGAAAGTGCGGAAAGCTGATCCGAACGCTGAACGAATCGTGTTTAAGCAGTCTTCACATTGGCCGGTCACCAATAAAAACACCTTAGCAGAGGGTGTTGAATTTGCAGAAGAAGTCCAAGTTTCGTCTGCTGAGGTCGACGAAGCTCTTACAGACGTCGAGCGTCTGGTGGATTTTCGCGACTACCGTCTCATGGATCAAGCGGACTGTTTGATATCTTACCGGCCAAACTGGGGTGACGAGGACCATGGCGGAGTCGAAGCTGAATTCCGCTTCGCGAAAGCCACAGGCATGCCGAGATTAGCTTGGGTTCACCCAGACGACAAGAGAAGGACCCTCGTCTTTCAGTATGTCGTTTCAGAGGCGCGGAATTTGGGCGAAGTGCAAGGATTCTTGGAGACAAGAGTGAAGCTCGGCCGTAGGTTCAAGACGGTTGGGTAAATTTGAAAGGGAGGGAACGGAATGACTCTCGACAATACTGAGCGCGTTGTTACTCTGTTTGTGGATCAAAATTATTCATCAGGCCGAGTTGAAGTGTTTAAGAAGCAACTAGAAAAGGTTGGCTTCGAGGTCCGCATCGACACGAAACCAGACTTAAATGCAATTGTTCTCTCGACCGAGGTTGGCCGCTTCGTTGGCGAGCGATCGATCCGTGGATTTGTTAAAGGGTATGAGAAGATTTTCGCGACTGTGCACAAAGAGCTACAACAACTCGCTGTATGATGCCGCTGGCCAAGGGCGTGAGCTGTTCCATTATTCGACCACCGCGTTTCTCATCGAGACATTCTTTCCATCCAATCCTTGATCACTAAGGATGCTCGAGTATCGTCTTCGTTATAGCGAATCACGCGATCGCGGAGTGGAGCGTTGCGTACCGGATCCTTGAGGTAATTGGCCCACCACGCAATTGATTGTGAACCTCCGGGGTCAGGATCGCGCCAAGAAAATCCGCAGAATGAAGCGATGGACTTGAGACTCGTCGACTCAGTCGGAAACACGAAGTGATTTCGTACAGGTTCGAAGAGATCCACAAACCGCGACATGAAGCGCTCAAGCGCCGCCGATGATCCGTGGCGCTCGCGGAGTTTGCTTAGGTATGTAACTTCATGATGCGAATAGACGTATACGATGTAATCAGACAACCTATCGATCTCTTCAACTCGGCTCATGAACCGGTGCCAGATTGATTCCTCCGATTCATTACCTTCACCGCAGATAGCTTCATACTGCCCGAAGTCATCAGGAGAGTGATCTTTGTCGCCAAACTTGCGAGAGGTTGAACGTCTGATAAGTAGTCCATGCAGGTAAACGGTTGAACTGAAAAAGAAATCCTCGATGTCATACGAGACTTCGTATGGGGCACTCGGAGGAATCCAGCGTTCACGAATTTCTGCGTCCGCACTTTTCTGAACGCGAGCCTGTCGCGTCCACTTAGTTGCTGATGTTTTTCCAATACCCTTTACAGTGACTAGCAGATCGTGGTCCGCATCTACCAAATGCGAAACCGTTCGAATGCCGATATGCCACAGCTTCTCGCGATGACTCTCGCCTATTCCTGATACAAGCGTTACGTCGTCACGCTTTCTGATATCTTGGTCGCACAGCTCAAACCATGCGCATTGGTCGCACGCCGCTTTCTTTCCGGCCATCGTGGCTAAGGACTTACGATCAATGTCCCGAGCAGAATTGCGCAATCGCTCGTACTCCGGCCAAAAATCACGTAACGTTAATTCGACCCAGGTATCTGACGAGTCAATGACGAAAGCAGTCTCGGGAACGAATCCCTGAATACCACCGAGGATCTCCGCATATGCGCACAGTTGCGCGATGTAGTGAGGCTTCGGCTTGAGCTTGTTCGCTTTGCTGTCGATCCAAGCCATGCCAAACTTGATTTCAACCGGTACATACGAATGCTGGCCAAAGCGGGAGGGTTTATCGACTTTCTTTAAAATATCCGGTATGCCGCTCATGTCGTCGTGTTTGAGTACAGACTGGTAGATGAGCGGCGCGCCGCTCGTCATTAACTCAATCGATGATTTGAAGAGGCTATCGAAATCATTGCCTTTCGGCTGCGATATGTCGAGGGCCGCGACAACACCTTCCTCGTGAAGACGGCCGGATTCCCAGAGGATTTGAAGGAAGTCAGGGTACGGTACCCGGTCGTCAGGGTTTCCGTGGCGGTCCAGGTAGACGCGATGAGAACAACGCGTCATTGACGCAATATCACTTGCTGTCACTGTCATGAGTAACTCCGCTCAGGAGATTAGCACCGGCTACTTGGAACGCAAGGCCGCGCCACAAGGTTGGGCTCGCATCATGCAACAGCCCGTTCTACAAATTGTAGAGCAGATCACTTAGCATTCGCGTTTCAGCACTTGTCGGCATTCCCGTAGGACTATTCGGCAGCCAAACAAACAAAAGCGCCTGCTTTCGCCGGCGCCGTCACAAACTGCGAGTAAGTAAAATTACTGCTCTTCCTCAAAATCCGCCCAGGCTGAGCGCCTCCTCATCTTAGGGGCGCAACAGCTCCTCGAGTGTGGGGGCGGGGGCGGGTTCAGCGAAAAGTAGAGGACACGCCGCGTACTATAAGGACGCTAACAAGAGTCCATTTTGTGCCATATCAAGCCGAAAGCTTGCCAGCACGAGCGGCATTCGCCGACTTTTTACCCAAAAGCCAGTCGAAAAGCCCGCGCTCAACCGCCGGCAGCTGTTGAAGAGCGTCAGCCCGGCTCCATGCAACAACCGATAGGCCAGCCGCCGCAGTTGTTCTATGCATTTCTGCAAACTCTTTCAACCTCGCATCATCAAAATCATCGACAGCGCCAAGGGGCTGTTTACCGTGGCTGGGGAGTGGCGCAGCGTGCACGGATCTCGAAGTGTCAGCGTAAGCGATGCTTAGATCAGCCAATGCGAGCGCCAGCGCAGATGACGCGCCGCACTTCGAACGCTCTCTGATATACGACACATAGAAGCTGAACTCGCGGTGGGCGTTAAAAGCTATCGGATTATCGTCGTATTTTAGAAAACCCGTCCACGGATTCTCAGTGAATTCGGACCACTCTACCGAGTGCTCGGAAAAATACGGAAACCACACAATGAGCTCGATGAACCTGCGCATCTCCACAGATGCTTGAGTGGTCTGACGGCATGCGATTAGGACTGCAATCCGACGAGCGGATTCCGCGGCATTCTTAACCAGCGGCAGCTGACGCCGACCTAGTATTTTCAGCGCAGCGAAGGAAGCCAAGCTCGTTTTGTAAATGTGTTTGTAATGTGTAGAAGAGGCAAATTGTTCGGCAGTCGCAGTAATACTAATAACCAGATCGGAGAGGAACTCCTGCATGTGCGCATGGGTGACACGTGAATGTGTTATCAGTGTAGCCATCAATCTCCGCGGATGACCTTGAACCATCCCTCCGTTTGCGTCAAAGATAACTCTCGACCCAGTGCCTGCAGCTTCTGAGATCGCTCAGACTTAGGGAGCTCTCGAATCAATCTCAGTAGCCGTGCGACCACTCTCGACCGGCTCTCTTTGGGTTTGAGCGAAAGCGGAATGCCCGATCTTCGCGCTATTTCCGCTATGTCACTCGTGGTCCGGAGCTTTTTCGAGTCGCTCAGAGCATCACGTACTCGCGCCTCTAGGCGCGTAAGTTCGTCAGGGCCAGGTTGCGTTTCAGGACCGGCCATGCGTCGAAGCTTTTGACGACCAGTTAATTCTCTCGCTCGCGCCAGCAGAAAGAGTATGTGTCGCAACTCTCGAGACGCAAACCGTGACTCCGATGCGTCTTTCAGCTGAGCAGCATCATAAGTTGCAAGGAGGTCGAGTATCTTGCCGATTATTTCAAGCGTTGGTTCGGACACTTCTCAGCCTCCTGCGAGTTCGTTTATGCGGTCTTGCATCTCGGCGACAAGATCTTGGATGCTGCCGACAGTGAGTCGGCGAGCGAAGCGCGTCTCGACGAGTGGCGTTTGCTCAAGAATCGACCGAAGATAGCTGTTCGAATACGGGAGTTGAACTCCGAAAATATATGATGCCTGCTGTGCGACCGCGGCCATGCATTCCAGCTCCATTTCAGACGGACCATGAACTTGAGTAAAAACTACACCCAGATCTTCGACATCATGCGGATCTGGGTAAGTCTCGCGGAACTCTTGCAGAACTGAAAGAATCTGGCCGTATCCGAGGATCGAGAATCTATCCGGTTTCATCGGTACCAACAGGTAGTCAGAAGCCATAAGAGCAGTCGCGGTTAGCACTGAGTCGGTAGGCGCACAATCGATAAATATGTAATCAAAATCGTCTACGACCGCCGTTAGTGACTTGAATAACTTGTATTCAACGCCCTGAGGGTTCTTGACGGCCTTGGACAGAGACAATTCCGAAGGCAGCAAGTACATCTTCCTACCGGTTTGACTCTGCAGCTCAACAAACCGCTTGCGGAGCGGCGTTGTTCTCGATTGTCGCTTCGACGTTACTGTCATCCGAGGGCGGTTCGGCTCGATCAGCACATCTGCGATCGTCCCGGCACTCGTCCGATGATTCTCAAAGGATTCAAAATCCATGAGGTACTGCGTTGCATTGAATTGAGGGTCGAGGTCAACTAGCAGAACGCGGTTACGCCGCGCTAACACCCAAGCAAGGTTTACGGCCAGCGTCGTTTTTCCGACGCCGCCTTTCATGTTTATCAGCGAAATCGTGACCGCCATCTGCCGGAATTCTACGTCACGACTCGATATCCTGCCTTACAAGAACTTCGGGCGGCCTCGCGACCGCCCGAATGTTGAACCGCGAATGGATTCGGTCTATTGTTCTTCCTCAAAATCCGCCAGGCTGAGCGCCTCCTCGTCCTCGGGCCGCAGCAGCTCCTCGAGGGTGGGTGGTGGGGCGGGCTCTTCCTTCTCCATGTAGATGTCGCGATAGGTCGGCATACCCGTTCCTGCGGGGATGAGGCGGCCGACGATGACGTTCTCTTTGAGCCCGCGCAGGTAGTCGACTCGGCCCGCGATTGCGGCCTCCGTCAACACCCTCGTGGTCTCCTGGAACGACGCCGCGGAGATGAATGATTCGGTCGAGAGAGAAGCTTTCGTGATGCCCAAGCAGCGGGGTTCCGTCAGCGGGCTCGCCGCCACGGTTCATGACCTTCTCGTTCTCCTCCATGAAGTGGAAGCAATTCCCGATTTTACTCCGAGCGGAGCGAGGAGTCTCCGGTGGCGCAGCGAGGCGTGGTACTTTCGCCCGCGTGCGACCGCTTGGTTTCGACTGGGACGACGAGAAAGCAGAATCGAACGTCGCGAAGCACGGCGTCACTTTTGAAGAAGCGATGGCCGTATTCGACGACGACCATGCCGCCATGCGAGATGACCCGACCACTCAGTCGGCGAACACCGTGAGATCATCGTCGGCCAGGACGGCAACTCCACACGAGCGCAAACTCTATGAAGAAAAACTCAACAAAGAAGTCTGACGAAGACGAGCTGCGAAACGAATATGGCCCGGAATTCTTCCGGAACATGAAGCCCAACCGGTTTGCTACACGGCCCAAGCTCGGGCGCGTTAACGCTTCCGCAAGTCGGGTGGCCGCCAAGCGCTCGAAGAAACGGGGAAGCTAAACACTTCGGGCGGCCTCGTGGCCGCCCGAATCGTGTAAAGCGAACAGACCTGATTTACTGCTCTTCCTCAAAATCCGCCAGGCTGAGTGCCTCCTCATCCTCGGGGCGCAACAGCTCCTCGAGGGTGGGTGGCGGGGCGGGTTCTTCCTTCTCCATGTAGATGTCGCGATAGGTCGGCATGCCGGTTCCTGCGGGGATGAGCCGGCCGACGATGACGTTCTCCTTGAGCCCGCGCAGGTAGTCGACTCGGCCAGCGATGGCGGCCTCCGTCAGTACTCGCGTGGTCTCCTGGAACGACGCCGCGGAGATGAACGATTCGGTCGACAGCGACGCCTTCGTGATGCCCAGCAGCAGCGGCGTTCCGTCAGCGGGCTCGCCGCCGCGGTTCATGACCTTCTCGTTCTCTTCCATGAAGCGGAAGCGATCGACCTGCTCGTCCACGAGGAAGTCCGTGTCGCCCACGCGCGTCACGCGCACCGAACGCAGCATCTGACGGCAGATGACTTCGATGTGCTTGTCGTTGATCGCCACCGACTGCGAGCGATAGACC
>Ga0070699_100006127_pt1 | contig 10519 bp, 10 predicted proteins | sample KBSK1503metaG_FD_65473 | JGI IMG/M metagenome (GOLD analysis project Ga0070699, IMG submission 65473) | Corn, switchgrass and miscanthus rhizosphere microbial communities from Kellogg Biological Station, Michigan, USA - KBS K1-50-3 metaG | ecosystem: Host-associated > Plants > Roots >... | reverse complement strand
CGTCGAGAGGCTGATCGGCACGATCCGACGGGAATGTCTCGACCACATGATCGTATTTGGGGAGGCGCACCTGCGCCGGATCCTGGGTCGGTATGCCGCGTATTATAATGAATCGCGGATTCATCGCTCGCTGGACAAGGATGCCCCATTCCACTGGGCGATTGAGCGCTTCGGCGTCATCACATCCCAGCCTGTCCTCGGCGGCCTTCATCACCAATATTGCAGAATCTGATTTTCGGCACGCACAACGCACAGGGACGTGTAATGTACAATCTTTGCCGTCTAAAGACCGTCGCCGCGGTCGCGACCTTCGTTGTCGCGAGCGTTACCGCCACCACCGCGGTTTCTGCCAATCCATTCAACCCGTTCGAGACGCTGTTCGGCCCGCACCGCGAACCAGTGACGGCGCGCGCTTACCCCAATCCCGCCAAAGTCGTGGTGCTGCCGATGAACGGACGGCGCGCCTCGACCGACGCAAGCAGCGTCAACTGAGCATCGCCGCTTCGCGGCTGCGTTATTAACGTTGCGCCGGCCTCTTACGGGGCCGGCGTTTTGTTTGCCGGTTGCCTGTCAGGCGCCCCCGCGGAAGCACGAATAGCCCCAAGGCGTGCATTTGAATGGCAGGTGATAGTGCTGCGCCGGGTCGACGATACCGAAATCGAAGCGCACGACATCGAGGAAGGGTACGGTGGGCAACGCGACACCCTGTGCGCGATAAAACCCGGCGACATGAAAAACCGCGACGTAGCTGCCGGTCGGGAATGTGTTCGACAACTCCGGTTGGTTCAGCAGTCCGTTCGCGCCGATCGCCCCTTTGGCGACAAGTTTTTTTAACTTGCCCTCAGCCTCAACGGCGTGCAGCTCAACCTGCATTCCCGCCGCGACGACGCCGCGGGACACATCGACGACATGGATCGAGATGCCCGGCATGGCGCATGCTCCTCAACGCATCTGCCGCGTGAGGCCGGCGAGGCGCTCCGCGAGCATCATCATGATGAGCGTGAAGATCACGATCAGCCCGGAGACCGCGGCGGTGCGCACGTCGAGGTTGGTCTCGATTTGCTGCCACAGGTGGATGGGCAGCATCTCGGTGCGCTCGTCGGCGAGAAACAGCGAGACCGGCACGTTGTCGAACGAGGCCATGAAGGCGAGGAAGGCACCGGCGCCAAGACCGGGCGCGATGAGCGGCAGCGTCACGCGGCGAAAGGTCATCAACCGGCTGCCGCCGAGGCTATAGGATGCATCGAGCAGCGCCGGGTCGAGCTGCGAGAGCGCGGCGATGGTGGTGCGCAGCACGAACGGCACGCAAACCACGATGTGCCCGAGCACGAGAAAAGAAATGCTCGGTGAAAAGCCGAGCTTGTGGATGAAGATCAGCGCGGCGAAGCCAAAGGCGAGCGCGGGCAGCAAGAGCGGCGACATGAAGAGAATGTCGCAGGCGCGCGCGAACGCGGAGCGGCTGCGCGCGATGCCGAGCGCCGCGGCGGTGCCGAGCACGACCGAGAGCAAAGTGGTCCAGAACGCGACCACGAGGCTGTTCCACGCGGCGGCCTGCATCTGATCGGCGTCGAGCAAGGCAACGTACCAGCGCAGCGACAGCCCGTCGGGCGGGAATTTGAGCGACTGCGACGCGGTGAAAGACGTCAGCAGCATGATCAAGGTCGGCCCGACCAGAAAGACGATCGCGATCGCGGCGAGCGCGCCGAACACCAGCCGCAGCGACAACGCCTCCCAGTCGATCGTGTGTTTAGGCACCACCATAGGTCTCGCTCTTGCGTCCGATCAGGGCGAGCAGCGCCACCGCAGCAAGCACCGCGACCATGAAGATGACCGAGATCGCCGCCGCGAACGGCCAATTGTTGGCGCCGATCGCCTGCTGATAAATGTGCAGCGGCATGTAGATGAGCCGCGCGCCGCCGATCAGCGTTTGCGTCACGAAGGCGGTGACACAGGCCGAATAGGTCAATATGCAGCCGGCGATCACGCCCGGCAGCGACAGCGGCAGCGTCACACGCCAGAGCGTGCGCCATTCACCCGCGCCGAGCACCCGCGAGGCATCTGCCAGATTCGGATCGATCTTCGTGAGCACGGTGAGGACAGGCAGCACCATTAGCGGCATCTGCACCTGGGCAAGCACCATGATCACGCCCGGCTCGGTATAGAGGAGGCGCAGCGGCTCATGGGTGATGCCGAGGGAGAGCGCCGCCTGGTTGAGCACGCCTTGGCGGCCGAGAATCACGATCCAGGCAAAGGTGCGCACCACCACGCTGGTGAGAATGGGCAAGATGACGAGAAACACGATCACGCTCTGCCAGCGCGCGCTTGCACGCGCGCAAATCCAGGCGATAGGATAGCCGAAGACAAGGCAGACGAGCGTCGCCTTCACGCCGAGGAAGAGCGTATCCCACAGGATCGAGTAGTTGAAACGGTCGGTGAAGAACTTGACGTAGTTGCCGGCAGTCCACGCCGTCATCGCCACGTCGCTGGTGAGCGAGAGCGTGACCAGCATGAGCAGCGGCGCCACGAAAAATGCGACGAACAGCGCCGCGAGTGGCAAGAGGAGGGGAGATTGGCTAGGATTCACGCTCGCCTCCAAAGCTGCGCGCGCGACATACGGCATTTGTCCCCTCCGGCGAAACGCGCGCCCGCCGTGCCTTCTCCCCGCTTGCGGGGAGAAGGCAGCTCGATTGTGCAACGAGCGATGTTGGGTGAGAGAGACTCTGCGTCGAATTCGCGAGCCCCTCACCCCACCCCTCACCCCGCAAGCGGGGAGAGGGAGCAGAGCAGAGACTGCCGCGCGCTCGAACGTTCACTTCGCAACGACTACAGCTTGATCTCGCGGTTGAAGCGCTCGATCAGCGCACCGCGTTGCGGATTGAGCTTGTCCCAGTCGATGGTGCGAATCTTGGCGAGATCGTCCTGGGTTTTGGCGATCGCCAGCGTGATCGCGCCCTCGAGCTTCACCTTCGAGTTGGTCGGGATCACGTCATAGGGCGGCTTGAGCATCTGCGCCTGGACGTCGGCATCGAGGTGCTCGTCGATATATTTCACTGCAAGGTCAGGCTCGGCTGCGTTGGCGACGAGATGCAGGCTGGTCGACCAGCCAACCGGGCCGCTCGTTGGAATCGCCAGCTCAACCGGCACGTCCTTGCCTTTGAGCGTCTGCACGAAATTGAAATTGTACGGCGCGATGTCGATCTCCTTCTGCTGCCAGAGCGTTGCGTAGGCGCCGAGGTTGGCGGCGATGGCGCCGACATTGGGAAGGAGCTCGCGCAACGCCTTGAAGGCGGGCTCGAAGTTACCTTCGTCGCCGCCCTTGAGCCGGTTGAGCTCGGCAAGAAAGGCAATGCCGAGTTGGCTGTTCAGCGCCGTGAGACCCACGCGCCCCTTGTATTTCGGCTCCCACAATTCGTCCCAGCTTTTCGGCGGCGCCGCGATCTTCTTCGGATTGTAGCCGATGCCGATCACCTGCATGGTGATCTTCGGTCCCCATTTGTCCTGAAAGACCGGCAGCAGTTCGGCATAGTGCGGCGACTTCGCGGCCGGATATTCCACGATCAGGCCTTCGCGGGCGGCGTCGAGCACCTGGGGCGAATCGAAGATCGCAACGTCGAAGGGCGGGCGGCTCCCCTTGGCCGCCTGCAGGCGCGCGACCTGGTCGGTGCCCAGAATGATCGACTGGGTGACCGTGGCGCCGGTGGCGCGGCGGAATGCCGGGGCGAGAATGTTGCGGTGGGCTTCGTTCCAGGTACCGGGAAAGGTGGCGGCAACGAGCGTCTTTGCTTGCGCGAATGCGCGCGCGGGAAGAATGGAGGCTGCGCCAAGCGCCGCGGCTCCAGTGAGCAAGCGTCTGCGATCCATTGTCCTGACTCCTCTGCCGTTCATTTCATGCTTTGGGAAACACACGGCACGCCGCCTCCGACGCGGCCGCCACGTGCACGCTTTCGCCGGGTCGCCGCAACGACGTTGCCGCCTCGCGGGGCTCGCTCACCTTGAGCGAGGTGCCGCCTTGAGTCTCCACCTCGTATACGACGTGCGGGCCGAGCGGCATGACCGCCTTCACCACGCCGGCGATACGGCCTTCGCCCGGGGCAGCCTCTAGCCGCAACTGCTCGGGGCGCACCGACACCAGCACTGGCGCGCCGGCGACGAGTTGCTGCGTCTCCTTGGCCGTGAGCATGGTGCCGCCCGGCACGCGAACGGTGGCGACGCCGTTGTCCACACCCATGAACTCGCCCGCAACGACATTGGCTGTGCCGACGAACTGATTGACGAACAGCGTCATCGGCTCGTCGTAGATTTCGGTGGGCGACGAGACCTGCTCGATCGATCCGCGCGCCATCACCGCAATGCGGTCCGCCATCGACAGCGCCTCCTCTTGATCGTGGGTGACGAGGATCGTGGTGATCCCGTACTCGCGCTGCAGGCGCTTCACCTCGATCTGCATATCGAGGCGTAGATTCTTGTCGAGTGCGCCGAACGGCTCGTCGAGCAGCAGCACCTTCGGATCGGTGGCAAGGCAGCGCGCGAGCGCGACGCGTTGCTGCTGGCCGCCGGAGAGCTGCCACGGCTTGCGCGTAGCGAACTCGCTCATGTGCACGAGTGCGAGCATCTCGGCGACGCGCGGTCCAATGCGCTGGCGCGGCCATTTGTGCGCCTCGAGGCCGTAGGCGACGTTCTCGGCGACCGTCATGTGCGGGAACAACGCGTAGTTCTGGAATACGATGCCGGCGCCGCGCCGGCTTGGCGGCAGATGGTCGACGGCCTCGCCGTCGAACAGCACGCGGCCCCTACTCTGGCGAATGAAGCCGGAGACGATGCGCAGAAGGGTAGACTTGCCGCAGCCCGAAGGCCCGAGCAGGGCAACAAGTTCGCCACCCGCGATGTCGAGATTGATGTCGCGCACGGCGACGAAGTCGCCAAAGCGATGGCTGATGTCCTCGAGTCGCAGCCGGTGCCCGCGATTCGACGCCATGGTGGTGATGGGTGTCCCTTCGACCCGGCAATTCACCATCGCCGGGCCGGCAGCGCCCGTCAACGCGAATTTGATGTTTTGGGTATTTCGATGCGCGTCCCGCGAACTCGGTCTGCTGCCTCTCCCCCTTTTGGGAGAGGGTTGGGGTGAGGGGGTTACCGGCACCGCTGATGGATCCGAACCCCCTGTGGCTTCCGAAAACCTCAGATTCGTGCATATCGATGGTGTAGCCCGCCAAGGATCGGCTGCGCGATAATGTCTCCGAACCGCTGGATCGGGCGTGTGCAGGGTGCGTCCTTGCCAAGCGAAAGGTGCGTCCGCACCTCATTATACAACTCGACAACATAACACCCACCGGACCGAGGAACGAGAAGTTCTCTACCCCTGGCATCCATGGTTTGGTCGGCGCGTTTTCGTGCATGAGGTACTGGTCAGGGGAAACGGGCGGGTATTTCGGTGCTCTGAGACGGTTCAAGCGGCGGACCGCCGCTTTGCAATACCTGAATGGATGTTTGAGCGAGCGGCATGCTGCGGCATGGCGCGCGCCGAATCGCCGCGCGGCGTTGACCGGACTGATAATTTTCGGCGTGCGGCGATGTATGTGGATCGCATTTTCAAAGGCGAGAACCCAGCCGAGCTTCCAGTGCAAGCACCGATTAAGTTTGAACTTGTGGTCAATCTCAAGACAGCCAAGGCGATCGGTCTCGACGTGCCCTTGCATCTTCAGCAACTCGCCGATGAGATTATCGAGTGAATGTAACAATGAAACGCCGCGAGTTCATCACACTTCTCGGCGGCGCGGCCGCAGCGTGGCCGCTCGCAGCGCGTAAATAGGGCCAATCAGCGCCGCTTTCGGCCCGGTCCTCCCGGGTCATCACGTAGTGATGCTTATGCCGGCGCCGGGCGAGAGCGATACTAAAGAATGCATTGTGCTCTTAACCCGGTTCTATGGCGGGACGGTCGAGGCAATCCGGTTGGCTGAATTCGACGGACCGGCCCGAACGGCTGCTCGCCGCCCCAAAAGCAGCTTCAGGTTGCTCGCGCTCAAAGCGCACTTTTGAAGGATTGAAGTACGTTGAAGTACTTTCAATTTGGACCAGGCTCGGCGGTGAATTGCGGGTCTAGCACAATCCAAAGACCAGAAGGATCCAAGGTCCATGAGCAAGGTTTTTTCGCGCTGTTAACGGTCCCAGTGATGGGGGCCTCCGCGCCATCACTAATCCGCAAGGCGCGCGCGTCTATCTCGGCGCACCTCGAAGGCACGCATGCGCTGGGGTATTCGCGCTACTTTCAGTGGGGGGCCGCGAAAGCCGAGCGGTTGACTCCGCACAACGACTCGCTCGTAATTCTCGGTTGCTGACCACTGATTCGCGAAAAAGCCGCCGGGTCGCCAAACCCGGCGGCTTTCGTAAATCAGCCCCGCACTTCCTTGGCCGGACGCGGGACAGGGCTATGCTGTAACCGTTCGGAGTAGACTCCGATTTGGTGCCTACGGTCAAGTCCGGCCGCCTACTGCGGTTCCCAAAAAGGATCGCAATTAACAGGAGGCCGTCATGGCCAAGAAGCCGCTCAACCAGGGCAAGCACTGGACCAACAAAGACGTTCGCGAACTCAAGGCCCTCGCGAATCAGAACACGCCAACGCGCGTGATCGGATTGAAGATGGGGCGGACGCCCGAGGCTGTCTACGCAAAGGCGTCGGAAGAAGGCGTTTCGCTCAAACCCACGAACCAATCCCCTTACGGGACGAAGAAGTGAGTTCGGCTACAGCCGCCTCATAACCCAGCTGCTCGCGGTCGATCCATTGGTCGCCACGAGCAGTCAATGCGGCGGGCCACGCTCCGGTCGCGCTCGCCGGGGTGCCGCCCCGGGCCCCCGCGAACGCCGGTGCCTCTTCCCCGGCGGGTCCGGCGCCCGATTTTTTTTCGCATTCAGGGACGCCGGGCGGCGCACTGCTGGCGGCAAAAGTAGATTGCGAGAGTATCCGTGATTCTGTTTTCTCACGAACGTCCGTAGTTTGGGGAGGGTTAGGGGACAAATCGCGGCCTCTTGGGCGGTGAAACAGTGCGGGTGCAGCTATGCAGATCGCCGATCTTTACATTGAAAACTTTCGGGGCATACGCCGCGGCCACGTACCGTTTGGTCCTCACACCGTATTCGTGGGACCGAACAACTGCGGTAAGACAACAGTCATTGAAGCGCTCGCGTTGCTGTTCGGCCGTGATCGGCTTGTCCGCACGCTTACGGAACACGATTTCTACGGCAGTGATCCCCAGCCAGCAGACCGCATTCGCCTAATCGCAACCATTATCGACTTCGAGGGTGACGACCCCGCCGACCATTCCAACTGGTTCCGTGATGACCGAGCAATTCCCAAATGGTGGGACCCGGCGTCAGGTCGGGTTTATGCAACACGGGATAATCCGACATGGCGTCTGGCCTGCCAGATCGGCTTCTGCGCGCGGTTCGACCGCCCTGCGTTGGAAGTCGAGACAGCGCGCTACTTCCATGACGACGATACGATAGTCGATGTGTTCCTCGACGAGCTGTGGACGGCGGTCCCAGCGCGGCTGATCCGCGATGTCGGGTTCTTCCTCGTCCCCGCCGCTCGAACCTGGGACCTAGTGGTATCCTTCGGCTCTGAACTGTTCCGTCGTGTCGTCGCCTCGGGCGCCGGTCAGCCAGCCGAGTCGGTGATCGGTGAGCGCGACCGCCTGCGTGCGCCGCAGCAACCACTCGAAGCCGATCCCCGCCTTGAACAGATCGTGGCGCAGCTGAATTCGGAACTGGCCGGCTTCTTCCGAACGGCGCCCAGATTGCATCTTCGGGTAACCGCTACCGACAGCGACGGCCTGCTCGATGCAGTTGTGCCTCACTACATCCATTCGGGGCACGCGCTCGGGCTTCCGGCCCGGCGTCACGGGAGCGGTTTGATCTCTCTTCAACATCTGCTCTTGCTCTTGCAGTTCGGTCGTCAGCGGGCCGAGGCGCGAGAGGGCTTCTGGATGGCTCTAGAAGAACCAGAGCTTCACGTCCCGCCGCCGCTGCAACGGCGCCTGGTTCATCGAATACAGGCGCTCTCAACGCAGACGTTCGTTTCTACACACTCGCCGATGGTCGCGGCCATATCCAATCCTCAGGCCGTGGCCGTCCTGCGAAACGACGGAGGCGTATTGTCATGTACCCAGCTGTTGCCGGCCGTGCTTCCCGCCGCCACACCGAGCGGTGTCCGCAAGTTATTTCAGCTCAACCGCGTGGATACGATCGCCGGCTTGATGCACGACGCGGTACTCGTGCCCGAGGGCCGGCTGGATTTCGAGTGGGTGAAGCTACTCGTTCGGGCCATCGATCTTCGGCAGGGGTGGGAGCCCGGCGACGAAAGCCGCTTCGGCGCCTATGTGGGCGTCATCCCCACACATGATGCGGCCGTTGAGGCGACCGTGGCGGCCCTTGCACGTTTGCATCCGCGTGTGACAGCTATCGTCGATGGAGACACAGCGGGCGCGGCCAATGCGCAAGCGCTCGCTGGTGCGGCCATCCCACCCGCCGTCATTTTGCGTTGGCCGGACAGTTGGACGATCGAAAATGTCATCGGCTGGATTTTAGAAGCTAACGCTGCGGGTGCGCTCTTTGCTCTAGCCACGATGGTGACGCCGGTCCCCGCAACGATCGCACAGCTTGTAGCGCGACTGAAATCCGATGACCGTGCCGCACACGGGATGAAGCAGGACCAGATCGTCTATGAGGCTGTCGCCGATGTCATCGGGTCGGTAGAGGCTTGCCGCAATCGTGCACGTGACCTGCTTAATTCGATGACCGACTCGCTGCTGGGGAGCGACGTCGCGCGCTTTACTGCAGAGCCAGGCGGGAGCGGACTGGTCAGGGTTTTCCGACCGTGACGCTCTTCGCCGTAGAAGGCCCCGCCGGCTGCGGCAAGACGTGTCGGCTCCTGGAGGCCCTCGGCGAGCGCCTGGCCGAGTCGCCCCTGCAGGACGGGCAACGGGTCCTGGCGTTGACCTTCATGCACGGCGCTCGGCGGCGGCTGAACGAGCGGCTGCGCGGGGTATCAGGACCTGGCTGTCGCTGCGAGTGTGCGACGATCGACAGCTTCGCTTGGCGTCTCCTTCGGCGATGGCGATCACTTACCGGAGCGCTCGGCATCGAGCTCGCGGGAAGACCAGTTCGATGCTCAGTGCGGAGCCGCCGGCGCGTTACTAGAACGACCGGAAGTTCGCACTTGGGTGGCGGCGAGCTTTCCGATCGTGCTAGTCGACGAGGCGCAGGACTTGAAGCCTGAGCGGCTGCGGATGATCCGCGGCATCGCCCAATCGGCAACGACGTTGATTGCTGCGGATGAATTTCAATGCCTCGACGGCACATTGCGTCCAAACCCGTTGATCGCATGGTTGCGAGAGGCCTGTCAGCCCGAAATACTGACGATTGTTCACAGGACGAATGTTCCGGCGCTACTGACGGCGGCCGCAGCGATCCGTGGCGGTGCGCCCGCGGCCCCCGGGCCGGGCTTTCAGATCATGGCCGCTCAGGGTGTTCCGATGGCTGCGGCCTATCTCGCCAATGCCATCGCATGGCGCCGCGGCGGAAATGTTGCCGTGATCACACCTTCGCTTCGAGGCGGCTTCGCGCGGAATGTGGTCCAGCGCGTAGCCCAGCAGGCGTGCGGCGCGCAAAGAAATGGGCCCTACGCCATTCGGTGGGAACGCTCCGAAGATGACGAAGTTGCGACCTTGCTCGACGGTCTCAATGTGGCTGACGTTTCAACAGTGGCGGAAACGCTCGTTGCACTCGAACGCCTGCCACGATCGGGGCCCGCGCGTGAGGCTGGCGCCTGGGTCGGCCATCAGGCCAGGGCCGGGGGCAAGAGCCAGTTCACTCGCGCCGAGATCGAAGCAATTATCGCCCGCCAGCTGGCGATGCGGCGCCAGCGTCACGGGGCAGACAACCACGACTTCGCTGCCATGACGGTACAGCAAGCAAAGAACCGGGAGTTCGAGGGCGTGGTCGTCTTGTGGCCATACCAAGTCGGTGGTGACGCCGAGCACAAGCGCCGTCTGCTGTACAACGCGATCACGCGAGCGCGGCGTTGGTGCACGATCGTCGTTCAGAACCCGAACCTCTTGCAGGATGCTCCCTTTTAGCCGCAGACATGTGGAGTCTTGTCTGGGAGGCTCGGGCCACGCGCCGCGATCGTCGTAAGTTCGGCCGACGCGCCCGTTGTTGACACAGTGTTGACATGGGACAAGGTTCCAAAAGCACCAGAATGTTAAAGCCCGCTAGATCGTTGATCTAGCGGGCTTTTTTGGTTGCGGGGGCAAGATTTGTTCAAGGACGTACCTCGAAGGAATTGAGAAAGCTCGTTTGATTGGTTGCGAGGGACCGCAACTATTGGCCCACTCCCAGACATTGCCGTGCATGTCGTAAGCCCCATGCGTTCGGCTTAAACGATCCAACGGGTGCCGTTGTTGGAGATCCCATTGAACTGCCGCAGCCGTCGCAATTGGCGTTGTCCAATGCCTACCGGTCAATC
>Ga0070699_100006126_pt1 | contig 10520 bp, 10 predicted proteins | sample KBSK1503metaG_FD_65473 | JGI IMG/M metagenome (GOLD analysis project Ga0070699, IMG submission 65473) | Corn, switchgrass and miscanthus rhizosphere microbial communities from Kellogg Biological Station, Michigan, USA - KBS K1-50-3 metaG | ecosystem: Host-associated > Plants > Roots >... | reverse complement strand
GATCGCCTTGAAGCCGTCCCTCCATGTGATCTTCTTCCCCTCTGCGTAGGTGCGGCCGTAGTAGGCAATCGGAAGCTCGTAGACGCGCAGCTTCCGCTTGCAGATCTTCGCCGTGATCTCCGGTTCGATGCGGAAGTCGTTCTGGCGGAGGTCGAGCGAGCGCAGGATCTCCGTGCGGAAAGCCTTATAGCCAGTCTCCATGTCCGAGAGCGTGGTGTTGTAGAGGACGTTCGTCAGCAGGGAGAGGAAGCGGTTCCCGACGAGATGCCAGAACAGGTACACGCGCTGCGGCTTGCCGCCCGACAGGCGTGAGCCGAACACCACGTCCGCGCTCCCGCGGAGGATCGGCTCGATCAGCGCCGGAACGTCTGTTGGGTCGTACTCGAGGTCGGCGTCCTGGATGACGCAGATGTCACCGTCGGCATGGGGAATCGCCGCGCGGACCGCCGCGCCTTTGCCTCGGTTTTCCTGGTGGACGAGGACCACGTCGTCGCGTCCGCTCCGCCACTGCTCGACGAGCTCACCGGTGCCGTCGGTCGAGCCGTCGTCCACGACGACGAGCTGTTTCTCGAGCTCGAGCCGCGAGACGCGGTCGAGTAGCTCGACGATGGTCGCCGCTTCGTTGTAAGCGGGGACGAGAAATGAGACGCGCACGGCGGCGCAGCCTACCGCGCCGAAGAAGGCGAGATAGAGAAGCCCCTCTGACCGACGTCCCCATCTCGCCGCCGGGTAGATGCCGTCTTGGCACCCTTTCTTGCGCTCCGGTCAGCCGGCCGGGGCGCCGCGGACATTGCTGCAGTCGGTGTCCCGTCGGCGGACTTCGGCGATCGCCGACTTGAAGGCGTCGTACGAAGGCTTGCGCGACCCGTCGCGCCAGAGCAGGCCTGACTGCCAGCCTCCGAGCCGGTCCTCATCGAGCAAGCCGAAGTTGAGGAAGCCGGAGACGGCGGGCTGGCAGTAAGCGAGCAGGATCGCGTCTCGCAGTTGCGTGGCCTGGTCGACGGCGCCGACTTCGGCGTGTATGTCGAGCGCCGGCAGGGCATGCAGATCGTTCTCGCGGCCGTGGTAGTAGCGCCGCTTTTCGGGTGGCGCAACGGTCTGGAAACCGTCCTCCACGTACCAGATGCTCACGCCACGCGTTCCGGGCACGGGCTGCGGTGTCTCCTCGAACGACGTGCGAAGGACGTTCATCAACGTCTCGTAGTCGCCCTCTGCAATCAGGTCGGAGCTCTCGTGGAGGATCCAGGGCGGCTCCGCGGAGTTCTCCGGGTACGGGTTGTGCCCGAACGTGTCGAATAGCGGGCGGAGCCGCGGGCTCGCGCGATACGCAGCGCCGAGCTCGAAGACGAACCCGGCGGGATCGTGCCGTGAAGCCGTCGAGCTGATGACGTTGATCGGCCCCGGGCGGCTGTGCAGCACGTCGTAGCAGCGTGCGAGCAGCGCGGCATACGCGGTCGCTCCTTCGTCCTCGGGCCAGTAGGCCGGCGAGTTGGCCTCGTTCCAGATCTCCACGTCGTGGATGAGCGGGATGCGTCGCACGACTCCGCGGAGGAACGCGCAGTACTGGTTGCGAGCAGGCGGCGCGATGGGCGCGTACCGCGCGAGGTTGTAGACAGAGAGGACGATGCGGTCGTTGAGCTGAACCATTCGCGCGATGCGGTGCAGGTAGACCTGCTGCAGCTTCGTGGGCTGAACCTGGCCGGGTTTCCACGGGACGGTTACGCGGACCGCCATCAGCCGCAGGTCTCGGTGGACCCCGACGATCCCCTCCTGCCGCGTCATCCATTTGGCGGTGTCGTCGGTGACGCCGACGATGATCTTCAGGTGGGTCGACTCCCCGGGCGTTGGCGCGCCCGCCGTGGCCGCGAAGGTGACCAGGGCGAGCACGAGGAGCCGCAGAGCTTTCACCGGCTAACTCAACAGCACCGCCCGGCTGACCGCATGGGCCGAACGGACTATTCGGCAGCAGGGTCGGATCGAAATGCGGATGGCGCGAGAGCTGGGGCCGGAGGGACCCGAACCCTCGGCCTGCGGCTTTTGGAGCGCGAGCGCGAGCTACGACTCAGCCAGCGTCAGCGCTCGCACAGGCGAATTGGCGAGCCGCTACTATCGCCGCCCGAAGTATGTTCGTGGCGTCCAGAAGGGAGGAAGGATTGTGCGTCTGAAGCTTGGGTTGTTCGCGGCGGTTGTGGCTTCGGGCTTCGTGTTCGTTGGATCAGCCTCCGCTATCACTGGCAATCCAGTTCCGACTGGAGATAGCTACAACTACGTCGTCAATCTTGCGTTCTATGACTCGTCAGGGGCGTATCTCTGGCGTTGTTCCGGCACGCTGTTGTCTCCGACGGTTGTCTTGACTGCTGGTCACTGCACGTCCGGCGCGGCCTCGGCGACGGTCTGGACCGACGAAGGGCCCATCGTCGACGGAAACTACCCGTTCGATCCAGTTGACAGTCGGCCGCCGTGCACGGGATACACCGGCTATCCGTGCACCGGGTCTGACGCAAAGGGTGCGCCATATCCGTACCCCTGCTACAACGACTATGCGGACTTCCCGAACACGTGCGACGTCGGCATCGTCGTTCTCGATCAGCCGATTTACCGTGACACGTACGGGCAGCTGCCAACGGCGAACTTCCTTGATTCGCTCGCGACGCAGCGTGGCCTGCAGAACATCACGTTCACGCTCGTCGGCTACGGGCTGCAGTCGGTGAAGCCGGTCGAATCAGCGCTGCGTGAACGGTTCATGACGACGGCACAGCTTGTGACGTTGCGCAGCAATTGGACGAACGGCGTCAGCGTCCAATTGACACAGGACCCTGGCCGCGGAATGGGAGGTACCTGCTTTGGCGACTCCGGAGGTCCTGCCTTTTACAACTCTACGACAACGATCACTGCGGTCACGTCGTACGGGGCGAATGGGAACTGTGCGGGTGCCGGGTGGTACTTCCGGATCGACCAGCCCGCCGTGCTCGAGTGGATCGAGAGCTTCCTTTAACGCATGGGTGACTAATGGGTGTAGGGGCAGTCCGCCCCTACACCACCGAACTCCTGAGGGAGGCTTGAGCCGTTCCCTCGAGAGGGTGCTCTCCCCGGGCTGCCGGGTGGAATCCGGGGAGAGCGAATCGAACGGCAGCTACTTCGCCGGTCGGAACGCGACCTGGAGATCGAAGGCGACGCCCGGTGCCGGGTGGAACGAGTAGTGCCCAGCCTCGGCTGGGATGCCTGAGTCGCCGAGAAAATCAGGAACGTTCGGCTCGCCGTTTACCACGTTGCTGTCGATGTAGAAGACCTGCGCGCCCGGCGTACCGAAGTTCGGATCGTCCGGCCCCGCCGCCACGAGATGGGCGCTCGTGATGTCCACGTCCGCATGCTCCGCACCAGCGAAGCCGCCGCCGTGGCCGCAGCCCGTCACCTGCTCATCGCCTGTGATCGTCCCGTCGGCGAAGCGGTCGAACTCGACCCAGCCCCAGAAACCGCCAAGCTCTGGCAGGCCCGTCTCCGGGTTCTGGCAGAACGAAGAGGCCGGGTTGTTGCAGTTGAACGACAGTCCCACCTGCCAGGTGTCGTGGCTGGCACCGCCGCCATAGGCACCGGCCGACGAGGCAAACGCCGCCGTGAGCGCCGCCGCAGCGGCTAGCGCCGCCAACATCAGGAAGCAACGCCGCATGACTCTCTCCCTTTCCCGACCTGGATGTCCCCAGGCCGTCCGCAGACCATCCTGAACCAGCTGCTATCGAAGGGCAAGGCCGGTTTTCGACTAAGACGCGACGAGGCTGGCGCGCAAGCGATGGCGCCCGAGGACTCGCGGTCAGCCCCCTGCGGCGCGACAACCCGCTGGTCGCGCCAGCCCCCACATCATTCCTCAGATAGGTTGGCGGGCACATGGACTACCGCGTCTACCACGCCATCAATCAGTTCGTCTTCCACCACGCTTGGGTTGGCCGAGGCCTCGGCGTGATTGAGAATTGGGCTGTCCCGCTCCTCGCCGCGGCAACCTTTGCGCTCTGGCTCTTTGCACGCCCGGGCGCCGACCGGAAATGGAAGCTCACCTCGGCGTGCGCACTCAGTTCAGCGGCTCTTGCGCTCTTGATCAATCAGGTCATCGGAAAGGTCTGGCATCGGGAGCGCCCGTTCGCTGCGCACCCCTCCGCCCACGTCTGGGGCAGCCGATCACACGACCCGTCATTCCCAAGTGATCACGCGAGCGCCGCTTTCGCGATCGCCTTCGCCGTCTTTTTCTTCGATCGAGTAGTTGGCACGATCTTCCTCCTCGCGGCGACGCTCATCGGAGTGGGGCGTGTCGTTATTGGAGCTCACTATCCGGCAGACGTTGTCGCTGGCTGCCTCGTCGGCCTCGGCGCGGCCGTGCTTGTCAGCCGCCTGGCTAAGCCGCTGATCGAGCACCTGGTTCGACTTGTCGAGCGACTGACCGATCCAATCGTTGCGCAGCTCTGGCGCAGTCGTGTCCCTGGCTAAGCACTGAACCGAGAGCGAATAACGGTTTGCGAGTGCGAGAAGCGTGCGAAAGAACCCTCTCGCGCGGGAGCGTTTCGGAGCGGGTAGCAACGGGGTCAACGCTCGAGCGGTGTTCGTTCCGAATCGCCTGCTCACCGGCCACTTCTGGCTTGAACAGACAGCAGGGGCGGAGGGACTCGAACCCCCGGCCTACGGTTTTGGAGACCGCCGCTCTACCAACTGAGCTACGCCCCTGGGCTCGGCGCGCATTGTAGCCCGGCCGAATTCGCCGTCCCGCCGGCCTTTGCCCGGCGGGACCGCCCAGGCCTGGATCGACACACTCGCTTTGCAGGTCATCATGGCGTCGCGGAGCGGCGCCGGACTTGTAAGCGAGAGTACGCCCCTCGGTTCAGCGAGGATTGTAGCCGTGGTCTTTTTCGGGTCCCTCTGGGCGTGAAGCAACGACCGGCTCTTGGTGCGCTGTTCGCCCTACTCGCGATCGCGTTCGCGGGCGTTGCCTTCGCGGCCGGGAACGGGGCAGGGGGACAAGCTGGACGGTGGATCATCGCGCTCGCGGCTGCCGTCCTGGCCGTCTGGCTCGCGTCGATGGCCTTCCGGGCGCTCAGGTAGACCGAATCACCGCGTATCCTCTGCGAGTGGCCGAGGTCGAAGACACCAAGTCTCTGTGGCGCCTGTACACCACGAACAAGGGCGACAAGGCTCTCCGTGACCGCCTGATCCTGACCTATGCCCCGCTCGTCAAGTACGTGGCCGGGCGGCTCGGCTCCGGCCTCCCGGCGCACGTGGACGAGGGCGACCTCGTTTCCTACGGGCTGCTCGGCCTGATCGGGGCGATCGAGCGCTACGACCCGGACCGCGACGTCAAGTTCGAGACGTACGCGATCGCGCGCATCAAGGGCTCCATCATCGACGAGCTCCGGGCAATGGACTGGGTGCCTCGCTCCGTGCGTGCCCGTGCGCGCGACATCGAGCGGGCCATCGCCGAGCTCGAGCGCAAGCTCCATCGAGCGCCCACCGACGACGAGATCTCGGACAAGCTCGGCATCTCGACCGACGAGCTCGAGGAGTCCCTCACCGACATCTCGCGCTCGTCGATCGGCGCCCTGGACGAGCTCTGGAGCGTGAACACCGGCGGCGGCGATTCGGTCGCGCTGATCGACACCATCGAGGACATCGATGCGCCGGACCCCCAGGGGTCGCTCTCGCAGACCGAGATGAAGGAGGCGATCGGCGAGGCCATCGCACGGCTGCCTGAGCGCGAGAAGCTCGTCGTGACCCTCTACTACTACGAGGAGCTGACCCTGCGCGAGATCGGCGAGGTCCTGGGCGTCACGGAATCCCGAGTCTCCCAGCTCCACACCAAGGCGATCCTGCGCCTCAAGGCCCGCCTCTCCGGCGCCACCACCAGAGCCTCTCTCGAGCATTAGCCCCGCGATACGATGCGGCGCTCAAACCGCATCGCACAGAGGAGCTGGTGAATGTCACTCGAGCCCGGGAAGATCCGCAACGTCGCCGTCGTCGGGCATCGCGGCACGGGTAAGACGACGCTCGTCGAAGCCCTCCTGTTCCAGGCCGGCGCTACCAACCGGCTTGGCACCGTCGAGTCCGGCTCGACGGTCAGCGACTGGGACGACGACGAGCAGCGGCGCCAGATGTCCCTCTCGGCGTCGATCTGCAACGTCGAATGGCAGGGCCGAAAAATCAACCTGATCGACACGCCGGGCGACGCCGGCTTTCAGGGCGACGCAATTGCCGCCCTGCGCGTCGTCGAGGGCGCCCTTTTCACCGTGAGCGCCGTGATGGGCGTCGAGGTGCAGACCATGCGGCACTGGCAACGCGCCGACGCGGCCGGCCTCTCGCGGGTCATCGTCGTGAACATGCTCGACCGCGAGCGCGCCGATTTCTTCCGCGTGCTCGAGGCTCTCCGGTCGCAGCTGTCCGACAAGTGCGTCGCGGTGCACATTCCGATCGGCGCTGAGCACGAGCTCAAAGGAATCGTCGATCTGCTGCACATGCAGGCTTACATCGATCCCGAAGGTCAGCGCGAAAGCGGCCCGGTCGACATCCCCGCCGAGGTGCAGGCCGAGGTCGAGCAGTACCGAGAGCAGCTGCTCGACGCGGTGGTCCTGACCGACGAAGGACTGATGGAGCGCTACCTCGAGGGGCAGGAGCTCTCCCCGGAAGAGGTTGCGAAGGCGCTCAAGGAAGCGGTGACGCGCGGTGAGGTCTTCCCCGTTGCCTGCGGTGTCGCTTCCAAGAATCTCGGCACGACCGCAGTGCTCGATCTTCTTGTGGAAGGCGTGCCCTCACCCGCGAAGAAAGGTGCACCGATCAACGTCGACGGTGCCGGCACTGCGGCATTCGTCTTCAAGACCATCGCCGATCCGTTCGCGGGGCGCATCAACGTGTTCCGCGTGCTCAACGGCACGCTCAAGGGCGACTCGACGATCGTGAACGCGCGCTCCCACTCGAAGGAGCGCCTCGGCCAGTTGATGCAGCTGGAAGGCAAGGAGCACGTGCAGGTGACCGAATTCGGCGAGGGCGACATCGGCGCGGTCGCGAAGCTGAAGGAGACGCAGACCGGCGATGTGCTGCTGGATGCCGAGCGTGAGATCGAGACCCCGCAGATCGGCTTCCCAGAGCCGGTCATGAGCTTCGCCGTCACGCCGAAGTCGAAAGGGGACGAAGAGAAGATGGCCGCAGGGCTTCGGCGTCTGAGCGAAGAAGATCCGACGATCCAGATGCGGCGCGATCCGCAGACCGGTGAGCAGCTGCTGAACGGTCTCTCGCAGATGCACGTCGAGGTGGCAGTCGACCGTCTGAAGAGCAGGTTCAACGTCGAGGTCGAGCTACACCAGCCGCGCGTTCCCTACCTGGAGACGATCAGGAAGGAGTCACGCGCCCAGGGCCGCTACAAGAAGCAGACGGGCGGACGCGGGCAATTCGGCGATTGCGTGATCCAGCTCGAGCCGCTCGACGGCCACCAGGGCTACGAATTCGTGGACAAGATCGTCGGCGGTGTCGTCCCGCAGAGCTTCCGCCCTGCAGTCGACAAGGGCATCCAGGAGGCGATGCTGCACGGCGAGCTCGCGGGTGCGCCCGTTCAGGGGCTACGCGTCCTTCTCGTCGACGGGTCGTACCACAGCGTCGACTCCTCGGAGATGGCATTCAAGATCGCCGGCTCGATGGCGTTCAAGTCCGCGTACGAGAAGGCGGACCCTGTTCTGCTGGAGCCGATCATGGAGCTCGAGGTGACCGTCCCCGACGAGGCGGTGGGCGCGGTGAACGGTGATCTCAACTCACGACGGGGCCGGCTGCAGGGAATGGAGCCGCAGGGCGGCATGACGAACATCAAGGCCGAGGTCCCGATGGCGGAGATCCTCACGTACGCGCAGGCGCTCACTTCGATGACCGGCGGACGCGGCGATTACCACATGCACTTCCTGCGCTACGAGGAAGTCCCGACGCATATCGCGCAGAAGATCATCGAAGAAACCAAGAAAGAGAAGGAAGAGGCCAAGGTCTAGTCCGCCGAAAGTGCTCTGCACTTTCGGCGGCGGCGTAGACCAGCGTCTTCGCGTTCAGACGCTCTGCGGCTGTGGCTGGCCCGGCTGCTCTTGCTCGCCGGCGCGCAGTCGCGTGATCAAGTCGGAGACGTCCGCGAGCTCCTGCTCGAGGTCGCGCTGATAATTCTCGAGCCGCTCGAGGACGTTCTCCCGGTCGTACCACCTGCGGCCGAGGCCGCGGTGATGTCGTCTACGTGCGTGATGCATGGTTCACCTCCCTTCATAGCGATCGATGAAGGTGTCGATGCGTTGGCGCGATGCCCGGAGCGCGGCAGCCCATTCGTCGAGCAGGCGCCTGCCTTCCGCCGTCAGTTCGTAGGTGCGCTTGGCCGGGCCCGGCTCGCCGGACTCCCAGCGCGATGTGACGAGGGCGTCTTCCTCGAGCGCCCTCAACACGCGGTAGAGGTTCCCCATGTCGACTCGCACCTCGCCCGTCAGGTCGGGCAGCGCTTCCAGCAGCTCGTACCCGTGCGTAGACCGCTCGCGCAAAAGGAGAAGCAGGGCGGGCTCGCTGAAACGCTCCACGCGGGCGCGGACACCCCAATGGCCCGGACGAACCATGCGCCGGCACCGGGCTCCGCGGCCGCCGCGGGGCTTCAAGCTCTACCTACATGTAAAAGACACATGTAATGTCGACATTAGCAGTTGCAGCCCGCGACACCTGGGCTAGGGTCCAAGGCATGCGCCAGTTGGCCCGACATCCTGCGAAGCGGATCTGCGCGGTCTGCGAGCGGTCGCTACTGACCGGCGAACGAGCCATTCGCTTCTCGCCGGACGGCGAGGAGTTCGTCGACGTGTGCGCCCTCTGCCAGGAAGCCGCGGTGGACTACGGCTGGATCAAGGAAGGAAGCCCGACCTCTCCGACCGTCCCGAATCAGCGGCGCCCGCGTCGCCGTGGGATTGCGTCCCTGTTCGACCCGCGCCGCCAGCCGCCTGACGATCCCGTCGTGGCGGAGCCGATTCTCCGCCGGCTGTCGGTCCCGGAGCAGCAGATGGTCGAGGCCGCCGACACTTTCAACTCGAGCGACTACCGCCGGACGGTCGGCGGCATCGCGAAGAGCCTCGGCGAGCCGCGCGCGAGCATCGTGCCGCTCTCCGGGGTCAGCGGCGAGCTGATCGTGACGGTCGCCTGGGACATCTCGTGGTACCAGTACCGCGTCAGTCCTGAGTCGGCGCAGCCCGTTCGCCTGGCCGAGCGTGGCCACGAAATGGCCGAGCTCGACGCCGGCTACCAGCACTGGAACGCACGCATCGAGCAGGACGGCCGGCTCGTTCCTAAAATCTCTCCCGTCTAGCGCCAGCGCCACCCTCTAGCGCCGACCAGCATCGCTCTTACAATCAGAGCGTGATCTATTGCGTGATCCCGCCCGAGCTCGCCGATGAGCTGTTCGACAAGATGGTCGAGTACTACAAGGACAACCCGAATGTCACCGTGATCATCGACCGGCGCAAGGGTCCGGACCGTCGAGCCGGCAAGAAGGCCACCGATGGGGCCAAAGAGCAGCGCGAGATCCGGGATCGGCGCAGGGCGCGAATCCCCGGCACCTTCCCCGAGACGGACGCTCCGCCTGAGTAGACTCGCCTCGTGGCACTGACGGGGACGAAGACCTTCCTGAACTACATCGGGGGCGAGTGGTGCGACTCGGCCTCCGGCGAGACGTTCGAGAGCGTCAACCCGGCGACGGGCGACGCGATCGGCACGTTCCCGCGTTCCTCCGCCGAGGATGTCGACCGGGCCGTCGCGGCGGCCACGGCGGCGTTCGACGACTGGCGGCTCGTGCCCGCGCCGAAGCGCGGCGAGATTCTCTACCGCTTCGCGAATCTCATGATGGAGGAGAAGGACGAGCTCACGGACTTGATGTCCCACGAGATGGGCAAGGTGAAAGCGGAGGCCGGGGGAGACGTCCAGGAGGCGATCGACATGAGCCTCTACATGGCCGGCGAAGGCCGGCGTCTCTTCGGCCAGACGACGCCGTCGGAGCTACGCGACAAGTTCAACATGAGTGTCCGGATGCCGATCGGTGTCGTCGGCGTGATCACGCCCTGGAACTTCCCGATCGCCATCCCGTCCTGGAAGATCGCGCCAGCGCTGATCTCCGGGAACACGGTCGTCTTCAAGCCGGCCACGGACACGCCGCTGCTCGGTCAGCGCTTCGTCGAGTTGCTGGTTGAAGCCGGCTTGCCGGAGGGCGTGATCAACATCGTGCACGGCGGGGGCGGCGCGGTGGGCGATCGCCTGGTGCGCCATCCGGACGTGCCTGTGATCACGCTGACGGGCTCGCGGGAGACCGGCGTCGAGGTGATGCGCAACGCCGCCGAGAATCTGAAGCACGTTCACCTCGAGCTCGGCGGCAAGAACGCGATCATCGTCCTCGACGACGCCGATCTCGAGCTCGCGGCCGACGGGATCATCTGGTCGGCGTTCGGAACGTCTGGCCAGCGCTGCACGGCGGCGTCGCGCGTGATCGTGCAGGACGG
>Ga0070699_100006124_pt1 | contig 10521 bp, 8 predicted proteins | sample KBSK1503metaG_FD_65473 | JGI IMG/M metagenome (GOLD analysis project Ga0070699, IMG submission 65473) | Corn, switchgrass and miscanthus rhizosphere microbial communities from Kellogg Biological Station, Michigan, USA - KBS K1-50-3 metaG | ecosystem: Host-associated > Plants > Roots >... | reverse complement strand
CATCAACCGCAAGAGGGACTGACGTGCACAAGCAAGACCGCAGGGACCGCGCGATCCCGGCCGCTGTCATCGTGGTGGTGTTGTTCGTCGCGATCCTGGCCGCCGCGCTGATCTGGCTGGCGGCGAGCTGAGGCGGCCACCTGATCAAGGGTGAGCGCCTGGTCGTTGGCACCACGGCCCTTACCTTTGACGACTCATGCCGGCCGGCATTCCTGCCGGCAGTGCGGGCGCGGCGGCACCCACCACGGCATCGCCGGGCCGGTACGGGCCTCGTGCGTGCTGACCGCCCGGCTCGGGCGGCCCACCCGGGACCGCGAGGACTGTAAGAGGTACCGGCCCAGCGGCGCACGGGTCATCCCCCCAGGCTGCCAGCCGCGGCGGGCGGCGCCCCAGACTCCGCTACCTCGGCGCCGTCAAGGACAACGCCTGGCTCAAGCGCTGCGCCGACGCCGTAGTTGTCTGGTATGCGGTCAGCCGGATCGCACATGACCAGGTCTGCCGCGCACGAGCTCGGCGAGATCGGCGCGTATTCGGCCTGATCCAGTTGCAGGCATTACCGTGGCCGCTAATGATCCGCACGCGCAGCGCGGGCGATGCCGGCTATGCATGGCGCTCACATGTTGCGTGCACGGCTCCGGAGGGGGCAGCCGTGTACTCCTTTGACCTGGCCAAACGTGCTTGATCGGAGTCACGGCGGGGCATCACCGGGGTTAGCGGGGCCAGGTCCCCCGTCGGGCACTGCGGGCAGCCGGCGGCGTCCGGCCGGCTGTGCAGGTGATCGTGGCCGCGGTCATGCGCCCGGCCCGACAGAACGTCCCGCCCCCGGCGCGGGTTCTCCGGAACCCTGCGATGACGCCGGGTGCGCCGGCCGAAGGAACCCGGCCAGTGCCGATCCCCACGCCCGCGCCCGGTCGCGTTCCCCCGCGCTCAGCGGCCCCAGCATGCTCTCCACCAGAAACCCCTCCGGCCAGGTGATCACCTCATAGCCGTGGTCTTCCAGACTCCGGGCGATAAGCCGGGCGGCGCTGCCGGGAAACAAGGTGGTCAGCCTGGTATCGAACGCAGCCGCCCGGCGGCGGCCTGCCGCCCGGGGCAGGGCCGCCAGCCACTCCCGCACCCCGGGACCGGCCGGGTGTTTCCCCGGCGCCCGGCGGGAACGGTGCCCGCCGGCCCGCTCCTGATACTGGCGCACCATGCGCCGGCTGCGCTGCGAGCTCATCCCCAGAAAGTGCGTCGGCCCGCCCACCACGAGCAGATCCACCTGGCCGACGGCGGGCCCGGCATCCACCACCGGCCTGCAGTCCACCGCCGCGCCCGGTGCCGCCGCCCGCAGGCCTTCCGCGACCGCCTCGGCTACCTCCCGGGTGCGGCCGAACAAGCTCTCATACACCACGATGGCTCGCATCACGGGTCACTCCATTCCAAGCCTTTTCCCCGCGAGCAGGAAGAGAATACGTAGCCCTACCCGCTAGCCCGCGTGGTACGCACCCTGACCACGTGCCGAGCCTGGGACGGGTGCGGGCTTCCCCGGCGGGACTCGGCCGGCTGTGGCGCCGCCAGCTGCCCGGCCTCCCCGGTCAGAAACCCCGCCAGATGGGGACGGGCCGGCACCGATGACACGCCCGGTCAGCCGCGTGCTGCGCCGTCGAGCTGGCCCTGTGTCCATGCCGGTGACCAGGCGCGACGAGGCACGGGACAGGGGCAAGATAAGCCGAGCAAAGACGGTCCGGCACAGACAAAGAGGTCCAGCACGGGTAATTGTGCACGCAACGACAGCGGACTCCCGAATAACATGCCGCCTTGCGGCCAGGCCGGGACCACCCTGCACATCAGTCATCCTGGCGCGTCAATGAGCCGGTGCGGGCGCCTGGAGCCGAACGCACATGCGGGCCGCTGCGGGCGCGTTCACGTCCCCGGGTCTGGGCGGGTTGCGGCTTTGTGACTGCCGAGCGTGATACCGGGTCCAGCCTGATGAGGGATCGCCTGATGCGGCGCCCTTCTGCCACTGACCCAGATCCGCCATCGGGGCTGCCGCCCCCGGTGACCACGTTCGATCCGCGCTGACCCGCTTTCGTCCCGGGAGGACAGGCGCGCGCCGCCGCATATCAGCGGCCCGCCCGGGCATCAAGAGCCGGCAGCCTCGCCGGCCGCTTGAAGCGCCGCCTGCAGCGCGGTCACCGCCGCATCGGCAGCCGCCCGAGCGGTCAGCGCCCTGGTGTGCGCCCGGTAAATGTCACCGAGGGCGACGCAGTCGAACGCCACCCAGGCATCACGCGCCGCCGCCTCAAGCTCCCGCGCGGCCTCCTCCAGGATCGGGCTGCGGCTTCCGGCCTCCTGGCTGGTCATCGCCGGTCCTGCCTGCCGGTCTCATCCCCGGCGACCCTGGGGGCATGACCTAGCCCACCGCAAAGCCCGGCCCCGAGGGGCTGGGCCGGGCTCTGGCGCGGGAAGAGGCCATCCACCTCGTGAACGCAGTGCGTTCCGCGTCCGTTACAGCCGCCAGGCAGGCAAGAATCAGCACCTGCCGCGGCCGTGTGGCTGCCCGGTCACCAGGTTACCCAGCGGCTGCAGCCCCAGCATCGGACGGCGCCGGCCCCGCCGATCGGGCGGCAGCCGGCAGTTCAGGAGCGCCTGGCGGCGGGCAGGCGCCCACCGGAGGCGGAACGGTGCTTCCGTGCCATCGGCTCACTGGCGGCGAAGCAGCCCGCGGCGTTGACAGGGCGGGCCGGGTGGCTATCCACCGCGCAGGCCAGCAGGCACCGCCCGCCGGCGCCGCGGAGCTTAAGGTCCACTAACTAACGCCGGTTCGGTACCAGGCCCGGGCCGGTCTTGCCCACCGGCGACCGGGGCCGGGTGGCAGGCCGGGTGATCTTAGCGATGTGGCCGGGTTCCCTGCCAGCGTCGCTGCAGGCGTGATGCAAGAGGCGGTGGGTCTCCCGCGCGGGACCGCAGCGGTTCCTCTCCATCTTCCGGCGCTTGGGGCCCTGGCTGACCAGGTGCAGCGCGCGGTCGGCCTCGATGCAGGCCCCGATGTCCCCGGTGACGTTGGTGTAGCTGCCGCCGGTCAGCTCGGCCTGCGCGCTTACCGTCACCCCGGGCAGCAGCCGGATCAGGCAGGTGCCCAGGCCCAGGCGGCGACCGCGGCCGCGGCGCCGTCGGCCCGCCACCGGCGGGCGGGGCGGGAAAGCCCGCGGGCTATCCGGCGGGCGGCTGCCGGGCCGCATGCACGGCGTCTGCCTCGCCGTCATAGACAGGCAGGATCTTGGTGAGGCCCGCGGTATCCAGGACCCGCCGGGCCTGCGGGGACGGCGCCGCCAGGGCCAGACGGCCGGTGGTGGCGCGGACCGCCCGCCAGACCCCGACCAGGACCCCGACGCCGGCGGAGTCGATGAACCTCACCCCGGCGAGGTTGACCACCAGGCCGCCGAAACCCTCATCGGTGACGATCCGCAGCAGGCCGTCACGCAGCACACCGCAGCTGGCCACGTCAACCTCACCGGTTACCTGCACCACCGCGATGCCGTCCGCCAAACCGAATTCGAGGGCAAGCCGCTCCGGTGCCTCAGCAGTGTCCATGGCTCCTCCTTCCCCGGCCGCTGCCACGCCGGACCCCGCCCGGCAAAACCAGCCGGGCAAGGTCGCGCGGCGCCGGGGTGCCGACGCCAGCGACGGTAGTGCCGGGCACGGCGGCCGCCCGTGCCCATGACGGCCGCCAACCTGCACCCGCCTTCCGCCGGCATCGCCGACGGTCTGGTCCTGGCCGGTGCCGGCCGGGGCAGCCCGTGCACCCAGCGTGGCAGATCTGGCCGCCCACTGCGGCCGTGTTTGGCTGCCCCCTTCCCCGGCAAGTGCACTGCCGCAGCCCGGATGCCGCCGCGGCAGACCGGCCGCCTGGCCAGCGGCCGGGCCCGACCGCGTCCACCTGCTCGCCCACCACTGGGGAGCCCTCATCGGCACCAGCTTTGCCTGCGGCAAACGCGCCGGGTCCGCAGCCACCTGCTGCTCAGCGTCCTGCCCCCGTACTTCGGGTTCGACACCCAGCTGGTGCTCGCGATCGTCAGGCGCGCCTGGTTCAATCTGCTGACCCCAGTGCCGATCGTTCCGACGAACTGATCGAAGAGGGCCAGGTGCACATCGCTGAACCGGGTCAACGATGCAAGCTCGACCACGCCGAGCACCTGGTCCTCGAAGAGAATGGGCAGTACCGCCAGGCTTACGGGAGCGGCCTCGCCGAGCCCGGAGCCGACGGTCAGATACCCGGCCGGCGCATCGGTGATCAGGATTGGCGTGCGCTCCAGAGCGGCCTGGCCTGCCAGCCCTTCCCCCACGACGAAATGGTCAAGCCCGCCCTTCTTGAAACCGTACGTAGCGATACGGGTAAATTCCTGCCGCTGACTGTGGGTTCCCGCCGGATCACGGGCCAGGTAAATGGCTCCGCAGTGGGCGGAGGTAACCGGCCTCAGCTCGCTCATGATCAGGCGGGCGAGGTCGAGCAGGTCGCGGTGGCCCTGCATCAGGCCAGCGATCCGGGCTAGGTTGGTCTTGAGCCAGTCCTGTTCCTGGTTGGCCCTTGTTGTTTCGCGCAGGTTCGCGACCATGAGGTTGACGTTGTCCTTGCGCTCGGCGACCTCGCCGCGTGCCGCTGCCATGATCGACTGGGTCAGGTCGCCCTCGGCGACCGCACTGGCCACCCCGGCGATCGCCCGCACCTGGGTGGTCAGGTTGCTGGCCAGCTCATTGACGCTCTCCGTGAGGCGCTTCCAGGTGCCGGACACGCCCTCAACCTCGGCCTGGCCGCCCGGCCTGCCCTCGCTGCCGACCTCGCGGGCCACCCGGGTCACCTCGTCGGCGAACGCCGACAGCTGGTCAACCATCGTGTTGATGGTCGTCTTCAGCTCCAGGATCTCGCCGCGGGCGTCGACGTCGATCTTCTTGCTCAGGTCTCCCGTGGCGACGGCGGTCGTGACCTGGGCGATGTTGCGCACCTGGCCGGTGAGGTTGCCAGCCATGAAGTTGACGTTGTCGGTGAGGTCCTTCCAGACCCCAGACACCCCGCGGACCTGCGCCTGGCCGCCCAGCCTGCCCTCGGTGCCGACCTCGCGGGCCACCCGGGTCACCTCGTCGGCGAACGCCGACAGCTGGTCGACCATCGTGTTCACGGTCTGCTTGAGCTGCAGCATCTCGCCGTGTGCGTCGACGGTCACCTTGTGGGTGAGGTCGCCGCGAGCGACCGCCGTAGTGATGAGCGCGATGTCGCGCACCTGGCCGGCCTTGTCGGCGACTTCCGATGTGAGCGAGGCAAGCTGGCTGCCGACTTCGTCGGCCAGCAGCCGATCTCGGCGAGCATGAGCTTCTCCGCGTGGCCAGTGTCCCCCCGGTCGCCATGCCTGGGGCGAGGTCGGAAATCGCCAGCGCGGAATGCGGCCAGGGTGGCCCGGATAGGCTCGAGGTCGGCGTCGCTGTACCGGGCAGTCCGCCCATCCCCGCGCGCGCCGCCGGCTCCCTTTGCGCTCCGCCGGACGGTGCTGGCCCGTCCGCCGATAGCCGCGGCTGCGCCGTTTTCGCCAGCTTTGCCCTTCGCCGGGCGTGTCCTATTGGACACTGTGACGGGTGAGGTGGCCGTCGCCCGGGTTATCGCGTGCCCTCCTCAACCGCGCCTCGATGCCCGGTCTTGGGCCCCGCGGAACCGGACTACGCCATCTGCGATGTGCCGACATCACGAGTCTGTCACGATGGGACCCTCAGCTCACCGCAAATGCCACCGAACGTGACCGTCCGTACCGAGAGGACAGGACACGTGGATCTCGTCGCGGCCGCAACCTATGACCCCGAGTCGGCTGCGGTGCCCGCCGCGCGTCGCTTCGTCCGGGAAACGCTGAGATCTTGGCAGGTGCTGGGCTGCGACGACCGGCTCGCCGACGCGGAATTGCTGACCGGCGAGCTTGTCACGAATGCCGTCCTGCATGCCGAGACGCCGGTGCGCGTCACGTGCCGGGCTGACGGCTGCGAGGTCGAGGTGTCGGTTCTGGACTGGCAACCAGGAGGCACGATCCCTGGTGGCCCGGGCCGTACTGCCGATGCGCACCGGGAAGCGGGTCGTGGCATGGTCATGCTTGCGGCGCTCTCGTCATCGTGGGGAGTAACCTACGCGCCCGCCGCCAAGGCCGTATGGTTTCGGCTCCGGCCCGACAGCGCCGGACCTGCAAACCCAGACGTCTACATGGCCCCGGCCACGGGCAGAGTCGACGGCTTCGGGCAGGCCGGGCCCCGATCGTTTGCTACCGCGGCTGCTGCAACGGCCCGAAGCGACGCGGACCTGCTGCGTCTTGGTTACCAGGAGTTGCTCAACCATACGGCCGGGCTCGCCCGGGACACTGCGCGCGCAGACGCTGCCTACGTTCTGGTCGCTGATGAAGACGGCGTTCTGCGGATTCGTGCGGCAGCTGGCCTTAGTGCCTCGAACGCGCGGGAGCGCTCCAATCGCCAGGCTACCCGCAGCACGCCAGGCGGCCACACAGGAGTGGGTCTTTTCCTGACTGTCTATGACCACCTGGCTGAGAACGGGGCCAATGGCACGCAGACTGCGACCGGAACGCCGCAGTCGTTCCTGACAGTGCCTGTCCTGGCCAATGGCCGCGTTGCCGGAGTGGTTGCCGTGATAGCCGCCGAGCCGGACCGCTTCACCGACGAGGACTCCGCCCGGGTACAGCACGTTGCCGACCAGGTTGCACTGCCACTCGAGCGGGCCATGCTGAATGAGCAGGACCGGGCCCGCCGTGGGCGGATCAGCTTCCTGGCGGAGGCCAGCGACTTGCTCGCCGGCACCCTGGATCACGAGCAGACGGTTGCGCTTGCCGCGCAGCTTGTCGTGCCGCGGCTCGCGGCGTGGTGCGCGGTGCTGCTGACGGACGAGAACGGCGCCTCCAGGCCAGCTCGCGTCTGGCACGCCGATGAGGCCCACAATGACGCCCTCAGCTACCTGCTGAGCCGCGTGCAGCCGCCGCAGGCATCGTCCCTCGAGGCCGGCCTGCAGTGGCCGCTCGCGGTGCCGCCAGGTGAGCAACTCACGCCAGAGGCCGCCGAACTCGCTACAGACCCGGCGTGGAGCTTCCCGCTGCTGGCCCGTGGCCGGAGCCTGGGAGTCCTTGTCATGGGGCGGCCAGGTCGTGGCGCGCTTGGCAGTCAGGCCTTGGCTGTGGCAGTGGACCTGACTCGCCGGGTGGCGCTGGCTCTGGATAACGCCAGGCTCTACTCGGAGCAGCTGCAAGCCAGCCACGCGCTGCAGCGTAGCCTGCTGCCCCCGCAGCTGCTGGAAGTTCCCGGCCTGGACGTGGCGGCTGGCTACCAGGCGGCGGGCGAGGGAGACGAGGTAGGCGGCGACTTCTACGACGTCTTCAAGGTCGCGCCACGCCGCTGGCGGTTCGCCATCGGCGACGTGTGCGGCAAGGGCCTGGAGGCCGCTGCGGTTACCGGCCTTACCAGGCACGCGCTGCGGATCCTGGCCAGAGAGGGACACGATATCCCGGCCGTGCTCGAGCGGCTCAATTCGCTGATCCTCGAAGAGGGCTCAGCTGTGCCCTTCGTCACGCTGATCCATGGCGAGCTCGACACGTCGCCCGGCCGTGCCTCCGTCTCCATGGTGTGCGCCGGCCACCCGCCGCCGCTCCTGCTGCGCTCCCAAGGCGGCACGAGGATTGCGGCGGACTCACAACCACTACTCGGAGTGATGGAAGGTGCGACGTTCCGCTGCGATACCTGCCACATTCGGCCCGGCGACGTGCTCCTCTGCGTTACCGACGGGGTAACAGAGCGCCGTTCCGGGAACCGGCTGCTCGACGACGACAACGGCCTAAGCCGGCTGCTCAGCGACTGCTCCGGCCTGAACGCCGGCTCGATCGTCGCGAGAATCCAACGGGAGGTACGCGAATTCGGATCCGGTCCGCCCACCGATGACACAGCCCTGATCGCGTTCCGCGGGCAGTTACAGCATCTGTAGTTCGTTGTGATCACGGTGTTGTCTCGTGAGCCGGGTCGCGGTAGGTGCGACCTGCTCACGGTAGCTGGCATCATGATCATGAACGGTCTTCTGCTTCGGGTTCGTCACGGGGCAATGCCATCCGGCCGGTAATGTCGTCATCTTGCGCCGGCCCAGGCCCGGTAGGCCGTCTGCAAGGCCGTCCGGCGGCCTGGGCTGGACAAGACGTCCGTGCAGTCGACCCACTGCTCGATCGAGCCCACCATGGGCGGCAGCCGTGCGACATCGGGGTCGGTGATGCCGGCGAGGAGTCCTCGCGGCACCGCCTGGTCCACCGTGCGGTAAGGCCGGTCGAAGAAGGGAATCACCGCGGACTCAGGCGCTGGCAGCCCCTGTTGGCGCTGGATGTCCAGGAGCACCTCGCAGGTGGTGGCCAGGGCGTTCTCGCGTTCCCGCCATCCGGGCGCCGCGGCGGCGGCGGCGAGCAGGGGCCTGAGTCTGGCGGCGACGGGGAGCGAGCGGAAGGCGGTGCCACGCCACTTGGCGTACGGCGCCCACCGCCGGGACAGGGCGAACGCCAGCCAGAGCAGGTCCCCGGCGAGTCCCGCGCTCAGCAGCCGGGAGCCGAGCTCGTCGCCTGCCTCGGCGGTCCGGCCCACCATCGGCAAAAGCTGGCACAGCCGCTGCCATCCCGCGGCCAGCACGTAGCGCTCGACGTCTGGCGGATACCAGGCCAGCAGCGTCCGGACCGCCGCCAGCGTGCGGGTCCGGTCGGTGAACACCCGGCCGGCGGTCACCTCCAGCACGCTCTGCCCGGTCACGCTCAGCCAGTCCAGCACTGACAGCCCTCCGGCCGGGTCCACTCCCAGGCGGCTGGCGGCGAAGTCCCCGACGGTGGCGACCTCGACCTTGTGACAGACCGAGGAGTCCCAGGTGACCGGGAACCGCACCGGGAACTCCCCGAACCTGTGGGGCTCGGAAATACGATTCTGGTGGTGAGCAGCATCCTTCTGTAGCGGCCCTGGGCCGGTAAGGCGGCGATGTAGTACTCGTGGGTGAGTCCGCCGAGGACTTGCTTGCGGCGGATCCGGTGCTCGGCGAGGTCCGCCGGCTCCGGCGGCCGGGTGTCGGCTTGGGCCGGGGTGAGCTGGCCGAGGGCACGGTGCGGCCGGGCAGTGTTGCAGTGCGCCAGGTACGCGGTGAGTACCTGGCGCAGGTGGTGCTCATTGACAATCAGCAGCCGGTCGAGGACCTCCCGGCGCAGGGTGCCGATGACCCGTTCGCAGATCGCGTTCGCTCTGGGTGCCTGCGGCGGGCTGGCGAGAATCCTGATGCCTTCTGCGGTGAACACGGCGTCGAAGGCGCTGGTGAACTGGCTGGCGCGGTCCCTGATCAGGAACTTGACTGAGGTCGCGCGCTGGCCGAGGTCCATCAGGAGGTTGCGGGCTGCTTGTGTCGTCCAGGCGCCGTCTGGGTGCGCGGTGATGCCGGCCACGTGGACGCGGCGGGTGCCGTGCTCGATGAGGATCAGGGCGTACAGGCGCCGCAGCAGCACGGTGTCCACGTGGACGAAATCAGCCGCGATTATGCCGCGGGCCTGCGCGGTCAGGAACTGCTTCCAGGTCGGGCCTGCGCGTCGGGCCGCGGGATCGATCCCGGCGTCATGCAGGATCTGCCACACCGTGGACGCCGCTATCTGGTGGCCGAGCCTGACCAGTTCGCCTTGTACCCGCCGGTGTCCCCAGGCGGGGTTGTCCGTCGCGATGCGGATCACGAGCTTGCGGATCGCCGCTGCCGTGGACGGCCGCCCAGGACGCCGGCGGCTGCTGTAGTCCCATTTGCGCGTGGCCAGCCGCCGGTGCCAGGCGAGCAGCGTTGCCGGGGTCACCATGAACACCTCACCCCACCGGTGGCGGGGGACCAGCCGCGACAGCGCCGCGAGCCACAACCGGTCGCCCGGCTGGTAGCGGACCCGGCTGATCTGGCGCTGGAGCACCGCGTTCTCGTGCCGGAGTACCAGGAGCTCGGCATCCTTGGACACCTGGCGCCGGGTGAGCATCAGCAGGCAGCCGAGCAGGCAACGGATGAGCAGGTAAGCGACGGACAAGATCACTGAGGGATGATCTCAGCCGGGAGGACTCCACACGTCACATCAGATCGAGTAATCGAGCCCCACAGGATCGGCCCTGCCAGGGCTCTCAATGGGTGGCTTCGCCGCTGGCAGTGTCGCGGGCCGACCCCCAGGCGAGACCGGCGCCGCGAAGGCCGGCCTCAAGGGGCGACCGTGCCTCCGGGCACGGACCCGGGGCTAACCATAGCGTGATCAGGCAGGGCTGACCAGCCCTCGCTACTGCTGCCCGGCGCGGGCGTGCTACAGGTGCTACGGGTGCTACACCCGTCTTTTAAGTCAGGCATTCTTTGCAGTAGGGCATTTCTCGGGCGAATTCCTGTAGCACGTGTAGCGCCTGTAGCACGCCGGTTCTATTGGCAGCAGCAGGGCAGTACCGGGCGTTTGCCCTGTCCATTCCCGGCGGGTATCCTGACGC
>Ga0070699_100006120_pt1 | contig 10524 bp, 7 predicted proteins | sample KBSK1503metaG_FD_65473 | JGI IMG/M metagenome (GOLD analysis project Ga0070699, IMG submission 65473) | Corn, switchgrass and miscanthus rhizosphere microbial communities from Kellogg Biological Station, Michigan, USA - KBS K1-50-3 metaG | ecosystem: Host-associated > Plants > Roots >... | reverse complement strand
GGCATCGCGGCGGCGTCCTCCACCCAGATCCGGTTGATCCGCTGGTAGAGCTCGGCCCGCTTGCGCGCGTCCATGGTGGACTGGGCCTGCTCGATGAGCCCCTCGAAGTCCGCGTTGTAGTAGTTGCTGAGGAAGCGCCCCGACCGGAAGAGGGGCACGTAGACCGCCTCCGCGTCGTAGGTCGAGGTGCCCCAGCCGATGAGCCACACCGGGGCGGCTCGGTGGTTGTAGCCGAGCGTGCCGAAGTAGTGGACCCACTCGTGGGTGCGGAGCGTGGTGCGGATGCCCGCCTTGGTGAGCTGGCCGGTGAGCGCCTCGGCCACCTCCTTGTCTCGGATGTAGCGTCCCTGCGGGCTGTTCAGGGTGATCTCGAGGCCGCCCGGGAACCCGGCCTCGGCGAGGAGCTGCTTGACCCGGGCCGGATCGGGCTTGATGGGCTTGATCGACGGATCGAAGCCGAAGTGCTTGTCGGTAAGCATGGTGGCCACCCGGGTGGCCTTGCCGTCGAGCACGGTGCGGATGATATCGTCGACGTCGACCGCATAGTCCATGGCGAGGCGGACGCGCCGGTCCGCGGTCGGTCCCGGGTAGGGCCCCACCAGCTTGTGCTGGGCGTCGTACTGGTGCGTGTAGTACAGGAGCTGGATCGTCCGCACGCTCGGCGCGGTCGAGAGGAAGAGCTTCGGGTGGTTGGCGATGACCGTCGCCAGGTGGGGCGGGATGTTCACCGCCACGTCGATCTCCCCGTTCTGGAGCGCGGCCACCCGCACCGCGTCGTCGGGGATGGGGCGGAACACCACCTTGGCCACGCGCGGCGCGCCCCGCCAGTACTGCTCGTTGGCCTCGAGCTCGATGCGATCGTCCTTCACCCAGCGCACGAACCTGAAGGGCCCCGAGCCCACCGGGTTGCGCGCCAGGTACGCGGCGTCCTTCTCGCGGTAGTACTTGGGCGGGAGGATCGCCGACTGCCCGGTGCTCATCAGCGTGTCGAGGATGGGCCACGGGGCCTTGGTGTGCACCCGGACCGTCAGGGGATCCACGACCTCGACCCGGTCGATCGGCGAGAACGGAGGCGAGCCGCGCAGCTTCAGCTTCGGGTCGACGAGCCGCTCCAGGCTCCACTTGACCGCCTCCGCATCCACCGGCTCGCCGTTGTGGAAGCGCACCCCGCTCCGCAGCTTGAACTCCCAGGCGGTGGGCGCCGCCAGCTTCGGCATCTCGGCGGCCAGCGCCGGTCGCACCACGAGCTGCTCGTCGCGCTCGAGCAGGGTATCGAATATGTTCCGGGCCACGACGCCCGCCGGCGTCTCCTGGTGGTTCATCGGGTCGAGCGTGGTGGGATCGACGCCCTGGGCGATCACGACGGTGCCGGTGGGCGCGGCCGCCGCGAGCGTGGGGCCGAAGGCCAGCAGGATCAGGGGGAGGATCGGGCGCCAGCCGGGCATGGAGACTCCTCTCGTTGTCGGCGCTGACGTCGGTGGATCGTTGAGGTGCGACGGGGCTCGGAGTGGCGCTACTCTAGGGACGCCTCCCGGCGAAGTCAAGCGCCGGAGGTGTCGCCGCGCCGGAGATGGTCGAGCGCTTCCTCACGCGTGCGCACGAGCCCCAGGGCCTGCGCCTCCCGCGCCCGATCGAGCAGGCGACCCACCGCCGGCCCGGGCCGCAGATGGAAGGCCTCCATCACGTCCTGACCGCGGAGCAGCGGTGGCGTCGCCGCGGCGGCGGTCTCCGCCTCGGCGCCCGCCATCAGCCGGCGGACCACCGCCCCGCCCTCGCCCGCCCAGACCGCCAAGGGCGACCCCCCGGCGAGCGCGGCCGCGTCCGCCAGGGCCAGGAGCAGCAGATCGGGCGCGTCGTCGCCGAGCGCCCGGAAGAACCGGAAGCGCGCGCGACGGGTGATCTCGCCCGCCTGGGCGAGATGCATCGGGCGCAGGTGCTCGGCCACCAGCCGCTCCACCACCTGACCCGCCCGCCGGGGCAGCCGCAGGCGATCCGCGATCGCCGCGGTGCGGAGCGCGCCCGCGGCATCGTGGCCGAAGAATCGGACGCGTCCGGCCTGCTCCGTGCGGGTCTCGGGCTTCGCCACGTCGTGGAGCAGCGCGGCGAGCCGGAGCGTCTCCCGCCGCGTGATGCCGCCGCCTAGCGTCTCGCCCAGGTGGGCGCGGAGCGTCGCGCCCCACGGGCGGAGCGCGTCGAGGTCGTCGAAAAGCGCGTCCACGCCCTCCACCGTGCGGATCGAGTGCTCCCAGACGTCGAAGTGGTGCGGCAGCGGCTGGGCGGTCGCGCGCATGGGCCCGCTCTCGGGCAGCAGCACCGTCAGCGCACCCACGCCATCCAGCAGACGCAGCCCGGACGCCGCGCGCGGCTCGCCCAGGATGCCCACCAGCTCGTCCCGCACGCGCTCGGCAGACACCCGGGTCAGGAGCGGCGCGGCCACGCGGAGGAGCGCCGTGGTCTCCGGCTCGAGTCGCCACCCCGCGCGCATCGCGAGGCGCACGCCACGCAGGGCCCGCACCGGATCGTCGACGATCGCGGTCGGCCCGCAAGCCCGCACCAGGCGCGCGGCGAGGTCGCCCACGCCGCCGGTGGCGTCCGTGACCGCCGCGTGGCCCTCGCGCAGGAGATCGGCGAGGGAGACCGCAAGCGCGTTGACCGTGAAGTCCCGCGCGCGGAGGTCGTCCTCGAGCGTCGGCGCGCGGAAGTCGACCACGTCGAGGGCGAGCGCCTCGCCCGCGCTACCCACGACCCGCCCGGCGCCGCGGCCCGCGTCGAGCACGACGAAGCTCGCTCCCATGCGGTCGGCCAGCCGCCGGCCGAGCGCCAGCGCGCCGGTCGCGATCGCGATGTCCAGGTCCGCGGGCTCCTCCCCGGCCAGGAGATGCCGGACCGCCCCGCCCACGAGCCAGAGGGTCTCGCCCGGAGCGGCCAGCTCCACCAGGAGGCCCAGCGCCCGCCGGCCGGGCTCCGGGATGGCGGCGAGCGCGATGCGCGGAGCCATCGCGGCTACAGGTCGAGGAGACGGCGGGCGTTGTCGAAGAAGATCTTCCGGTGGACCGGCGCGGGCAGGTCCCGCTCCCAGATCGGGCGCCGCTCCTCCTCGTAGTCATGCGGCGTGTTCGGGAAGTCGGTGCCGAAGACGATGCGGTCCTGCCAGCGCACCAGGTCGTCGTCGGTGACGTCGGCCGGGCTCGCGCCCCCTCCGCCCAGGTAGATCGGGCTGCGGGCCGTCATCGCCGCGGTGGTGTCGAGATACATGTTGGGGCAGCGGGGCATCAGCTCGAGGTGGCGCCGCGTCTCCCACTGCCCCATGTGGGCCACGATCACCTTCAACTCCGGGAAGGCGGTCATCACCCGCTCGAAGCGAGGGAAACCGTCGTACTCGTTCGGCCACGGCGCGCTCCCCACGTGGATCAAGAGCACGGCCTCCCGCTCGATCAGCAGCTCGTACAGGGGCAGGATCCGCGGGTCGTCGGGATGGAAGCGCTGCACGTTGATGTGGAGCTTGAAGCCCTTGAAGCCGTAGCGGTCGAGCGCTTCCCGGGCCACGTCGAGCACGTCCGGGTCGCCCGGGTGCACGGTGCCGAGCGGCAGGCCGGCGGGCAGGCGTCCCGCCGTCTCGTGGAGCCACGCGTTGAGATCGCGGGCCAGCCCCGGCTTGTGGGCGTAGGAGAAGAAGACGAACCGCTCCACCGCCCGATCGGAGAGGAAGCGCGCCACCAGCTCCGGATCGGTCGGGTAGCGGAACTCCCACCCGGGCCGGCCCTCGAACCATCGGCGGATCGCCTTCCAGAGCCACGGCGGGTGCAGGTGCGTGTGGATGTCGATGTAGCGGAAACCGGGCGGCGGCGCGGCCATCAGCCGTGAACCACCCAGCGCCCCGGCCAGCCGGTCACCTCGACCTCCGGCTCCACGACGCCCGCACGCGCGAGTGTGTCGAGGGCGGTCCGGACCTCCTCGCGGCCGAGCCCGAAGAGGCGAGCCAGGAGCGCGGGCGTCGAGTAGATCGCCCCGCGCAGGTAGCGCGCGAGCAGCCGCTCGACCGCGACGGGCCGCCGCAGCCGCTGGCCCTCCGCCGCCTCGTCCGGCAGCCACCGTTCCAGCAGGTCCCACCGGTACGAGAAGGTCGGCTCGTAGCGCTCCTCGGTCTTGACGATCCACAGGCCCTGCTGCAGCTCGCCCATCGCGCGCTCGAACTCCCGGGTCTTGGCCGCCTCCAGCATGAAGCACTCCGCCCGCAGGCCGCGCGTGTACTGCGGCGATTCGCGGACCAGACGATCCATGATGCGCTTTGCGGTCGCCGACAGCCGGCCCTCCTCGTACTCGCGGCGGTAGTCGCGGGCCCGCTGGCGGCCCCGCGCGAGCGCGTAGAAGACCGGGAAGAGATCGAGGGCCACCAGCATCGGGCGCCCCTTGACCAGCTTGCCGTAGTAGACCTGCCGGCGGGCGGGCAGCACGTCCTTCAGCTCCCAGGTGAGGCCGATGCCCGCGTCGTGATGCGAGCGGCGCGGCCAGCGCGGGGCGGCCCGACCGACCACCGCCTCCCAGAGACAGCCCACGCCCTCCGGGAAGACGAAGAAGGTGGAGCAGAGCCCGACCGCGTCCACGAAGGCGAGCGCTCCCGTGGCCGACTTCACCCGCCGGCCCGGTAGCTGGCGGAAGCTCGAGCGCCGGCGCCCGAGCAGCGCGGCCGCGTCCATGCGGCTAGCCGAGCTCGAAGCCCCGCTCGCTGACGCGGTACTCGACGATGTCGTCGCTCTTCGCGCTGCCCCGGTGCTTGACCACGCAGAGGAAGCGCCCGAGCCGGTTGCCCACGCGCTCGCTCCCCATCACCACGATGGTGTTGGCGACCGCGCCGATGTCGCCCGCGGCCACCTTGCGCGCGATGAGGTGCTCGAGCTGGGTCTCCTCGGTGGTCACCAGCAAGACGGTCGTGACCGCGGCGTGATCGTAGCAATGCGCGTCGATGAACGCCCGGTGCTGCCAGACCGGCAGGCAGATCTCCATGCCGAGGGTCTCGCTGTCGCGGTGGATCACCCTCCGGTAGAGGTCGTCGAAGATGTACGGCTGGATGAAGTCGCCCGGCACGTCCATCGGCTCGATGCCGTCCACCACGATGCGCCGGCTGCCCGCCCCCAGGTGGAAGTACACGAACGGGCGAACGGTGTAGAGGGCCTGGTTGTACTGCGCCTTCCAGTTCCAGTCGAACTCGAGCCCGTCCGAGGTGGGGACCTGGTAGTCGCGCAGCTTCCCCACCCACGGCAGCGCGTCGCAGTAGAAGGCCTGCATCTGCTCGGCGGGCGGGTACGGGTCGGCCATGGGGAGCACGCTGTGCGTCCATCGCTTGAGATCCCAGTCGTACAGGCGCGCCGCGTAGCCGTGGTGCTGCTGCGAGTCGCCGCGCACGTTCATGTCGAACACGATCCCCCGGGCCCCGTCGGCCCGAGCCCCGTGATCGCAGAACCGCAGGCCGAGGTGGGTCTTGCCGATGCCGGTGGCCCCGTAGACCACCGCCAGGGTGCCCGGCAGCAGGCCCCCGCCCAGCATCTCGTCAAGCTTCGGACTGCCGGTGGAAACCCTCGTGGTCATAGACGAAGGATTCTAGCGGCCCGCTCGCGAGGCGGTCAAGCAACCTTGACACGCCGCCGAGGTGAGTCCTACGCTCGATACATGCCACGCCGAGTGGTCTGGTACCCGGCGGGTTCCCCGGCGGCCTCCCTGCTCTCCGCGCTCCCCGGCGACCTCGAAGCGATGCCGCTGCCGGCGCGCGGCCTGCCGCGGCCGGGAGCCGACGACGGCGCGGTCGCGGTGGTCGACCTGGTCGACCCCGCCGGGAGCGATGCGGCCGCGGCCGCCGACCTGGCCGCGCGGGCGCCCGACCTGCCGGTGGTGGCGCTCGTCGCCGCGGGCGCGGCTCCGCCCACGGCCTGCTACGCGTACGTGACCGCGCCGGCCGCGCCCGCGGTGCTCGCGGTCACCCTGCGCAACGCCTGCGATCACGCGCGGGCCCGCCGCGAGGCCGAGGCCACCCGGCAGGAGCTCGAGCAGCTCAACCAGATCGGGGTCAGCCTGTCCGCGGAGCGCGATACCGACGCGCTGCTCACGCTCATCCTCACCAAGGCGCGCGAGATCACCCGGAGCGACGCCGGCTCGATCTACCTGGTGGAGGAGTCGCCGGACGGGCCGGCCCGGCTGCGCTTCAAGCTGGCCCAGAACGACTCGGTGCATGTGCCGTTCGCCGAGTTCACGCTTCCCATCGACGCGGCGAGCGTGGCGGGGCACGTCGCCCTGACCTCGTCCGTCCTCCAGCTCGACGACGCCTACGTCCTGCCGCCCGGCTCTCCCTTCAAGATCAACCGGGAGTTCGACGAGCGGGTCGGCTACCGCACCCGGTCGATGCTGGTCGTGCCGATGGCCACCCCGCAGCGCACCGTGATCGGCGTCCTCCAGCTCATCAACTCCAAGCGCGACGCCTCCGCGACGCTCGCCACCCCGGCCGCGGTCGAGGCCGAGGTCGTGCCCTACCCCGCGCGCTCGCCCAGCCTCGCCGCCTCGCTGGCCTCGCAGGCCGCGGTCGCGCTCGAGAACAGCCGCCTCTACCAGTCGATCCAGACCCTGTTCGAGGGCTTCGTGCAGGCCTCGGTCACCGCCATCGAGGCGCGCGACCCCACCACCTCCGGCCACTCCTTCCGGGTGGCCGACTTCACGGTGGCGCTCGCCACCGCGGTCGATCGCGCGGAGGCCACGCCGTTCCGCGACGTCCACTTCTCCGCGGACGAGATGAAGGAGATCCGCTACGCCTCGCTCCTGCACGACTTCGGCAAGGTCGGCGTGCGGGAGGACTTGCTCGTGAAGGCCAAGAAGCTGCCGCCCGGCCACCTCGACCTGATCCGCCAGCGCGGCGAGATCATCCGGCGCGGGCTCGAGCTGCGCTACGCGCGGCGGAAGACCCAGTGGCTCCTCGAGCACGGGCGCGACGCCTTCGCCGACCGCGCCGCCGAGTGGGACGCGGAGCTAGCCGCGGTGCTCGCCGACCTCGACGTCCACCTGAAGGCGGTCGCGGCCGCCAACGAGCCCACCGTCATGCCCGACGCGGCCTCGGTCGGCATCCGCGAGCTCGCCGCGCGGACGTTCCCCGACCACCTCGGTGAGCCCTTGACCCTGATCACGCCGGAAGAGGCGCGGGTGCTCTCGATCTCCCGCGGCAGCCTCACTCCGGACGAGTACCGCCAGATCCAGTCCCACGTCGTCCACACCTACCAGTTCCTGAAGCAGATCCCGTGGACGAAGGAGCTGCGCCACGTTCCGGAAATCGCCCGCTCCCACCACGAGAAGCTCGACGGGTCCGGCTACCCCGCGGGCTGGCGCGCGCCGCAGATCCCGGTGCAGACGCGAATGATGACGATCGCCGACATCTTCGACGCCCTCACCTCGCGCGACCGACCCTACAAGCCCGCGGTTCCGGTGGAGCGGGCGCTCGACATTCTCGCGCACGAGCGCCGCGCGGGAGCTCTGGACGGCGATCTGCTCTCGCTCTTCATCGCGGTCCGCCCCTGGGAGCGGGCCGACTCCGCGTGATCGCGTCGCGGGCTCAGCCGGCGAGCAGGCTCGCCAGCGCGCCCCACGAGAGCACGCCGAGCAGCATCGCCGCCGCGCCGAGCCACTCGGTCGGCCGCGATCTCCTCATGTGTTGAGCATTCAGGGCCAAAAAAAGGGGCCGGGCCGCGCCGGCGCGAGATCCGATCCAGACCTTTGAGCGACCGCGCGGCCGCTCGACGCTCCGCCAATCGCGGCGCGTGATCGGCCGGCGCTTCCTGCCTCGTGTCACCCTCACCGTGTGCCGCATCACCTGCTCCTTTCAGATCTGACGCATGATGCCGACGACCTTGCCCAGGATGCGGAACTCCCCGCGTCCCGGGTCGACCACGATGGGCTTCATGGTCGGGTGCTCGGGACGCAGCACCACCGCGCCGCCCTCTCGTCCCAGTCGCTTCACGGTGGCCTCGCCGTCGAGCAGCGCGGCTACGATGTCCCCGCTCCCGGCGGTCTCCTGCTTGCGCACGAGCACGAGGTCGCCGTCCATGATGTGCGCGTCGATCATGCTGTCGCCGCGCACCCGCAGGGCGAAGACCTCTTGGCCGCCGGTGCCGAGCCACTCCGGCCGCAGCGGAATCGTGTCCTCATGATGCTCCACTGCGGTGATCGGCGCGCCCGCCGCGATGCGGCCCACCAGCGGGATGCCGGGCGACTCGGCCCGTCGCGAACCCTTCTGGCTCGGGAGCACGAGGGTGCGCGAGGCCCGTTTGCCGGTCACCCGTCGCTCGAGCATTCCCTTGCGCTCCAGCGCCTTCAGGTGGTCGAACGCCGCGCGGGCGGTGAACTCGAACTTCTCTCCGATCTCGCGAACGGTGGGAGGCACCCCGTGCCGCTCCCCGAATGCCCGGATGAACTCGAGCACCTCGCGCTGCCGGGCCGTCATGTCTCTCACCTTGGCTCCCTCACTGGTTCTCCCTCACCCTGGTCTCCGTCACTGTGGTCTCCCGAACCTCAACAGGATGATAGTCAACACCCGTTGAGCTAGACAAGGAAAAAAAGAGGCTACCCGGTGGGCTCCCAGGGCTCGCAGGAAGGGCACGGGGAGAAGCCGGCTTCGCGGGCTTCGGCGATCCGCTTGAAGTAGACCCGGTCGGGCTCGCCGATGCGCCGGATCCAGCCGCATTCTCGGCCGTGGAACAGCTTGCCGCCTCGCTGGGCCACGTAGGCCTCGCCCTCGGGGATGGGGATGGCCGGGAGGTCGCCCGGGCTCGGGACCGCATCCGGCAGCGCCTCGGCCGCCGCGACCGACAGGGGCGCCGGCTCCGGGACCGCGGTCGCCGGGGGCTCGGGCAGCGGGTCCGGCTCGTTGATCTTGAGGTTGGTCTCGATCGTGGAGCGGAACTCGTCGCTGGCCCGGCGGAACTCGCGCATCGCGCGCCCGAGGGACCGGCCCAGCTGGGGGAGGTTCTTCGGCCCGAAGACCAGAAGGGCGATCACGAAGATGAGAACCAGCTCCTGCAGGCCGATGTCGAACATGAGTGGGTCTGACTAGGCTCCTCGGGCTCCGATGATATCACCTCGCGCGTGGCCGGCCGCCGAGGCGCAACTTGTGCGCGTTTTCCGCGCCCGGACCGTGACCGACCTTCCCGGCGCGACTCCACGTCGCGCCGAGCGGATTCTAGCACGCGCTTCTCCTTGCGCGGGCCCGACGCTGCCCGCATAATCAGGCACTCTCGGTCGCGGGCCGAGGGACTTCACGACGGCACGGAGGCGGAACACGATGACACGCTGGACGGCAATCGCAGTGCTTGCAGCTCTTCTCGCGGCGAATCAGTCGGCTCCGGCCGTTGCGCAAACCTCGGACGCCGTCGGCGTGGTCACCACGATCGACGGGCGCGCCACCGTCGCGCGCCCCGCGCTCACGTCTCCGGTCTCGCTGAAGTTCAAGGACGACGTCTTCGGGCGCGATCGCATCAGCACCCAGGAGAACTCGCTCGTTCGAGTCCTGCTGGGCGGCAAGGCGATCCTCACCGTGCGCGAGCTCTCCGAGGTCACGATCAGCGAGGAGCCGGGCCGCGCGGTCGTCACCCTGCCCAGCGGCAAGGTCGTGCTCGCGGTGGCCAAGCAGCGCATGCGGCCGGGTGAGTCCGTCGAGATCCGCACCCCGAACGCGGTGGCCGCGGTGCGAGGCAGCATTCTCGCGGTGGCGTACGACGCGGGCCAGAACCTGACCATCGCCATCTGCCATTCCGGCGACTGCACCTACCAGTACGCGGGTGGCGCGACCAACCCCTTGCCGCCCGGGCAAGGCGCGAAGAACGGCCAGACCGGCCCGGTCACCGAGACGGAGCGAACCGCGGCGGTGAACGTGCAGACGAACACGAAGGCATTCAACTCCCCAGATGCGACCTTCCAGAGCGTCGTGTTCCAGAACCAGGCTGCCCAGGCCATTCAGGTCGCGCGGTTCGTGACCGGCGGAGTCACACCGTCTCTCATACCGCTGACTCCGAATCCGACCCCCACGAGCGCACCGGTCAACTCACTCACCCACACGACAATCGAAAGCGGGAACGTCCCGGGCAGCCTCCCGCGTCCGGGTACCGCGAATCCGGAATCCCCGCCCCCTCCGCCTCCATCCCCGATGGGAACGGGGCTCATCGTCAACGGCGGATTCGAGACCGGTGACTTCACGGGCTGGACCAGACCGGCGTTCAGCAGTACTGGGCTCCCCAACAACATGGGCTTCACCAGTGTGACCAACTCCCCGTTCTTCGTGAACAGTGGGACCTTCGGGGCATCCCTCGGTCCGGTTGGCTCCGACGGGTTTCTCTCCCAAACGCTGCAAACGACCGCCGGTAAGGCATATATAGTCTCGTTCGCGCTCCGGAGCGATGGTGGACTAGTCAACGATTTCTCTGCCTCGTGGGGCGGGCAGACATTCTTCTCCCAGCGCAACATCCCGGCCGGGGGCTGGACGCCGCTCAGCTTCAC
>Ga0070699_100006119_pt1 | contig 10525 bp, 11 predicted proteins | sample KBSK1503metaG_FD_65473 | JGI IMG/M metagenome (GOLD analysis project Ga0070699, IMG submission 65473) | Corn, switchgrass and miscanthus rhizosphere microbial communities from Kellogg Biological Station, Michigan, USA - KBS K1-50-3 metaG | ecosystem: Host-associated > Plants > Roots >... | reverse complement strand
AAGTATCGCTAGAATCACCCTGAGTGACAGTGATCGGCGGAGTAACTGGGCATCCCGGTACAGAAACTTTGCGCCTGGTGGTCGACGCGTCACCGCTGGTGATGGCAATATGGTCCCTGTTGGGCCCATATCTGGACATCCCCGACACGCTCCCCACGGAGCACCAGGCAACACAAGAAACGCAGGATCGCACCACTGGTCCAGGAGGAGAGGCCACGCATGTCCGCACGTACACCAGAGGCCGAGCCGCTGTTGACGCCCGCGGAGGTCGCCACGATGTTCCGTGTCGACCCCAAGACCGTCACACGCTGGGCAAAGGCCGGCAAACTGACCTCGATCCGCACGCTGGGGGGACACCGGCGCTACCGGGAGACTGAGGTTCGTGCACTGCTCGCGGGTATTCCGCAGCAGCGCTCCGAGTGACCTTCTGCCGTCTTCGCCGTGCGGGTGCCCGTCAGGTACCGCCCGGGGTGAATGCGGCAGCACTCGATCAATGGAATGGGGGGTCGGCCCCGGTGGCGGAGTGCCGCACCGGAGGTGCTGTCCGGCAGGGAAATCGCCCGCCAGGCACACCCCGGAAGGCACGTTGCCGGGGCCGGTCCGCTCTCAGGGGAGGGTCGCACGATGCGTGATCCAGAATTGGTCGCACGTGCTCAGCGCGCCGCGACGCGCCTGGAATCTGCATGGGAACAATGGCGCGCGCTGCATGGACTCGCGGTCGCGCCCGGACAGCCGGTCGTAAGCTACGTCGGCTATTCGCTCAAGGAACCCTGGGGTGAGCCCCGGGTCGTCATCGGGATCGACGCCGACGAGGCCGAGTACCTCGCCGAGTTCCTCGACCGCAATGAATGCGCACAGCGCGGGCAGCAGGTCCCGCCGCAGCAAGTACAGCTGTCGCAGGCACAACTGTCGCAGGCACAACTGCCGCAGGCACAACTGCCGCAGCTGCAACTGCCCCAGGTCCCGCTCCAGCAGGTCCCGCCGCAGCCGGGACCGCTGCAGTCAGGTCCGCTTCAGCAGGTCAAGCTGACCGAATCAGCGCCGGAAGGCACCGGTGAATACCCGAGTTCGGCCCTTCTGGGCGCACCGGTACCCCTCGGCCGCGGCCGCCAGTCAGCCGATCAAGCCCGGGATCTGGCCGGCTGGACCTCGGGTGAGCTCCCCGGCCAGGTGACCGAGCAGCTCGCGTCGTGGCCGCCCGTGGCGGATCACCCGCCAGCGAGCGCGTGACGTCGCGGCGCAGCCCCGCACCCGGTAAATCCACTTGATAAGCGGGTTCACAGCTGCGTCCTAGCGTGCTGTAAGAATCGACCGGCATGATCTTCATTGAAGGGCCGAGAGTATTCTCGCCTTTCCCGTCTGGGCTCGGGGTGGCCAGGCCCCGCTCCGAGCCCAGGCTTCTTTGCTGCCCGGGCATTTTTCCTGATCGTGGCCGGTGCAGCCGCTGAGCGACGCTACCGGGCACCAGCGGTGCTACGCCGCCGCAGGATCGGAGCCCGTAGCGCGGCCCTCTCGTGATCCCGGTTCGGCTCGTTGATTCCCCCGAGTCTCCGTCTGCGTTCGTCAAGATCTCTGGCCCCGCTTGTCGTCGTGAATGCTGGCTCCGGGTGAGCGCTTCAGCTGGCTCGGTGGCGGCACGTCCTCCTCGGGGTGAGCTCGGGGCTGCTCAGCCGACACCGACGGTCTGTTGCTCGGGCTCGATCACGACCACGACGCGCTCGTGCCCTCGGGCGTAGGGCGCACCGGTGTACTTCGCGGACAGCTGGTCGATGATCTCCCACGCCGCATCGCCTTCGAGCCATTCGACGACCCGCCCGCGGACGACAACGGGCTCGAACGGGTTGTCGGCGGGCGCGATGGACAGCGCCATCCGAGGGTCGCGGCGCAGGTTGCGTGCCTTGCGCGAGCCCGGACCGGTGAGGAAGACGATCCGGTCGCCGTGGGTGCCGATCCAGAGGGGAACGGTATGGGGCGAGCCGTCTGGCAGGACGGTGGCGAGGTGCGCGATCGAAGTGCCGTCGAGTACGCGGCGCACGTCGGGGTCAAGCATGTGCGTGCTCCTTCAGCGGGGATTGCCGGCGCGCCACGCGACGTAGTCGGCGACCGCCGTGGCGACGTCGAAGGCCGGCGTGAAGCCGGTCTCGCGGATGAGCCGGGTGGTGTCGAGGTAGGGGTCGTCGCCGGGGCCGTGCTGCCGTCCGGGCCGGAGCTTGAGCCGCAGGCCGGGGGTGATCGCATGCAGGGCGTCCGCGAACTCGCGGTTGGTGGCCGGCCGGCCGCTGGAGACGTTGTAGGTGTCGTGCCGCAGGGTCTGCGCGGTCATCAGAAGGGCGATCGCGCGCCCGGCGTCGGGTGCGTAGCAGCAGTCCCCGCCGTCGTCGGCGTACAGCGGCCGCGGCTCCTCGCCGCGGAGCACGGCGCTGATGTAAGGGGGAATGTGGAAGAACGGTGATTCCGGGTCGACGAGCGGTCCCCAGATGGTCCCGATCCGGAGCACGAGCGGCTGGACGCCGCTGCCCTGGAGGCTGTGCGTGGTGAGTGGCTCGACGGCCTTCTTGAAGGCGACGATGAGGTGCGGCAGCTCCGCGGCGGGCAGCGCAAGGTCCTCGTGCCAGCGGGTCTCGGTCCGGCCGATGTACACGCCGAGGCTGCTGGCGACGGCGAACCTGCGGACGCCCCAGGTGCGGGCGGCATCCAGCGCGTTGAGCAGGCCGGTCGTCTCCGTGCGGAAGAAGCAGACCGGGTCCTTGCCGGGGATGCTGCCGGCGAGGTGCACGATGTCGCTGATGTCGTGGCGGCCGGCGAGGGCGAGGAAGGCGTCCCGGTCGGTGACGTCGAGGGCTTCCACGGTGACCCGCCCGTCGAGGAACGACGGGACCTCCGTCCGGCGGTGCGCGGTGACGACGACATCGTGCCCGAGGTCGGCGAGCGCGCGGGCGGTGTGGGCGCCGATCATGCCCAGCCCGCCGGTGACGAGGATCATCGGACCACCTCGTAGCGGAGGTGGGTCACGCCGGGCGTGTTCCCGGCGAAGTACCAGTCGAAGAGCATGGGCGCGTCACCGAGACCGCGTCCGAACTCCTTGTCGCCGTCGGGGGTGCGACCACTGATATAGCCGTCGACGGAGACGGCGTGGGCGCTGAAGACCTTGCTCATGTCCTTCCTTCGCTGTTGATTAGATGGCTTGGGAAAGTCGAAGAACCGGTGCGGGTCGTCGGCGTTCTTGACCGCCATGACCGCCATGACCGCCATGACCGCCATGACCGCCTTGGCCGCTGCAGGGGTAGTTGCCCGCGTGATACGCCGAGGCCCAGTTGCCGAGCGCGGCCGGGCACGAGTTCGAGACTATGAGCGGCGTGACGACGGGTCTTGAACGAATCGAGCAGGGTCAGACTCGCAGTGGCGGCCTGCTCCGGGTAGCAAGGAAGGGCTGATAGGAGGCGGAGTGCTCGTGGCCGCAGGTACACCGGTCGATGCTGCCGCCGAGGAGCTGGCGCGGGGTCAGACCAGTCAGGCGGAGGCATTCTCGGCTGAGGTGTGCCTGGTCGGCGTACCCCGCGGAAATCGCCAGTCCTGCCATGCCGTCCGCAACCCGCCGGCCCGTGGCCATGACGCCGGCCTGGGCCAGCGCAAGAAATCCCTGAAATCGCAACGTCCGCTGGAGGACCTTGGGACTTACCCCAACTGCGTGCAGGCAGCGGCGGCGCAGCTGGCTCGCGGAAAGTGCCAGGTGGGTGGCCAGGGTATCGATGTTGACCGGGTGCCAGGGCATCAGCGCCTTCACGGCCTCGCCCACCAGCGGATCCACGCGGACCGCACGCCGAAACCCCTGCACGAGGCGGGCCTGCAAGAACATCAGCGCCCGCCCGGGCGTCCCAGCCCGGGCCATCGCCTCCACCAGGCGGTCCACTGAACTTCCCCACAGCTCCGCCAGGCCCAGGCGCTGGTCCACCAGGTCGTCGAGCACCGTCGGAAGGGGCGGCGCGGTCCCCGGGTGGAACCGCACGCCCACGATGGTGGTGTGCGCCGGAATGACCTCAATCTCCGGACCGGTCAGCGGACCAACCAGCTGGGGATGGCCACCGATCGGAAAGTGGATCTCGACCCCGCCCGTGGGCAGGTGCCGCTGCACGTACGCCGCCTCACCGGTGCACTGGATCCAGACTGTCCGCACCACCCCCGCCAATCCCGGCAACGGCGGACGCTCAACGTAAGACTCCATCACGGTCATCCTCGCACGGAAGTGCCCGAGCGGGAGCGACGTCAAGGCCCGGCCGTTGTCGCGGTCGGGCCCCGCCCGACCTCGACGCGCTTGCAGCCCTGCGGCGCATCTTCCGCCTGCCAGCCAGTTAGCCGCTATCGGGCCGGAAGCAGTCATCGTCAGGTCGGGGGTCGACGGGTCACGCATCGACCGGAGCCCGGTGCTGGCGGGCGGGGTGAAGGTGTACCGGCCGTGGACGTTGAGGCGGCCAGGAACGTGCCCAGGAACCGCACTGTGCCGGGCTGCAGCCCGAAGCCCAGCCGGTTGTGATCACCGCGCCGCCGCGCGATTAACGCCCGGTCCGCGTCCTCAAGGAAGGAAAACAGCTCCAACTGGCCGCGGCCCGGCAAACCGGCCATACGCCGCAGCCTGATCATCGCTTAAGGCGGACGGCCGGCGGGCTAAGGCGGGCGGGCGGTCGGCTAAGGCGGGCAGGCGGCCAGCATCTATGGCTTCCGTCCGATGCGGCAGGCCAGGCCTTACGGCGAGTATCGCTAGTACGGGGTGGCGGGGACGGAGGCGATCAATATGAGGGAGACCGGATTCCTGCAGGTGGACGTCGAGTACGACTTTCTGCGGGCCAGGCGGCACCAGGTCCTGGCCGCGCTGGCGCACCGCCTGCGCCGCTGGCGCGGTGACGGCAGCCGGCTCGTGCCGCTGGATGAGATTGCCGACCCGGCGAGCTGGCGCGGCGAGCGGCAACTGGGGCGGCAGACGATCCGGCTGGACACCATCATCGGCGCGGCTGAGCCGCGCCGCGACTTCGACCGGCGCTTCCGGCCCACCTCGGACCGGGTGCGGTTCCGGTGGGAGCGGCTCGCGCTGGCCCAGCGGCGCGGTGAACCGATCCCGCCGATCGAGGTCTACCGCGTCGGCGGCTGCCATTTCGTGATCGACGGCCACCACCGGATCTCCATCGCCGCTGCCGCCGGCGAGCGGCTGATCGAGGCCTATGTCACCCAGGTGCTTACCGCGGTGCCGTCCGGGCCTGGCCGCTCGCCGGTTCACGAAGACAGGTCGGCCCGCGCGGTGGTCTGCTGCGCTTAAGCCAGTCATCACGGGCCGTCGAGGCTCCACGAACATCCAGCTTAAGCTGGGAAGATGGGGACGTCCGGGTGGGCACGACGTCGTGGACCGACCCGACGCTGATCGAGGCCGGCTGGTACCCGGCGGAGGCGACCACGCCGGAGCGGCGGCTTTGGTACTACGCGAGCCGGTTCCCGCTGGTCGAGGTGGACTCCGTCTACTACGCGCTGCCCGCCGAGCAGACTGCCAGGGCCTGAGCCGAACGCACCCCGGCGGGGTCACGTTCAACGTCAAGGCGGCAGCATGCCAGGAAACCATCCAGCGCACAGAAAACCACCAGGCGAACACGAAACGCAACAAGCACGCAACAGCCGCAGCCACCCCAGGACACGCGCCGAATGTCAGACTCAAACGTGAAAATGGTCCTCACTGAAACGTGAAGACCTCCTGGTGGGGCGCCAGGGGGTCGAACCCTGAACCAATGGGTTAAAAGCCCACTGCTCTGCCATTGAGCTAACGCCCCGCTGCGCCGGGCGAGCCGACGCTTGCTACGCCGGCCGGGCCGACGTCTAGAGCTGAAGCGTACCGACTTCCCGGCCCGGTCGCTCCCCGAGGTTAACGGTACGCGGAGATGCCGGTAAGCGCCTGGCCGATGGCCAGCATGTGGATCTCCTCGGTGCCCTCGTAGGTCAGCACGGCCTCCAGGTTGTTCGCGTGCCGGATCGGCGGGTACTCCAGCGTTACGCCGCTAGCCCCGAGCACCGTCCGGGCCTGCCTGGCGATGTCGAGCGCCGACCGCACGTTGGTCATCTTGGCCACGCTGACCTGTACCGGGCTGACCGAACCCGCCTCCTTGAGCCGCCCGAGGTGCAGCGCGAGCAACTGGGAGCGGTACAGGTCCGCCGCCATCCAGCTGAGCTTGGCCTGGGTCAGCTGGAACGACGCGATCGGCTTGCCGAACTGCTCGCGGGTCTTGGCGTATTCGATCGCGCTCTCCAGGCAGGTCCGGGCCGCGCCGGTGACTCCCCAGGCGATGCCGAACCTGGCCTCGGTCAGGCATGACAGCGGCCCCTTGAGCCCGGTGACGCCAGGAAGCAGGGCACCGGCCGGCAGCCGGACCTCGTCCAGGTGGAGCTCGGAGGTGATGGAGGCGCGCAGCGACAGCTTCTTGTGGATATCCCGGGCGGTGAAGCCGGCCGTTCCGCGCGGGACCAGGAAACCGCGGATGCCTTCCTCGGTCCTGGCCCAGACCACGGCGATGTCGGCGATGCTGCCGTTGGTGATCCACATCTTGGTGCCGGAAAGCACCCAGTCCGAGCCGTCCTGGCGGGCGAAGGTCCGCATGCTGCCTGGGTCGGATCCGTGATCGGGCTCGGTGAGGCCGAAGCAGCCGACCGCTTCTCCGGCAGCCATCCGGGGCAGCCACTCGTTTTTCTGTTCTTCCGACCCGTAACGCCAGATCGGGTACATGGACAGCGAGCCCTGGACCGAGGCAGCGCTGCGCAGGCCGGAATCGCACGCCTCGAGCTCCCGGCACGCGACGCCGTAGGCGATCGCCCCGGCACCGGCGCAGCCGTAGCCGGTCAGGTGCATGCCGAGGACCCCTAGCTTGCCGAGCTCCGGCATGATGTCCCGGGGCAGCGTGCCCTCCTCGAACCAGTCCTCGACGTGTGGCAGCACCCGGTCGCCGGTGAAGGCGCGCACGGTGTCACGGATGAGCCGCTCCTCGTCGGTCAGCTGGTCGTCGATCTGCAGCAGGTCCGTGCTCGATGCGCCTGTGGCCATGGCCGGTTCCTCTCTTCTGGCTCAAGCTCAGGGTATTAACCGGGATGTTCCTGATGTCAGGCCGCCCCCGGAGTGGGCATGATCTAGCCATGACCGAGCCAAACATCAATCCAAGCAAGCGCCTGTACCGGGTGCACGAGGGGCGTGTCGTCGCCGGAGTCTGCGCCGGTATAGCGGCCTACTTCGGCATCGACCCGACCCTGGTCCGCCTGGCGTTCGCCCTGTTCACGATCTTCGGCGGGGCCGGCGTCCTGCTCTACCTGATCGCCTGGATCCTGATCCCCGAAGAGGGCGGCGACGGCAGCTCCATCGCCGAGAGCTTCGTCAGCAAGCGGCGCTCCTAGCCGCCGAGGCTAGGGGCTCTCCGGCCCGTTCGGCCGTGCCTGGATCAGCCGGCCGCGCAGGTGCGTCCAGCTCATCGCGAGCATGGTCGCTGCGGTCAGGCCGACCAGGCCGGCCAGGCCGACGGCGAGCGGGGCTCCTATCAGCTGCGCCACCGCGCCGCCGGCCAGGATGCCGAGCCCCTGGACGGCGTACAGGCCGGACTGGGCCACGCCGAACGCTCGGGCCCTGGTGTCAGGACGCAGCGCCTGCACGAAGGCCGCGGCCGCGGCGAGCTGGTAGGCGCCGCCCGCGCCCGCAAGCGTCCACAGCGCCAGTACGGCCCACAGCGGGGGACTCCACGCGCTGCCGATCAGCGGGGCGCAGGACAGGACGGCGAGCCAGCCCATCATCCTGATCCTGGCGGACGGGGCGGCGACCCTGCCGAGCATGAAGGCGCCGATCACCATGCCGAGGGGCACGGCTGCCATCAGCAGGCCCACGGTCAGGGTGTTGCCGTGCAGAGAGCGCGCGTACGGTGCGGCCAGGCCCTCGGGGACGATGTAGAAGCCCGCCAGCCAGCCGAAAAGCAGCAGGGTCAGCAGCACGCGGCTGCCGAAGACGATCCGGATGCCGTCCGCCGAGACCGACCACAGCGAGGCCCGGGCCGCGCCGTCGCGTACCGGCGTCGCGCGGCTCCGCACCCCGGCCAGGAGGATGACAGCCGACACGGCGAACGTCACGGCGTCGACGCCTAGCGTCTTGTGCGGGTCTAGTACGGCGACGACGGCGGCGCCCGCGACGAAACCGACAATCTGGCTGGCCTGGTAGGTGATGTTGCCGATCGCGGAGCCGAGCACGAACATGTCGCCGGGCAGCACGTCCGGCATGAGCGCGGCCCGCGCCGAGGAGAACGGCACACCGGTCAGCACGGTGCAGAACAGCAGCGCGCACAGTGCGGCAAAGGGCAGGCCAGGGACCGCCATCAGCCCGACCGTGCCGACCCGGAACAGGTCGCAGACGATCATCACCCGACGGCGCGGGAAGAGGTCCGCCAGACCGGAGAGCAGCGGGCCCCCCGCGATCGGCGGCAGGTAGGTGAGCGCGTAGGCCAGCGCGGTGAGGAACGGAGAGTGAGTCCGGCCGTAGACCAGGATGGCGATGGCTACCTGGGCGAACTGATCGCCGGCGGAGGAGAGTACCTGCGCACCCCAAAGGGCGCGGAACTCGCCGATGGCGAAGACCTCGCGGTAGGACGACCGTGCCTCTGGTTCCCGCCGGTGGCGGCCCGAGTGGACCGCCTGGGCACCCTGGCCCTCATCCCGGAGCCAGGCCTCGCCGGGCTCGGCCCGGAGCTCAGACGTCACGGTCGGGCTCACCCTCAGGCGTCGGCCAGGGTGGTACGCGGCGTATGGTCGGATTCGCCGTCAATCACGTAAATGCCCCCTGGTCGTCCAGTGACGCCGGCCGAGATCGTCGGCGGTTGTCATCACTGTGTAATTTCTATATCGCTTACCGTGTCTGATCCGGCCGATCTTTGCAAGAGGTATCGCCCTGAATCCCGGCCGACTCGGCCGCGGTCGATCCGTTTTGCTCGTTGTTGGTGTCTTCCCCTATGCTGAGGCGGTCCCGACGGCGGGCTGATGCCGTCTACGGCGGCCAAAGCCGACGGCGCCCCCATCGTCTAGTGGCCCAGGACACCGCCCTTTCAAGGCGGCGGCACGGGTTCGAATCCCGTTGGGGGCACGCGCGGAAGATGCCGTTCCTGACCCCGGCTTGACACGGGTCAGGAAGTGGCCCGGGCTGTGGCCGCGATGTGCTGGAGGATCTCGCGCAGGGGATCGCCGGCGGCCCCGAATATCTCCTCGTCGAGGTCCACCGCAACGCGGATGCCGCGCCGGACAAGGTCACGCCCCTCGAGTGTCAGCCGCAGGCGCTTCACGCGTCCGTCGGCAGGTCGGGCTGCCGGCTCACCAGACCGCGGTCCACCGTGGCCTGCAGTACCTACCTGCCGCCAGGCCAGCGCCGCATGGTGCAGCCAGTAACCCGGGCTCATCAGCGGACCGCGCGGTTCGGGGTGGCTGGTGTGCTCACTACTACCGAACGGGTCGGCCGGCTCGCCCCGGTTACGCGTTTCAGCGGCCCCGTCTTGAACGCGAGAGGCGGCGGCCATGCTCTCGCGTCGCGGCTTAGCCACGCTGCATCGCTTCGGCCTCCAGTGCGACGAAACTCTTGTGCATGTCGGCGCGCATCCTGGACTCCCAGGTCAGGTGAAACAGCGGATCGAACGGCCCGTGCACCTCGACTCACTTTGCTGACCCTGATCTTCCCGTCGGCGAGCGGCTCGTAGCGGTTCTCGCCGCGCAGGCGTGTTCTCAAGTGCCGTTGTGACAACAGATTGTTGTCACAACGACACATTCAAGGCGTGCGGCGGACCGTTATCGTCCGGCGCGGTCATCGGCTGCCCGTCCTGTTGGCTTGCCGCACTACCGGCCCGCCGGTGGTATGCTCTTCCGGGCGAAGGCGGTTGCCTTCCGCAGTCCCCATCACGGAGACACGTCGACTACGGTTGGCGATACGAGGTCCTGTAGAGCAGCTTGGAGTGCTCGCCACCCTGTCAAGGTGGAGGTCGCGGGTTCAAATCCCGTCAGGACCGCAGGGATCCCCGGTGAGGCTCACTGGGGTCCCGGCCAGGTCAGGTAGCTCAGTCGGTATGAGCGTCCGCCTGAAAAGCGGAAGGTCGGCAGTTCGACCCTGCCCCTGACCACCACCTGGGAAGCCTCCCATCAGCCCTCTCACCTGCGCAAAGCGCAGAAGGAGAGGGACCCCATGGGGCAGTCAGCGCCCGTCCGGGCCATGATCCCCACAGAAAACCCACAACCATCCCGCGCCGGGGTTACCCGGCCCGCGGCCGCTGCGGCGCGGTCAGGGCGCACTGGGCGCTCCGCCTTCGCGGCCGGGACTGGGCGTGCGGCCACGCGGGGTGACGGTCGTGTGGTGGTGGAGGTGGAGGGCGGGTATCACGGTGTACCCGGCGCGGCGGGCGGGGGACCGGTGGCGGGCGGTGTGGTACGAGGGCGGGCGGCGGCGGCAGTGCGAGGCGGTGGCCGAGGACAAGCTCGCCGCCAGGCT
>Ga0070699_100006118_pt1 | contig 10526 bp, 11 predicted proteins | sample KBSK1503metaG_FD_65473 | JGI IMG/M metagenome (GOLD analysis project Ga0070699, IMG submission 65473) | Corn, switchgrass and miscanthus rhizosphere microbial communities from Kellogg Biological Station, Michigan, USA - KBS K1-50-3 metaG | ecosystem: Host-associated > Plants > Roots >... | reverse complement strand
TTTCGGCGACGGCGATCAGTTCGGCTTCTCACTGGCGCTGAGTGACGACGGCAACACGCTGGCGGCGGGCGCGATCACCGAGGACAGCAACGCCGCCGGCATCAATGGCAATCAGCGCGACAACTCGATGAACTCCTCGGGTGCCGTATACGTGTTCGGACGAACGGCGACGACGTGGGCGCAGCAGGCGTACGTGAAACCAGCGAACCCGGACGCTGGCGACATGTTCGGGTATTCAGTCGCGCTCAACGGCGACGGCAACACGCTGGCCGTGGGCAGCTACGACGAAGGCGGCTCCTCCCGCGGCATCAACGGTCCGGCCGATAACCAGCGCCGCGGGTCGGGCGCGGTCTACGTGTTCGAGCGCTTCGGCACGTCCACCTGGTCGCAGCACGATTACGTGAAACCGTCGAATGCCGAGGGCGGCGACTCGTTCGGCGTGTCGGTGGCACTCAGCGACGACGGCAATACGTTGCTCGTCGGATCGCTGGACGAAGATTGCCTCTCGACCGGCGTCAATCCGCCGGGATGCGACAACGATCGCGAGTCCGATACGTCGACCGGCGCTGCCTACGTGTTCGCCCGCAACCAGGGCGTGTGGTCGCAGCAGGCGTTCCTGAAGGCGGCGAATGTCGTGAAGGGCGACTGGTTCGGCAATCGCCTGGCACTGAGCGGGGATGGCAACACGGCGCTGATCGGCGACACGCTCGAAGATCTTGGCGGGCAGGGGATCAACCCGCGCGCGAACGGCAAGGCGGCGCAGGAATCGGGTTCGGCATACGTGTTCCGCCGCAACGCGACCACGTGGACGCAGTTCGCGTATCTGAAGGGATCGAACACGCGCGCGTTCGACGAGTTCGGCAGCTCGCTCGGCATCAGTCGCGACGGGCGAACGATCGTCGTTACCGCGCGCGGTGAGGACAGCGCCGCCAAGGCGATCAACGGGAATCAGACGGATGGCTCGGCATCAGAAGCCGGGTCGGCTTATATCTTCCAGATCGGGGCGCCGACGGCGCCGAAGATTAATACGTCGTTCTAGTGCCGGCGCGTCTGAAGAGCAAGACGCGCCCTACACACGTTTGTGGGGCGGGTCCTGCCGTGTGGACCCGCCCAGTCGAGGAGACACGAATGAAGGTCGTTGGGAAACATGCCGGCTGCGCCTCAGTCGCGGTCGTTTGGGCGCTCGCCGTCGTGATGGTCAGCGGTCAGGCGGCACCGGCGCAGGCTCCGGTGCTCTCGGACCAGGTATTCAAGAACGTTCAGGTGCTCAAGGGGATCACCGTCAACGAGTTCATGGGGACGATGGGGGTGTTCTCCCTCGCACTCGGCATGTCGTGCGAGGACTGTCACAAGGCCGACGACACCGACTGGGCGAACTTCGCCATCGACAATCCGCGCAAGCGGATGGCGCGCGTGATGGTCACGATGATGGCCAACATCAACAAGACCAACTTCGGCGGACGCCAGATGATCACGTGCTACACGTGTCATCGCGGCGGCGACAAGCCGAAGACCACGCCCGACGTCGAGAAGGTGTATGGGGCTCCGCCTGTCGATCCCTCGACCGACATCATCACGCAGGCGAAGGACGTTCCGATGGCCGAGCAGGTGATCGACAAATACCTCCAGGCGATCGGCGGCGCGCAGCGAATCGCGGCGCTCACCAGTCTTACCGGCAAGGGCACGAGTGTCGGATACGGTCCGGAGAACGAGCCGCGCCCGCTGGAGCTGTATGCCAAGGCGCCGAATCAGCGCACGACGATCATCCGGAGCGCGGACGGCGACATCGTGAGCACCTACGACGGCAGGACGGCGTGGTATTCCGCGCCGCATCGGCCAGTGGACGTGCTGGCGCTGACTGGCCCCGACTTCGACGGCGCGAAACTCGATGTCGACCTCACGTTCCCCGCGCGACTCAAGGAGTCGTTGACGAAGTGGCGCACGGGCACGCCGTCGGTCATCGGCGAGCGCGAAGTGCAGGTCGTGCAGGGCACCGGGCCAAGCGGACTCAACGCGACCCTGTATTTCGACAGCGAATCGGGCATGCTGCTGCGTCAGATCCGCTACGTCGACTCGCCGGTCGGCCGCCTGCCGACGCAGGTCGACTACTCCGATTATCGCGACGTGAACGGCGTCAAGATCCCATTCAAGTGGACGTTGACGTGGGTCAACGGGCGTGACAACTACGAGCTCACCGAGCTGCGTGCGAATGTGGCGGTCGACGCATCGAAATTCGCGAAACCCGCGCCGCCGAAAGCACCGCGTTGATGTAGTGTCCGGCTTCAGCCGGACCTGGACAACCATGGCTGACGTTCTCGACAACTTCAAGGCGGCGCAGCGTGCGTCGTGGGCGCACTTCGCGCCGCTCCAGGCACACACGACGGAACCCGCCGCCCACCTGGTGAAATATGCCGGCGTCGAGCGCGGACAGCGCGTGCTCGACGTCGCGTGCGGCACCGGCGTGGTCTCGGTCACCGCGGCTCGTCTCGGCGCGCACGTCACCGGGCTCGACCTCACGCCGGAGCTGCTGCTGGCCGCGCGCGAGAACGCGCGCATCGCAGCAGTCGACGTCGACTGGCGCGAAGGCGACGCGGAAGCGCTCCCCTTCGACGCCAACACCTTCGACGTCGTCGTCAGCCAATACGGGCACATCTTCGCGCCTCGGCCGGACGTGACGATCGGCGAGATGCTGCGTGTGCTGAAGCCGGACGGTGTGATTGCGTTCTCCACCTGGCCGCCGGAGCTGTACGTCGGTCGCGTGTTTGCGCTCACCGGTCGCTACATGCCGCCACCGCCTCCCGGTGTCTCACCGCCGGCGCAGTGGGGCGATCCTGCGACCATTCGCGAACGCCTGGGTGATCGCGTTCGCGATCTGCGGTTCGATCGCGCCACGATGATCATCCCCGTCCTCAGCGTCGCTCACCATCGCGAGGCGTTCGAGAAGACCGCGGGGCCCGTCATCAGGCTCGTCGAAATGCTGAGTGGAACCGATCCTGTGAAATTGAACGCATTCCGCGCCGAAATCGAGGCGCTCGCTGCCGAGTACTTCGCTGACAACGTGCTCCGGCAGGACTACCTCATGACACGCGCCATAAAGTCGTAGGGGCCGCTCACGTAAGAGTCGTAGGGGCCGCCTTCAGGCGGCCCGGAGGTGCAGTCATGGCCGATCTACCTCGCTGGAATGTGAAGGGCGACTGGTTCGACGTCTGCAACTGCAGCATTCCCTGTCCCTGCACATTCGCTCAACCGCCGACGACGGGTAATTGCGAAGGCCTGCTGGCGTGGCACATCCGGACCGGTCAGTACGGTGACGTGCGCCTCGACGGCCTCAGCATCATGGCCGTCGGAGTCTTCACGGGGAACATCTGGGAAGGCAAGACGAAGGCGTCGATGGGCATGTTCATCGACGAGCGCGCCGACGCGCGACAGCGTGAAGCGCTGCAGATGATCTTCGGCGGGCGTGCAGGTGGATGGCCGGGAACGTTCGCGCAATTCATTGGCGACGTGCGCGGTCTCGAGTTCGCGCGGATCGACTTTCACATCGACGACGACCTCGCCTCATGGCGCGCGGAGATCCCGGGAAAGCTCGTTGCGAGCGCCGAAGCGCTCGGCGGCCCGACGACCCCTCCCGGCAAGCGCGTACAGGTCTACAACGCCGGTGGTGCAGAGTGCGGCCCGGGCTCGGTCGCGACCTACGGCACGGCGACGGCTGACAAGGCGCAGGTGTTCGGCTTCCAGTGGGATCGCAAAGGCAAATCGAGCAAGCACATGGCGTTCGACTGGTCGGGACCCGACTCGTAGCCGGCCGGTATTTGCTCCCGTGCACTGAATCAGATAATCTGATTCAGTGCGAATCACGGTGACCGATTTTCAGCGCAACTTCCGCAAGGCTCGCGAGGCCGCGGACCGCGGCGACGCCGTCATCGTCACGGGTGAAAGCGGCGAGTATCTGTTCGAGCGGCGCGCAGTCACGTCTGACCACCCGTTCGAAGGCCTGCGTGGCGTGTTCGGCGTCGTGACGCTGCCGCGGCAGACGGCACCTCTGCGAGACAAAGTCCGTCAGCGCCTTGCCGATAAGAACCGTCATCGTCGACGCCGGACCGCTTAAGGCCGCCATCGATCGCGGCGACGTCGACTACGCCTGGGCGGTGCGGGCATTCCGCCAGGTACCTGGCCGATTCATCACTTGCGAGGCCGCCATCACCGAAGCGCAGCATGGCTTGGAAAATCGGCCCGTCGCCGTGCGGGCACTACGGCGGCTCGTGTCGCGCATGGACACGATCTCGGTCGTCGATCGCATGGATGCGGTGTTCGATGAGATCGAACGCTGGGCGCCGCGAATGGATTTCGCCGATGCGTGCGCCGTCATTCTGGCGCGCAACTACGAGCGCGCGTTCGTCCTGACGACCGATTTCCGCGACTTCTCGGCGTACCGAGTCCCGTTCGCCTCGCCTGAAGGCGCGTTCCACCCGTAGAGCGACGCCGCTTACTGCGAATTCTTGGCCTTCCAGCGATCCAGCGCTTCCTGGCCGATGTTGCCGGCATCGTTCGGCAGCGTGAAATGCCCGTCGGCGTGCCTGACGAATTTCAGGATGCCGGCCTTGCGGCCGTCCTTGAGCGGTCCCGCCACGACCGTCACCTTTTCACCCGGCTTGTAGGTCTGGATCGTGATCCCCTTCGGAATCAGCTGCGCGATCGCGGCCGCTTCGAACGACCAGTCGGTCTGCGTACCGTCGGCATTGGTGACGGTGACCGTCAGCCATGAATGCGGGTTGACGAGCGACCACTGCTTGATGACGCCGTCGATGACGACCTCCGCCTCGGGTCGCGTGTCGAACATGTTGAACGAATGATGCGCGTGCGCCGGTGTCACGCCGGCCATGCCGGACGCCATCACAATCGCGAGCAGGCTGATTCGAATCTTCATCGGTGTACTCCGGCTAGTCCCCAGGGGACTACCGTTTGTCGGTCCCCGCCGGCGGCCGGGTCACGTCGGTGGGTGGTGCCTTGAATCCGTCTTCGCCTGGCAGGATCACCGTCGTCTTGCCGTCGTTGGCGCGGACGTCGTTGCTGGTCGACGCACAATCCCAGTAGCGAATGCGGTACTCGTAATCAGCTTTGACGTACGACGTCGCGACGTTCCACGGCGCCGTCAACCCCACCGGGTCGTACATCGTTGCCTGCACGAGGACGCGATCCGGTCTGCCGCCGGTACCCTTGACGCGCTGCCAGACCTCGATGCTCTGGAGCTCGGCACTGTTGTCCGGATAGCCACGCAGGTAGTCGGCGGACCTGACACCGAGGGTCCAGACCACGAGCTTGTCGCCGTCCCAGAAGCCGATCGAATCACCGAGCCACGAGTTGCCGTCGGGCAGCGCGTGCGGCCGGCCGTCGGTGTAGACACGGCGCGTTTCGTTCATGAACTCCTGCATCAGCCATGTCTGCTGCGGCGCCAGTGCAAACTCCTTGTGATACGGCTCCACCAGCCAGCGTGGATACGCCGACGGCTCGCAGTGCGTGAGCCGGTCGTAGTACACCTCGCCGAGCTCGCGCTCCTGGCGTCGCTTCTCCTCGTAGCTGGCGCGATACGGCGGAGAGAGGGGCGCATCCACCGGGTGCGCCATGCTCATCGTCGCGATGCCGGACTGCCAGATGCCCGACCAGTCGGGCAGTGTGGCCAGCGTGTGCTTGGTCCCGCCCTTCGCGCGCTTGAGCAGATAGGAATAGTGCTCCGCGGCCGACGCGAACGTCATCGGCGGTGGCACGACGCGCTCACGCTGCGCCGGCGGTGCGACGAGTCGATCGACCTGTGCAGACGCCGGGAACGCCGACGTGAAGACGCAGAATACGCAGACGAAGCCGCGGGCCAGGAACGAGCGTGGATGTGTCATGACCAAACACTCCGGAAACTCGGTACGGTCCAACAGCATAGACGCAACAGCGCCTCTGGTGTAGAGGGGGCCGTTTGTGGCGTCGTCGCGCAGTCACGCGGTGCTGCGGCACGTGACGCCGCCTCGGTCGAAGCGCTAGATCGATAGCTTTCTGACGACGTCGCCGACGCGGATTGTGCCGGCCTGCACGACGCGGGCGTTGATGCCACGCAGGTTCAGGCTGCGGCCCAACGGCGAGTTCACGAATTTCATCGCGTCGACGCCGAAGCGCGAGACGAACTTGTGGCAGCCGGTGTGCGGCTGATCGGTGACTTCGATGATCGCCGAACCGATCTGCAGCTTCGTCCACGCCGGCAGGTTCTCTCCCGTCAGGTCGAGATCGACGAACAACTGATCGCCCGCCAGGGCCCACCGCGAACGGTCCTGAGCGATGAGACCAATCGCGCGACTGCCGATGATGTTCAACTGCATGTTCGGATGCGGTCCGCCGTCGGGCATGCGCGAGCTGCTGCGCAGCCTCCAGGTGTCGCCGACGACGCCTTCGTCGACGCTCAACTGCGCTTCATCGAGGAGCTCACGCGCGTCGACCTGTGGCCGACGGACGATCAGGTGAAGCACGCCCTCGTCTTTCGGCGCGCGGCGAATCTCGCCGACGCCCGCTTCGAGCTCCTCTCGTGTGAGATGTCGGATGTCGGTGCTGCTCTGGCTCATACGGCGATCGTAGTCGGCCGAGTGCGGCAACTGTCTTACTGACATCCGGCGAAGCGGCGTCTGCTACCTTACGGAGATGCGCCAGCGCCTGCACTACGCCTGGATCATCGCCGGGGTCACGTTCATCGTCCTGATAGGGACTGCCGGTATCAGGGCGACTCCCGGTGTCCTCATGGTGTCGCTCGAGGCGGAATTCGGCTGGAGCCGCGCGGTCATTTCGAGCGCCGTCGCCATCAACATCGCCTTGTTCGGTCTGCTGGGGCCGTTCGCGGCGTCGCTCATGGATCGATGGGGTCTGCGGCGCGTGGTGCTGGGCGCCCTGGCACTGCTCGCCATCTCGGTTGCGCTGACCACGCGGATGCAGAATCAGTGGCAACTGACGCTGCTGTGGGGAGTGCTGGTCGGGACCGGCACCGGCGTCACCTCGATGGTGCTGGCGGCGATCGTCGCGAACCGCTGGTTCGACGAGCGGCGTGGACTCGTGCTCGGCGTGCTCTCCGCCGCAAACGCGACCGGACAATTGATCTTCCTCCCCACGCTGGCGTCACTCGTGGCGTCGCGAGGCTGGCGGTCTGCGGCCCTGCTCGTGGCGGGAGCCGCATCGGTGGTGTTCCTGATCGTCCTCGTGTTCATGCGCGACCGGCCCGAGGATCTCGGGCTGCTTCCGTACGGGAGGAAGGTTGGCGCGGCTCCTCCACGACCCGCGATGGCGCCGATTGCCGCGTTGCGGCACGCCATCCGCTCGCGCGCGTTCTGGATCCTCGCGGGCACGTTTTTCGTCTGCGGAGCCAGCACGAACGGGCTGATCGGCACCCATCTGATCGCCGCGTGTCACGACTACGGCATCGCCGAAGTGCGATCGGCGCAGCTGCTGGCGATGATGGGGATCTTCGACATCATCGGCACGACGGCGTCGGGCTGGCTGACCGATCGCTACTCGAGCCGGCATCTGCTGTTCGCGTATTACACGCTGCGCGGCGTGTCGCTCCTCTTTCTGCCGCTGACGCTGCAGAATGGCGGCGGCGAGCTCGCATGGTTCGCCGTGTTCTATGGTCTCGATTGGATTGCCACCGTCCCGCCCACGGTGCGACTGACAGCGGAAGCCTTCGGGCGTGAGAACACCGGCGTCATCTACGGCTGGATCGGCGCGAGCCATCAGCTCGGCGCGTCGATGGCGGCGTTGGGCGCCGGCACGATTCGCACGTTCGCCGGCGACTATCAATTCGCGTTCTGGATCGCGGGCGTCCTCTGCGTTCTCGCCGGCTTGTCATTCCTGACGCTCGGCCGCCGGGTGTTCCGCCTCGCGCCCGCGGACGCGCTCGCGGCGACGTAGGCCCGCTCGCTGGCCGGTGCGATGCGCCCTGACGCCCGTCGGCGCAGTGGGCGTTCGCGTTGACCGGACATGATGAATCTCAGCGACGAAGTTGAAGCTGCACTTTCTGGCACGGGCTCCATCCCGAGAGCGGAGTACGAGCGGTGGATTCTCGGCGATCTCCGCACCTGTGCGCGCGTCTACGCTCTGACCGCGTCTCACTGGTCTCGTATCCATCCTGAACCTTCCGGAGTCGAGCACTGCCGATTCATGGCTAGCTACTTGATCGAGTGCCTGCTCCAAGATCCGAAAGATGACGGGTATTTGCACAGCGGATTCCAAGCCGCCCACGAGGTTGCGGCGTGGTGCAAACACCTCGTGAAGACTCCTGACGGGAGAGCTATGCTCAGTGAGGTTGCGGTCCGGTTGGCTGATGCTTACAAGACAGCTGACGCGACAACTCGCAATCGGATCGAAACGGGTGCGCTCGAACATGCGTTGGAGTCCCGCGCGGTTCGGCCATTCTTCGATGCCTGGGCAGCTGACCCGATCCTTGGAGATGCGCACGAACATGCCCTTGCTTGGGGAATCGCGCACAGCGATCCAGCCAGTTAACCGACGTCATCAGCGGCGGAGCGTTCGACCGTTCTCGAGACCCTTTCGGCGTTCGTCGTCAACAGTCACGCGTCAAAGAGAAAAATCGACGATGGTCCCGTGTGGCGGAGAGATGTTCCGTAGATCGAGCTCAGTCGCGGACCGTCCGCCTCCGCCAAAGGCTACGGCGGACAAGTTTCGGTCCGCGCCGCATATCACCGACACGCGAAGCGCGGCATTGCACCAAAGGCGTCAGTGAGCGTTGCACCGACAAGCGCTCTATTGGATCGTCACTCCTCCAAGCGCCTTGTAGACAGCCACGACGCTGGTGAAGACTCCTGACTCCGCCTGCGCGACGCTGTCTTCCGCTTGAAGCTGCGTGCGCTCGGCATCGAGGAGATCGAGGAAGTCGGACACACCCTCGCGATATCTCACCCGCGCGATCGACGCGGCTCGCGTGCTCTCGCGTGCCTGATCGGCGAGCGCGATGAGCCGCCGCTGCTGTTCGCGATAACCAATCAGCGCGTTCTCGGTCTCCTCGAGCGCCTCCAACACGGTCTGCTCGTACTGAGCGGCCGCCTCCTGCGTCGCGGCTCGAGCGCCGCGCAGTCTCGCACGGGCGCTGCCGAGATCGAGGCCGACCCAACTGAGTGCCGGCGTGACCGCCCAGGCGCGTGAATCAGCCGTGCCGAAGACGTTGCCGCGTCCGGCGAGGAAGCCGAGGAATCCCGAGATGCTGATGCGCGGCAGCAGATCGGCCGCCGCGACACCTTCACGTCCGGTCGCCGCGGCAAGGCGCCGTTCCGCCGCGCGCACATCCGGCCTCCGGCGCAGCAGGAGCGAGGGATCGCCGACCGCCAACGCCTTCGCCAGCGGCGCGTAGGCGCGAGGCGACAGATCCACCGCGAGCTCGCCAGGTCGCGAGCCGGTGAGCACGGCCAGCCGATGGGTGTGCTGCAGGATCGCCGCCTGTAGCGGTGGCACCGTCGACTCGATTGCCGACACTCGTGCCGACGCGCTCGCGACGTCCAGCTCCTCACCGAAACCCTCGGTGCTTCTCACTCGCGTCAGCCGGAGCGTCTGCCCCTGGTTGTCGATACTCCGCTGCGCAACGGCGAGCTGCTGCTGCAGTCCGCGCAGCTCGAAGTATTGGCGGGCGACCTCCGCCGCCACGGTCACGCGCACGTCATCGAGCGTCGCCTCGAACGCCTGCGCCTGCGCCGCCGCGGCACGGACCGCCGACCGAACGCCACCGAACAGGTCGACTTCCCAGAACGCATCGAAGCCCGCCTGGTAGGTCGTGGTCCGAATCGGCTTGTCGGTGAAGCCGGGGATCGTTCGCTCGCGCTCGTCGACACTGACGCCGACACCCGCCGTCGGGAATCGATCGAGCTCCACGTCGCGGAAGATGGCCCGTGCCTGCTGCAGACGGGCGACTGCGATCTTCACGTTGTAGTTCGATTCGAGCGCGATCCCTTCGAGCTGTTCGAGTACGGGATCCTCGAACTGCCGCCACCACCGCGGATCGTAAGAATCCGTGCGAAAGAACTCCGCGTCGGTGCTCTCGAGCGCCGCCGGAGCCGTGGCCGGTGCGGTATAGGGTGCCCGCACCGCGCAACCGGCCAGGAGCATCGCAACCAGAAGAGCCGAAGCAATCGGCACGGCTTCGCGGACCATAAAGGTCCGCGCCGCATCTGAATAAGAGCCACGCCGAGACATCACTGCACCTCCATTGCCGCGTTTGGCACGTGCGGATACGACGTCTTCGCGGTTCCCCGCTTCGTCGCTCCACTGAACAGCCGCGACACATAGACATAGAAGACAGGGGTGAGGAACAGGCCGAACGTCGTCACGCCGAGCATGCCGGCGAACACGGCGATGCCCATCGCCTGTCGAATCTCCGCGCCGGCGCCGGTCGACAGCACCAGAGGAATGACGCCCATGATGAACGCGACGGACGTCATGAGCACCGGCCGCAGTCGCACGCGGCAGGCATCGAGAATCGCCTGCACGTGATC
>Ga0070699_100006117_pt1 | contig 10527 bp, 8 predicted proteins | sample KBSK1503metaG_FD_65473 | JGI IMG/M metagenome (GOLD analysis project Ga0070699, IMG submission 65473) | Corn, switchgrass and miscanthus rhizosphere microbial communities from Kellogg Biological Station, Michigan, USA - KBS K1-50-3 metaG | ecosystem: Host-associated > Plants > Roots >... | reverse complement strand
ATCCCCGCGGTCGGCTCGTCGAGGAAGACGACGCGGGGTTGGTGCAACAGCGCGCTTCCAAGCGCGAGCCGCTGTTTCCAACCGCCGGAGAGCAGGCCGGCGCGCCGGCTCAAATACGGGGCGATGTGGGTCATCTCCACGATAGCCTGTCGCCTCCGCCGCAGCCGCTCCCCGGAGAGGCCGTAGACCTCGGCATAGAAGTCCAGGTTCTCCTGAACGGTGAGATCCTCGTAGAGCGCGAACCTCTGGCTCATGTAGCCGATCTGCCGCCGGATCGCTTCGCCCTGAGTCGCCACGTCCAGGCCCATCACCTGGGCCTCGCCCGCGCTGGGCGCGAGCAGGCCACAGAGGATCCGGATCAGGGTCGACTTTCCGGAGCCGTTCGGGCCGAGCAACCCGTAGACCATGCCGCGCCGCACCTCGAGGTCGACCCGATCGAGGGCGACGAAGTCCCCGAACTTCCGGGTGAGCTGCCGGGTGCGGATGGCGATCTCGTCGCTCATTTGGGAATCTTGATGAAGGCCGCCATCCCGGCCCGCAATTCGTCGGCTCCGGAACGAACGCCGATGCGGGCGGCGAAAACCTGATCGGCGCGCTCGTCCGAGGTCTGTAGATTCCGCGGGGAAAACTCGCCCACGTTGTTGATGTGCTCCACCACCCCCTTGAAGGTCTTTCCCGGGAACGAGTCCACGGTGATCGGCACCTCGCGGCCGACGGCGAGATGCCCAATCAGCGTCTCGGGCACGTAGATCCGCACGTAGAGCTGATCGTCCTCGACCAGCTTGGCGGTGGTGGCGTTCGGCGCGACGATGTCTCCCGGCCTCAGGTCGAGCGTCTCCACCCGCGCCGGCCGCGGGGCGCGGACGGTGAGCTCGTCGATCATCACCAGGACCTGATCCAGCTTCCCCTGCGCCGCGTCGACCTGGCCCCGGGCGAAGGCGATGTCCTCGATGCGGGGGCCGGACTTCACCATCTGCGCGTTGGCGTTGGCCTCGCGGGACCGCGCTTCGGCCTGCCAGAGCTCTTCCTTGCGAACGCCGTTTACGAGCTCGTCGAGGGTTTGTTTCTGGGTGTCGCGCTGGGCGATTGCCGAGCGAAGCTGGGCGTCCGCGTTGTCGATGTCGGCCTGTGAGGACGCTCCGCGCTCGAAGAGCTTGTGGAGGCGTCCCGCGTCGAGCTGCGCCTTGTCCACGGCCACCTGGGCCGCCTTGAGTCGCGCTTCGGCGGCGGCGATCTGCTCGCGCCGAGCGCCGGCCCGCGACTGCTGCAGGGCGGCGTTGGCGCTGGCGGCGCGCGCCTTGGCCTCTTCGATCTCCTCGGGCCTCGCCCCGCGCTCCAGCTTCTCCAGATTGGCCTTGGCCTGGACGAGCTGACCCTCGGCGGCCAGCTTCTGGGCGAGGAGATCTCCGGGCTCGAAGACGACCAGCGGTTGGCCGGGGGCGACGCGGTCGCCCTCCCGGACGAGGATCTCCTTGGTCCGCCCGCCGGCGCGCGACCCCACCGAGATGGTGCGCGCTTCGACCGTGCCGCTCCATTCGTAGGGCTGGCGCGCCAGATGGATCCGATAGCCGAAGTAGACGAGCAAGAGGACGACCGCCGCCCCAATGCCGGCCAGCAGGCGTGGGTCGATGCGGGCGCGCTCCTTCGCGTCGCCCGACGCCACGCTCCGGGTGGTCATCGAAGTTCCTTGCCGGGGAACAGGCCTGCAGATCGCTGCAGGGACACCGCGGCGAGGGCGAGGTCGAACCGCGCCTGGGCCACGGCGACGTCCGCGGTGACCAGGGAGTCCTGCGCGGTGAGCAGGTCGAGCTGCGTCGCGGTGCCCACATCATACTGCGACCGCACCAATTCCAATGTTTGGCGGGACAGGTCCACCGCCTGCAGCGCGGTTTCGAGCGCGCTTCGCTTGGTCTGCACCGATTGCTGCGCGTTGGCGATCTCGTCGGACACCGTGTCGCGCAAGAGCAAGAGCCTGGCCTCGTTTTCCCTCCGCTGGGCCGCCGCGAGGTGCCGCTGCGAGTCGCGCGCCCCGCCATCGTAGATCAGCCAGTCGAGCTGCACGCCAACCGCCCATGAATAATGGTCCCCGGAGAAACCGGCGTAGTTGAAGGCGCGGTAGTTGCCGAAGCCGGACAGGGTCGGGCTCCATCGCCATCCGGCCGCTTTGGCCTGGGCATCCACCGCGGCGATGTTCCGCTCGAGCGCGATCACTTCCGGCCGCAGCCGAAGCGCATCGCGAGCCAGCTCCTCGGCCGGAGTAGCGATCTCTTTCGGACCCTTCTCGGGATCGACCCGGAAGGGCACTCGTAGGTCTAGAAGCGTGGCCAACGCGCGCTGCGCCTGGGCGCGGGCGTCATTCGCCTCGACCTCCGCCTGCTGGGCGCGAAGCAGCGCGACCTGCGCCCGTTGGAGCTCGACTTTGTTGGCGGTTCCGGTCTCGAGGCGGTTCTGCGCCACGTTGGTCGTCTCCTGGGCAACACCCACCGCATTGTGTCGGGCGGTCAAAAGCTCCTGCGCCCCCGCCAGCCCGTAGAACGACTGCGCCACCTGCAAGAGAACGGTCGCATCGGTCGAGTCGTACGTCGCCGCCGCTGCCTCCGAGCTTCGCCGCGCGGCGGATAAACCAAGATAGGCGGAGGGCACGACCAGCGGGATGGTGGCCTGCACCACGCCGTCGACCTGGTTGCGCTGTTGGATCACCGCCGGCGGCGGGGGGTTTTGCGTGATGTTGTCCTCGAACGTTTGAACGGCGGCCGCCTCGGCGGGGCTGGGGGTCGAGTTGATAATGGCCGTGGCGAGGTTTAGGACGGGGGTGTTGAAGGAGGCGGTGTTCAACTCTACCTGTTTGTAGTTGCGGGTGTACTTGCCCTGCGCGGACACGGTCGGCAAAAGGCTCGACCAGGCTAGCTCGACGCCGGTCTCGGTCTGCTCCTGCCGCGCCTTCGCCGCGAAGAGATCGCGGCTTCGCTGCCGGGCGATCCTCAGCGCTTCATCCAGCGTGAGAACCCTCTCCCCCTGGGCGCCGGCCACCGCCGAAATCAGAAGCACCGCCGCCGCGCTGGAGATCGCCCGCCCAAAGCCCCCTCTGGTGGCGAGGCGGGCGTGAATCGAGAACCGATGAAAGAAGCGCATTGCCTACTCCTTCTTGCGAGTGCGGCGTGGGTAGAGTCCCCGCCAAAGCGTGTCCACCATCTGTTTGACAAATTCTTCCGCCGGCGTCGGGTGTTTCTGTCGCGCCCGAAGCAACAGCTCGAAGAGCACGTAGTTTTGAATGCTGCCGAGGAAGATCCGCGCCGCGACTTGGGGATCTTGCGGGCGCAGCCTTCCGGCGCGCATCTCCCGCTCGAAAAACGCGGTCAGCCTTTGCAAGACTTGCAGCGGCAGCGGATTGGCGGTGTTCAGCGCGCCCGGCAAACCGGAAGGCGAGGGGTTGGACCAGGTCATCATCATCAGCGGCATCAAGGTGCGTACAAAACCGATAATCTCCAGGGCGATTTCGCTTAAGACCTGACGCGGATGGACGGTCTTGACCTCGTCCAGCGAATGAAAGAACGCGGGCTCGTCGTCGGGGTTGACCTGCATCGCCGCGCAAAAGAGCTCGTACTTCGTCTTGTAGCGCTTGAAGATCGACCCTTCGGCAATCCGCGCCCGTCGAGCGACCTCCGCGGTGGTGGCGGTGATTCCCTTCTTGAGGAACACGCCTCGGGCCGCCCGGAGGATCTGCTGGTCGGTGATGACGGAGGGTCGCGCCACGGTTGGGTTAATGAGTTGCCACTTACTAACTAGGGCGATCCAGACGGGTCAAATCGAAATCGTGTTTTTTTTGTAACGCCGGGCTGTCCGCGAAGACTCACCCGCGCTCGTGCGCCGCCAGGATCGCGGCAGCGGAGCGCCGGACGTCGTCCACGGTGGTGCGCCAGTTGCATACCGAGATGCGCATCAGAGCGCGGCCATGCCACACCGTGCCGGAGAGCCAGCAGACGCCGTCGCGTTGAACGCGGGCGATGACTTCGCGGGTCCAGCGGTCGCCCTCCTCCGCGCTCTGACCCGGCCGCTCGAATCGGACAAGCACCTGGTTGAGCACGATTTCATTGATCACGCGCACACCGGGCGCGGCGGGGAGGAGCTCGGCGAAGAGGCGGGCGTGCTCGCAGCAGCGCTCGACCAGCTCGGCAATCCCGGCCCGCCCCAGCGAACGGATCGCCGCATAGACGGCAAAACCGCGGGCCCGGCGGGAGAACTCCGGCGTCCAGTCGGTGTTGTCCCGCTCGGTGGTGGACGGCTGCAGATAGGACGCGGTCCTCGCCATCGCTGCGCGGTGTGCCTGCCGGTCGCGCACGAGGGCCAGGCCGCTGTCGTAGGGGACGTTGAGCCACTTGTGTGCGTCGGTCGCCCAGGAATCCGCCCCCTCCACGCCCGTGAGAAGCTGCCGGTACCGGGGGCTCGCCGCGGCCCACAGGCCGAAGGCGCCGTCGACGTGCAACCAACCGTTCTCGTGCTCGTGCACGAGCTGGGCAACCCGATCGAGGGGGTCGAAGGATCCGGTGTTCACGTTGCCCGCCTGAGCGCAGACGATCGCCGGGGTGCCCCTGGCCCTCGCCAGCGCCTCGCGCAGCGGGTCCGGGAGCATCCTTCCCTGGCCGTCGCAGGCCACCGCAACGGTGGACGCGTCGCCCAGCCCGAGCAGCCTCAGCGCCCCATACACGGTGACGTGGGTCTCCTCGCCGACGATCACCGCCACCCGCGGGGCGTCCCGAAGCCCCTTCGCCGCGACGTCCCATCCGACCCGGGCGAGGACCGCCTGGCGGGCGGCGGCAAGGCAGGTGGTGTTCGCCATCTGTCCGCCGGTGACGAAGCCCATCCCGGTTCCCGCGGGCAGACCGAAAAGCCCGGTCAGCCATTCCAGCACCGTCTCCTCGACGATCGCCGCGGCGGGTGAGAGCACGAAGAGCCCGGCGTTCTGATCCCAGGCGCTGGTGAGCCAATCCGCTCCGACCGCGGCGGGAAGGCTTCCCCCGATAACAAATCCGAAAAAACGCGGTCCCGCCGTCGCCACGATCCCCGGGTCGGCACTTCGCGCCAGCGCTTCTACCACCCGCGCCGGCGACTCTCCCTGCTCGGGCAGAGGTCCTCCCAGCGCGGCGCGCATCGAAGCGGCGTCGGCGCCGACCCCCACCGGCCGACGGCCGACGTTCTCCAGATATTGGACTGCAGCCGCGTGCGCCGCATCGAGAGCCGAATGATCCATCGCTGCCTCCCCAAGCGCGTCATGATAGCGGGGCTGCGTCAGGCGGTCTGCAATTTCAGCTTCGCGGCAGGAGCAGCACCAGAGCGGAGCAGGACAGAATCGCCGAGCAGCCCAAGCCGACGGCCAGGGACCAAAGCTCCACCTGCCGGGGAGAACCGCAGATCTTCCAAGTCGCGGCCGGGGGGAGCAACGCCACCGAGACGATCACCAGGCCGCAAATTGCCCCGCCGATCCAGGCGAAGTCCGTCGAGCCGAACGCGGGCACCAGCCCGAAAAAATGGAGGCCGACCACGAGCCCAATCGCCGGCAAGATGTAGCGCGGTCGTCGGGTCCTCCTCAAAACAAATACCGTGAGGGGAATCGCGATCGCTTCAAAAGCGACCGCGAGCCAGTAGGCGCGCGGATTGTATGCATCCGCCTGGCCGGAGACCTTGCCCGTCGGGGCCTGCATCTGGCGGACCGCCAGGTTGACCAATGCGAGCGAGATCAGGGCGGAAAAGGCGGTGACGCGAAGGGCCCAGGGCGGTCCAAGGCTTCGCGCTCCCAATCCCGCCCAGAGCACGGCGAAGCTCGCGAGGAGAATCGCGCCGATGGCCGGACCCGAATTCACGATTTTCTTAGACCACGCGCCGATCGGCTTGTCAGCTGCTCAAACGACGCGATGGCAGAGCGCTCACCATCCGGCGGACGCCCTCCTGCAGCTCGGCTTCGCTGTGGCGTGAAAAGGCCAGCCGGGCAAAGGGTCTGGGCAGGCCTTGGAAATCGAATTCGCGGCCGGACGCGAAACCCACCTTCATCGCCAGGGCACGCGCGACCCAGCGATCGACGTCCACGTCCTCCGCCACCCGGGCCCAGAGGGCGACCCCGCCGCTGGGAAGCTCGAACGAGAGCACCGAACCGAGGTGTTTCTTCAGGGCGTCGATCAGCGTCGCTCGCCGGGACTCGTTGATCCGACGCACTCGACGGGCATGCCGCTGGACCTCGCCATCCTCCAGCATCTCCGCCACCGCGCCCTCGATCGCCAGATCTCCCTGCCGGTCCGACAAGGTCCGCAGCTGAACGATGCGCTCGAGCAGCGGCGCCGGGGCAACCACGAATCCCAATCGGATCCCCGGCGCGAGAATCTTGGACAGCGTTCCCACGTAGATCACGACCCCACCCGGATCGTCGCTGGCGAGCGGGAGCACCGGGCGACCCTGGTAATGGAATTCGTGGTCGTAGTCATCCTCGAGAATGGCGAACCGATTTCGCCTCGCCAGATCCATCAGCTGAAGACGGCGACCCGGCGAGAGGACCGCCATCGTCGGGTACTGATGGTGGGGCGTCAGATAGATCGCGCGCAGCTCCTCACGCGCGGCGATCTTCTCCAGCGCGTTGATTTGAAGTCCCTCCCGGTCGACCGGAACGGGGATCAGCCGTGCGCCGGAAATCCTCAGGGAGGCCCAGGCGGACGAATACCCCAGCTCTTCGACGGCGACCGCGTCCCCCGGGCCCAACAGCGCCCGCGCGGCGAGATCGATACCCATCTGACTTCCGCGGGTGACGACCAGCGAATCCGCTGTGGCCGCAATCCCGCGGGTCGCGCTGAGCATCTCCGCCAACGCCGAGCGCAGTCGAGGGTGGCCGCGCGGATCGCCATAGTCGAGCGCGGAGGAACCGCGGACGCACACCGCGCGTCGATAGGCGCGCGCCAGCGCCGCCGAGGGAATCAGGCGGGGATCCGGTATCCCGTTGGCCATATTCAACGTCCCGCGGGGGAAGGGAGCGCAATCCGCCACCGCGCGTTCAAGGAACGAGGGCGCAACGACCGGCGCTCCGCCGTTGTCCAGGCCTGGCCGGAGATCGAAGCCTGCCGTCGCGCGTGGCTGGGGACGCGAGGCCCTCATTCCCGCGACGCGCCGGGGGCGGGCGTCCGGAAGCGTCCGCGAGACAAACGTGCCCCCGGCCTGTTTGGTCTCGATCCAGCCTTCCTGGACCAGCTCGGTGTAGGCGGCGAGGATGGTGTTGCGATGAACCTGCAACGCCCTGGCCAGGGTGCGACTGCCGGGAAGTGGATCTCCCGGGCGAAGCCTGTGGCGGCGGATCTCGTTGGAGATCGCCCGAGCGATTCGCAAGAAAATCGGCAATTCGGCGGTTGAATCGAGGGTCAGATTGAGGTCCCAGGCGCGCATAGAACTGGTCTACCTTGAATGTTGAAACTGGACCTTTCGAACATACCAGGCGGCTTGCATATTGCCGCCATGGAAAAATCATTTATCGGCGAACGATGCTTCCCCTCGCGGCGGCCGGTGATGGGGATGGTCTTACTGTTTTCAGCCGCGGGCGCGGGAAATACGCAGTCTCGCCTGGGGGGTCGCGGCCCCGCCCCTTCATCGCCGGGCGCCCAGCGCTCCGGGGAGTGCTCCTCGGGTGGAGGTCAGGGTCTTCGCCTGGCTGGCCTGGCCTCCGGCCCGAATCTGCTGGCCGGCGCGGCGTGCCTGGCCAGCTGGGGCTTTCTCTGGTTGCTCACCGTTTCCGACTTCGTCTCCTTCCCGGCGAGCCGATCCGTCCCGCCGGGCGGGAATGAGAATGCGGACGCGGCGACCTTGTTTCATCAGGAGGAGCTGATCGCACCAATCGATTACAAAAACATCGATCGACAGGGCATCCATGACTCGCTACCCCTTCGCCCCGCCGGACCGTGCGGGTCAGCAATGATCGAATTGAACGGCTCCTGCATCCTCGGCGAAGAAATCGAAGTAAGCTCGCCGCCTGGATGGAGGAGGCCCGGGGCAGATGTCGAAACGGATTGAAGCGTTTTCCCCCACCGAGCGGACCACGCTTCGCCGGTTTCCCAAGCGCGGGAATTACCAGCGCGAGGTGGTGGAGGCGATCCTCGACGAGGGCCTCATCTGCCACCTGGGGTTCGTCGTCGATGGGCAGCCGTATGTGATTCCAACCACCCACGCGCGCCGGGGGCATCGCCTCTATCTGCACGGCGCGGCCGCCGGCCGGATGCTGCGAACGCTCAAGGAAGGCGCGCCGGTTTGCGTCACCGTCACCGTGATCGACGGATTGGTCCTGGCGCGATCCGCCTTCCACCATTCGATGAACTATCGCTCGGTGGTGGTGCTGGGCGTGGCGACCGAGGTGACGGAGGAGAGCGAAAAGAAGGCGGCCCTGGAGGCGATCGTCGAGCACGTCGTGGCCGGTCGGGCCGCACAGGTTCGTCCCCCGAGCGAACCCGAGCTCAAGGCGACGACGGTGTTGTCCATCCCGCTCCGGGAGGTTTCGGCCAAGATCCGGAGCGGCCCGCCGCTCGATGACGAGTCCGATTACGAATGGCCGTGCTGGGCGGGAGAGATTCCGCTTCGCCTCGTTGCAGCGCCACCGGTCGCCGATCCCAGGCTGGCCGCGGGTACCGAGGTGCCCGGGTATGCGAGAGACTACCAGCGACCAAATGCGTCGCGATCGCCGGAAGATCGCAACAAGAGCTGATTTCGCACAGGCTCCATCAGTCCATGGTGCAGGATGAATAACAGTCTGCCTTGGAGGTCGTTGGGAATCGTCTTGGCCAGAACGCTGCGGGGATTTGAGACGAGTCGGTCCGCGTCCGAATTGCCGGACCTTGAAGCTCATTGCTGCGACGCCGGGGCGACGACGTGCTCCCCGGGATTGCCGCGGCCCCCGTTTTCGGGTCGGTTCTCCTCGGTCCGGATGGCCACCGTGATGGAGGCCAAGGGCCCCAGCTTGTGACTGAAGTCCACCGGTGGCTCGCCGGTCCCGCGCTCGCCCCAGAATTCCTCGAGCAGCTTTTGACGTTCCAGCTTCTTTCGCTCTGAAATCGCCTCGAAGTCCCCTCGATTGCGGATGATGTGCGGGGTCAAGAAGAGCAGGAGGTTGACCTTCACCTTCTTCTTCGTGGTGGCGCGGAAGAGGTTTCCCAGGAGCGGAATGTCTCCGAGGAAGGGCGTCTTGGATGCCGATTCGACGATTCGATCCTGCATGATCCCGCCGAGGACGATGGTGCGGTGGTCCTGCCCCACGATGGTGGTTTTCGTGCCCCGGGTCGAAGTGGTCGGTCCGAGCACCTTGTCGATGGACGCGATCTCCTCGGTCTGCTCGTCGATTTCAAGGCGTACCTCGTCCCCGTCGCCCACGTGCGGCTTGACGGTCAACTTGAGCTCCACGTTCTCCCGGGTGATCGGCGCATAGAGTTGCGAGAGGCTGTTCACGGTGGGACTGACCCCTGAGCTCGCCGCCTGCTGCAGCGCGGCAGGCGCATAGCCGGTCTGGAACGGAACTTTCTGGCCGACGTGGATCGTCGCCTCCTTGTTGTCCATCGCCAGCAAGTGAGGAGTGGAGATGACATTGACATCCGAGCTTTGCTGCAGCGCGTGGAGAATCAGGCCGAATTGGGGAATGTTGACCCCAAGCTGGCTCGACAAGTCCTTGAGGATGGGCCCCTGCACGCCGGCCAGGGCGCCATTGGCGGAGAGCAGATTCGTCAGGGAAAGAGAGCTGGGTTGCCCCGGGAAGTTGGTACCGAGCACCACGGGAACCGTTCCCTGATCGGTATGCACGCTTGCCACATCGTGGAAGCTGATCCCGAAATCGCTGTCGCGCTCGACGTCGATCTCCAGAATCGCCGCCTCGATGAAAATCTGCTTCCGCGGAAGGTCGAGTTGCTCGATCAGGCGCACCAGATTGCGATAGTCCGCTGGGTTGGCAACCACCACCAGGCCGTTGGTCGCTTCCGAGGCGGCCACCTTCACCTCGCCGGTGAACAGCGGCGCGGTGGGAACGATGCCGGGCGCCGCGGGCGTCTTTCCGCGACCTCCCTGGAGCAGAGGCTCCAGCGTCGTGGCGATTTCCTTCGCCTCGGCATTCTTGAGCGGATAGACGCTGACCTGGCCATCGCCCGGCAGCGGAACATCCAACTGGGCAACGACCTGTAAGACGCGTTCCACCGTCGCCGAGTTGCTCACGACGATCAATTTGTTGGTGCGCTCGTCGGGAACGACCAGGGGCCCGACGGGAGATTTCGCGCCCGGGGTGCGGGACTTGTCGAGGATGCGCTGAATCTTGTCCGACACCTCCTGGACGGAGGCGAACTTGATCGGGATAACCTGCAGCTGGTCGCTGGGCGCGACGTCCAGCCGGGCGAGGAGCCTCTCGATTCTCTCGAGATTCGAATCGACCTCGGTGACGATCAGAGTGTCGGGCGGGAATGGGGCCAACTCCGCGCCCGGCGAGAGCAACTGGGTGACCACGGCGCGGACGGGTTCCAGGTCCGCGTT
>Ga0070699_100006115_pt1 | contig 10528 bp, 6 predicted proteins | sample KBSK1503metaG_FD_65473 | JGI IMG/M metagenome (GOLD analysis project Ga0070699, IMG submission 65473) | Corn, switchgrass and miscanthus rhizosphere microbial communities from Kellogg Biological Station, Michigan, USA - KBS K1-50-3 metaG | ecosystem: Host-associated > Plants > Roots >... | reverse complement strand
GGAACTGATAGATGTATCGCTCGAGATCCGGTGGTTCCGCGTCCGCTGGAATCCGGGCGCCGTGAGCCCCCCGCGAATTCATGAACGCGAGGGCGGTGTTGGGCCGAAAGGGAACGTCCTTTGCGAGCCTGCAGTGCTCGGCGCGAATCCAGTGCGGCGCCACATTCACCGCTTCGGTATCTCCCTCGACGTGGTAGAGCTGTGTTCCCCACGCGGGGCTGTCTCCGGGCCTGGCCAGGTAGAGCAGGCAGGTCACGAACCCCCACTTGGGATCACGATGCGGGGGAATAAGATAGCCTCGCCGGCGCAGCAGGATGCGACCGTCGGTACTCTGCAGCTTGACGCGCGATTCGAGTGACTGGCCGGCAAGCTCCGGCCACGTTGCCTGGAGCCATTCGTTGAGCGGCTGCCTGAACTTTCGCATCAGCGCCGGTCCGATGATGTCGTCCACCACCGAGTCCAGCAGGAACCCCCAGACGCGCCGGCTGAAGGCGGGCGCCATCTCGAACGGCACGACGATCCGCTGTTTGTTCTCGGTGCCGTCGAACATTTCCACAGGGGGAATGCCGCGCAACACGGCCTCGTAAAACGGTCGCGGAAAAAGATCCTCGAGCACCAGATGCGGGAACGGATCGAGGTCGAGCGTAGCCGACTCGACTGATCGCTCGACGTGTGAACGAATTGACGCGGCATCGAGGATGACGTTGACCGCGTCGAGCGCTGGCTGCAAATCGATATCGCGGTGGTAGATCGCGCGTAGCCTCGATTCACGCACGCGCAGGTCCGCGAGAGCGTCGGTGAGGGTGCGCAGCTCCAACTCCAGGGCGGATGTTCGCGCCTCCGTCTTTACGGCGCGCTGCTCGAGCTGCTTGACGAGACGTTTCAGATCACGGGAAATGACGGCGAGGTCGTCGACAGACTTGACCGCTCGCGCGATCGTGCGAGGTCGGATGAGGTCAAGCAGCGCGGATAAACGACCCGCCATCGCGAGAGTATCGCACGGCCACTGATAAAGCGCCGCCGAAGAAACGCCTCGGCGTGTCCACGGTCATGGACCGGATCGCCTGGTCCCGCACGCCAATCCGCTTCAGGGCCGGGATGTTGCGGCATGCCGCTGCGACAGCTCTGCTCGCCGCTTACTTCTCGCCCAGCATGGCTTCCCGCTTCGCGCGGAACTCGTTGCCGCGCGTCCACTCGGGATAGGTGCTCGCTTGCGCGACGCGGTAGCCGACGGCGAAGAACAGCTTCAGATCCTCGCGGGCTCCGCTCAAGTCCCAGTCGGGTAGCACCACGTCGCCCGGCGCGTGGTACCGGTGCTGGGTGTACTCGTCGCGCACCTTCTGGCCGTAGTCCGCAGGCTTTCCCACGTAATCAATCCCATCGTCGGGATCCAGCGCCGGCACGCCCTGCTTCGCGAAGTTGAAGTGATCGGAGCGATAGTAGAACCCCTTCTCGGGCTCGGCGTCGGGCTTGACGACGCGGCCCTGCTCGCTGGCGGCGTTCCGCGTGTACTCATCGAGGTCGGACGCCCCCAGGCCGACCAGGACGATGTCCTTCGTCCGACCGTGGACGTTGATGCCATCCATGTTGATGTTCGCGAGCGTCTTCGCCAGCGGATAGATCGGCGCGACCGAGTAGTACTCCGAGCCCAGCAGGCCCTGCTCCTCTGCCGTCACCGAGAGAAACAGAATCGACCGCTTTGGCGGCGCCGGGAGTCTGGTGAACGCGCGCGCGATCTCGAGGAGACCCGCACACCCGATGGCGTTGTCTTGTGCCCCGTTGTAGATGCGATCGCCGTTTACCGGGGGGCCGATACCGAGGTGATCCCAGTGCGCGGTGTAGACGACGTACTCGTCCTTCAGTTTCGGGTCCGAGCCTTCGAGCTTTGCGAGGACATTGCGGGAGTCGACCGTGCGCAGCGTGTTGTGCAGCGTCATCGATGCCGTCGCGCCGAGCGATACCGGCGTGAATTCCCTCGTCGCCGCGCGCTTCTTGAGCGCGTCGAAGTTCTGGCCGGCCATCTGCAGCAGCTTCTTTCCCTGGTCGAGCGAGATCCAGCCCTCGATCGACACGCGGCTCATGTTCTTGTCGGGCGTGACGAGGTCGAACTGCTCGCCGACCTTGCTCTGCACGACGTCGAACGGGTAGCCGGCGGGTCCCGTTTCGTGAATGAGCAACACGCCCGCGGCGCCTTTCTCCTTGCCGATCTCGTACTTGTAGGTCCAGCGGCCGTAGTAGGTCATCGCGTTGCCGCCGAACGTTTTTGGGTCGAGCTCGCCGGCCTTGGCGGGATCGGGAACGGGTGGGTCGTTCACGAGCATGACGAGCGTCTTCCCTTTGAGGTCGATGCCCTTGTAATCGTCCCAATTGAATTCCGGCGCCACCACTCCGTAGCCGACGAACACGAGCTCCGAATTGTCGAGGCTCGCACTGGCGGCGACATGTTTGGTCCACGCGACCACGTCGTCATGCCATTTCAAGCGCTGCTCCTGCGCGCCTTTCTTGACGATGAGCGGCGCTCCGTCGGGCGTGATGCCCACGAGCGGCACCTTCTGAAGAAAGGTGCCATCGGTGTTGCCGGGTTTGAGGCGGAGCTTGGTGAATTCGTCAACGAGGTATTTGACGGTCAGCTCTTCGCCCTTGGTCCCCGGGCCACGGCCCTCGAATTCGTCGGACGAAAGCGTCCTGGTATGCCCGAGCACCGCATCGACGTCGATATCCGGGAGCTGAGCCAGCGGAATCTGTCGTTCTTCCGGGGTGCTTCCAGCTGTCTTCTCCGGAGGGTTCGAACTCGAGCAGGCGGCTGTGGCGAGCAAGACCGCCAGTGAAAGCGCGCGACCGAGCGTATCCCGCCGACTCAGTCCTGCGTCCTCATCGTTCCGCCGCTTTGTCATACGACCACCTCACTCGAACTTCAAACGTCCTCAATCAAAATAGCCTGAGTCGATGTAGCGCATCCATGTGCTCCCGACGATCTTGATGCTGTCCTGCGTGAACAGGTAATGATGCAATCCTTCGATGCGCCCGACCCTGTACTTTTTCGCGTAGGGCTCCATCACCTTACGGTTTGCATCCACGGTCGAAGGCGGAAGCGCTTCATCGTCAGTCCCGTTCAAATCAAGAACCGGGACTCTCTTGAGCTCATCTGGCGGGTAACTCGGCTCGAACATCGCCTGCATGAAGGCCGCAAATCCGGCCTTGCGCTCTGAAGCCGGCAGGAAATCGGACTGCCAGAGACGCAGACCATGTTCGGTCAGTGCCGCGGCGCCGAATTGCATCGCCGCATCCTCGGTGCTCTTGAAGCGTGGGTCTTTCTGCGCGGCCTTCCACCATTGCATCCGGGTGTCGGAATCGATGTTCCTGGTGTAGAACTCGAAATCGTCGAGGCCGCGTTCGCGAACCCGCAGCGCGCTATGTTCATAGATGTCGTTGAAGTTGCCATCGAGCGTGCGGCCGTTGACATACGCGAGGCCGGTCGAGCTCGTGCCCCAGCCGAGATATCCGTCGGGCGTGTAGTACTTGGCAAGCGGGTACAGGCTCGCGCCTCCCGTCGACATGCCCCAGAAGAAAACGAGCGAGCCTCTCCGATCGGGAATGGCCTTCTCCAGCGCAAGGCGGTATCCCTCGACGAACACGCGCGGCGTCGCCGCGAGCATCTGCCTTTCCAGCGCGGTGCCTTTCCGCGGGAAACGGTAGATCGCGCTCACGCTGGCGGAGACCGCGCCGGACACGCCGGAGCGCCTCACCTCGTAATCGCTCTGCAGCCAATGCGCTTTCTGGGTGCGGCTGAACATCGGCATTCGCTGTTCGATCGGCACGGTTTCCCAGGAACCATCCTTGGTGGGTGCGAGAAAATTCCAGCGCCCGACTCGCGTCAGGGCGACAAACGTGACGCCGCGTTTCGCGAGCCAGACCGCAGGACCCTCCTTGCCTTCCAGGGTGGAGACGAAGTCCATGCCGTATTCGCTGCCCGGTTCGCCGCCGACGACGACGAGTTTCCTGCCGTTCCGCAAACGGGGCCTGGCTGGCGTCAGCGTGACGACGACCTGCGTGAACTCGCGTCCGTTCGCCGTGAAGTCGATGAACTCGATCGCCTGTGTGTAGGTACTGGTTTCGGGATAGTCGTTGCCAGCGAGGATGGCATCAATCGCTTCCCGTCCCATTGTTCCGTTGTCGGGCGGGATCTCCCACGAGACCGCGGGAGCGGAAGCGATGACAAGGATGAAAAGCGCCAGCCATACCGGTTTCATCGGACCTGCCCGATTTCACGCCGCACGATCGCAGCGCCCTGCACCATCGCCCTCATTTTGCCGTCGGCGACGTCGCGGGGCAGGTACTTCATCCCGCAATCGGTGGCGACGATGATGTTCTCGGGCGCAACAAATGGGAGCGCCCGCCGGATCCGCGCGGCGACCGTCTCGGGTGTTTCGACGGTCATGTCCGACAGGTCCACCGTGCCCAGCAGAATCTGCTTCCCGGGCAGCGACGTCAGCACCGAACAATCGAGGTTCGATTGCGCGGTTTCGATGGAAATCTGCCGGCAGCTGCACCCCGCCAGCTCCGGGAGGAACGAATATCCAGCCGGCCGCTCGTGGATGATCGCGGCGTAGCCGAAGCAGATGTGCACGCACGTGGTGCCCGCGACACCGTCGAGTGCGCGGTTGAGCGCGTTGAGCCCGTACTGCCGCGCCTTCTCGGGACGCGCCTGCATGTAGGGCTCGTCGATCTGGACGATGTCGGCGCCGGCCTCGAACAGATCCTTGATCTCCTCGTTCACGGCGGCTGCGTAGTCCATCGCAGCCTCATCGACGCCCGTGTAGAAATCGTTCTGCGCCTGCTGGGACATCGTGAACGGTCCCGGCACGGTGATCTTGATTCTCCTGCTCGTGTGGGCGCGAAGAAACCGCACGTCCTCCGTCTCGACGGGATGCCGCCGCCGGATCCTGCCGACGATGCGCGGCACAGGATTGGGATGGCCGGAGCGGTCGAGGGCACTGCCGGGATTGTCGAGATCGACGCCTTCGAGCGCGGTGGCGAAGCGGTTCGAGTAGCTCTCGCGCCGGATTTCTCCGTCGGTGATGATGTCGAGACCGGCGGCTTCCTGTGCCTTGATGGCGAGCACCGTCGCATCGTTCTGCGCCTCGGCGAGCAGATGCTCGGGAATCCGCCAGAGCTCCGTCGCGCGCACGCGCGGCGGAAAGCGTCCGGCGAGCTTCGCGCGGTCGATGAGCCATTCGGGCTGCGGATAACTGCCGACAAGCGTCGTTGGGAAGAGCAATGTCCCCTCTAATATCGCCCGGACAGCAGTGCCCCCGCGTCCGGCACGTGCGCCGTGAGTCCGAGTGTCTTCAGCATCTGGTACGTGGTGGCAATTGATGCCGAGATGACGGGAAGTCCGCACTCCCGCTCCACGATCGGGACCGCTGCAAGCGATGGCATCTGGACGCACGACGACAGGACGAGCACGTCGACGCCGCTGAGCGTCAGCTTCCTGTAGATATCGACGAGGGCAAGTGGATCGCGACGTCCCACCTCGAGGTTGTCTGGGATTTCGAGCGCGACGCGGTCGGCGACCTCGATCCCTTCCGCTTCGATGTAGTCGGCGACCATGCAGGTCAGCGCCTTCACGTAGGGCGCCACCATTGCAATCTTCCGCGCCTTCATCGCCTTCAGGCTGTCAACGAGCGCGCCTGCGCTGGTCACGACAGGGATACAGTCGCCGCTCTCCTTCTCCGTCACGCGCTGCAGCCGCGCCTGGGACTGCCTGTGATAACCCTGTCCCATGCTCATGATGGCGACGAGGCATGCGTAGCCGAGGACATCGACCCGCGCGTCAGCCAGCTCCGCCGCGCACCGGTCGGAGTCGGCGTCCATCGCCGCCAACTCTTCTCTGGTGACCTTTTTCATGCGCATCCGGCTGGAGTGGAATGTGAACCGCTCCAATTCGACCGCCTCGCGCGCGCGCAGCATCGCCGGTATCTCGGTCTCCATCGTCGTGTTCGAGCTGGGGACGATCTGACCGATTCGATAGGTACGCGCTGACATACCACGCGCCTCTATCAGGCAGGAATGCGTGATTCTTCGCGCCAGACGCCGAGCGCCTTTTGCGCGGCGCGATCGGACGCGCTGAAGAGCACTGCCTGGTCGTTCACCTTGTGCGAAACCTTCTGCCAGGACGGCACGACGAAGATGTCGCGGGGACCCCAGCTGAACGTCGCACCGCCGATGCGGCTGACGCCATGTCCTTCGACGACGTTGTAGATGGTCGAGTCCGTTGAGCGATACGTCTCGCCTGAGAAACCCTTCGGCAGCAGCTGAAGGAATGCCGCGATCGTCGGCATCGGATACCCGCCCGTCGCCGGGTTCACGTACTGGAGCTTGACGCCGTGGCACGGATCGACGGGGCCGTTCCGGTGCAGTTGATCGAGCGTCTCGCGGCTCCGCGAGTACGGATAGGTGAAGACCGGCGCCGACAGGCTGGCTGGCTCGTATTCGAGCGGCAGCATGTTCGCGCCGTAACGGGCTCGGGCATCGCCTTCAGGGCGCGCGACCGGCTGAGTCTCTTGAGGGTGATGCTCCAAAAAGCTGGAGTCCAGAAGATTGACGATCGGCACGTCCAGTACGTCCATCCAGATCACGGGAGACGAACCGGGGTTTCCGTGATCGTGGAACGTCCATGATGGCGTGAGAATGAAATCGCCGACCTGCATGGAGGTCCGCTCGCCGTCCACGGCGGTATAGCCGCCGCCGTCGCCTTCGACAATCAGGCGCAGCGCCGAGGCGGTGTGACGATGGCTGGGGGCGACCTCGCCGGGCAGAATGATCTGCAGCCCCGCGTACAGGCTCGACGTAATCTGCGAGGCGCCGCGGATGCCCGGATTCTCGAGCACCAGCACCCGCCGCTCCGCTTCTTTCGCGGTGATCAGGCGCGTCGCCTCCATCAGCAGTGGACGGAGTTCGTCATACTTCCACAACGCGGGGACGCACACCGGCTGCGGCTCGGGCGGCACCAGCCGGCTCAGCACCTCCCAGAGAGGCGCGGTGTTCTTCTGGTCGAGCCGACCGTAGAGCGCCTGACGCTCTGGCGAGGTCCCAGGTTTGATCGCGAAGGAGGTTCCCGGTTTGAGCGCGACGGCTGCGCTTTCCATACTCTCTGCCCCTCTGACTCGAGTCTACGCCACGAAGAGCACAAAGACTTTCAATGTACGTCTTTGTGTCCTCGTACATTCACCCACATCGTGCCGATTCCTTCGATGGTGGCGACGATCTCATCACCAGGCTCAATCGGGCTGACCCCTTCCGGCGTCCCGGTGTAGATGACGTCGCCCGGGTACAGCGTGTAGAAGGACGATGCCAGCTCGATGAGCTCCGCAACCCCCAGAATCAGGTACTTCGTGTTGGACGACTGGCGCACTTCGCCGTTGACGGCGATCTGTAGGTCGAGCTGTCCTGGATTGGGAATTTCGTCGGCCGTCACGAGCCACGGACCAAGCACCGAATAGCTATCCCCTGACTTGCGGAAGCTGCGATCCTCGGAGCCGCGAACCGTGATGTCGAGCCCGATGCAGTACCCGGCCACGTGGCGGAGCGCGTCCTCTTTCGACACGTCGCGCGCCTCGTTGCCGATCACGACCGCGAGCTCGATCTCGTGATCGGTTCTGCGATCGGGTTTGCTGATGACAACGCCTTCGCCCGGCCCGACCAGCGAACTGGTGGCCTTGAGGAACAGGCCGGCGGACTGGATGGTCACCGTGTGGGCGGGCGTGTTGTGGTGCAGCGCCTTGTCGTCGCGAACTTCGTCAAGGTGCTTCTGATAGTTCACCGGCGCAGCCACGAGCTTGCGCGGGCTCGCCACCGGGCTGAGCAGCTTCACCCCCGCCAGCGTCAGTGACGGCGCATCCGGCAGAATCGCACGCACGCGCCCCATCACCTTCGAGAGGTGCGCAATCAACGGATCGAAAGCCGGCAGTGGGTACCGGTAGTTCGGCAGTAGGTCGAGTGCCTCGGTGACATCCCGAACGACTGCGTCATCCACGACGCCCAGCCGCCCATCGTTGAATCGGCACAATCGCATTGCTGGCTCTCAGATCGTTCGGGGCGTTCGGATCGTTCGGTCGTTCGGTTCGGACGCATTGTGCCCTAGAACTGGTACTTGAGCGCGAACTGCATGATCCGCGGGTCGCCCGCCCCGAGGAGGCGGCCGAAGTTCGCGTTGTTGAGGATGTTGGTGTTAAGCGGGTTGGTGGCCGGTGCCAGCTGGTTGAGGCCGTTGAAGCGCGTCCAATTGAACGCGTTGAACGCCTCGATCCGCGCCTCGGCCCGCTGCGTGCCGAACCGGAACGCACGGACGAGCGAAAGATCGACCCCCTTGGTGCCCGGGCCGTAGAACTGGTTCCGGCCCGAGTTGCCGAACGTCCCGAGCGCCGGCTGGGAGAAAGCCGCTGGATTGAGCCAGGTGGTCCCCTGCTTCACATACGGGTCACCCGAAACGTTCGCCCGCTGCTGGCTCGGATTGCCCGTGAGCGAGCGATCGAGCCCGGTGGTCACGCTGAACGGGCTGCCCGAGAGCGCGCGGAAGATGCCCGAGAGGCGCCAGCCCGAGACCAGCGCGCGCATCGCCGCGCCGCTGAAATCCGGCGTCTGCGCCGTCGCTGACAGGTTGAAGATGTGGCGGCGATCGTTGTCGCAGGGTCCGTAGTCCAGGTCGAGCAACGCGTCGGCGTTGGCCGGCGGGTTCACCAGCGACACCGGAATCATGTAACCGCTCCCTACGTTCGGCGTGCTGCCCCCTTGCGTCGGGTGTCCCTCGCACTTCGAGATCGTATAGTTCGAGCTCACGCTGTATCCGTTGGCCGTGCGCTTCTGCACCGACAGCAGCAGCCCGTTGTACGTCTGAGTCCCGTGATCGGTGAAGTAGTCGAGGAAGCCGATGAACCGCCCCGTCGCCGGGTTGAGCTGCGTCAGCTCGCGGCGCGAGTCGAGCGACGCGGTCGAACAGTTGGCCACCACCTGCGGCCCTGTCAGCGTGTTGATCGTGCACGGCCCGGTCGGCGAGCCGCCGCTTGGAATGATGCCAGGGTTGCCGGTAACGACGTCCCACAGGTGATTCGTCTTGTTCCCGAGATACGTCGCCGACACCGCGGTGTTGGCGCCGAACTGACGTTGGACGCTGAGGTTGTACGAGTGGACCCGGGTGGTCGACAGGTCCGATGGCGGCGCCAGGTACGGCCCGTTCAGCGAGAACGGCGCGTTCTTGTCGAACGCGATCGGGAAGATGTTCGGCACGCCGGTCCCGGCGAACGGGTTCTCGAACGGCCCGATGTTCGGCGCCGTCAGGCGGATCTCCGAACCCCAGGGAGGCGCGTTCGACGTGTTGATGTAGAACTGCCCGTTGACGAACTCGCTGTTCATGCCGTAGCCGGCGCGGACCGACGTCTTGCCGTCGCCCAGCGGATCCCAGGCCACCGCGACGCGCGGCGCGAGGTTCGCCCACTGCTTGGCGACGCCCGCCTGGCCGTTGATGAAGCCCGTGTCGCCCGGGTAGAGGAACCCCGGAGGCGCGCCAGGGAAGGTCGTGCTCTTCGTCCCGGCCTTGTAGCGGTCGATCGAAAAGTTGTAGATCGCGTCGTTGACGATCTGCTGCGGGAAGTAAGGCTCCCACCGCAGCCCAGCATTCAGCGTCACCTTGTTCGACACCGTCCAGGTGTCCTGCGCGTACGAGCCGACGTACCACTGCTGCATGTCGAGCGTGTTCGGCGCCGACTGGACGAGCGTGAACGGACGGCCGAGGAGGAAGTCCGCCATCCCGAGCCGCGTGACGCTGCCGTTGAAGGTGAACGTTCCGGGCGACCGGACGTTCGCCCTCGAGAGCGACGGCCAGAACGCCAGGTTCGTGCCGAAGCCGAATTGATGGCTGCCCACGACCTTCGTGAGATCGTCGCTGATCGAGTAGCTGTTGGTCCGGAAGATCGCGTCGTTCTCCGTGCCGGCGCCGAGGCTCGGCCCGCCGGTGACGGTGAGCAGCAGGTAGTGCTCCAGGTAGCTGTACATGTTCACGCCGACTTCCGGGAAGGAAAAGAAGTCGGTGTGCGTACGGTGAATGGCCGTCCGGTTGAACGCGAAGCGGATCGCGTTGACCGTGGTGTTACTGAGCACCATCGTGTCGCCAATCGCGAGCGACTGCGCCAGGTTGTCGCGGCCGCCGATCGTCGTCACGAGGATGTTGTCCGGCGTCTCGTCGAGCGGCGGCGCGTAGGCGAACGTCGTCGCCATGTAGCGGCCAAAGATCGAGTGGTTTGAGTTGAACTGGTAGTCGACCTTGCCGATCGCCTGGTGCTCCTTGATGTTCCTGGCGCGGGTGTAGGTGATGCGCCCGCACGGGTCGTTGGTGACCGGCAGCTTCCTCGAAATGGCCAGTGCCGCCGGGCTGAGCAGCGACGGACTGATGCGGTTGTCCGAAAACGGCGCGAGCAGCGTGACCTGGCCAGTCGTGTTGCAGGCCGGTGACGCGACCGCGGTGAAGTCCCCA
>Ga0070699_100006114_pt1 | contig 10528 bp, 5 predicted proteins | sample KBSK1503metaG_FD_65473 | JGI IMG/M metagenome (GOLD analysis project Ga0070699, IMG submission 65473) | Corn, switchgrass and miscanthus rhizosphere microbial communities from Kellogg Biological Station, Michigan, USA - KBS K1-50-3 metaG | ecosystem: Host-associated > Plants > Roots >... | reverse complement strand
ACCCCGCGGAGGCCCAGTACGAACGCGGTGACGGCGATGGCGACGAGGACCGCGACAGCCCAGCCGGGGAGGGAGGTCGGCAATTTGAGGCGGAGCCGGAGCATGTCAGAAGGCCGCCAGCATGAACTGGAAGTGCACGCCGGCCTGACCCTTGTCCCCGTTGCGGCCCCTCGTGACCACGGCGTCCTGGAGCGAATCGGGCTTGCCCGCCAGCTTGACATCGCGCAGCCGATAGCCGAAGTACACCTCGAACTGCGGCTTCACGGATACGACCCCGGGGAAGGTGAGGGCCCACCGGAGGCCGAGACCGACGCTCGAGATATCGGGAGGATCGGGCGTGTCACCGCGCGAGCTCCAGGCGCGCCCGTAGTCGAAGAAGGGCGCGAGCTCGAGGTAGTCTGCCCACGGTGCGTTGCGAACCAGCGGCACGCGCAGCTCGACCGAGGCCAGCACCGCATTGTCCCGCACCAGCGTATTTTCCCGGTAGCCACGCACGGTATAACGCCCGCCCACCGACACTTGCTCGAGCGTCAGGAGGGGATCTGGGGTGAGCTGCACGTCCGCCCGGACGATCACCTGGCTGTCCAGTATGGGAAGGCGACTCGCCCACTGAGCCTGGCCCAGCCAGGAAAAGAATATCCCGTCGGGGACGTCGGGGTCGAGATTCACCGTGGCCCCGAGCGCGTCGAGGCCGATGGAGAAGCGTGACCGCAGGGCGATGACCTGGTTCTGGGTCCGATGAATGAAGTCCTGGGCCACCCGCAACGCGGTCACGACGGTCTCGCCGTTTTGCCGGGATCCCGGCAGGAGCGGAAAAGGGATGCCCAGGAGCGAGGTGGACTCCTCGAGCCGCTCGCCGATGAGCTCGACCGCCACCGTGGTCCGCGAGGTGCGATAGAGCGGCTGCCGGACTGCCGCGGTGAAGATCTCCGACTTGCTCTCGATCTCCAGGTCCTTGAACTGCTCGTCGATCACGTTGTGCGCGTTCCGCCGGTACTGGAAGCTCACCGACGTCTCCCACGCATTGAGGGGAACCGAGTACTTGAAGTCCAGGAGCGGATCCAGTCCCTCGGACTTTCCATATCGGAGCGTGAGGACGTCGCCCCAGCCGAGCAGATTCACGTCCTCCACCGTGACGATGCCCCGCACCGAGCCCACGGAAGGGGACTGGTAGTTGTTGACGTCCAGGAGGAGGCGGAAGGGCTGTCGATCCTCAACCTGCACGTCAAGCACGCTCTCGCCCGGCCGGAGGCCGGGCTTGAGGTTTACCCGGAGGCGCTCGATCCGCGAATCGTCGAGGAGCAGCTCGATCTGGCGCTGGAGCTCGTTGACATTGAGCGGGGTGCTGGGCGAGAGGCGCCGGCGGAGATAGCCGGTCCGGAACCACCGGTTACCGGTGATGTTGATCTCGCTCAGCCCGCCCTCGATGACCTGGTAGGTCACGCGGCCATCCCGGATGGTCTGGTCGGGGAGGATCACCCCCGAATGCACGTAGCCCCCTTCCAGGTACAGCCGCAGGAGCTCGAGCCGCAGGGCCTGCAAGTCCTCCTGGGAGAGATACCGGTTCTCGTAACGCGCGGTGATCTTTGCCAGGGCCTCGGAGGGGAAGGCGGTGTTCCCCTCGATGATCACGTGCTGGACGAGGACGCGCACCCGCGGCAGCTCGATCTCGGGCCGCCGCGGCGGCGCCAGCGGCGGGAGGAACCCCTCAGGCGATCCGGTGGGCGGGACCTGACCGATGGCCACCCCTGGTCGCAGCACGAGGAGCAGAAGGACGATGAGCGCGATGCGCCCCATCCTGCCGCGCATGGGGGACCACCCACGCGCGGCCCAGCTTGGGGCTCCCCTCAACGGCCACACGAGGCGTCGAGATACGACAGGCGGAGCCCCGGCCATTCGCTGGCGAGGAACCGTGCCGCGCTCCCGGCCGCACGGGCCGAAGGAGGATCGCCGAGCGCGCTCGGCACGAGGCCGCCCGGCTCGAGAGGCAGCCCCTCGCGGCCGGCGACGACCAGGCTGCTGGACTTGCCCTCGGCCAGGCGGGCCGAGCAGGAGGCGCGCAGCAGCGCAGCGGCCTCCAGCACCTCGGCCGAAAGCTCGGCGAGGCTCCCGCTGACGTCGGTGACCACCGCGTTGATGCTGACCGTTCCGGGGGAGCTCAGCGCCGACGACGCCGTCACCGCGGTGTCGATGGGCGTGGAGCTGAGCATCACGTTCGCGAAGATATTGATATTGCCGCCCGGACCGCCGAAGGCATCCGCGTGGATGCCGCCGTGATCCAGGACCACGAACGTGAGCGGGTGCCCGCTCGTGCCCAGAGTGATGTTGCCGCCCCCGCCGACGCCGCTCCGCACGCTGGTGGTGATGGAGCTGTCGATGAGCAGCAAGGTCGAGCCGGTCGAGGTGATGGTGATGTTGCCGCCGTCGGCCAGCGCCGAGTCGGTGGTGACGGTCGAGCCGTTCAGCGAGAACAGGTCGCCGAAGGTGATGTCGATGCTCCCGGCGGTGGCGTCGGCGGTGCCCGTGCTGGCCGCCGAGATGGTGCCGCCGTCGCGGAGCTGGATCTGGGGCGACCGGATGGTGATGTTCCCGCCCGGCGCGCTTCCGGCGGCGGTGGTGAAGATCCCGCTGCGCGGATCGGTGAAGAAGTCGCTGAAGGGGGCGGGCAAGACCGAGCGGCCGGTGGAGGAGCGGCCGCTGATGGTGAGCGAGCCGCCGAGGTTCAGACGCACGTCGCCGCCGGCCCCGGTGGCGCTGGCGATGCTGGCGCTGGCGATCTGGCCGCCGTTCTCCAGTGCCAGGGTCCCAGCCGTGATCGAGATATCCCCGGCTCGTCCCGACTGCAGCGTGCTGGTGCTGATGAAGCCGTTGTTGACGAAGAGCTGAGGCGCCGAGATCGTGATGCTGCCGACGTCGTTGAAGAACGACTCGCTGGCGATTCCGGCCCCGTTGGAAATGACGACAGGACCCGTGGCGACGAGGGAGACGTTGCCACCCTGGCTCCCCGCGAGGACTCCGCTCTGAATGGTGGCGCCCCCGGTCAGCGTCAGCGCGCCGAAGCGGCCCGAGATATTGCCCGGCAGCCCGTCCGCCGGCGCCGCGGGGTCCGAGAAGAAGCTGGCGGTGCCGATCCCGGTGAAGGAATCCTGGAGCGTCGCGGTCCCGGTCGAGATTACGCTCACGTCGCCCCCGCGCCCCGGACCGATGACGGCGCTCGAGATCTGGGCGCCGTTTCTGAGCGTCATCTGGGGTGCCGTGACGACGACGTCCCCTCCACGGCCGGTGACTGCGGTGGACGTGATCGTCGCCCCGGTGTCCAGAGTCAGGGAGCCGGCCGATACGGAGAGCTGCCCTCCGTCGCCCGCCTCCGCGATGCTCTGGAGCGTGCTCCCCTCCGCGACGAGCATGGTCCCGGTTGCGGTGGCCGAGATGCTTCCGTTCCGGGCAGCCCCGTCAGCCTGGTTCAGGCTCAAGACGGCGCTGCCACCCGTGACCGTCAGGGAATCGCCCGCGAGGGAGATATTCCCCCCCGCGCCGCTTCCCGCCCGAATCGTCAATGCCACGGCGCCGTTCGTGAGCTCCACGCTGGCCCCGCCGAGGCGAATGTCTCCTCCGCGCCCATCGCCGGACGTGGAAGAGATCAGTGCCGAGCCATTGGTGATCGACAGTGGGCCCGTCGCGGCCAGCTCGATACCGACCGGCGCGCCATCCACCGCGCCGGTGCCGGCCAGGATGGTGGTGGAGTCGATCAGCAGGTTGCCGCCGCGGATGACCACGCTGCCGGCGGGATCACCGCTGACGTCGATCGTGCTGCCGGACACGGTGACGGACCCCAGGGCCGCAAAGCCCGGCACCTCGAGACCCGGGATCGGCACCTCGCCCGCCGAGTTCACGCTGACGAGCCGCACGTGGCCGCCCGGGAGGGCCAGCGTCGCGCCCGTGACCTGGATCTGGCCGCCGACGAGGGAAATGGTCTGGCCGACAGGTGGATCCGGTATCCCGCCGAGCAGATTGCTTCCGTCGACCACGATCGATCCGGTGGGTGGGCCGAGGAACCCGAAGGCCGCCGGCGCGGCGATCGTGAGCACGTTCTCCCGCCCGGCGCTGGCGAAGAACTTTCCCGCCGCCGGGTCGTTCAGGCACCCGCCGGAGCCCAGGCACAGGTAGTCCGCCGTGCTCAGATGAAAGGCCCCGCCGATGTTGAGGCTGGCGCTGGGCCCCAGCATGACGCCGGCGGGGTTGAGCAGGAAGAAGTTGGCGCTCGGCATGAAGGTCCGCGTGTCGATGAGCCCGTTGATCGACGAGAGCTGGCCGCCGGTCACGCGGCTGATGACGTTGCCGATCGAGGCGGGACCGATGAACGTCGCGCTCTCGCCCGCGCCCACGTTGAACTGGCCGAAGCTGTGGAAGAGGTTATTGCCGACGGTCCGACCGACGCCCGAGCCAATGACGAAGTTCGGGCCCGTCAACGACCCGGCGGTGCCCGGCCGGAGACTGCCGTCGATGCTGATCTGCGCACCGACGGCAGCCGGGAGCAAGGCGCCAACGAGCGCGAGCGTACCCGCGATGAAGGCGCGTCCGTACCTCACGATGAGTCCCGAAGGCCGCTGTCTATAGCAGTGTCATTCTAGCCTGGTTGGCGATGCATATTCCCGGCGGTGTGAGCTCGGGGTCGGGGCCATCGGGGGCGAAGTCCGTCTCCGCTCCGTTTGGACAGAGGCTGATGCCAAATTGCGCCCCGCTCTCCGGCTGAATATCGTTGATGTTCACGCTCGTCGCGAACTTGCCCCCGTTGATGATGATGTCCGCACTACGGATGACCTTGACGATCCCGAGCGGGGCCCCGGTCGGGCTCGAGAGCTTCGTGATCACGAAGCTCACCCCGTTGGTGGACAGGTCGAAGGTACGGGTGACGTTCACCACCACCTGGAGCGATGACAGTGCGGTGTTCCCGTTGACGTTGCCGTCGAGGAACGTCACCTTGTAGTTCTCGGCCGGGTCGGCGGGGGGCGACGCCGGGCTGACAATGAACGCGATCTTCCGGACCAAGTACTTCCCGAGCTGTCCACCCTTCGCCTTGGCGAACGTGGCGCAGCAGGGCGAGGAGAGGTTGCCGGCGAGCCCTGAGAGATCGACCCGCGCATCCGGGTTATTGACGAGGTCGGTGCCGATCGTCTCGAAGCCATCGCAGAGGCTCTTGAAATTGTCCGCGGGGTTGCTGCCCAGGTACACCTTTATCTCGCCTAGATCGACCCCAGAGCTATCCACGAGCTGGATTTCGACGCGGAGCGATCCCCCCTTGCAGTCCGAGTATGTGAGGGGCCCCAGGCGGCTGTCGAGGGGGCTCGCTTCGGTCCCGGTGAACACGTTGTAAGCGAAGCCCAGCGTGTTGAGGTTCTTGAGCTGGAGCTGTCCCGCCGCGGGCAGGAAGGCCTCCCGGGACGCCTCGTACCGTGTGCCCGCGGCGCCCGGCAGCAGTAGCGTGTCGGCGAGGGAGACCAGCGGGACTCCCGCGGCGCCGGCCGGCGCGAAGGACCCGCACCAGAGCTCGAACGAGATGGGGAGACTGGATTGATCGTTGATATTACGCGTGTCGTTGATGGCAGGGGCCTTGGGTTCTGCCCGGCACCGCTCGATCGCCGCCGAGAAGCTCACCCAGCGGTTCGCGCCGATCTCGGTGGCGAGGGCCAGCGCGGTTTCCTCGACCCCGCCGTTTTCATCGGTGACGTTCGCGAACCCGCCGTGGGCGCTGGCCGTGAGCTGGAGCACTTCATTGGCGCCGTTGAACTTGGCGACGAGCGTGCCCACCTGAACCGGCGAGCACGTGCTCGGGCAGCTGATGCTCTTGCTATCGTTCACGCCGGTGAAGCTCCCGAGGGATCCGGTCCAGCTCCCGTTCGTCCCGCAGGGGTTCAAGGTCGGAAACGCGTTGTTGCAGGGCACCGACACCGTCGCGCTCACCGTGTTGCCCTGGCCGTCCACCGTCGCGCCGTTGATCGCGAGCGACAGCCTGACACAGGAATCGCTCGCGTCGTCCATGTCGGTCGAGACCGTTCCCGCCTTGCAGGCGGTCGCGCGGAGGCTGCTGCTTGTCTTGAAGGAGCCGCTCATCGCCGCGGTGGCCGCGTAGCTCGTGGCCTGAGTCGACGTCAGCGTTCGGAGGTCGCCGGCCTGGGTGCCGTAGGTGAGGGTCAGGACCCTTCCCGCGACACGGGACGTGATCTTGAGCCCCTTGAGACTGACCCGATCGGCGGAAGCCCCCGAGTCGAACTTCTCGATCCGCGCCAGCGACGTCGCCGAGACGTCCTGGAGCGTGAACGTGTCGGTGCTCAGGGCGGCTGTCGGCGCCGTGTTGCCGCTCGGGAAATGGACCGTGCATGGCCGCACCGGGCATGCCAGGACCGTGAGCGTGTCCGTCACATCGGTCGTGACGGTCGGCGCCGGGGCCACCGAGACTTTGCTGAGCACGAGGCCGCCCGTGATGAAGGGCGGCACTGCCGTTGCCGGCTCCGCGTCCAACGTGTTCGTGCCGTCCGTGATCCTGACGAAGATCTTCGCGTCCGACACGGTCGCCGACACGAGAAGGGTGAGCGCGCAACCCAATGAGAGGAAAAGCTTACGCATGGTGCAGTCTCCTTACAGCCAGTTGTTGATGAGAAGAAAGGGTGACCAGAACCCGGGATGCTCGTAGCGTGGATCGCTCAGCAGCTTCACCTGCGCGCGCTGGAGGGCTACCCCTCTGGAGACCGAGGGGTTCTTGAGCTCGCGGTAAAAGTCCGTGATCAGGCCGGCGGACGCTTCATCGTTGACACTCCACAGCGTGGCCACCGCGCTCCGGGCGCCGGCCTTGACGGCGACGCCGGCCAGACCCAGCGCCGCCCGGTCGTCACCCTCCGCGGTATCGCACGCGCTCAGCGTGAGGAGCTCGAGGGGCTCGTCCCGGTACTTGAGCACACCGATCAGCTGATCGAGTCGGTCTATCGTCAGCTTGCCGTCGAAGGCGAGGAGGAAGGTCTTGTCCACGTCGCCGCCGAACTCGCCATGCGAGGCGACGTGGAGAATCGAGTAGGTGCCCGTCTTCAGCTCGCGCTCGAGATTGGCGACCGAGAATTGCGAATTGAGGAGCGTGGTCCCCCCGAAGACCTCCCGCACGTTGTCGATCTCCGTCCCCACCTCGGGCAGCGGCGCGAACCCCTGGACCGACTCGGTCACCCCCACGGCAAGGATCCGAGGGTGCTTGCGATCGAGTGGCCGTGGGTCCGTGAGCTTGAGGCCGGGAGTGATGGCCAGCGCGTACTTCGCCACCAGGAACCGCTCGCCGTCGTGCAGGGCCGCCATGGGGATGGTCCGGAGCGGGCCGTCGGGGACGAAGACCAGGGTGTCGATCTTCGCGGCGGCCAGCTCGGCCTCGAGCGGGCGAATCAGCCACTCGTGGAGCTGTCGGGCGTGGCGCAAGTACTGGCGGGTCGTTCGGCGCTCGAGCATGTGCCGGAACTGCCGGACCTCGCGAGTGAGCCTGGCTTCCCCGATCGGCACCACGAAGCGCTGGAGCCCGGACGGGAGCGTCACCAGGAGCTCGATTCGATCCGCCAGCACGATCGGGTACACGACCGCGGCCGTCGGCGACACGACGTCGAGCTGGGTCATCCGCGACAGCGCGATGTCCACGCAGTCGTCGCGGAAGTAGTCGCGAAGCTCGGCGACCTTGAAGGACTCCACGACTTCCCGCGCCTCGGTGCGCAGGGCCAGGCGCTCCTGGGCGGATGGGGCCCCCCCGCTCGCGCCCGGCCCCGCCGGCTGGCCCTCCGCCGCCCGCCGGAGGAGGAGGTCGACGAGCTCGAAGTACAGCGGGCCGATGGACTCGCGAAACGACTCCGCCGACGCGTCGTAGCGGACCGAAAGCTCCGGTCGCACCGCGGCAACGTGCTGGGCGGCCGCGCGATAGGCCGCGAGCGCCTCGTCGACGGCGCCCATCTTCCGATGCAGCCGCGCCACCTGCCATTGCCACCGGTAGAGCGCTTCCGGCGCATGCGCCTGCTGCGCGGCGAGGATCGCCTCCCGTGTCAGCTGCAGCGCCTCGGGGTACCGGCGCTCGTCCTCGTACAGCGCTCCGAGGTAGCCCCGCGCATAGGAGGTGGTGCGCCGGTCGCCGAGCTGGTCCGCGATGTCCCGCGCCCGGCTCAGCGCCCGGGCGGCGCGCAGGATCAGCTCGCCTCCGGGGTCCGGGCCGGCCGCGCGGAGCTCGCGGTAGCCGACGGCGATGCTCACGAGGAGGAACGACCCTTCGCGGGACGGGCTCGCCCCCTCCACGGGGCCGAGCGCGCTGTCGAGGGCTTCCCGCGCCCCCCGGTCGTCGCCCGACTGCCGCAGGGCTCGGGCCAGGTTGACCCGGGCGCGCGCCAGCTGTGAGGCGTCGCCCGCGCGCTCCGCGAGCGTGACGCTCTCGCGATAGGCGGTGATGGCCTCGGGCAGCTTCTTCCGGTTCGTGAGGAAGTTTCCGAGGTCGTTCAGGACGGCGATGCCGAGCGCCGTATTTCCGCCTTCCCGGGCCATGTCCAGCGACCGCCGGAGGGTGATCTCGGCGGCGTCGGGTGGGCCGGTGGCGATCAGGACATTTCCCAGCCGAGCGAGGACCCACGGGACATCCGAGCGATCCGCGGACGCTTCCGCGAGCTTCAGGGCCCGATCCAGGACCGCGACGGCCTGCCGGTACCGGCCGAGAACGGTATACGCTTCGCTGGCTTGGACCAAAGCCTGGATCTGGCCGGCGCGATCGCCCGCTCGCTCGGAGGCGACCGCGGCCCGGGCCCAGCTCTCGATTGCGGTGTCGAAGGCCCCGCGGTCGAAGGCGGCGCGTCCTGCCGCCAGGTGCGCCTGGACCTCCGGCGGCGAAGCCGCCGACGCCGGGGCAGGGAACGACACCGTGAGGACTATCAGGGCCAACAGAACGTACGCTGCCATCGATGCTCCTGTGGAACTCCAATGAATGGAAGCGCCATAGATCGGATACACCAATGAGTCAACCGTGTCAAGGTGGGCGGAATCCCAGTAAGCGCAGAATTGGCCTTCTAGGTCGCGCTTCTGCGCCAAATGCTCAGTGGATAAACTTCACCCATTGGTCTAGCAGCGGCAGCACCACGTCACGGCCGTCGGACGGCAGGCGCAGGATGGCGCGCGTCACGCCGGCCTGCGCGAGCTGATCGAGTCCGGCCTCCTCGGGGCGGGCCCCGAAGACCGAGACCGAGATTGTGTTCATGTCGCGCCCTTTCTTGGCCGCGCGCACCTTGAGGTCGGCGAGCCCGGAGAGGATGATCTCGGGCGCCCGCCCCCGCGGGAACCAGCCCTCGCAGAAGTCCACCACGCGCTGGAGCGTGTGGCCGCTCTCACCGCCCATGAGCACGGGCGGGTTGGGCTTCTGCGCCGGCTTGGGCCAGGACCAGATCTTGTCGAACTTCACGTACTGGCCGTGGAACTCCGCCTCGTCCTTGCTCCAGATCTCCTTCATGGCCAGGATCTGCTCCCTCATCTTCTTGAAGCGTGTCTTGAACTCGGTGCCGTGGTTCTCCATCTCCTCCGCGTTCCAGCCCGCGCCCACGCCGAGCTCGAAGCGCCCGCCGGACAGCGCGTCGAGGCTCGCCACTTCCTTGGCGGTGACGATGGTGTCGCGCTCGATGATCAGGCAGATGCCGGTGCCGATGCGGATCTTCTTGGTGACGGCGGCGGCGGCCATGAGCGAGACGAAGGGATCGAAGGTGTGCGAGTACTCCTTGGGCAGCGGGCCTCCGGCGGGGAAGGGCGTGCGCCGGCTCACGGGGATGTGGGTGTGCTCCGGCACGAAGAGGGACTCGAAGCCGCGGTCCTCGGCGGCGCGGGCCAGCTCGTCAATGCGGATGGCGTAGTCGGTCGCGAACATGCAGACGCCGATCTTCATGGTGCCTCCCTCTCAATGAGTGATGAAGCCGTAGAGCCGGCCCGCGTTCTCGCACACCACCTTGCGGCGGGTCGCCTCCGGGAGATGGCCGAGCTCCCGGGCGATGAACTCCTGCGAGTCGGGCCAGATGCCGTCGGGATGCGGGAAGTCGGAGCCCCACATGATGGTCTCGGGGCCCAGCTCCTCGATGAGGGCGATGCCGATGCGGTCGGTCTGGTAGGTGGCCTTGCACTGCCGGCGCCAGTAGTCGCTCGGGCGCATTGAGAGCCCCAGATCCTTGAACTGGTCCTCCCACTCGAGATCCATGCGGTCGAGGATGTAGGGAATCCAGCCGATGCCGCTCTCGCCGATGACGATCTTGAGCTGGGGATAGCGCTCCAGCACCCCGCCGAAGATCACTCCCATGAGCACATTGGCCATGCCGAGCTGGAAGCCGGTGATGTGGGTGGCGAAGGCGGCGCGGGCCACGCGCGGCGGCAGGCTCGACCAGTCCGGGCGCTTGGCGCCGATGGTGTGGAAATGCACGGGCAGCCCCGCGGCGTGGGCCGCTCCCCACAGGGGCTCCCAGACGGGATCGTAGAGCGCGGGCATGTCGTG
>Ga0070699_100006113_pt1 | contig 10533 bp, 8 predicted proteins | sample KBSK1503metaG_FD_65473 | JGI IMG/M metagenome (GOLD analysis project Ga0070699, IMG submission 65473) | Corn, switchgrass and miscanthus rhizosphere microbial communities from Kellogg Biological Station, Michigan, USA - KBS K1-50-3 metaG | ecosystem: Host-associated > Plants > Roots >... | reverse complement strand
TCGTCGTCGATGACGAGGCCGGCTGGTCCCGCGACACCTCGATCTGGGGCCGCCTGGGCGGGGACATCGGAGACTCATGGATGCGCTAACCTGCCTTGTACGTCTGACTGAACCCGGAGCTCTCCGCCTCGTCGTGGACCCCGAAGATATCTCACCGACGGCTCCCGTCTACACGCGGGTCGCCCACTCGTCGGTTGCTCGGACTACCTCGAAAGTGAACGAGCCTCCGCCACGCGGCGTGAGACTGAGACGCCAAGCGTCAGTAAGATCGGCGCGCATCGCACCACACACCAACTCGGAGGTCGGCGGAGGGCACTGTGGCTAGCAAGATTTCCCGACGTGGCAAGGCGGCGCGATGTGAAGGCACCCAAGCTGCAGGGGCGCCCCACTCCGTGGACCGAAAGAACGTCCATGCCTCGGGCCTAACTGCGACCGGATCGTGACGACGCGAGACACGCGCGTCCGTCTCTGTAACGTCTGGCGCCGGCGGACTGGGCGTGCGCCTGAGAGCGACGCGCCCCGCCCGGCGACGGACGGTGGAGACCGCGGTGCGGCTACCGGAGGAGATGCTGGAGCCGGTGCCGTGCCATCATACCCCCAGGTGCCTGAATTACCCACACGACTTCACAAAGACCCAAGTTTTGATTATGCTGATGCGGCATGGGTGAGATTCGACGGTTGCATTGGGGTTGCGGGAAGAAGCCCGCGGCGGGGTGGGTAAATTCCGATATCCGCGCGTTGAAGGGTGTGAATGTTGTCGCGGACATCACAAAGGGGTTGCCGCTGGATACGGACAGTTTGGATTATGTCGTCAGCCATCATGCGCTGGTCGATCTGAGGATTTACCAGCAGGTCGCCGCGCTGGCGGAGCTTCGGCGAGTGCTTCGGCCGGGCGGCGTGCTGCGGCTTGGGCTGCCGGAAATCTGGATCGGCTCATCGCGGCGTATCAGCGGCGCGACGCGGATGCGTTTCAGATTAACTGGGACACGATCAGCGGCAACTTCATCACGCACATGCTCTGGTACAACATTACAAAGAAGCCATTCACCCGCGAGTTCACGGAAGAGCTGCTGGGCAAAGCGGCGTTTCGCGAGATCACGCAGGTGAAGTTCCACCAAACCGCGAGCCGGTTTCCGGAAATCGTCGAGCTGGATAATCGTGAATCGGAAAGCTTTTTCATTGAAGCGCTGAAATGACTCGGTGAGCAAGCTCGCCGGCCCTCGAACTCGCGTCCTGTACGTGAAGGATGACTTCCGCATGCTGCTACTCCAGTCGCGCCCACGGTGACCAACCTGGTCACCACGGTCACGAGCACCACGGTCATGAGCACCACGACCACGATCACGAACACGGTCACCTACGGCCCCCTCAACGGCCTGCTGAAGAAGTAGCGCGATAGATCTCGGGCGCCGCGCGACTCCATGAGCGCGGCGCGAGAGAGTTCGTGCTTGCCGGGCTGGACGCGCGACGCCGTCCTCGATTCAAGATCGGTGGAACAGGCGAGTTTCGTTTCTATGAAGGCAAGTCCTTCATCAAAATCAGAGTTGGCGAGCTCAAGCCGCCAGCCCGCGTGGGGTTGGAAGACGATCTCGTCCAACGCTCCGGGAGGGTGGGACGCCACGACGATCACGCTCGATCTGCGAGCGGAAGGGAGCGACACTGTGCTTTCCTTCGCGCACCGCGGCTTCGCGCAAGCCGACGAAGGCTACGCGCGTGTGACGACCGGTTGGGGCTACTATCTCGCCAGCTTACAGCTGTATCTCGAGAGGCGATCGAAAAGCGAGCGGGGTCTTTCCCGAAAGACCTACTTACAGCGTGTTTCAGAACCTCGCGGCGACCCACGCTACGGCACGCGGCCGACGATATCGGCGACGTGAACGGTCCCCGGCCGCGTTGCCGCGCTCCGCGACAGCCGCGCTCACAGCGCGGAGGGCGTGGAGGGGCGCGCTCGTGGAACGGAAGGGGAGCCGGCGAAGCCGAGTGCTGCTCTCAGGAGATAGCCGCCCGACAAATTTGATTGTAACCGCGGCGTTTTCTCCTGACGGAATCATCAACGACGGATTAGGCGGGATCCTGCTGCAGTTCCTCACTCGCCCACAACTGGTTCGAACAGTATCCCGGGCCCGCCAGAGGCTTCTACCGTGTGGTACCTGACCCACTGAATTTGCGGGCAGATGATGTGCCGCGCCACGCATCTGAACAAAGGAGAAAACTGGGGCGCTAGGAGGAACAGTCTAGGCTGTAGAGAAAAATTGATGGCCTGCTCCCGATACATGCGACGGACGTTCGGCATGTTGCGCACGACCCAGTCGAAATGACCAATCCCGCGAAGCAATAAGCCATCGTTGACGGCCGTGTCGAAGTCGATGATTGTGAATTGGCTCCCGCGACTTATCGCGAAGAGGTCGATCTCACCGCACGGATGACATGGAATCTTCGTGTCGATCGCTTTGAGTCCTTCTTCGAGCGCGCCGGCAACCTCCCGCAGGATGATGGCAAGCCGGTCCCTGGTAACCGACGCCGGTCGCAGAAGGGCAATGCCTCCGCCGAACCCGGACGGAGGAGACGAGCACTCGGTCGAACGAATGGCGGCCGGGTCGCTTGCGCCCGCCTCAACGGCCTTCTGTGACAAGAAGAGATGGGAGACATCCTCTAATCCCCGACCAAGCGGCCTGTCAGAACGGCCAACGCCTTCTGCGCCACCCCCACCGCCAGTCGTGCTCTGATGCATGTCTTTCAGGCCGACGTCCCTTGCCGGCCGCAGCCAGAGCCCGTGTGGCCCGCAAGAGCCAGAAGCGCTACAGAGGTCCGTCTCGAACGTGCCTCTCGGTCTCGGTGCCTCAGTGGCCGATTGCTCCTGATCTCGCGGGCCGTAAAGACTCGCCCCACGCGTGCTAGCTGGCGACTCTCTCGTCCACGACAAGGACAGAGTCGTGTCCACCGTATGCGTTCGGTTCGACAGCAGCATTTAGCGGATCGCTCTGCCAGCGTCCATCAATCACGTAGCGATACCGGTAACGTCCGGGCGGCAGCTTCACGATCTTCCTCCAGACTCCCCCCAAGGGTTCCATCTCGCTTCCGTCCAAGGTCCAGTCGTTGAAATCGCCCGCCAGCTGAACGCGCTCCGCGTTAAGAGCCCCAAGGCTGAACAGGACTCCCTCCGGCGTCACCGCGGGTGCCGAGGGCGGTACACAATCGTCGCTCGCACTCGTTCTGGTCGCGTTCACGTTCACAGTGACACGCTCACCCTCGGGCACCGCGGCTTCCTGCTGTAGGACTTCGGCGGCGAGCGCCTGGTAGTCGTCAAATCCCGCACAGTGCTGGCAATAGTCGACGATGGGCACGCCATGGCTCGCAGCCTCGGCAAGCTTGACGCTGTACCTGATGACGGTATCGAAGTGCCGGCCAGCGAGGTGGCGGCGAATCTCACTAACAACCGCCTTCACAAAGGCGGTCCGGCCTGAATAGAGCGTCACGAGCACGCGAGCCGCAATGTGATGATCAGTCTCTTTTGCCAACACATCAAACGTCTCCAGCAGCTTTCCGATGCCATGCAACGAAAAGAAACTGGGATCCATCGGAACGATCGCTTCCGAGCAGGCCTTCAGCGCGTTGAACGTGAGGAGGCCGACATTCGGTGGACAATCCACAACGACGTAATCGTAGTAGCCCCTGACGCCGGCGATGGCGTCGGATAGGATATTCTCCCGGCCGATGCGCCCGGCAAGCGTTTCCGGGATCGCACTCAACAAAATGTCGGCCGGAGCCACATCAAGGTTTTCGCGAACTGTGCGAGTGACGTCGGGAAGAACGGTGGGTTGTCCGCCCGCCTTCTGCAAGAACACGTCGTACATGGTTCTCGAAGCCTGAGCAGCATCGGCGAGCAGCCCCAAGGTGGTATGGCCCTGCGGGTCCATGTCCACGAGCAACACGCGTCGCTGCTCGCGCGCGAGAAAGGCCGAAAGGTTGATGGATGTGATGGTCTTTCCACACCCACCCTTTTGATTCACGACCGCTATGGTGCGCATGCGGGCCTCCTCCGAGTTCTGTGTGTCCCTCCCTCCTTAGCCGGCTCGACAGTAGCAAACCGGCAGGGCCATTGGCAACTATTCCTTGGGGTAACGATCAAGCCTCACCCCACATATGGGGGAGACGATTCGGCCCGATAGCTCGGGATCGCTCACAGGTGTTTGTCGTCGGGACTTTTGGAGTCGTTTCGGCAGGGGCTAACGCCGAGCAGTGGGCGCGTCCACGTACAGTGGCGTGTGGTGTTGGGCGGATGCCAGACGAAGAGGGCCAGTTTTTGCGCCGCGGCGACGGCGGCGACCTGCGTGCCGGCGGTCTTCGACACGACTTACGCCTCCCGTTTTGCCCCCGCGGGCAAAACGCACCCCCTCGAGCACGACCGAGTCACGGTCATCTTCGGAGGGGTGAATTTTGCCCCCGTGGGCAAACGTCAGGACCCGGACCGAACCGGGTTCCACGCTCTGCTCGCCGGACGACTTCGAACGTAAACCGACCCGCGCCCAAGGCGGTCACCACGAGCCGCCCCCGCTCATACGGCGCATCGGTCTGGTCGTGGCACCCTCTGCAGAGCACTACGAGCAGGTCCAGATCGAAGGCCGATCCGCCCTGCGAGCGCTTGACCACATGGTGGACGTCGAGTGCCGCCAATAGAGACAATCGATTGCAAGCGGAGTGACGCCATCCGATTCCGCTTGACTTAGTCGTTCACCCCCGGCATGTTCGCCGCACCTGGGGGCGCGTACCGGCACGCACACACCTCGAGTTCGCCCGGGTCCTTTCCTTCGGGAACGTCTTGAGAAGGAGAGCCGCGATGCCCACCAATCGCTCTGGCCCGAGGCCTTTCGCCGGCGAGTCAACCGACGCGAATTCCTGAGGCGCGCAGGATGGGGCGACCCCGTTATCGACCAACTGACGACGAAGCTGAGGCAGACACCCGATCGCATCGAGCAGCGAATGCTCGCCAAGAAGATCGTCGATCGGGAGTACGACCAGATCCGACGCACCGACGCCTACGGCTCGCCGACCATCGCGCGGCTGTGGCTCGATAACTAGCAGGCGAGGCGCAGGGGCGCGCCCGATGAGTGCGAGCGCGAAGCCGCCTGGCACCGTAGTTGATCTGGCTGGCTCTCGGAGGATGCCCTCTGAGAGAACCGAGGGATCGGGAACGCCCTTGCGAGGAGTCCGGAGGTTCGAGATGCGTGACCTCACAGTAAGGATCGCTTTCGTTCTGTTCTCCGCGCTGGCGATGCTTGGCACCGAGGTCGGTGCACAAAGCCAGCCGGACGGCCAGTTGACCATCGCCTTCGACGCCTCGATCGCCCCCTCGTTCCTCGATCCGGCCGAAACCGCGGGGATCGCCACCCCGTTCGCGTTCCTGTATGCCCTACACGACGCGTTGATCAAGCCCTTGCCGAGCAATGACATGGCGCCGTGCCTGGCCGAGTCCTGGCGGGAGAGTGCGGATGGACTCGCATACGACTTCAAGCTGCGCGAGGGCCTCAAGTTTCACAACGGCGACCCCTTCACCGCCGAGGACGTGAAGTTCAGCTTCCAGCGCTACCGGGGTACCGCGGCCAAGCTATTGCACGACCGGGTGCAGGCCGTCGAAATCATCGATCCACATCGCGTGCGCTTTGTACTCAACAAGTCCTGGCCCGATTTCCTGGCGTTCTACGCGACGCCTGCCACCGGCGCCGCCTGGATCGTGCCCAAGAAGTACATCGAGAAGGTCGGCGAGGAGGGGTTCCGGCGACACCCGGTGGGGCTCGGCCCTTATCGGGTCGTAAGCATGAACGCCGGCGTGGAGCTGGCGCTCGAAGCCAACGAACAGTACTGGCGCAAGAAGCCGTCCATCAAGCGCATCGTCTTCAAGGGCGTGCCCGACCGCACGACGCGTCTGGCGATGTTGAAGACCGGCGAGGCTGATATCGGCTACCTGATGGTCGGCGTCGAGGCGGCGACCATCAAGGCGGACCCCAAGCTGCGCCTGGCCAAGGTCATCCCGTCCGCGACGTGGTGGATCGAGTTCCCCGAGCAGTGGAAGCCCACGTCCCCCTGGCACGATCGCCGCGTCCGGCTGGCGGCGAACCTGGCCATCGACAAGCAGTCGATCAATGACGCGGAGCGCCTGGGCTACTCGCGGCTCACGGGATCGATCATCCCGAGCGTCCTGGAGTTCGCTCTGCGCATCGAGCCCTATCCGTATGACCTCGCGCAGGCCAAGCGCCTGCTGGCCGAGGCTGGCTACCCGAGCGGCTTTGATGCTGGTGACCTCACCCCGCTCCCGCCGTTCACTACCATGGGCGAGGCCATCGCCAACTCGCTGGCGGCGGCGGGCATCCGCACCCGAGTGCGAACGCTGGAGCGGGCGGCCTTTCTCGATGTCTGGCGGGCGAAGAAGCTGCAGGGCCTCATCGCCAATGCCTCGGCGGCCCAGGGCAACGCTGCCGCTCGGATCGAGGCCTTCGTCGTCAGCGGGTCCGCCTACGTCTACGGAGGGTATCCGGACCTTGACGACCTGTTCCTGCAGCAGGCGCAGGAGCGCGACCGCAAGAGGCGTGAAGCGCTGCTCCATCAGATCCAGCGGCTGATGCACGAGCGCGTCATGCACGCGCCGATCTTCGAGCCGGCCACGCTGCATGGGGTGGGACCACGGGTGGAAGAGCCAGGAGTCGGCTTGAACCCGCTCTTGTACTTCACCGCGCCGTACGAGGACATGCGTCTGAAGAAACCGTAGGGATGAAAACCAGGTCGGCTGGTCACGGAGGCCAGGCCATGGACGGTCGACGACACCTCCCGTTGGGGTTCGCGCTCACCGCAATCGGCCTATCACTCGTTCTCCTCTCGGGCGGTCTCCTCGCGGAAGCGACGGCCCCGAAACCAGAAGGGGAGATGCGCTGGGCGTTGTACGTGACCCTCTCTCCGGTCTGGTTCGATCCAGGAGAGGTGGTGGGCCTCATCACGCCCTTCTGGGTGCTTTATGCCATCCATGACGCGCTGGTAAAGCCCATGCCTGGTCAGCCGATGGCGCCCAGCTTGGCCGAGTCATGGACAGTGAGCCCGGATCAGCGCGTCTACGAGTTCAAGCTGCGCGAGGGCCTGAAGTTTCACAACGGTGATCCCTTCACCGCCGAGGACGTGAAGTTCAGCGTCCAGCGGTCCAAGGGCGCCAGGATCCTCAAGGAGAAGATTCGCGAAGTCGAGGTCGTCGGTTCCTATCGTGTGCGGTTCCACCTGTACGAGCCGTTCCCCGATTTCATGGCGTTCTACGGGACGCTCGCGACCGGCGCCGCCTGGATCGTCCCCAAGAAGTACGTCGAGCAGGTGGGCCTCGAGGGCTTCAAGAAGCAGCCGATAGGTCTCGGGCCCTACAAGTTCGTGAGCCACACACCTGGGATCGAGCTGATCATGGAGGCTTTCGAGGGCTACTGGCGCAAGGTGCCCTCCGTGAAGAGGCTGGTCTTCAAGAGTGTTCCGGAGGCCACAACACGAGCGGCGATGCTGAAGCGGGGCGAAATCGACGTCGCCTACCTGCTGGATGCGCCGCAGGCCCTGGAGCTGCAACGGGATCCGACGCTGAAGTTGGCATTCTCCGGCGGGATTGGCGTGTTCTTCCTGGATTTCTTCGATCAGTGGGACCCGAAGTCTCCCTGGGCCGACAAACGGGTACGGCTCGCTGCCAACTACGCGATCGATCGTCGCGCGCTGAGCGAGGCGGAGACGCTCGGGGCGTCCAAGCCCACCGGCAACATCATCCCTCGCGCCTTCGAGTTTGCGCTGCCCATCGAGCCTTATTCGTACGATCCGGCGAAGGCGAAGCAGCTTCTGGCCGAGGCGGGCTACCCCAACGGGTTCGACGCCGGGGAGTTGCACCAGCTCCCCCCCTACTTCTCGATGGGCGAGACGATCATGGGGTATCTCGGCGCGGTGGGGTTCAAGCTCAAGATGCGCCCGATGGAGCGGGCCACGTTCTTCTCGGCCTGGGCGACCAAGAAGCTGCGCGGGGTATGTGTTTGCGCCAGCGCGCTCTACGGCAACGCCGCCACGCGCATGTCAGAAATCGTGCCGAGTGACGGGGCGTATGCCTATGGCGGTTATCCCGACATCGACGCGCTCTACAAGCAACAGGCCCGCGAGACCGATCGAAAGAAGCGCGAGGCTCTGCTGAACCAGATTCAGCAGACGCTCCACGACCGGGTGAGATTCGGGCCGATTTGGGAATACATCTGGCCGAGTGGCATCGGGCCGCGCGTGGCGGAGCCCGCGCTCATGCTGATCAACCCCTATCCCTGGTCGGCACCGCTCGAAGAGGTGCGCCTCAAGGGGAAGTGACGAGAGCGCGTGAGCGAGAGAACACGCGAGGCGGGAACGCGAGGGGCGTCAAAGCCCTCGGGGCCGTGGGGATCAGGCCAAATTACTCAAGCGGCCTTGAACACCACTAGGGCGCGCGACAGAAGACAGAGGTGGAAGAGGAAATGGTTCCGTCACATCGTCTCGTCGTTTTGCTGTTCGTGGTAACACTCACGGCTTTCGGGCTGGCCTCAGGGGCGGAAAGCCAGCCGGCGGTTGGAGAGGCGGTCGCCGCCTGGCACGTCACGATCGCGCCGAGCTGGTTTGACCCCTCAACCGCGCCGCCGCAGATCACGCCTTTTGGATTGCTCTACGCGATTCACGATGCCTTGCTCCGGCCGCTGCCGGGGCAGAAAATGGGCAATAGCCTAGCCGAGTCGTGGAAAGAGAGCGCGGATGGACTCGTGTACGAGTTCAAGCTGCGTCGAGGCCTCAAGTTCCACAACGGCGATCCCGTCACCGCCGAGGACGTGAAATTCAGCTTCGAGCGTTACAAAGGCGCCGGCAGCAGGGCATTACAAGAGCGCGTCCGCCAGCTGGAGATCGTCGATCCACTCACCGTGCGCTTCCACCTCAAGGAGCCCTGGCCGGACTTCCTGACCTTCTATGGGACGTCGGCGACGGCCGCCGGAATCGTTGTGCCAAAGACCTATCTGACGGAGGTCGGGGATGAGGGGTTCAAGAAGCATCCGATCGGTGCCGGTCCCTACAAGTTCGTAAGCCACACGCCGGGCATCCAGGTCGTGCTGGAAGCTAACTCGGGGTACTGGCGGCACGGACCCCACGTGAAGCGGCTCACGATGAAGAGCGTGCCGGAAGGCACTACACGCGTAGCGATGTTGAAGACGGGCGAGGCGGATATTGGCTTCGCCCTCGATGGTGAGGATGCCGAGAACGTGAAAAAGGATCCGAGCCTCCAGCTCGTGGCCACGCGGCATGCGTCGATCTTCTGGATCGAGTTCGCCGACCAGTGGGACTCGAAGTCTCCGTGGCATGATAAGCGCCTGCGGCTAGCGGTGAACTACGCGCTGGATCGCAAGACCATCAACGAGACCGCGTGCCTGGGCTACTGTCCGCCAGCCGGTGTCATCGTGCCGCGCGTGATGGACTTCGCGCTGCAGGTCGAGCCTCGACCCTACGACCCTCAGAAGGCGAAGCAGTTGCTCGCCGAGGCCGGCTATCCGAACGGGCTCGACGCCGGGGAGTTCGTGCCGATTCCCCCATTTTTCTCGGTCTCGGAGGCCGCGGTGAACTATCTGAACGCCGTGGGGATTCGGGTGAAGATGCGGCCGGTGGAGCGCGCGACCTTCTACGCCGCCTGGCAACAGAAGAAGCTTCACGGGCTTTTCATGACCGCCGTGGGGAACTCAGGTAACGCAGCCACTCGCGTCGAGGCCTTCATGTACTCCAAGGGCAGCTATGCGTACGGCGGCTATCCCGACATCGATGACCTGTTCCTGCAGCAGGCCCGCGAGCGGGACGGGAAGAAGCGCGAGGCCCTGCTACACAAGATCCAGCAGCTCACGATTGATCGGGCGATGTTCGCGCCGATCATGGATTTACGGGCCCTCATGGGGGTCGGGCCGCGAGTAGCCGACCACACGATCAACTCGCTCCCGATGGTCCCATTCCCATCATGGGAAGACATGAAGCTCAAGAGTCAATAGGGGTCGCTGAATGAGGGGCCGGCAACGATGACTCTGGATCGGATTCAGGATGATTTGAGTCGCATGCGGTGCTGGACGTTCTGCCCGCCGCGCAACCTGGCGGCGGAGTTGTTCCGAATCTTCATGGGCCTGACTGTTGGGAGGCTTGGCATGAAAGCGGGTCCACTAACTCGGGAATCCCGGAATGTGCCGTCGCCTCGTCGCGTCGCCCGGCTCCTCGTGGCAGCCGCGCTGACGCTGGGAGGAGTCCAGGGGGCGACCGGCCAGCCGCTTCCTACGGGAGAGGCAGTGATGGCATGGCCTGTCACCATCAGCCCGACCTGGTTCGACCCGTCGACCGCCCCACCCCAGATCACGCCCTTCGGGATGCTGTACGCGCTGCACGACGCGCTGGTCCGCCCGCTACCGGGGCAGAAGATGGGCAACAGCTTGGCGGAGTCGTGGACGGAGAGCCCGGACGGGCTCACGTACGAGTTCAAACTGCGTCGGG
>Ga0070699_100006111_pt1 | contig 10536 bp, 9 predicted proteins | sample KBSK1503metaG_FD_65473 | JGI IMG/M metagenome (GOLD analysis project Ga0070699, IMG submission 65473) | Corn, switchgrass and miscanthus rhizosphere microbial communities from Kellogg Biological Station, Michigan, USA - KBS K1-50-3 metaG | ecosystem: Host-associated > Plants > Roots >... | reverse complement strand
CGTCGCGGGATCCTCGAGCTGGACGTTGTGCCCACGGCCCGGCAGTTCGACATAGCGCGCGTTCGGCAGGCGGGCCGCAAGCGCACGTCCATTTTCGACCGGGACGATCACGTCGGCATCACCGTGCAGCACGAGCGCGGGCGCGTCGATTCGCTCCACCTCGCACCCTGCATCGTAGAACGCGTAGCACGCCTGCAGGTGCGCATCGAGCGTCACGTCCGCGGTGGGATGCTCGCCTCGTGCTGCGAGGATTTCCTCGAACCGTTCAGGGTTCCGCTCGGTCCAGCCCGGCGAGAACGTCAGCGGCATCGTCCTCCGTCCATACTCCTCGAACGGCAACCCGGTTGCGGCGGCGTAGGCGTCGCGAACGTCTTGCGGACGCGGCACGCGGTCCGCTCCGCCGGCGCCGGTCCCGACCAGCACGAGCGAGCGGACGAGGTCCGGCCGCGCGAGCGCGAGGGTCAGCGCCACGTATCCGCCCATCGACAGACCGACCACATTGGCCGCGCGTCCGTCGAGGATGTCCGCAGCGTCCTGCGCGAGCTCGTCGATCCCGTACGGCTCGTCCGGCACGGGCGAACGGCCGGTGCCGCGCGTGTCGAATGCGATCGTCCGGAAGTGGCGGCCAAAGACACGAATCTGCTCGCGCCAAGCCCACATGGACTGACCGAGCCCTTCGATCAGCAGCAGCGGCTCGCCTTCGCCGCGCTCTTCGACATAAAGCCGCTGCTGCGAGATGCCACGCATGCTTCAAACGCTACGCCATGCATGGAGAGACGGATACGCATTCCGCTCTACTCAGACCGATCTGGCACTCGAGTGCTGCGCAATGCGGCGACACCGAGATAAAGGGCGAGCAGGATGGCCAAGCTCCACCCGAACAAGCCGACGTCGGTGGCCAGCCCGAGCACGAGCGCTATGGCGGCGACGAGTGCCAGGAGCATGACGAGCGATCGGGAGGGATTCAGCACGAGTTTCTCCTTCCATCCAGGTGGTGACCGTCGGACACTCAGAGGCTAGGGCCCGGAACCGAATGTGTCGTCTGCCGCGCTGCGGAACTTGTCCTCTGCTGAAGGGAGGATCCCCCGCGAGTCTCGTCTCTGCCTTCCGGCAGATGACGAATGTGCGCCGGCGAGTTACGGTCACATGCATGAGATGGTTCCAGGCTGCGCGTCGTCTGGTCGAACGGCACCCGTTCGCCAGCGACGCGGCGCTCGCCGTCTTACTCGCAGGACTCGTGCTGTCGGACGTATGGACGTCCGGCGACTACCTCACGGCGTCCAGAGCGATCTACGTGCCCGCCGGCCTGCTGATGACGTTGCCGCTTGCGTGGCGCAGGCGGGCGCCGCTTCCGGTCGCTGTGGTCGTGATGGGAGGGCTTGTGTTCGAGTCACTTGCAGTCGGTTCGGCTCCGACTCAAGACTCGCCTCTCGTCGGTTGGCTGCTCGCCATCTACAGCGTGGCCGCGCATAGCGACCGCACTGCCGCGCTCGCCGGCGGGGCGGTGAGCCTCGTTGCCGGGCTCGTCTGGATCGGGATTGACGACTTCTTCCTTCCGGTCGTCGTCTTCGGGGGGGCGTGGCTAGCGGGCCGTCTGGTTCGCCAACGCGAGGTCCACGCACAAGTCGCGGAGGAGCGGTCCGCTGCACTCGATCGAGAACGCGTGGCCAATGCGCGGGCCGCAGCCGCCGAGGAAAGGGCGCAGATCGCGCGTGAGTTACACGACATTCTTTCCCACAGCGTGAGTGTGATGGTCGTCCAGGCAGGGGCGGAGCGAATGGCGCAGGGGACCGATCGAGCTGCGACCGGCGAGACACTGGAGGCGATCGAGAAGACGGGACGGCAGGCGCTCATCGAGATGCGGCGACTATTGGGAATGCTGCGTATCGGAGGGGAGCCACCGGCCCACACTCCGCAACCGACGCTGGGCGAGCTCGACGAGCTCGTCGCGCAGGTGCGAGAGGCAGGGCTTCTCGTTGAGCTTCATGTGGAGGGCGAGCCTGCCGCACTTCCGCCCGCCGTCGCGGTCTCCGCTTATCGGATCGTGCAGGAGGCGCTCACGAACGTGCTCAAACACGCTGGACCGGCCCGGGCGCGGGTAGTTGTGCGTTACGCGAGCCGCGGGCTCGAGCTCGAGATCGCAGATGACGGCCGGGGCTCGGCCGCGGTAGGCGAGGCCGGTCACGGGCTCGTCGGGATGCGTGAGCGGGTCGCGCTGTACGGCGGCGACTTCGACGCGGGCACTGGCAACGGGGGCGGATTCGTCGTGCGGGCGCGTCTTCCGCTCGCCGCGACGGAGACATGAGCGTCCGCGTCCTCGTCGCAGACGATCAGGCGCTCGTCCGCGCAGGCTTTCGAAAGATCCTGGAGGCAGACCCGTCGATCGAGGTAGTGGGGGAAGCCGCCGACGGACTCGAGGCAGTCGAGTGCTCACGGGTTCTCGTGCCCGACGTCGTCCTCATGGACATCCGCATGCCTGGGCTCGACGGAATCGCCGCTACGCGACGACTTTCCGACGAGCTGAAAGAAAGTCCGCGCGTCCTCGTACTCACGACCTTCGGGCTCGAGGAGTACGTCTACGAGGCACTCCGCGCGGGCGCGAGCGGCTTTCTCCTGAAGGACGTTCCACCTGAGCAGCTGATCGCGGCCGTCCACGTCGTAGCTCGCGGAGACGCACTGCTCGACCCGACGATCACGCGATCGGTCATCGAGGCGTTCGCGAGCAGGCCGGCGGCACGGCGGGAGCTCGCCGGCAGGCTCGAAGATCTCACCACGCGCGAACGTGAGGTCTTCGATCTGGTCGCGCGCGGACTGTCGAATGCAGAGATCGCCGGGGAGTTGGTGGTAGGCGACGGCACCGTGAAGACACATGTCGCGCATCTGCTGCTCAAGCTTGGCCTGCGAGACCGCGTGCAAGCAGTGATCTATGCCTATGAGGCCGGTGTCGTGCAGCCCGGGGCGTGATTTGCGAATGTCTCTCCTATGAGGACCACGAGCATCGAGATAGTGGGCGACGCCGGCGAGGCCGAGACGCGGGTCCTGACGCCGGAGGCGCTCGCCTTCGTCGCCGATCTGCAGCGCGAATTCAATCCGAGGCGGGTGGAACGACTGGCGGCCCGGGCCGAACGACAGGATCGGATCGCCGCCGGCGAGCTACCCGACTTTCTCGAGGAGACGCGCGCCATCCGAGCAAACCCGGACTGGCGCGTTGCTGCGGCGCCGCCAGACCTGCTCGATCGCCGGGTCGAAATCACCGGGCCTGTCGACCGAAAGATGGTGATCAACGCGCTCAACTCGGGCGCCCGCATCTTCATGGCGGACTTCGAGGACTCGAACTCGCCGACGTGGCGGAACTGCGTCGAAGGGCAAGCGAACCTGATCGATGCCGTCGATCGCACCATCTCGCTGGACACCGGCGAGAAGGAGTACAGCTTGCAGGAGGAGATCGCGACCCTGGTGGTCCGGCCACGGGGCTGGCACTTGCACGAGGCGCACCTGCTGGTCGACGGCGAGCCTGTGTCCGCCGGCCTGTTCGACTTCGGCCTCTACCTGTTCCACTGCGGTCAGCGCCAACTCGATGCCGGCTCGGGACCGTACTTCTATCTCCCCAAGCTCGAGTCACATCTCGAGGCGCGACTCTGGAACGATGTCTTTCTCTTCGCCCAGGACAGGCTGTCGATCCCGCGCGGCACGATCCGAGCCACCGTCCTCATCGAGACGATCCTGGCGGCCTTCGAGATGGAGGAGATCCTCTACGAGCTCAGAGAGCATTCCGTCGGGCTGAACGCCGGTCGCTGGGATTACATGTTCTCGATCATCAAGAAGTTCCGCCACCGGCCCGAGTTCGTCCTCCCGGACCGCCCGCTCGTGACGATGAGCGTGCCGTTCATGCGTGCCTACACGGAGCTGCTCGTCAAGACCTGCCACGGCCGCAGCGCACACGCGATCGGCGGCATGGCCGCGTTCATCCCGAGCCGGCGCGACCCCGAAATCAACGAGGTCGCATTGACGAAGGTGCGGGAGGACAAGCTACGCGAGGCCGGCGACGGCTTCGACGGGACGTGGGTCGCGCACCCGGATCTCGTACCTGTTGCCATGAGAGTGTTCGACGATACGTTGGGCGAGCGCCCGAACCAGGTCGGCAGGCAGCGCGACGACGTCTCCGTCGCGGCCGACGATCTCCTGAGCGTCGCAGCCACACCGGGCGAGGTCACCGAGGAAGGAGTCCGCCTCAACGTCTCCGTCGGCATCCAGTACATCGCCTCCTGGCTGAACGGGGTCGGCGCTGCCGCGATCAACAACCTGATGGAGGACGCCGCGACGGCAGAGATCAGCCGCTCGCAGATCTGGCAGTGGGTCGAGCACGATCGTGTCACCCGCGAGCGCGTTCTCGAGCTCGAGCGCGAGGAACTCGAGAAGCTCGGCCCCGGCCACGAGGCAGCGGCGGAGATCTTCGCGGAAGTAGCGCTGGCAGACGAGTTCGAGGACTTCTTGACCCTCCCCGCCTACGAAAGGCTGATCTCCGCCGAGCGAGCGTGACGGCATCACCGCTTGCTCCGAGGGCCTGACCCTGACAGCATGCGGCTGAATCCGGAGGAGGAGGAGGAAGACTGGTGAACAGAGCGCTAATTGCGCTCGCGGCCGTTCTCGCAGCGTTGGCCGTGAGCATTCCTGGGGCATTCGGACGCACACAGATCACCGCAGCGCCGACGGCGACACCGGGCGTCACGTCGTCGACGATCACGATCGGCGGGACCTTCCCGCTGAGCGGCCCGGCGTCGCTCTACGCGCCGATCCCACGCGGGATGGAGGCCTACTTCAAGTGGGTCAACACGCGCAAGGGGCCGGACGGAAAGAAGGGCATCAGGGGGCGCCAGATCATCTGGAAGTACTACGACGACGGGTACAACCCGGCCCAGACCGTTCAGATGACGAACAAGCTGATCCTCGAGGACAAGATCTTCGCCGACGTGGGCTCGCTCGGCACCGAGCACAACCAGGCGATTCGACCGCTCTTGAACGACCGGAAGATCCCGCAGATCCTCGTCGCAACCGGTGCCAGCATCTGGGGCCTTCAGCACAAGCAGTTCCCGTGGACGATCGGTTGGCAGCCCGACTACATCGCCGAAGGGCGCTCGTACGGCATCTGGATCACGAAGAACGCCCCGAACGCGAAGATCGCGGTCTTCTATCAGAACGACGACTACGGGAAGGACTACCTCCGCGGTCTGAAGATCGGCCTCGGCGCGAAGAAGAGTCTGATCGTTTCGGAGCAGAGCTACGAGGCGACGGACACGAGCTACGCCTCGCAGCTCGCGCGGCAGAAGGCATCCGGAGCGGACACGTGGGTGCTGCTCTCGATCCCGACGCCGACCGTGCGTGCACTTGCGACGGCGAAGGCGCTCAACTGGAAGCCGGACACGATCGTGATCAACTCGGTGGCCGCGATCGACGTCGTCATGAAGGCCGCCGCGGCATCCGCGGGCGCTGCGTACGTCAACGGGGCGATCAGCTCCGGCTACCTGAAGAACAACTCCAACCCGGAGTACCTGAACGACCCGATCGTCACGCGGTACACGTCGCTGTTGGCGCAGTACGGCCCGAGCGGCGCCGACCCGAAGAACTCGTTCTACTTCTACGGGTTCGCCAAGGCGTATGACGTCGTCAAGCTGCTCTACAACGCGGGCAAGAACCCGACGCGCGCTTCGCTGATCAAGGCGACGGAGAGCATGAACTGGGTCAACCCGTACACGATCAAGGGAATCAAGATCAAGACCAGCAAGAGTGATCCCTTTCCGATCTCGCAGCTGAAGCTGCTGCGGTACGCGAATGGGACGTTCAACGAGTTCGGCTCCCTGATCAAGGGACGCTGAACGATCACCGGTGGGGCCGGCGCGTCGGCGCCGGCCCCTCGTTCTGAATGGACTTCTCTCTTACACCCGAGCAGGAGTTGATCCGCGACTCCGCCCGTGAGTTCTGCGAACGGGAGATCCTCCCCTACTCCCGCGACTGGGACCGCGCCGAACAGCTCGAGCGTGGGCTCGTTCCCAAACTCGCCGCGTCGGGTTACCTCGGGGCGACGATTGCGGAGGAGTACGGCGGCATGGGCCTCGACACCGTCTCGTACTGCCTGCTGATGGAGGAGCTCGGCCGCGCCGATTCGTCGGTGCGCGGGATCGTCTCGGTGAACCTCGGCCTCGTCGGCAAGACGATCGCGAAGTGGGGAACCGACGCGCAAAAGCGCGAGTGGCTGCCCCAACTCGCATCCGGAGACGCGCTCGGCTGCTACGCGCTCACCGAGCCCGGCTCGGGATCCGATCCCGCGAGCCTCCTCACGCGCGCGGAGCGCGACGGCGACGACTGGCTGCTCTCCGGCTCGAAGTTGTTCATCACGCTCGGCAGCTGGGCCGGGGTCGCACTCGTGTTCGCCCGCAGCGGCGAAGAAGGCGCCCGCGGACTGACCTGCTTTCTCGTGCCGACCAACACCACCGGCTACTCGGCCTCGCCGATCAAAGGCAAGCTCGGGCTGCGGGCCCAGGACACTGCCGAGGTGTTCCTCGACCGAGTGCGCGTCCCGGACTCGAGCCGCCTCGGCGCGGCTGGCGACGGCTTCAAGGTGGCGATGTCGGCTCTCGACAACGGCCGCATCTCTCTGGCAGCCGGCTGCGTCGGCATCGCCCAGGGCTGCCTCGATGCTTGCGTCAGGTACGCCGGAGAGCGACGCCAGTTCGGCAAGGCGATCTCATCGTTCCAGCTCGTGCAGGAGCTGCTCGCGGACATGGCCGTCGAGCTCGACGCGGCGCGGCTCCTGACCTGGCGCGCGGCGCTCCTGGCCGACGCGGGAGAACGGCACACGTTCGAGTCCTCCGTCGCGAAGTACTACGCCAGCGAGGCTTCCGTGCGCGCCGCGAACGCAGCGGTTCAGATCCACGGCGGCTACGGCTACGTGGACGAATATCCGGTCGGCAAGTATCTTCGTGATGCGCGCGTGACAACGCTGTACGAAGGAACGAGCCAGATTCAGAAGCTCATCATCGGACGAGCGCTCACCGGTGAGAGCGCTTTCGACTAGGAGGCCACGTTGCCCAAGCTGGCGGGAAAGGTCGCAGTGGTCACCGGCGCAGGCCGCGGGATCGGCCGGGAGCACGCGATCGCACTGGCACAGGCAGGCGCGAGTCTCGTCGTGAACGACCTCGGCGCGACGCTGGCCGGCGAGGGCGCCGACACCGGCCCTGCGGACGACGTTGTTCGAGAGATCGAGGCACTCGGCGGCGAGGCTGTCGCGAACAGCGAGAACGTTGCCGACTTCGCCGGCGCCAGGCGGCTGATCGACACCGCGATCTCCGCGTTCGGCCGTCTGGACATCCTCGTCAACAACGCTGGAATCCTGCGCGACCGCATGCTCGTCAACATGGAAGAGCACGAGTGGGATGCGGTGATCGAAGTCCATCTGAAGGGCCATTTCGCACCGACGCGACACGCCGCAGCCCACTGGCGAGAGCGCTCGAAGGCGCGCGACCACGTCGCAGCACGCGTGATCAACACGTCGAGCCCGTCGGGCGTCTTCGGCAACGTCGGACAGCTGAACTACGGCGCCGCGAAGGCCGGCATCGTCGGCTTCACGCTGATAGCGGCGCAGGAGCTCCAGCGGTACGGAGTGACCGTGAATGCGATCGCGCCAAACGCGCGCACACGTATGACCGAGGCGGCGTTCGGGGAGATTCCTTTGCCGGAAGATGGGTTCGACCCTGCCGACCCGGGGAACAACTCGCCGATCGTCGTTGCGCTCTGCGCCGACGAGGCTCAGGACATCACGGGCCAGGTGTTCTTCGTCTACGGCGGCGTCGTCAACATGCTCCGGGGCTGGGAAGCGGGAGAATTGTTCGCCAGCGACGAGCGTTGGGACCCGGACCTTTTGCTGCAAGAGCTCCGCGACCGCCTCCCCGACGGGGCGGCACCGCCCGGCATGCTCGCCTCGATGCACCAGGCGGGCGGACAATCGATGAGGGAGTGATCGACGACATGACGACAACGCTGACGATCGCCGAGCTCGAGCAGTCGGGCGAGCGCGAGCTCGGCACGAGTGACTGGCACGAGATCACGCAGGAGCAGATCAACCTCTTCGCGGAAGCGACCGGCGACCATCAGTGGATCCACGTCGATCCCGAAGCCGCCGCGAGCGGCCCGTTTGGCACCACAGTCGCGCACGGGTACCTGACTCTTTCGATGCTCCCGATGCTGCTCAGCGAGGTCGTGTCGGTCAGCGACGCCGCCATGGGTCTCAACTACGGGACGGAGAAGATTCGCTTCACGAGCCCAGTGCCGTCCGGGTCGCGGGTGCGCCTGCACGGGAAGCTCCTTCGCGCCGAGCGGCGCGGGCCGAGCGTGATCTGGTACGTCGGCATCCAGATCGAGGTCGAGGGCAAGGAAAAGCCCGCGCTCGTCGGTGAGGTTGTCTACATGGCGACGGGAGCGCCGAATGCCTGAAGCTGTCATCGTCGCTGCTACGAGAACGCCGATCGGCCGCGCGCGCAAGGGGTCGCTCGTCGACGCGCGTCCCGACGATCTCGCCGCATTCGCGATCGACGCGGCGTTGAAGCAGGTTCCCGAGCTCGATCGCGCCGAGATCGTCGACGTGATGGTCGGTTGCGGGTTTCCGCAGGAGAGGCAAGGGATGAACCTCGGGCGGCGCGCGGCCCTGCTCGCAGAGCTGCCGGACACGGTTCCCGGCACGACCGTGAACCGATTTTGTGCGTCGAGCCTGCAGACGATCCGCATGGCGTTCCATGCGATTCGCGCCGGCGAGGGCGACGCGTACGTCGCCGCCGGCGTCGAGTCGATCACGCAGGTCGACGGCTACCCGAAGGACGCAGAGGAGCTGCACCCAAAACTGTTCGGGGACGACGCGCCGATCGCGAACGTCTACATCCCGATGGGCCTGACGGCGGAGAACGTCGCCGAGCGCTGGAACGTTTCCCGTCAGGACATGGACCGCTTCGCACAGCAGTCCCAGGAGCGTGCGGTCGCTGCACAGGAATCCGGCTTCTTCGAGCGGGAGATCACGCCGTGGGAGGGCGTCGCGAAGGACGACGGGCCGCGTCCGGACTCCACGCTCGAAAAGCTGTCGCAGCTGGAGCCGGCGTTCAAGCCGGGCGGAAAGGTGACCGCCGGAAACTCCTGCCCCTTGAATGACGGCGCCGCGGCGGTGATCGTCATGAGTGACACGCGCGCGCGCGAGCTGGGCATCACGCCGCTCGCGCGGATCATCGCGTCGTCCGTCGCGGGCGTCGCGCCGGAGATCATGGGCGTCGGCCCGATCGAGGCGGTGCGCATGGCGTTGAAACAGGCAGGCATGACGATCGACGAAGTCGACGTCGTCGAGCTGAATGAAGCCTTCGCAGCGCAGGTGCTGCCCGTCTGCCGGGAGATCGGGGTCGACCCGTTCAGCGACAAGCTGAACCCCCACGGCGGAGCGGTCGCACTTGGCCATCCGTACGGCATGACCGGCGCGCGGATCATGAACACGCTGCTCAACGACCTGCGGACACTCGACAGGACGATCGGCGTCGAGACGATGTGCGTCGGCGGCGGCCAGGGCATGGCCATGGTCGTCGAGCGGCTCAACTAGTCTCGCTCCATGGCGATCGCCGATTCCCCAGCCCTCGACTTCACGGAGTTGCGCGCCGACTACCGCGCCTTCATGTCGGAGCACGTCTATCCGAACGAGGCGGCGCTCGAGCGCGAGGATGATGCGGCGCAGGACTTGATCGTCGAACTTCGCGCCCGTGCAAAGGCGCAGGGGCTGTGGGCGCCGCACCTTCCCCCGGAGGCCGGCGGAACCGGGCTCGGTTTCCTCGCCTACGCGCACTTGAATGAAGAGATCGGTCGCGTGCTGTGGGCCCAGTACGTCTTCAACTGCCAGGCACCCGACGCAGGCAATGGCGAGATCCTCCACCACTTCGGCAGCGAGGAGCAGAAGGAGCGCTGGCTGAAGCCACTCGTCGCAGGCGATATCCGCTCCTTCTTCTCGATGACCGAGCCGGACGTCTCGGGCTCCGATCCGACCGATCTGCGCACGACGGCGGTGCTCGACGGTGACGAGTGGGTGATCAACGGCAGGAAGTGGTTCTCCTCAGGTGCGGAGGGTGCCGCCTTCGGGATCGTCATGGCCGTCACCGACCCGGATGCCGATCCACGACGGCGCGCCAGTCAGATCATCGTTCCCGCCGACACGCCCGGCGTCCACGTCGAGCCGGTGCCGACACTCGGGCACCGCGGCCGCGGCTGGACGACTCACTGCGAGGTGACATACACCCACGTGCGTGTGCCGGCGGAGAATCTCCTCGGCGAGCGCGGCGCCGGCTTTCTCATCGCGCAGAAGCGGCTCGGCCCCGGACGGATCCACCATGTGATGCGATGGCTTGGACAGATGCAGCGGGCGTTTGAGCTGATGTGCAAGCGCGCACTCGAGCGAGAGGTGTCAGGCAGCCCGCTCGCCCAGAAGCAGACTGTGCAGACCTGGATCGCGGACTCTGC
>Ga0070699_100006110_pt1 | contig 10536 bp, 7 predicted proteins | sample KBSK1503metaG_FD_65473 | JGI IMG/M metagenome (GOLD analysis project Ga0070699, IMG submission 65473) | Corn, switchgrass and miscanthus rhizosphere microbial communities from Kellogg Biological Station, Michigan, USA - KBS K1-50-3 metaG | ecosystem: Host-associated > Plants > Roots >... | reverse complement strand
CTACGCTCCTCGAGCAGGTAGAGCAAGCTGGCGACGAAACTCAAAATTAACGCCGCATAGCCAGTGAAGATCAGTGCGATATGCGCGAATAGCCAGCCGGTCCGCAAGCCCGGGGACATCAGCAAGAGTGGCTGCTGGCCGGTGGCGGCGACAAAAGTGAGCACGAAGACCAGAGGAAAGACCACGATGCCCGGCGCAGTGGTTTGGTACACCAGGTAAACGATCATGAACACAACCATGACCAGAAAAGCCAGTACCGATTCGGCGTTGTGTACGGAAGCCAGCGTAAGTTGGCCGAACTGCCCCACGGCCTCGCTGAGCGAGACGAAATGGAAGACCATGCCCAGATAGGCGGCGTGCAGGGCGATGCGGCTCAGCAGGTCACTGGTGCGGGTGAGAGTCACCAATGCGTACAGCAAGCCCACAGCGTAGCAGCCGAGCGCGACTCGCAGCCAAAGCAGCGACATATGGACAGATTACGCTTTTCCGGCGCTGGGCGGATTTGTGGTCTCCCGCGCACGGTAATTATAGTCTGCACTACGGCTGGGGCAGAAGACAGGAAGAAGCATCACGGGTCGGTGTGATCGAGATCGCAGGCCGCTGGAGGACGCCGTCCGGATTTTGGGGGCTATTGCACTCCGAGCGAAGCCAGGACCTGTTCGAGTGTCTCGGCGGTCACGACGAGGCGGCGGCCGTGGGCCATCATGTCTTCGATTTCATCGAAAGCCTGGAACAGACGCAGCTTGACAGCCCCGTATTGCTCAGCTTCGTTGAGGGAGCGGCCGTGGGCGTTCGCCCAGCGGCGCAGTGCTTCGTCCGGCAGGAAAACGCTGACCGCGAAGGTGGTCTTGCGGTCGGAGGTCACATCGAAGATGTACTCGCTGGCCGGGCCCTCGGAGTCATTAGGCAGCGCCGGGCGTTTCCCGACGTAATAGTACTGGTAAACATAGCCTTGGCCGCCGGTATAGGTCTTCATGCGACGGATGGTCATAGGGACAGCAGACATTATCCCACTTGTCATGCTGAGCGAGACTGCAGCCGCGCAGAACATTGCTGGGGGCGAGTCGAAGCGTCCCTACTCAGGGCAAGTTGTCAAATTAGGGATGCTTCGATTGCGCTGCAACTTCACGTCGCGAAGTTGCAGCTTTCGCTCAGCATGACAGGGGCATGGGCTAACCAACTGGGGGGCTGACGACTACCGACTGCTGTTTCCCGGCGATATCACGCGTCCAAACTCCGACGCACGGGCCAGGCGGTCGAACATACGATATGCGGCGATTGAAATCTTGCTGATGGCTTCTTCCCCGTCGCGCTCACGCCGCAGATAAGTTGTCATCACGCAGATCACGTAGGGACGGTTCTGCAGGAACACCACGCCCGAGTCATTGCGCACCCCTTCGAGTTCTCCATGCTTATTGGCCACCTTCAAGCCTTCCGGCAGATCGCGTGGAATGAAACTGTCTTTTTTCTCTGTGCTGAGGACCTTAAAGAAATCGTCGGTCATTTCTTTGTTCAAGACTTTCCCCCGATACAGATCCTCGAGCAAGGTCATCATCTCACGCGGTGTGGAGATGTTTTCCCTGCCCTCGCCGGCGGCTTTGAGATCCATCATTTTGCGGCGCAAGCGGGTGTGGGCAAGGCCCAGCGAGTCCATTAGCGCGTTGATGTTCTCCATGCCCACGCGATCAATGAGCACATTAGTGGCGCTGTTGTCGCTGACTGCAACCATCATGGTGGCCAGGTCGCGCAACGTGATTCTTGTGACGCCGGGCGTGAGGCCGGCCATGATGTAACTGTCAGGAACCAGGTCGGAAGATTGCACAGTGTAGAGATCCGTGAGCTTCAGCTTCCCGTTTTGCGCCTGATGATAAAGCTCGGCCAGGACGGCAATCTTGATGGAACTGGCCTGGGGAAAAACTTCATCAGCATGCAGAAGGAATTTCTGACTGGTAGTGAGGTCGAGGACGGCAACCCCAAGCACGCCGTCGAGGTTGTGGTCTACATCATTGATGGCGGATTCGAGCTTTTGCCAGAGCAGCTGCTGCTTCTCCGCCGTCGTTTGTGCGAAGGCAGTGGCGAGGAGAAAAAGCAAGCAGATGAGATGTTTCAAAAGTGCGGATCCTCTCCGAAGTGCCAGCATTATAGGCTAGCGCGATATGGCGGCACGGCCGCCTAGCCAACCGTTGTCATGCTGAGCGACTGAATCCTCTTCGCTTTGCGAATCGGACGAAGTCGAAGCATCCCTGATGCCATCGCTACGGTTGAGGAATAGGGGATCCTTCAACTCGACTTGGCCTGCACGGAGGGAAGGCCAAATCTCGCTCACAATGACACATTGGACAGGACAATTACGCTTCCACCTGTGCTTCCCGCAGCCGGGCGACTGCCGTCTCCGAGGCCACCGGCGAGTAGTACACCTCCTTGAACGTGTACGACTTCGCTTTGGCCGCGATGATGGGCAGGAGCTCGATATGCCAGTGGTAATCTTCGTCGATGGTTTTCCAGTAGTCCAGGCTCTCCGACACGTGGCGAGTGTTGGGTGAGGTATGCAGCACCAGATGGAACTCGTCGGTGATAGTGCGAACCCGTTGCAGTGTGCGGCGCAGCAGCGCGCCCAGATCGCGCATCGTGCTGGGGCGGCTCAGGCCCACGCGTTCGAAGGCAGCTTCGTGGGTTCGCGGCACGATCCAGGTTTCGTAGGGCACACGCGGCGCGTAGGGGCAGAGCGCAATAAGGTCGCCGCGCACCTCGAGGATACGCTGGTCCTGGTGGAGCTCCTGGGAAATAATGTCGCAGAAGACGCAGCGCTCCTTCTGGGCAAAGTAGTCGCGGCCGGCGCGCAGCTCGTAGAGCACGCGGCGGGGCACGAAGATGGTCGCCGTGAGCTGCGCAGTGGGATGCTCGAACTCCTGCCCGGCGCTGGCCCCATGGTTCTTGAAGATGCTGACGTACTTGAAGCGTCCGTCGCGCTTGAGGTCCTGGATGCGTTGGGAAGCCAGCAGCAGGAACTGCTCGATTTCCGCGTCGCTCGCGTTCCACAACTGGCGGTCGTGCCGGGAATTCTCGATCAACACCTCGTGCGCGCCCACGGAACGCATGCAATCGTAGAGCCCATCGCCGCGGCGGCCGGGCTCTCCCTCAATGTGGTACAGCGGCGTGGGATGCACCACGGCCCGCGCTGACCATGGGCTGCCGTCGATCCCCGGCATGTTGGAGACAAGTTGGGGCAGGACTGGCGAATCCGGGCAGAAGCGGCAGAAGGGCTCCGACCGCGGAGCGGTATCCGGCACGTCGTCGCCCGTGATCACCCAGGAGCGGGTGATGGGATCTTTGCGCAATTCCATGCGTGTAAGGAAAACACCGGCACGGAGGGCGCGTCAACTGGTGATTTCTGTCACCGGAAGCGAACGCTTTCCTTTGTTATAATCCGCGCACGAAGCCCCAAAATGACCGAGCCGTCCACACCGTTGATGCGGCAGTACGCCGCCGTCAAAAAGGAGCATCCCAGCGCCCTGCTGTTTTTTCGCCTGGGCGATTTCTACGAGCTTTTCTTCGACGATGCCATCGTGGCTGCGAAAGAATTGCAGATCACGCTCACCTCACGCAACAAGGAAAAGGGCGTAGCCGTCCCCATGTGCGGCGTGCCTTATCACGCGGCCGACGGCTACATTTCCAAACTCATCCGCAAAGGATTCAAGGTCGCCATCTGTGATCAGATGGAAGATCCGCGCTTGGCCAGGAAGCTGGTGCGGCGCGAGGTGACGCGGGTGGTCACGCCGGGAACGGCGGCGGATTCGTCGCTGGGTTCTGAGGAAAACAACTTCCTGGCGGCACTGGCACAGACCGGTGACCGGGTGGGATTTGCGGCTCTGGATCTTTCCACCGGCGAGTTTCGCGCCACCGAGTTTCACGGCGAGGATGCGGGGCGGCGAATCCAGGAAGAGCTGCAGCAGTTGCGCCCGAAGGAAGTTTTATACGGATCGTCTGCACCGCTGTTTGAGCGTGAAGGACCGTGTAGGGACGGAGCTATGTCCCGTCCGGGCCGCCCACCGGACGGCAGTGCTGGCTACACCGAAACTCCTCTCGACGACTGGATCTTCGCGCCCGACCACGCCATTCCTCTTCTGGAAAATCACTTCGGAGTTCTGTCCCTGGAGGGATTCGGGCTGGCGGGCAAGCCGGCAGCCGCTTCGGCGGCCGGCGCCATCCTATACTACGTCCGCTCCACTCAGCGCGGGACTTTGGACCACGTCGACCGCATCGGCTTTTACGAGCGCCAGAACTGCCTGGTGCTGGATGCAGTCACGGTACGCAACCTCGAGCTGATTGAGCCGCTGTTCGCAGGAACCGACGCGGGCGTGACTCTGTTCCGCTCCATCGACGCCACGGTCACGCCCATGGGCAAGCGTCTGCTGCGCTCGTGGATGCTGCGGCCTTCGATCGAGGTGGCGGAGATCAACGCGCGACTGGATGCAGTCGAGGCGGAAGTCAAAGAAACGGTTGGGCGCGAGGAACTGCGGCGAACGCTGGATGGAATCCTCGACCTCGAGCGCCTGCTCAGCCGCGTGACACTGGAAACCGCTAACCCTCGCGATGTGCTGGCACTGGCGGCTTCGCTGGCAAAGATTCCCATGATGCGCGCGGCGCTGGGGCGGTTCACCATGGAGCGGCTGAAGACCCTCCATGGATCAGTCGACGAACTTGCCGATCTGCGGGAGCGAATCGACAAAACGATTATCTCCGAGCCGCCGATTTCTCTGAGCGACGGCGGTGTGATTCAGAGCGGCGTGGACAAAGAACTCGACGAACTCCGCAACCTGAGCCGCAACAGCAAGCAGTTCCTGGCGCAGATTGAGCAGCGGGAGCGCCAGCGGACGGGGATTACATCGCTGAAGGTGAAGTTCAATTCCATCTTTGGCTACTACCTCGAGGTCTCAAAGCCCAACCTGCACCTGGTGCCGCCGGATTATGAGCGCAAGCAGACGCTAGTTAACGCCGAGCGCTTCACCACGCCAGAACTGAAAGAGTACGAGTCGAAAATCCTCGACGCGCAGGAAAAAATCGTCGAGATCGAGCGGCGGCTGTTCGCGGAATTGCGCTCGGCGATTGCGGGTGAGGCGCGGCGCATACGGCAAACCGCGCTGGCCCTGGCCGAAGTGGACGTGCTCGCGGCTATGGCGCACATCGCCGCGTTGCGCAACTATTGCCGGCCGACGTTTGACAGCTCAGCGGATCTTGAGATCATCGAGGGACGGCACCCGGTGATCGAGCAGCAGGAGCTGGTGGGCGGCGGCGAGCGCTTCGTGCCCAACGATTTGTATCTGAATTCCACCACGCACACCGTGCTGGTGCTGACTGGGCCGAACATGGGCGGCAAATCGACTTACCTGCGGCAGGCTGCCCTCATCGTGATTCTGGCGCAGATGGGTTCTTTCGTCCCGGCACGTTCGACGCGGCTAGGCGTGGTGGACCGCATTTTTACCCGCATAGGCGCGAGCGACAACCTGGCGCGCGGGCGTTCGACGTTCATGGTCGAGATGACCGAGACCGCCGCGATCCTGCACACCGCGACTCCGCGCTCGCTCATTTTGCTGGATGAAGTTGGGCGCGGCACGGCGACCTACGACGGTTTGGCGATCGCATGGGCGGCCGTCGAGTACATTCACGCCCGCACGCGGGCCAAGACGCTCTTTGCCACGCATTATTTCGAGCTGACGGAGTTGGCAGACAGGCTCTCGGGAGTGAAGAACTATCACGTTTCGGTAAAGGAAACCGGCGGCGGGATTGTGTTTCTGCGTAAAGTCGAGCCTGGCGCGGCGGATAGGAGCTACGGAATTGAGGTGGCGAAGTTGGCGGGATTGCCCAACGAAGTCATCGAGCGGGCGCGGGAAGTGCTGGCAGAACACGAAAGCGCCGAGCAGCGCTTAACGGAACAGTTGGCGAGCGACGAGTTACGGCCACGTCCTGCGGCACAGTTGACCATCTTCACGCCCTTGTCGCAGCCGGTGCTGGAGCGTCTACGCGAAGTGGACTTGAATCGGCTGACGCCGCTCCAAGCGCTGAATTTGCTCTCGGAGTTGAAGAAGCAGGTGGAGTGAAGCGGTCGTTGGCATGTCGTTCCGAGCGGAGCGTTGCTTTTGCGCTGCGAAGGCCACGCTACGCACAGCATGACGATAACTTAGATTGAAACTTGAAAGATCCGTGCTAAATGACTGTTCAGCAGTCTGTTCGTTATGCAGGACAAAACGGCGGCCAGCTTCTCATCGTCGGCTTTGACGGCACCGAAATTTCGTCCCGCCTACGTTCCCTGCTCACGCGAATTCAACCGGCTGGAGTGATCTTGTTCGCCCGCAACATCACCGGAGCGGAACAGACGTACAGACTGCTCAAAGACTGCCAGGCGTGCGTCACTACTCCCTTGTTCACGTGCGTGGACATGGAAGGTGGCCGGGTGGATCGGCTCCGCAACGTCACTGGTCCGGCGCCATCGGCCGCCGATGTCTTTGCCACCGGCGACCGCAAACTCTTCCGCAAGCACGGAAAAGTGATTGGCGAATCGTGCCGGGCGTTGGGCTTCAACGTAGACCTCGCACCCGTGGTGGACCTGGCATTCGATGCGTCGCGTTCGGTCATGAGTTCTCGTACAGTCTCGGCCGATCCCAAACAAGCAGTGGTCTACGCCCGCGAGTTCTTAACAGGACTGGCTTCGGCAGGCCTGCTGGGCGCGGCCAAGCATTTTCCGGGGCTGGGCGAGGCGAAGCTCGACACGCACCACGATTTGCCCAGCGTTGAAAAGCCCTGGAAGAAGCTGTGGGAGCAGGATCTGTATCCCTACCGCACTTTGCGGCGCGAGCTGCCAATGGTCCTGGTCGGGCACGCGAGCTATCCCGCGGTCACACATGACCACATGCCAGCGTCGCTCTCCAAAAAATGGATCACCGGCATTCTGCGCCGGAAGATCGGCTACCGTGGCCTGGTAGTCTCCGATGACTTGGAGATGGGCGGCGTCCTCAAGGCTGCGCCGATTGAGCCAGCCGCCGTGGAACACGTTCGCGCCGGGGGCGATCTGTGTTTGATCTGCCACCGGGAAGATTTCATCACTCGCGCGTATGAAGCGCTCATCCAGAAAGTGGAAGAGGACCGCAAGTTTGCGCAGCGGGTAGCGGAGTCGGCAGCGCGTGTGCTGGCTTTCAAGAAGAAGTGCAGGGAGTTGAAGCGCTGGACGCCGGTGCCCACTCCCGCAAAGCTGGAGCGCCTTTCGCGGCAGTTGTGGGAGTTCAGCGAGCAGGTGCGGCTGGAAACCATCAACCGGCAGGATCGAGCATGATTGTCGCCGGGGTGATGAGCGGGACATCCGCCGATGGAATCAACGTCGCGTTGGTGCGCGTGAGCGCGCAGCAGGGCCACGCAAAAACACCCGGTCCTCACTTCAAGTTCCTTGCCCATGCGGAGTATCCCTATCCCAAAGATGTGCGCCGCGCCGTGCTGGCGGCGATGAATTCGACTCGCGCCAGCGTACCTGACTTGGCGCACTTGAACTTCCTGCTTGCCGAGTTGTATTCCGAGGCCGTGCTGGCTACGCAGAGCAAGTTCCGTCTGAAAGCGGAGTTGGTCGGCTGTCACGGACAGACGCTCTATCATCAGGGCGAACCGGCGCGATTTCTGGGACGCAAGCTTGCGGTGACATGGCAAACCGGCGAAGGCGCGGTCATCGCGGCACGAGTGGGAGTGCCGGTCATCTCTGACTTCCGTCCCGCGGACATAGCGGCTGGCGGCCAGGGCGCGCCGTTGGTTCCCTTTCTCGACTACCTGCTGTATCGCGATGAGCGCGTGGGGCGCGTAGTGCAGAACATCGGCGGCATCGCCAATCTCACTGCCATTCCGGGGAGCGCTTCACCCGAACAAGTGGTGGCCTTCGACACTGGCCCCGGAAACATGGTGATCGACGCGCTGACTGAGCGCCTGTTCGGCAAGCCCTTTGATCGCGACGGACGAATCGCAGCTTCAGGCGCAGTCATGGAGCCCGTCGTGGCCCATTTCCTGCGAGCACCGTTCTTCGGCCGCAAGCCTCCCAAGACCGCCGGACGCGAGGAGTTTGGGCGCGAGTTTGTTGGGGAATTTATGCAGCGTTGCGGCCGCGCGAACAGGCGCGACGTTGTCGCGACAGCAACCGCATTGACGGCGCACTCCATCGCGGATGCTTTGCGGCGTTTTGTGCTGCGAAAGGGCACGTTTAAGGAATTCATTGTCTCCGGCGGGGGGGCGAGAAATTCGACACTGATGGCCATGCTGATGAGTGAGCTGCATCCGCTGGGGCTGGAGCTTCGATCCTCGGAGGAATTTGGATTACCCTCCGAAGCCAAAGAAGCTGCGGCCTTCGCGCTGCTGGCGTACCAGACCTGGAATCGGCGGTCATCGAATGTGCCGGCAGCGACCGGGGCGAAGCGGGCAGCCGTGCTGGGGAAGATTTCATATCCTTAGGCTGAGGGGAACCATGCCGGTGTACATCTCGATGCTTCGTGGAATCAACGTTGGGCCCCACAATAAGATCAAGATGGACCGGCTTCGGGAATCATTCGAGGCGCTTGGGTTTGAGCAGGTAAAGACCTATGTTCAGAGTGGAAACGTTGTATTCAAAACGGCAAAGCGTTCCACATCTGATTTGTCCAAGAAAATAGAAGAAAGAGTGCTGAAGGACTTCGGTTATTCGGTCCCGGTCATTTCCAAGACAGCGGAAGAAATGGGGAAAACGATTCAGAACAATCCGTTCCTGACGATGAAGGGGATCGATGCATCCAAGCTCCATGTTACGTTTCTATCGCAGGTTCCCGGGCAGCCTGCCCTGAAGAAGTTGGACGCGCTCGTCGCTGGGTCTGACGAATTCCACTATTGCGGCAATGAGATTTATTTGTATTGCCCGAACGGATACGGCAGAACCAAGCTCTCCAACAACGCGCTTGAAAGGGTGCTGGGGGTTCGCGCCACAACTCGCAATTGGAGAACCGTAAACAACCTCTACCAAATATCGTTGGATTACAACTGATGGGTGCGCCTGGTTCACGCCGGAGTCGCAGGTGCATTCCGCACGCCAAGGAATTAGCGCCGCGAGTGCGTTGGCTTGAAGCGGTCGCCTGCGCGCTCGTCGTGCTGCCGCTGCTCTCTTGTTCTTCGCAGCCTGATCCGTCAACGCTGGTGATGATTATCGAGAGTAGCCCTACCAACCTCGATCCGCGAGTGGGCCTAGATGCGCAATCTGAACGCATTGACGACCTGCTCTTCGATAACCTGCTCACCCGCGACGCGCATTTGAACGTGCAGCCCGGGCTGGCGAAGCGCTGGGAGATTCCCGATCCCCGAACCTACGTCTTCCACTTGCAGCCCGGCGTAAAGTTTCACGATGGCCATCCACTCACTTCGCGTGACGTAAAGTGGACTTTCGATTCCCTGCTCCAAGGCAAGATTCGCAGCACCAAGTCGGCCGCCTACCGCTTCGTGGATCGGATTGACGCGCCCGACGACTACACCGTGATTTTCCGCCTGAAAGAGCCGTTCGCCACTTTGTTATGGAATCTCTCCGATGGCGCAATCGGCGTCGTGCCCTACGGCAGCTCTGATGAAATCAGCCGCCATCCGGTCGGCTCGGGCCCGTTCCGCTTCGTCAGCGCTGAGCCGGACAAGGAAGTCATGATTGAGCGCAACGACGAGTACTGGGGTGAAAAGGCACGCCTCAAGCGGGTACATTTTATCGTTGTGCCGGATACCACCACGCGTGCGCTCGAATTGCGCAAAGGCAGCGCCGACATTGCCATCAATGCACTGACTCCGGACATGGTGCTAACCCTCGCGCGTGATTCCAACCTGGAAGTCCTGCGGGCCCCCGGCACTGTGCTGAGCTACATGGCGTTCAATATGCGCGATCCCATCTTGAAAGACGTGCGGGTGCGGCTAGCGCTGGCTTACGCCATCGACCGGCGTCCCATGCTGGAGTACCTGGGGCGCGGCTCTGCCCGGCCCGCAAACAGCATTCTTCCGCCGGAGAGCTGGGCCTACAACGGTGACGTGCCACACTACGACCACAACCCCGAGCGCGCCCGGCAACTGCTCGAGCAAGCGGGACACCCAACGGTGAATGGCGTGCGCTTCCATCTCACCATGAAGAGTTCGACCGAAGAGAGCACGCGGCTGATGGCAGCCGTGCTGCAACAGCAGTTGCGCGAGGTCGGGATCGCGCTGGACATTCGCACTTTTGAATTTGCCACTTTCTTTTCCGACGTCACCCGGGGCGCATTCCAGTTCTATTCCCTGCGCTGGATTGGGGGCAACGAGGATCCGGATATTTTCGAGTACATTTTCCACTCCGCGAAGTTCCCGCCGCACGGCGCCAATCGCGGTTACTACGCCAGTCCGCGCGTGGATGCGCTGATCGACCAGGCCCGCAGCGAACTCGACCAGAACACACGCAAGCAGCTCTATGCCGAGATCCAGCGGATTCTGGCCGAGGAATTGCCCTACATCAACCTGTGGTATCAGGACAAC
>Ga0070699_100006109_pt1 | contig 10539 bp, 3 predicted proteins | sample KBSK1503metaG_FD_65473 | JGI IMG/M metagenome (GOLD analysis project Ga0070699, IMG submission 65473) | Corn, switchgrass and miscanthus rhizosphere microbial communities from Kellogg Biological Station, Michigan, USA - KBS K1-50-3 metaG | ecosystem: Host-associated > Plants > Roots >... | reverse complement strand
TCACTAAGAATAACAATAAGCCAGATCTTCATATTCAATGATAAACCTACCCGATGAATTTATTTCCATTATCACCAACACCTTTGGCGAGGACGGTGAAGCCTTGATAGCAAATCTCCCCATCTTAATTGACGAAGCATCCCAAAGATGGGGCTTGACGGATGTTAAACCCGTCTCAAACCTTTCCTATAATTTTGTGGCATTTGCAAATAGAAAAGATAAGGAAGTAGCCCTCAAGATTGGCGTGCCGCGCGATGAGTTGACGAGCGAGATCGCGGCGTTGCGTCTCTTTAACGGAGAGGGCGCGTGTCAATTGATCGATGCAGATGAGGAAAGGGGATTTCTTTTGCTTGAACGCTTGCGACCTGGTGAGATGTTATCCACGCTGGAGGATGACGAAGAGGCGACGCATATTGCGGCGGAGGTGATGAAGAAGATTTGGAGACCTTTGGATGATGTCACTTTCCCAAAAGAACATCGAGGCGATGTGAGCCGTCCAGCAGCGAAGAGTCCCGCTGATGATAGTAGAGATCCTTCGCTATCGCTCAGGATGACAGATAACAAGTTTATTAAATTAACTAATTGGTTTGATGGATTAAATCGATTACGAGAAATGTTCAACGGCGGGACAGGTCCACTGGATGAGAAACTTGTTGAAAGAGTTGAACATTCAGTCAAAGAGTTTTTTTCAGAAAATCACATGCCTGTGTTGATGCATGGAGATTTCCATCACTTCAACATTCTCTCCTCCGAACGCGGCTGGCTGGTGATCGACCCGAAAGGAGTGATTGGCCCGGCAGGCTATGAGGTGGGTCCGTTCATGATGAATCCCTGGGGCAGCCTTTCGGACGGAGTCAGCAATCGGCTGATTCAGAGGCGGGTTGACATCCTGCATGAACATTTGGGCTGGGAACGCGAACGCATCCTCGAATGGAGTCTCGCCCACGCGGTCCTTTCCACATGGTGGAGCATTGAAGATAATACAGGTTGGGAGTATGGGTTGGAGTCTGCTAATTTGATTGCAAAGTTGCCGCGTTAAATAATACAGCCTCCTGGGCAGGAGGCTGTATTGACGATTAATTAGTTACATTCCAACCAGGCCGAGCACACTCACAATGCCGCCTATCAAAGCCAGTACCGCGCCAATCTTTCTGAACATATCAGAATTTAGCGCCGGCACAAAAGCGGCCAAACCATACCATACAAAGAACAAAGCAATACACCAAGCACCAAGCGTAGCCATTTTTCACTCTCCTTGAGTAAGTTGGGTTTGACTGTCTCATAGACAGTTCTATAATTTACAACCCAGACGTGTTTCGAGAGTTACGCCTGCGTGGTAGAATCTGGTTACATCTTTTAGTCTCGCAGTCTGCGACGGCGAGAATTTTTTTGCCATGACAACAATAACAACTGCCCCTGTCGAATTTTCATTACACCGCACACACGTATCGGACCATACCAGTCCAGCGCGTTGGGTGTGGTCACATGCCCAGCAGCATGGCTGGATCATCTTGATGATGGTCGCCGGTGCCATTGGGAACGCCGCGCTCGCGGCCGTGGTGCCGGTACTTACCGGTGACGCATTCAATGCCATGCTCAAACCCATTCCAGATACGAGCGTGCTCCTCCCACTGGCTTTGACCATGGGTATCTCGCAAGTGATCCGTGGCGCACTGCAACTGGGGCGTAATTTCGGCGCGGAAATTCTCGCACAAAGAATGGAACGACAAGTCCGCGATGAGTTGTATCTCTCCCTGCTGGGCAAGAGCATGACCTTCCATAATCTGCAGCCGGTGGGAGACACGATGGCACGCACAACCAACGATGTGCGTGAGGTCAACTATATGTTCAGCCCGGGCGTAAACCTGGTGGTGGGCTCATTCATCTTTTTGTTGATGCCAATCTTTGTGGCTGGGCGATACCACCCCGCGCTGATCATCACGCCAGTCGTGTTCATCATTTTGTATTTTGTGTTCCTTGCCAAATATCTAAAGGACCTATCCCCGATCACAGATGAAGTACGCGCGACCTTTGGCAAGATGAACACACACCTCTCCGAATCATTAGACGGCGTGGAGGTAGTAAAAGGCGCGGCGCAGGAAGATGCAGAAGTAGACCGCTTCGTGATGAATGCCAGCCGCGTGCGAGACGCATTTGTGAAACAGGGTGACCTCGAAGGGCGTTACGTGGCGATGCTCCTGCTCGGCTCGGCCTACGCCTTTGGCCTGTTTCATGCGCTGATGCTTTTCCGCGGCGGAGAATTGAATCTCGGCTCTGTAGTAGCATATTTCGGTTTGCTCCGTTTGCTTGAGTTCCCCACCTTTACATCCACCTGGGCTTATTCACAAATTTCATTAGGTATTTCCAGCGCGCGCCGCATACTGGATTTGATGAACCGCGAGAATAATCTCGATCAGAACGCACAAGGTCGCACAGAGGCTATCAAAGGCGAAGTGGAATTTAAGAATGTAAGTTTTGCCTATGTAACTGAAAATGTTTTGGAGCAGATCTCATTCAAGGTAAAGCAAGGACAAACCGTAGCCATCGTTGGTCAGACCGGCGCAGGAAAGACATCGTTAGTCAAACTGTTGAATCGCACCTACGATGTGACTCAGGGACAAGTCCTTGTGGATGGTGTGGATGTGCGCGACTGGAACCTTGCTGCGTTACGCTCACAGATTTCCATGATCGAGCAGGATATCTTCCTGTTCTCACGCTCTGTCAGCGATAACATCGCTTTCGGCAAACCAGGAGCAGACTCAACTGAGGTCGAATCGGCCGCGAAGTCTGCCCAGGCAGATGACTTCATCCAGTCATTTGACAAGGGTTATGAAACTGTCGTCGGCGAACGCGGCGTCACGCTCTCTGGTGGACAGCGTCAGCGCATTGCACTGGCGCGCGCCTTCCTCACTGACCCACATATTTTGATCCTGGATGACTCCACATCTGCCATCGACTCTGCCACTGAAGACAAAATTCAACGCGCCATCTCCAACGCCGCCCGCGGACGCACGACCTTCATTATCACCCATCGCCTCTCGCAAATCCGATGGGCCGATTTGATCATCGTCCTCCGCAACGGATACATCGCCGCCATCGGCACGCATGAAGAATTAATGAAGACCTCGGAAGCGTATTCGAAAATATTTAGGGAGTAGCGAACAGCTCTTAGCGATTAGCGTTTAGCTATTAGAGCTAACTACTAATCGCCAACAGCTAACCGCTAAAAGCTAACTTATGGGTTTCTTTTCCGGACTAAACGACGAAAAATATGACCGCCAGTACACCGACCGTGAACTGGTGCGTCGCATCATTGGTTATTTCAAAACACAAACCAAACGGCTGATTTGGATCGTATTCCTTGTGATCGTGCTGGCAGGCATCGGCGCGGCATTGCCGGTCGTCGTCGCGCGCATGCTGGACACGCTGAGGACAGAACCAAACCTGCAAGGGATTCTGCTGGTCTGCTTCATCGTATTTCTGGTGGGTGTTGGGCTATGGGGTCTGAACTGGGCCCGGCGTAGTCTCGTTGTGCGCGCTGTCGGCGATGTGGTGCTTGACCTGCGCACCAAAGCCTTCCGAGCTGCAGCAGAACATGATCTCTCGTTCTATGATCAATTCTCATCAGGGCGTATTGTCTCGCGCATCACCTCAGACACCAACGATTTTGGTCAACTCATCGTCATTGTTACAGATGTGAGCTCACAGATCGTACAAGCCTTTATCCTTGGCGCGATTCTCGTACGCACCAATTTGCAGATGTCTATCATGCTATTCCTTTTTCTGCCGATCGTCTTCGGGCTGGCATCTGCGTTCCGGGTACTGGCACGCCGCGTCACCAAGCGCGGTATGAAAGCCATGGCAGATGTCAACGCGGCCATCAAAGAGACCATCAGCGGCATCTCGATTGCGAAGAACTTTCGGCAGGAGGCAAGCATCTTCCAATCGTTCGACGAATCGAATCAGCAGTCCTACCAGGTCAATGTGCAACGCGGCTTCGTGCTTTCGCTGGTCTTTCCCACGCTCAACGCCTTGCAGGGTATCTTTGCCGCCATCCTGGTCTATGTCGGTGGCTTCCTTGCGGCAGATGGTGTCTTCACTGTTGGCGCGTGGTATCTCTTCCTTATGAGCGTGGACCAGTTCTATTTCCCTGTGCTCAACCTCTCCGCGTTCTGGGCGCAGATTCAATCGGGTCTCTCCGCGGCGGAACGCGTTTTCGCCTTGATTGATGCTGATCCGAACGTCGTGCAAAAAGATAACCAGGCTGTGCCGACATTAAAAGGCCACATCCACTTCGATGATCTCAATTTCCGTTATACGGATAAAGAACCGATTCTGACTCACTTTAGCCTGCTCATACAACCCGGAGAGACTCTTGCCCTGGTGGGTCACACCGGCGCAGGAAAGTCATCCATCGCCAAGTTGATCGCTCGTTTTTACGAATACCAGGAAGGACGCCTGCTCGTCGATGAACACGATATCCGCACCTTTGATCTGGCGCAATATCGCAAGCAACTCGGCATTGTGTCACAAGTCCCATTTTTGTTTTCAGGAACGGTGGCAGAAAATATTCGCTATGCCGCGCCCGATGTATCAGATGAGGAGATCCTGACAATGGCGCGTAGAATTGGCAATGGCGAATGGCTGGAAACACTCCCCAATGGAATTAATACAGAAGTCGGCGAGAGAGGCGGACGCTTATCCATGGGGCAACGTCAACTCGTGGCGTTGATGCGTGTCCTGATGCAAAAGCCTGCCATCTTCATCCTCGACGAAGCCACCGCCAGTATTGACCCATTTACCGAATGGCAGATCCAGCAGGCGTTGAATTTGATTTTGAAAAACTCGACCAGCATCCTCATCGCGCATCGCCTATCCACCGTCAAAGCTGCGGATCGTATCGTTGTAATGGAAAAGGGCAGCATCATCGAAGAAGGCAATCACAACGGCTTGCTTGAAAGAGGCGGTCACTATGCCACGCTATATAACACGTATTTTCGTCATCAAAGTCTGGCTTATGTGGAACAGATGAAGGAATTAATTGGCGACGATTAGAAAGATTCAGAATAGTCAAGCAAAACACTACGTCAAATAAGTAGGGCAGGCTGAATAGCCTGCCCTACTTATTTGTGTGCACATCAATATATAATCATTCATCGCTTAGGGATTGGCGATCAACAGCCACGTCTTCACATTAGCATTGTAGGCGTAGCGCGTGAACCAGTACTCGGTCGTCAACTGGTTGTCCGGAAAGCCCAACGTCTCCGAGAAACTCGTTTGATAGTTGCGATGCTCACTGGCAAAGATGTTTACTCCATTGGTGCTCTCCACTATCACCGGCCCCGCTGCCGTCCCATCGTAATACTTCGAAACGGATTGTCCCGCCCCCAGACTGAAACTTTCGATTGGGGTTTCGCTATTCCCAATGTACATACTGATATTGGCTGTCGAGTTGGAAGGATTGGTGACCAACATCCAGGTTTTCACATTGGCATTGTAGGCATAGCGGGTGAACCAATACTTTGTGGTCAACTGGTCAGCGGGATAGCCCAGGGTCTCGGAGAAGCTGGTCTGATAGTTGCGATGCTCACTGGCCAGGATGTTCACTCCGTTCGTGCTCTTGACAAGAGCCGGTCCATTGGCAACGCCAATGTAAAACTTACTGACTGAGGCACCTGGAGCCAAATTAAAACTCTCGATTGGGGTGGTGAGATTCCCGATATATACGCTGATGTTCGCCGTCGAGTTCGATGGGTTCGCGACCAGCAGCCAGGTCTTGACATTGGCATTGTAGGCATAGCGTGTGAACCAGTAGGCTGTGGTCAACTGGTCATTGGGATAGCCCAACGTCTCCGAGAAGCTCGTTTGGTAGTTGCGATGCTCGCTGGCCAGAATGTTCACCCCGTTCGTGCTTTGCACTAACACTGGGCCACCTGCTATCCCAGCGTAGAACTTGGAGACTGATTCCCCGGCGCCCAGGTTAAAACTCTCGATTGGGGTGGTGAGATTCCCGATATATACGCTGATGTTCGCCGTCGAGTTCGATGGGTTCGCAACCAGCAGCCAGGTCTTGACATTGGCATTGTAGGCATAGCGCGTGAACCAATACTTCGTGGTCAACTGGTCGTACGGGTAGCCCAGAGTCTCCGAAAAGCTGGTCTGATAATTACGATGTTCGCTGGCCAGGATATTCTCGCCATTTGTGCTGACCACCTGCACCGGTCCGCCTGCCACCCCATCGTAAAATGGTGTGACGCTCCTGCGAGGAGGAATAAAGTAACTTGCCTGTTGTATTCCTCCTATATAGACATTGATATCTCCTCGACTGGATTCGAATTTATCAAAATAATAAGTGCCGCGGGTGCCAGTGTCAATCCCGGCAACTGCTCCCAATCGAGCACGATCAATTCGCCGTATGTCATTATCTACTCCGGTCAATTCGGCTATTCGGGTGCCATCAATCCATAAGGTCAGGCCACCATTATTCGCGCCTGCTTCATTGGCTGCCCACCAATAGAATTTTATCTGGTGAGGTGCATCGCTGATTGTGAGCCAGTTACTGTTTGTCCATGTCGCGGCATCGTTTAGTAGTGAAGTTTGTATTTGATAGAGACCTGAGGATCTTCTGAACTGTACCTGTAGAACTAATGTGGAGGCGCCATTATAGCCCCCGAAAACCACCTGGGTATCACCATTTGCCATCGCGATAGAGTTTGGATCGAAATAGAAACTCGCCAAGTAACGCGTCTCGGCATTGGGATGATCAGAAGTGACATAGGCTGCATTGTTGTCGTCAACTAAGATAACCATACTTTGATTACCTGTTTCGACAAGCACGGGTGGATTAAAACTAAGGTCGCCTGCATCGTCAACACAGGATGTCCATTGGGTCGTGAAGCAATCATCATCCTCAAAACTGTTGGCGAAAATGACATCCGGGGAAGATGGTAAATCAAAATTGGCATTGACTGATAAAGCTGTTGTCATGGTGACCATGCACGTACCTGTTCCAGAGCAACCGCCACCACTCCAACCAGTGAAGGTGGAACCAGGAGCCGCTTCGGCGACCAGCGAGACGTTTGTATTGGGGCTGAATCCATAAGAACAAGCCGAACCGCAATTAATGCCAGCTGGAGTACTTGTTATTGTCCCATCGCCTGTGCCAGTTTTATTGACGGTCAATTTGTAAACTTGCTCCCACCATAAATGAGCACTCGCCCAACCGTCGTTCTCAAACATTTCCAGCCGAACAGTATGGTCGCCTGCTTCTAATTGCTTATCAACAGATTCCCAAACACAGCAGGTATTCCAGAAATCACCTCCCGGCAGAAGGGTATCATCAATGTAAATCCGGGCGCCATCATCATGGTTCACATGGAATCGATATAAGCCTGTTTCGAAATGAATTGTGCGCGTCCACCGAGCCGAGAAATGATCTGCGGGTAGTATAGGATCAGGAGAATCGCCTAGCCAAGTGAAATTGATATTTTCATCATTTCGACACAGCACACTAGGACCTGATAAATCTTGATTAGCCCAATATTCACCCTTCCAAGCAGTAATAGTGGGACATGTAGCTGGGATTTGATTCCAATAGAAACTGCCCTCCCAGGAATTATTGTTCTCATCAGATTCGATTATTTCGTTATTACTATCCACTGACATTTTTAGAATATGATAACCAGGTGTGTTGACATAAATATTCCAGTCATCAATACCGTAGTAACCGTCAGCATCAAGGGATGTGAAAGTGATTTCGTCGATCTGAGTACCATCCAACAACAGCTTGATTTTGAATGGGGTAGTAACATTCACATTACTATTGTTGAATATGGCCCAATCAAGATAGGTGATCTGACCAGCATATAAGGTTCCAACCCACTGATCTCCGGGCACGGAAGATGGTATCAATGGAAACGGCCAGCCACCGCCGTCAAAAGGTACCAGATCAGGTTTGGCAGGTATTGGAGTGGGAGTTGGAGTCACTGTCGGAGTAGGGGTAGGCGGTATAGTCCAGACACGAAGTGATGAAGATGTTGTGTTTATCTGGTTATCCGTAAGATTACTTTCTTCTCTGCCAGTGAACTCCTCAGAAAATCCCTGCCAGTCCGGATCGCGATAAAGCCTTGAATTGTAACCACATTGTCGTATTGAGGTGACATTGTTATCTCCAATATTTGTGTTACCCAAGAAAGAAACATCACTGGTAAACGTTTGGGCAATGCCTGTAAAGTCGCGACCACGATAGAGTGTGACTCCCGGTCCTAATGTCCGGCAAAAGTCGTACGAATCGACCATTCGTAATGATGATGCGCTATAACCAATCGTAGTAAGCCCAAGATCGCGAGTCTCTCCAGTAAAGTTTGCCCATGTGCTGTTCTTATCCCAATCTGCGTCCCGGAATACAGTAACCGTCCAATGACCGCAGACACGCAAGGATTTTGCGGCGTCATTTCCGAAAGGTGGATTTCCATTCCCCAGATACTGTACATCAGAAGAAAACGTCTGACTTCGACCATTGAAATCTGTTTCAGAATACAGTGTCACGCCTGATGGGAGACTGTTACACGCATCGTGGACATCTACAATGCGGAGAGATGAAGCGGTCGGATTCGGATCGTTGATTGGATCGTCTGTAAGGTTGGAGTCGCTCCCCGTAAAATCTTCCGAGAGACCAGTCCAGTCCGGGTCACGATAAAGCGTCACCCGGTAGGGGCCACAAACACGTATGGAATTGACTGTGTTATCACCGATGGTCTCATTCCCAAGGAACTGCGCATCTCTGCTGAACGACTGACTGATACCGGTGAAGTCGCGGCCTCGGTATAGAGTCACTCCTTGAGGTAAGGTTCCACACGGATCACCAGGTTCCCATACCCGCAAGGAAGAAACTGTATTATCGCCGACCTGATTGTCACTTAAATTGTTGTCGTCACTTGAAAACTCCTGCCACGACCCGGTCCAATCAGGGTCACGGAAGAGCGTCACCCCCCAATTACCAACCACACGGATAGAGGAGGGGATATTATCCCCCAAATATTCGTTGCCTAAATACATCACATCTTCAGTGAAATTCTCGCACCGGCCACGGAAATCAGTGAATTCGTATAATGTGATTCCATCTGGAGGATTATTACAGTCAATTGTTGGAGTCGGTAAAGGAGTAGAAATCGGGTCCGACTGCACAGTGATATTGATCACTGCCTGTGGACCCACGTGGACTCCGTTCACCCGCATCTGCCAGATGCTCTGATATTGACCTGGCGTGGTGGGGGCGGTCATGCGAAAACTGGAGTCGTTGTTGATATCAAATGTGTAGGTTCCACCGATGGGTACGTTGCTTTTCAGTGGTTGGACAGGCCAGGCACCAAATATATTGGAATTATCCTCCGGTATGGCATGCAGGTGATCACGATTTGCCACCAATTCACCGGAGATATGTTTTATGGTAATAGACGGATTGAACTGTTCCCCGGGCCTGACCACATGACTAGAGACACTAACGATCTGAATGCCATCCGATGGAGGTGGCAAAGTAGGCGTGGGCTGGGTCGGCACAGGAGTAGGACTGGGTCCTCCACAGCTTAATGATAGGGCCAGGCAGCCATATTCCAATTTCAATGAGCTGAAGCCCAGAGGTGTATTAGCATTCCTGGGGCCAGGGTAATCAACTGGAGTGCCACCATAGTTGGGATCAAAATACATATGCAAGAGCCATCGATCTGAGACCCTGACTGACGCAGTTTCGTTGTCACGGATAAGATTATCAGCCAAGGAAGGGTTCGACGAGCCGAACAACTGCGAATAACCTGTCTGACCTGGTGCATCATAAAGTGCTGGAGGACCATAGGCCGTCCCACAATCGTTGCCAACACATGTCTTTAATTCCAATCCCATGATAAGACCGTAGCTAATGTTTATGGGTGTTGAACTAAGCTGTTCTCCTTGTTTAATCATAAAATGCAGATGAATAGGGAATTTGAATGTTACTCCATCAGATAAATATGGAGTTCCACCTTCCCTGCCTATCCATTGACCACGTTCTACAGTAATAATCTGCGGAATCACTATCTGACTTAAATGACCATACCAGCTTACCCAACCATTAGCATGCCGTATTTTTACAAGATAACCGTAATCTGAATCATACCCATTAAATATAACGGTTCCTCCTTCTGATGCATACACTCTCCCATCTCCTAAGCCAAGTGGAGTTTGTTGCAAATCTAAAGCTTGGCAGTCACCAAGATAACCAGTTCCACTACAATTGTGTGACAACCCATTATCTCCAGTTTGAGTAACTCGTGCAGTTCCGGCCAACGGAAGTGAAAAAGTTGTTACTACTTCATTAAGTTCATTTAGTTGCTGAACAGGTGCCTCTGGATACAATCTAGCAACTAAAGAAAATTTATTCTTAAAAGTATCTGACTGAGACAGCTTTAGACTATTTACAATATGCGTAAACAAATCATTGTTTGCTTCATCAACTTCTAATGAATTAGATGACAGTTCAACAAACATAACCGTGGAACCAAAAGG
>Ga0070699_100006105_pt1 | contig 10541 bp, 5 predicted proteins | sample KBSK1503metaG_FD_65473 | JGI IMG/M metagenome (GOLD analysis project Ga0070699, IMG submission 65473) | Corn, switchgrass and miscanthus rhizosphere microbial communities from Kellogg Biological Station, Michigan, USA - KBS K1-50-3 metaG | ecosystem: Host-associated > Plants > Roots >... | reverse complement strand
TGTCGCATTGTCCATCAGCGCCGGGATTTCGATCACGTAACGGTGCGTTATCTCCGCCTCATGCGATTGCCTCGGCTTGCCCCAGCCACGATCCAGCAAGGCCTCCGCAGCTGCCACGCGCTTGTCGCTGGCCGTGAGCACGACGACCGGCATGGGCCTTAGCGCTGCCGCGGCGGCCGTCTGGTCCAGAGTCTCATCGAAATCCTGCCGTTCCAGATCCGGGTAGGCCGCGAGGGCCTTGGCCGGCCGGGCGTTGATGCGCTTCCAGATCTTCCACTCCTCAGGTGTCATCTGGGCGCGAAGCTCGGGCGTGAGGACGTCAACGAACACGATGCCTTTGACTTCGTCAGGATGCTCGCCGGCAAAGACCCGTGCGATCGTGCCGCTGAAAGAGTGCGCGACGAGGACGTAAGGGCCCGGTACGTCGGCCGCCTTCAGCAGGGCGACGAGGTCGTTGACCCAGTTTTGAGGACTGGTCGGCTGGAGCACCGGGTCGCTGCGGCTGAAGGTTTGGTCGAGGTGCGGCGCACCGGGTCGGTCGTAGGCGCACACCCGCGTCGTCTTCTGGATGTCGTCGTAGACCGTTGGACCCTTCTGATCAGCAGCGTGCCACAGGTCAGACGCCGTGTCCGTACCCGAGATGAGCAGCACGGTGGGTGATCCGCTGCCATGACACTCGATGTACATCATCCGTCCCCCGCCGATGTCGACCCGCTTGGCGAACGACTCAGCGCGCGCCGTTGTCACCAGCGAGCAAGCGAGCGCGATAAGAGCCAGCAATTTCACGACGATGTGTTTCATGGTTGTTCGCCTTTCGCCTTCAATTCACCTGCTCGATGTCCGGCAACTTCCACAAATCACACCCAGTCATTTTCTATCGGGCGAGGCGCAGAAACTTTGATGCAAATCAACTGTGAGAGCCGTCGATCCTAACAGTTCGGTGGCAGTTCCGATGTCCGCTTTGGGTCAAAACCGGACATTCGGGACACGTCCGCCGTACGTCGGCTTTACCCCAATAAGCAGACATCGACCAACGCACCAGGCATGTCCGCTTAGTGCCAAACTCGGACGTTGGCCAGACTATTCGATCACCCCGTCGGCACGCACTAAAAACGTCTCCGAGATCGCGAGACCAAGCGCTTTGGCAGTCTTGAGGTTGACGATGAGCTCGAACTTCGTCGGCTGCTCGATCGGGAGATCAGCCGTCTTAGCTCCTTTAAGAATGCGGTCCACGAAGTATGCCGCACGTCGATACAGAGCGAGAATGTCCACGCCGTAGCCAATGAGTCCCCCGGCCCCAGCGTATTCCGCGGCGCCTATCGAGGGCAATTTGTTCGCAAGCGCAAGCGTCGCAATCGCTCGAAAACTAGCAGCAAATTCTCCGTCCTCGGTAACCACAACCGAGTCGACGCGGCTTTTGGCTATGTCAGCAAAAGCAAGAGTGAACTCGCTCGGACTCTGCGCCCGGACGACTTCGACTATCAAACTCAAGGACGCGGCGGCTGCCTGCATCGCTGGAATGATCGGTCTGCTGACAGGATTGTCGGGATTTGAGAGCGCGGCCGGACGAAAGATGTGCGGACACGCCTCCTTGAGCAGTTCCAGTCGCTTTGCATTGAGTTGTGGAAGAAAGAAAGTCGATCCCGTGAGGTTGGCCTCGGGCCTTGCGAGGCTTGAGACGAGACCGGTTGCAATGGCGTCGCCGCTGATTGCCATAATGATGGGAATTGTTGCGGTCGCCTGCTTGGCGACGCGCGTGCCCGGCGTTCCGTGGGTAATGAGGACATCGACATTCGTCGCGATAAGATCTGCTACGAGTTGCGGGAGTCGATCGTAGATCCCCTCCGCCCAACGAAACTCAATACCAATGTTCGTACCCTCAACGTAACCGAATTCGCGGAGTTCCGTTCGCAGTGACTCTACCGCTTTAGCCGATCCAGCGGCGGTCGCTGAGCCCAGAAATCCGATGCGGTGGACCTTGCCAGCTTGCTGCGCACGCGCCGCGAGTGGCCACGCCGCGGCGCCGGCGAGCAGCGTGATGAACTCGCGTCGCCTCACTGGGTGCCCTCCTCAGGCTTAGGGCCGCACATTACCACACCGTTGCGCAAGAACGTCGCTGTGCAGCACAGCATAAACTGTATGTCGAATCGCAACGCGCGGGCGAGGCCCGCACGCTGATGTGGCTTGCAGGAGCGTGGCGGCCTCTCCCGGGTCGCGCGCGCTGAACCGAGCCTGAAGGCGCATGATTTCCGGCTCGCACCAGCGCTCGCCAGTGACACCGACAAGTTCCGCCGCCCGATTGAGCAACGCGACGGCGGTGCCGACATCCCCGTATTGACCGCTCAATTCGGCCGCGCAAGCCATGAAGAAGGGCAGTAGCGCCCAACTCTTGGTGCTATCGAGTTGCTCGAGCGCAGCTTGCATGCGGTTGAAGAATAGCGGTTCTGACCGCGTACGCAGCTCCGCCCAGGCATGAAAGATCGCGCCGTCCCTGCTGCCTTTAAATGTCTCGTAAGCGGTACCCACAGCGACCAGCCGGCTGGAAAGTTCGATTACTCGCTGAGTATTCCGCTGCAACATGCCCTGAACGCAAGCGCGCCGCAGTCCGAGAATGAGGCTGATGACGTGGTTCAAGGTCTCGGCATGCTTGACACCCGCCAGGCTCATGGCGGCGCCAGAGTCGGGATAACCGAGCACCGTGAGACATGCGCCGAGCACGGTGCAGATGGAGACCTTCGGATCCCGCGTGCTCATTCCAGCGTGCGGACTATCGCGTTCGGTTTCATACATATCGACGACGAGCTGCATCTCTTCGCGCGCCCGCTCAAAACGGCCGAGCAGCATGTTGGCTAAGCCCAAGCCCCGTCGCGCCATGAGCAACGCCCGGCGGTCGCCGGTTCGTTGACACACCGCAATCATCTCGCTGGCGTAATGAATCATTTTCTGCGGCTCGGAATGGGTAAAATGATAATTCAGCATGAGCCCGTCGTAGACGCGGGGTAACAATTGCACTTCGTCGAGCGCGAGACAGAGTTCGCGGGCGCGCTCGAACGTCGCACGGACTTCCTCGTTGCCCGAGCCCTTGTGGTCGATCAGCGCTCTCCCGAGCGCCACTAGCAACTCGAGTTTGCGACGTTGCTTATCCGCGGAATCGGGCAGAGCCTCGGTCTGGCGGAGCCCGTTGCGAAGGTGGCTGACGATTTCGGCTAGTGCGAAGCGGCCCGTCGCCAGCTTCGCGGCTTTCATATAGAAATTGATCGACCTATCGGGAGCGCCGGCCTCGGCAAAATGCCAGGCGATCAGTTCTGGCACCGGCGTGACGCCGGCCGTATCCTTCTCCATCTTCTCAGCCAGGCGGAGGTGGATCGCGCGGCGGTGGTCGCGCAGCAGTGAGGCGTAAACTGCGTCTTGCAACAGGGCGTGCTTGAAGGTGTAGGTGGCCCACGGCGGCTGGCCATGTGCGATGATGATTCCAGCCTGCGCCAGTTCGCCGAGTGCCCGTTCCAGGGATTTCGCCGCTATTGGCGACAGAGCCTGCAGCATTTCGAAAGAGAATTCCCGGCCGATCACCGCTCCGATCTGGGCGACTTCCTTTCCGGCAGGAAGTCGGTCCAGACGTTGCATCAGCGAGGCGCGCAGCGACGTTGGGACCACATCGGGCGAAACCAGCTCCGTGGGGGAGACGCGCTCGCCATCTCCGTGGGTCAAACCTTTCTCCAGAACCGTTTGGGTCAGCTCCTCAATGAAGAGGGGCACGCCGTCGGCGTGAGCCATGATGCGATCGACGACATCCCCGGGCAGCTTGCGGCCGCTGGCCACCTGCTTGATGAGGGAAGCGGCCGTCTGCTGGTCCAGCGCGCTCAGTAGCTGGACGGTAACGTGGGGGCGGGTGACCCAGTGGGGTTGCACTTCGGGACGCGCCGTGACGACGAGGAGCATCGGCAGGTCCTGGATCTTCACGATCAAAAAGTCGACCAGATCGAGCGTGGTGGGGTCAGCCCAGTGCGCGTCTTCCAGTATCGCAAGGATCGGCGTCTGCCGGGCGAGGCTGGCGATCTGGCGCGCGATCGCGCCAAAGGTCATCGCCTTCTGATGCTGCGGCGTCACAGTTTTGGGCAAATCCGCAACAGCGTGCGGGATCGAAAGCAAGTTCGCCAGAAGGCCGACGCCTTCGGACGAAGCGGCGGGCGACAGCGAGTTCGCGAGCTTGCCCAATTTCTCCGTCGGCGAGTCTCCGCGCCGGAAGTTGGCCGAGCGTTCGATCTGCCGAATGACCGGATGCAACGGCGTATCCTGGTGATGGGGCGAGCAGAGAAAGCGGAGATGCCCATGTGCGGTGCTGATATCTTGCTCAAGCTCGACGATCAGGCGGGACTTCCCGATGCCGGGCTCGCCGCGGAGCAATACGACGCGCCCTTCGCCCGTTTTGGCCTGCTCCCAGCGCCGTCGCAGCAATTCGAGTTCTTCCGTGCGGCCAACGAGGTGTAGCCGGGTACCGCGCAGCGCCTCGAAACGGCTTTCGATCACGCTTTCGCCAAGCACCACCCATGCGCGTTCCGGCGCGCGCCGACCTTTCACATCGGGCAATGCAAGCTCGCGATATTCGAATAGGTCTCCCGTAAGGCGTCGCGTTGCGCTGGAGATGACAACCGTTCCAGCTTCGGCCGCCGCCTGCAGGCGGGCCGCAAGATTGGGCGTATCTCCGATCGCCTCGGAGCCAATGAGATCGCCCACCATGACGAGCCTGCTGGCGATGGCCACGCGGGCGCTGAGCGTGCCCGCTGGGCCGGCAATGGTGGCAAGCTGGGCGACGGCGTTAACGATGGCCAGGCCTGTACGAATGGCCCGTTCCGCGTCGTCTTCGTGCGCCCGCGGGAATCCGAAATAAGCCAGAACGCCGTCACCCATATAGCGAGCGACAAACCCGTCGAAGCGGGCCACCAGGCCTGTGACCGAGCCGTCATAGGCGGCCATGACGTCTCTCAGATCCTCGGGATCGAGCCGAGCGCCGAGTGCCGTCGACCCGACCAGGTCGACAAACATGACGGTCAGCTGCCGGAGTTCGGCCGAGGGCTGGGGGGCGGCGGGCGCCGGTGGGCCCTCGGGCTTGGCCCTGAAAGCGGCGGCACCGCAATCGCTGCAAAACCGCTTGTCCGCCGGGTTCTCGCTGCCGCAAGCACTGCACCGCCATGGCAGCGCCGATCCGCAGTCACCGCAAAACTTCTTATGGTCCGCGACTTTGGCCCCGCAGCGCGGGCAGATCATGCGACCCCACTCCTTCGGTCGGATGGACGGCCTTGAATCTCGTGCACGGGGTTGTAGTGGCGAAATCACGGCATCACACGACGCTGACGTTGTCCGAGCAAGCAACGTCGCGGTCAAATCAGCCCGCCCAATTCACCCGGGCTCATCGGCATTGGCAGACCGCCGGCTTCCGTAAAGCGCGCCAGCAATTTGGGATCGGTGAGCGCGGCGTTGACGGCTTTGTTGAGGGTGGCGACCACGTTGGGCGGCGTGCCCTTCGGTGCGACGATGCCGTACCAGACGCTCGCCTCGTAGCCGGGCACGGTCTCGGCGATCGTGGGGAGGTCCGGCAACGCCCCCCACCGCTTCCCCGCTGTAACGCCAAGCGCCCGGAGTTGACCTGAGCGGACGAATTGGATCGAGCCCGACAAATTGTCAAACAGCACATGGACCTTGCCAGTCATGAGATCCGGATAGGCGGCGGACGAACCGCGATAGGGGATGTGCACCATCTGGATCTTTGTCATTGCCTTGAACAATTCGCCGGACAGATGCACCGTCGTGCCGTTGCCGGATGACGCCATTGACAGTTTTCCAGGATACGTTTTTGCATAGTCGATGAATTCTTGAACGGTCTTCACCGGGAACGATGGCGGCACTACCATGAGGTTGGTAAGGCGCATCACGCCGGCCACCGGCACGGTGTCGCGCATGAAGTCGAATGGTAGCTTCTTGTAGAGCGACGTGGCGATGGCATTGTTGGGGCCTGTGAACAGCAGGGTATGCCCGTCGGGCGGGGCGTTGATCACGGCCTGGGCGGCGAGGTTTCCCCCCATGCCCGTGCGGTTTTCAATGACGAATTGCTGGCCTAAATTTTGCGACAACCATTCGCCCAGAATGCGCGCCACCACGTCAGTACCGCCGCCCGCCGCAAGGCCGACGACCATCTGTACCGGACGGCTGGGATAATCGGCGGCCGAGGCCGGCTGGCCCAACGCCGCAAATGTGCCGGTGAAGGCAATAACCGTTTGGATTAGTTTCAGCACGTTTCCAATATTCCTGGCTGGCGGCGTTTTGGCGGCGGACAGACTAGACTGGTGTGTACCGAGAGCTTCGTCCGTATTATACGTGACCGAATCGCCTAATGTCAGCGTCGATGATTGCTCTGTTCTACCTCTTGCACCCTTTTTCGTCTCGCTGTTCAAGTCGAGGGGCCGACTTGAGGCAGAGAATGCTGCGCCAGCTGATCATATTGCAGGGCCGCGACTCGATGCGGACTGCGTGCGCTGATCCGGAGGATGAGCGCTGACAATCCGCTGGGGGAGCGCCGCGCATCCATGGCGAGCTGCTCAAGCTCAGCGTTGATGTCGGCTCAGTCCAGCGTCGCAAAGTATGGTGAAGCGACCGCGTGGCCGCGCCATGCTGGCGATGAAGTCCACGCCGATCAGGTCCCGGCGATAAACACGATCGGAATTGGCAATTCTCAGTTAGGAGGTAGCCAGTCCTTTCGCAACCCGCTGGCTGTTGGCCAAGGCCGTCGGAGCCCCCCTGAGTTACGGGGGCAAGTCCCTCCTCCCTTCTTGTGTGGTACTATGATTGTGGGAAACTGCGATCGGGTGCCATGAGAGGCATTACGGAGTGGCTAGCTTCGATCGGTTTGGGAGAATACGCCCAACGCTTCGCCGAGAACGCCATTGACCTCTCGGTCATCCGCGATCTGACGGAGGAGGATCTCCAGCGACTCGACGTCCCACTAGGGCATCGCCGCAAGCTGCTGCGTGCGATCTCGGAGCTTGATCCAGCCGCTCTTGCACAGGCCGAAACGGCGGCCGAACCGGTGCCGGGGGGACGACGGCGAACGACGCCACTTAACGGTGATGTTTTGCGACTTGGCCGGCGTGGCTGCCCTTTCGGAGCAGTTGGACCCGGAAGAGATGTGGCGGGTGATCGCGTCCTATCGCGCCTGCATCGGTGAGGTCATCAGCCGCTACAATGGCACGATCGCCCGATACCTGGGCGATGGCGTGCTCACCTATTTCGGCTATCCGCGCGCGCAAGAGGATGATGCCGAACAGGCAGTGCGCGCCGCGCTCGCACTCGTCGATGCCGTAGCGAATCTCCGGGCAGATGTCGACGCCGCGCTGCAGGCTCGCGTTGGCATTGCGACCGGCACTGTCGTTGTGCAAGAGCTTCTCATTGATGAAACCCCGGTGGAGCAGGCCGTCGTTGGTGTGACGCCGAACCTCGCGGCGCGACTGCAAACGTTGGCGGAGCCAGGGACAGTGTTGATCTGCCCTAGCACGCGCCGGCTCACTGGTGGGCACTCGATTACCGCGATCTGGGTACTCTCGCGCTGAAAGGCTGGGCGGAGCCGGTGCAGGTTTGGCAGGTGCTTAGAACGAGCGGCGTGGAGAGCCGGTTCGAGGCGATGCACAAGACCAAGCTGCCGCCGCTGTTCGGGCGTGAAGAGGAAATAGAACTGCTGTTGCGCCGGTGGCGACACGCGACGCAGGAGGAAGGCCGAGTGGTGGTGCTTACGGGGGAGCCAGGTATCGGCAAGTCGCACATTGCGCTCGCGCTTGAAGAGCGGCTCCAGAGTGAGCCGCACACCACATTGCGCTATTTCTGCTCGGCGCATCATACCAACAGTGCTCTGTTCCCATTCATTGGCCAACTCGAACGTGCTGCTGGGTTTGAGCGCAGCGACTCGCCTACGGAGAAGCTGTCCAAACTTGACACTCTCGTTGCACAATCGACGATCGACCCGCAACGCGTCGCAGTTCTGGCCAACCTTTTGGCATTGCCCGCTAGCGATCACTTCCGACTAGAGGAGCTGAGTCCACAAAAACGCAAGGAGAAGACGTTTGCGGCGTTATTGGCTCAGCTCGATGGGTTGGCGGCAAGACAGCCGGTTTTCATGATGTTCGAAGATATCCACTGGATCGACCCAACGTCGCTGGAGCTGCTCACTGCCACAGTGGAGCGCCTGCCGCAGCTTCGGGTACTGCTGCTCATCACTGCCAGGTCCGAATTCACGCCGCCTTGGCCCAGCTACCCGCACATGACGACAATCCAGCTCACACGCCTTGGCCGACGCGACGGCGCGGCATTGGTCGAGCGGGTGACGGGCGGCAAGACACTGCCGAAGGAGGTCATAGACGAGATTCTTGCTCGCACCGATGGCGTGCCCCTGTTCATTGAGGAGCTAACCAAGACGGTGCTGGAAAGCGGGCTGTTGCAGGAACGGGATGACCATTATGTTCTCGAACGTCCGCTACCGTCTTTGGCGATCCCGACAACGTTGCACGCGTCGCTAATGGCGCGTCTTGATCGGTTGGCACCGGTCCGGGAGGTGGCACAGATTGGCGCCGTTGCGGGGCGCGAGTTCCATTACGAATTGCTGAACGCCGTCGCGGGATTGCCGAGGGAGAAACTGGAAGAGGCGCTTGGCCAGCTGGTGCGGTCGGAATTGATTTTCCGCCGCGGCGAGATTCCACATGCGGTTTATACCTTCAAGCACACGCTGGTACGTGACGCCGCATATGCCAGCCTCCTGAAAACCCGGCGCGTGTATCTGCACACCGCCATTGCGAGTGCGATCGAGCAACAGTTCCCTGAAATCGTGCAAACTCAGCCCGAAACGCTGGCGCATCATCTGACCGAAGCCGGACTGATCGAAAAAGCGATCGAATACTGGCTCAAGGCTGGCAAGAACGCGGCTCTGCGTTCGGCCAACCTTGAGGCCATCGCACACCTGCGGCGAGGTATCGAGGGGACAGGCCGCTTGTCGGCCAGCCAGGCCAGGGACAGGTCCGAGCTTGATTTTCAGCTAATTTTGGGGCCGTGCCTCATCGCCACGCAGGGGCCGGCCGCGAGCGAGGCGGTAGCGACCTTCGCCCGTGCTCGTGAGCTGTGCGAGCGGCTCGGAGAGCCGCCCGAGTACCTTCAGGTAATGTTCTGGTTGGCGACCGTGAGCGTGGTGCGGGGCGAGTTGCCGCAGGCCCTCGAAGCGGTCGCGGCCTTACTCAGTGCCGCCGAAGCGCGCGGTGATCGGCCGGCGTTGATCAACGCGATACGCGGACGGGCGATGATTCTCTTTTTTTTGGGACGCATCGTCGAGGCCCGCGAGGCGATCGAACGCGCAGTCGAGGTGTTCAGCGCAAGTCAAGAGGCCGACAAGATGGCCGCTCGGGCAGCCGGCCAGGACGCTGGAGTGGCCATGCTGTCCCTCATGTCTTGGGTGCTCTGGGTCCTCGGCCATGTCGACGGGGCGGTCACACGAATGGCTGCCGCGCTTGAACGGGCCGATGCGGTCCAGCATGCGCACACGCACGCTTACGCCTGGTATTATGCGTCTGTTCTGCATGCCCTGCGCGGCGAAGCGACAATTGCTCAGGCCTACGCGGAGCGCTGTCTCGCCATATCAGAGCAACACGGATTCCGCCAGTGGCTCGGACTTTCGCGCTCGATCCGGGGCGTATGCGCGGCCATGCTGGATGCATCAGGCAGCCGACTCGACGAGGTGAAGGCCGCGTTGGATGAGTATCAGCGCGCTGGCTATCAGCTCGGCATCACGGCACAGTTCGGGCTCCTGTGTGCGGCCTTACTGCTCCGCAACGAGCCCGAGGCGGCGCTGGAGGTGATCGATTATGGCCTCTCGATCGTCAACCACAACAGCGAGCGGTTCTTTGAAGCCGAACTGTATCGACTGAAGGCCCGCGCGCTGCTCATGCGCGGTGCACCGGATGTCGAGGCGGAGTCCTTGCTCGACCAGGCTTTGCGAACGGCTCGTAGCCAACAGGCGCGATCGCTCGAGCTTCGGGCGGCAACCGACCTCGCGAGGCTCTGGAGGAGTCAAGACAAGCGCACCGAGGCGCGCGACGTTCTCGAATCCATCTACTGCCGTTTCAGCGAAGGCTTCGACACGCGGGATCTCAAGGAGGCGAAGGCCTTGCTCGCCCAGCTGCAATGATGCTGTCTGGCGTCCATTAACCCTGCTCACCTGTGTCGACGATGTGATCGAATGATCGTGATGTGTGACAGCTTTTTTTTGCCCCCCGCACCCGAATGGATTCGGATTTCCGGCGGGGGCCGGGCAGTTTTCACGAAACTTGAAAATTTGATTTTTAATCATCATACGCCTAATCATCACCACCGCAGAGCGAGCAACAAAACCTTAGGGCACCTCGAAAAATTCCTCTCGCCAAGTCGCCACGAATCTGACTCGGTGATCGTGCGCGGTCATGGGCGGATGGAGCGAGCGGGTCATGGGGCAGACGGGCTTTTTCGATGTTGAG
>Ga0070699_100006103_pt1 | contig 10543 bp, 7 predicted proteins | sample KBSK1503metaG_FD_65473 | JGI IMG/M metagenome (GOLD analysis project Ga0070699, IMG submission 65473) | Corn, switchgrass and miscanthus rhizosphere microbial communities from Kellogg Biological Station, Michigan, USA - KBS K1-50-3 metaG | ecosystem: Host-associated > Plants > Roots >... | reverse complement strand
GTCACCCATTCCGAGAATTCTTCCTGCCATTCTCTCCGGGTGGAACGGCTCGAATTGATCAATCTTCTCGCCGACACCGGCAAATTTGATCGGTTGCTGCGTAACCTCTCGGAGCGAGAGCGCGGCACCTCCGCGGGCGTCGCCATCTAGTTTCGTCAGGATTAATCCGGTTAGTCCGAGTGCCTGATGAAAATGGGTGGCTACAGTCACCGCCTGTTGTCCGGTAGCAGCATCGCAAACCAGAAGGACTTCCTGCGGCTGCAAAAAATCTCGGAGCCGCTTCAATTCAGCAACCAGCACTTGATCAATTTCCAGGCGACCGGCAGTGTCAAAAATCTGGACATTTCCTGTCTGCGATTCGGCCCATTTCAATCCGGCTCGTCCAACCGGCAGCAAATCCGTTTCACCAGGAGCGGGGCGAAAAACCGGAACCCCAACCTGTTTCGCCAATGTAGCGAGCTGATCGATTGCGGCGGGCCGGTGCAAATCCAATGCAAACAAGAGTGGCGCTTTGCCCTGTCTTTTCAGAAGGCTGGCCAACTTGGCTGCCGACGTGGTTTTGCCCGCACCATGAAGCCCGACCAGCATAATGCGAGCAGGCGCTGAAAGTATCAGAGGCTGAGCATCGCCACCGAGCAAAGCGGTCAGTTCGTCATGGAAGATCTTGACGATTTGCTGACCCGGAGAAATGCTCCGTAGCACTTCCTGGCCGAGCGATTTTTCGCGCACTCGCGCGATAAAATCTTTGGCAACCTGATAGTGAACGTCTGCCTCCAGCAAAGCCAGGCGGACCTGCCGAAGCGCATCGGTAATGTTGCTCTCAGAAATGGACCCGTGACCACGGAGATCCTTAAAAACATCTTGAAGCCGGTCGGAGAGTTGAGCAAACACGGTGTAAAATTTGGGTCCGATTGTCGCTATTGACTGGTCGCGACCGGTCCCGTTGCGTCGACCGTGAAATCCCAGCGGGTCTCCACTTTCTTGCCGTTCACCTTTGCCGTCAGAATCACGGTGTACATTTTCGGAACCAATTTCTGAGTAAATACGTAAGTCACTAATTTAGTCTTTGGATCATAGACGGCCGGCACCAGACCAAACCCGCTGATCCGCATTTCCACCGATTTCGGATCAACGTCGCCCATGCTAGCCAAATTCGCCTTAATCGTCGGTTTAGGCTCGGTGATGTGCTGCTCGTTCAACGGCTCGGTCAACATTGTGGCTGAGGCGAGCTGGCTGGTTTCCACGCCGGGCTGAGTGCTATCGGTCGTCCCAAAGTCCAGTGCCGCTTTGAATATATCACCCTTGAGAGAATCAATGGCGTACCGGCCAATTTGATCTGCTGGTACATTGATATCCATGTGCCGTCCGTAAACTGTAAACTGCATCTCGTAACCAGCTTCTTTGGCGGTCTGACGGACCACCTCGTTGTGGAAACCATAGGGAAACGCGAATGCGATGATCTTAACCCCAAGTTTGCTTTCCAGAGTCTCCTTGCAGCCGTAAACCTCATTATGCAACCAGGTGGTATAATCCTGCCCCCTCGGTGCGTGCCTTAGATCGTGGTGCGATACGGTGTGAGCTTCAATGTCAACTCCAGCATCTCGCATCTCTTCTAGCTGCGCCCAGGTCATCGCCTTACCGCCTGTTCCCACCCACTGAGTGTAGATAAACAGGGTGAACGGATAGCCGAACTCTTTGAGGATCGGCCAAGCGACGTAACATTGGGAATTCCATCCGTCGTCGATCGTAATGACCGCGCTCTTTGACGGAATCGCCTTTTCCCCTTTGCGCCAAGCCAGAAGATCCTGCATTGAGATGACAGAGATTCCATTGTCTTTGAGCGCCTTCATCTGCGCACGAAAATCGTTTGGTAAGGTCACCAACTCGGCCGGTCTATCTTCGAACCGATGGTAAAGGAGCACGATGAACTTGGCAGTGCGATTGGTATCCGGTGGCGGTGTTGGTGTGGCCTCGGCGACCGGGGTTGCGCTCGTTGGTGCCGATGCCGTCGGACTAGGGGTAGACTGAGTTAAATTACTTTCTCCCTTTTTACACCCCGTCACCAAGAGCGGTACCACCCACAGAAACAGCAATAAACAACGGCGCATACAAATCTGCCGCAGATATATCACGGCTGGGAGAATTGTGAAGCGGAGAATCGTTATGAAATGCGAATTGCGGATTGCGGAATGAGAAACCGGAGTAAGCCACTCATGCGGAATGCGAAGTCCGGACTTTCATTCCGCATTCCGCAATCCGCATTCCGCATTTTCTCCCGCAAGCCCAAGCTGCCGAAACGTCTCATCGATGTGATTGAGATGCTGTTCGACCGAGCACAGCTTCACCAGTTCCGCCTCCGGAATCATTTTCGTTATTTCCGGTATCTGCCGAACCTCATACAGAAAATCGGCGTTGCTCTTCCAAGTTGCCATGGCTGCTTTTTGCACCGCCTCATAGGCCGCTTTCCGTTCCATCCCGCGCCTGGTTAGCTCGAGCAAAATCGATTGGCTGAAGTAAAGACCTTTGCTCATCGCTAAGTTCTCCTGCATCCGGTCCGGATAAATCACCAGGCCTGCAACCAGCTTAGCCAACGTATCCAACATATAGTCGAGCAACGTGCAAGAATCTGGAAGAATGATCCGCTCCACGCTGCTATGGCTGATATCCCTCTCGTGCCACAGCGCGACATTCTCGAGCGCCGCTACCGAATTACCGCGGATGACTCGAGCCAAACCGCTTAGACGTTCTCCCGTTATCGGATTGCGCTTATGTGGCATAGCCGAACTCCCTTTTTGACCCGGACTGAAGTACTCTTCGAGTTCGCCGACTTCCGTTCTTTGCAGATGGCGGAACTCCGTCGCCCAGCGGTCGATGCTGGAGGCAATGAGCGCTAAAGTTGTGCTGAATTCCGCGTGACGATCGCGTTGAATGACTTGCGTCGATATCCGATCTGGTTCCAACCGCAGTCTCCGACAAACCATCTCCTCGACCTTCGGATCCAAATGAGCGTGGGTTCCGACTGCTCCACTCAATTTGCCCACGGCGATCACGGATCGCGCACGTTGTAACCGAGTTTCTGCCCGGCCGAACTCGTCATACATGAGCGCCATTTTCAGACCGAAGGTAATCGGTTCCGCATGGATTCCGTGACTTCGTCCGATCATTGGCGTTAGCTTGTGGGCGATGGCTTGCCGAGCAGCAGCCGCGCGCACAGACCGAATTCCCGTGGCGAGCAGATCGCTCGCCTGGACTAGTTGAAACGCCAAAGTGGTATCAAGAATATCAGATGAAGTCAGGCCCTGATGCATCCATCGAGCAGCTGGACCGATCGACGACGCGACATTCTCAAGAAAAGCAATGACGTCATGATTCGTGCGCTTTTCAATCTCGGCGATTTCAGCTACCGAAAATCTGCCCTTAGCACGAATAACCTCCGCATCGGATCGAGGAATCAGGCCCAACTCGGCCATCGCTTCGCAGGCCAGGGTTTCGATCTCAAGCCAAATAGAGAACTTCCGCTCTTCCGACCAGATGTCCCGCATTTGCGGGCGCGAGTAACGAGGGATCACGCACCTTCAGTGCGATGACAAATGACAAATAGCAAACAGCAGATTTTTCCGAGCGGCCTGGCCATTCGCGATGACCTGTTTTCGAGGCGAATTACTAGTCAGCCAGATTCGAAAACATGTCATCAGGATCCAGAAGTATACCCGCCCAGAAAAGGGACGCTCAATAATACCTTTGGGCTCGCAAATAGCTAATTTGCTATTTGCTATTTGTCATCGCGCTGAAGGCGCGTCGCGTCATCGGACGCGAGCCCTGATCTTGCGGCCATTGTTCATGATGCTGACCTGGCCCGAAGCAAGAAGGTCGGCGACAGTAGCGACCGTTTCCTCTTGAGTGTCCGAATATGAGCTAACTGCCAAAATCAAATCGCCGAGCGACAGCGGCCTGCTCGTTACTTTTCGCCTTTTCATTATGATGTCCTTTCAGTTTTTCGGTGCAGGCTGTCCTAGGTCCGAAAAAACCCTCCTAGCAACATGGCGAGCACCATATTCTTACGTCCGAACCCTTAGACGGAGAGAGGCTGGGTTCCGTTTAAACTTTCTTTGCTCCTCTCCAATTTTCTTCCTTCGGCTTTTACAATTTGTGTTGCAGACCGCCCGAGCTTCGCCGAAACATCCCCGGGTTTGGTACTGAGCTTTTTGTATGCAGTGGAACCCTATTGACCTTCTTCTCCATCTTAACGATCACTTGGATCAATTGGCCCTGCAGATCGGGGGATGGTCGTACCTGCTGTTATTTCTGATCATCTTTTGCGAGAGCGGATTGATCGTCACACCCTTTCTCCCAGGAGACGCTCTGCTCTTTACCATTGGAGCCTTAACCGCTACGACGAAGCACTTTGAGCTTTATGTTATCCTGATTCTGCTTCCGATTGCCGCTTTTCTGGGTTATACCTTCAACTACTGGGTTGGCGCTGCTTTCGGAAGAACGCTTTTCAAGCGGGATGATTCCAGGATCTTCAGCCGGAAATACCTGGACCAAACTCATGCCTTTTACGAGCGGCACGGAGGCAAGACCATAGCGCTGGCGCGGTATCTTCCGGTGATTCGCACTTTTGCGCCGTTCGTGGCTGGAATGGCGGCGATGCACTATCGGAAGTTTTTCGTGTATAATCTGCTTGGCGGCATATTCTGGGTTTTCAGCGTCGTCTTGATCGGCCATTTTTTTGGCGGACTTCCTTACGTCCAGCACAACTTCTCGTTGGTGATCTTCGGAGTTATTGTCATCTCTATGATTCCGCCTGGAATTGAGTTTGTCCGGGCGTGGCTGGCGGGACGCTCCGAAACCGGCAAGACACCGACCGGAGAGTAGCTCCTTACTCAAGCTGGCGGCCCAACGAAGTTCCTGACAGGGAACACTGTGTTGTGCTAACCGTTTTCGCTGTGCGCGGAGCAAAGGCTTGGGCAATAATTACCATTCTGATCCTGGCCGTAGTCGGCCTCGGCTGGTGGCTGGCTGCGAGAGCTTCATCTCTGCGGACGACACTGGCGCACGCCAATGCAAGAAAGGTCCTCCTTCTCCACGTTGGCACTGAACCCTCTTCACTCGACCCACACCAGAATCGTGGCATTCCCGAATCAAAAATCCTCAGCTGTATATTTGAGGGTCTCGTCGTTCCGGATCCGAACGACAGCGCGAAGCAACTTCCCGGAGTTGCTGAGAGCTGGGAGCACAATGAAGATTCCTCAGTGTGGACATTTCATCTCCGGGCTGACGCCAGATGGTCCAACGGTGATCCACTCACGGCAAACGATTTTGCTTTTTCTATCGAGCGGATCCTTACCCCTCGACTCGGCGCTTTCTTCGCCGATTATTTGTATATCATCCGCGGCGGCGAAGATTTCCACAAAGGAAAGATAAAAGACTTTGCCCAGGTCGGCGTCAAAGTAGCCGATCCACACACCTTGCGGCTAGAGCTAATCGGTCCGACTCCCTATCTGCTCTCCGCGCTTACCAATTACTATTGGTTTCCCGTTCATCCCGCCACGATTCTTCGATTCGGCAAGCTCGGGGAGCGAAGCACTCGATGGACTCAGCCTGACGTCTTCTGAACGATGCCAGAGTCAGACAAGCGCTTAGTCTGGCGATCGATCGCCAGAGCCTTGTGCGCAATGTGCTGAGAGGTGATCAGCGATCCGCTACCGGAGTGACACCTCCGGGGTTTCCCGGCTATCAACCGGTAGAGATCGCCCGATATAACCCAGAAAAGGCGCGCAGTCTGTTGGCAGAAGCCGGATACCCAGGCGGCACCGGATTTCCCCCGATCAGCATTCTAATAAACACGAGCGAAGCACACTGCTCGATCGCGGAGGCAATCCAGCAGATGTGGCGCCAAGAGCTGAATATCTTCGTCCAAATCGAAAATCAAGAATGGAAGGTCTACCTCCAGTCAATGCATCAACATCATTTCGCAATCGCACGCAATGGCTGGGTTGCCGGTTTTCTCGATCCGCTCGCTGTCCTCGGCATATGGAAAAGCGATAGCAGTTTGAACGACAGCGGTTGGAGAAACCCACAGTTTGACGCCTTGCTGCAAGAGGCCGGTGTCACCGGTGACCCTTCGCTGCGATTCGCCAAACTTCACCAAGCCGAAGAAATCTTGGTCCAGGACGCGCCGCTCCTACCGATCTACTGGTACACTCGTGTTTATTTGCTCGATCCCGCGGTCACCGGATGGCATGCCAATATAGAAGACCAGCATTTCGTTCAGTTTCTCGATCTTCAGCCGGGAATTCCGCTGCGCTAGCCGCCACTTTGCTCCTTCGCGCCAGCGGCCCTCACTTCTTCACCGCCATGTTTTCGGTCGCGCCAAGCTCATAGGCAAAGAAGGAAAGTAAGTTCGTGAAATCTGTGATCTTCTCGTCGAGTGAACTGCCAATCCCGTGTCCAAATGAACTCACTCGGAGCAGGATAGGGTTGCCGGGCGCGGCCTGTGCTTGCAGTCGCGCAGCGAACTTGAACGAGTTATGAGCGGCGACGCGTCCGTCATGCAAACCCGCCGTAAGCAAAATGGCTGGATACTTTTGCCCTTCTTTTATGTGGTGATAGGGCGAGTAAGCAAACAAGGCCTTGAATTGTTCTGGATCTTTAACCGTCCCGAATTCCGTGGTGTTGAACAAGCCATTGGGTTCGAGCTCGCTGCGCAGCGAATCATAAATTCCTACTTCCGATACCACCGCCTTCATTAAAGTTGGATGTTGGGTGATCATCGCACCCATTAATAGTCCACCATTGCTTCCTCCCAGCATTCCCAGCTTCGGAGTAGACGTGTACTTGTGCTGAATGAGATAATCCGCACAGGCCGCGAAATCATCGAACACATTCTGTTTCCGGGTGAGGTTACCAGCTTTGTGCCATTCTTCTCCAAATTCTCCGCCACCACGCAGGTTGGTGTCGATATAAACGCCGCCTCGATCGAACCAAGCCCGGAGCCCAACCCTGACGCGCGGCACTTCGTTTATCGCGTATCCTCCGTAGCCATATAGAATCGTTGGATTATTTCCATCTAACGGTGTGCCCTTCTTGCGCAGAATGTTGAGGGGCACTTTGGTACCATCCTTGGACACGGCAAAATCCCTGGTCACCTCAATATCAGAGAAACTTACCGGAGCCGGTGAACTAAGAGCGGTTGGAGTGAATTGATTGCTTTGCAGGTTCAGTTGCAGCCAACGCGGAGTTTCCGTGTAACTCTGCGTCTCCACCAGAACTGGGCTCGACCCTTCGGTCGTGGTCGCCACTTCGATGACGCTCGAAACAGGTGCAATGGGAGCAGTTGTTGGTTCTCCGCCGTTCAAGCCATAAACCAGCAGCCCGGATGGTCCGCCGATCAACGTGTGTACCAGCAGACGCTCGGAAGTAAGTGCCAGATCTTCGACCACCCCGTCACCCTGCGGCACTACCACGGCCGGTTCCGCTCCGTTGGCGCTACTCAAATCAAATTTGACTATCTTTCCTCGAGGAGCGTCGGCCAAAGAAATAGCATAGAAGAAACCGCCAGCAGCCAGTCTGCCTTTTTTGATTTTATCTTCGAACCGGGTCAGCTGTTTCCAGGTTTTGTCTGCGCTAAAAACGAAGTGTTCAAAGTCGCCTCCGTCGCCGTTCGCAGCGGTGGCGACGATCAGGTCTGAATCCGGAATTGATTCTAACTCCACCTCAGCAATTTTCGGAAATTCTTTGCCGATCGAATAAGTGTCCTCTGACTCGTTTGCACCGAGCCGATGAAAATAGACTTGCTGATAAAAGTGTAGATCACCCGCTGGCCGTTCGCCCTCTCGCGGGAAACGGGTGTAGAAAATTCCGGTACTGTCTTTTGTCCAGGCTGCGCTGCCACCCGCCGTCGGGTATTGCACGTGCTTAAGCACCTCGGGACTCTGTTTCCCGTCAGCCACGGAGAAGAAATAAAGATCGCCATCTTCGCTGCCACTCTTGGAAAGCGAAACTGCAACCAACTTACCGTCCGGCGAGGGTACAAACCAATCGATCGCCGTGGCACCGGCCGAGTCGATCAGATTCGGATCGCAAATCGCCCACTCCGATTCCGGACGGTCCGCCGCGTCAAGAACCACCAACGATGGTTGCTGTTTTTTTGGATCGAATTTGAGAGCAAAAATTTTTCCAGCGACGAGCTGAACGTTACCGTAAGAGATTGGTTGTACGGAAATGAGTTTTCTCACCTCGTCGGCAATCGCGCTACGCCCGGGTAACGCCGCTAAAAATTTTTCGGCACGCTGAGTCTGCTTCTCCGCCCAGGCTTTCACCTCCGGGCTCTTCAGGTCTTCCAGCCAGCGATAATCATCTTGCACGGTGACACCGTAGTAACTGTCTTTCACCGGCTGCTTCTTTGCCTCCGGAGCCGGTTCCAACTTGGGAGATACTGCAAACGCCCATTGCGACCCGATTAAGCCAAACCAGACGAACAGCGAAATTTTCATGAATTTCATGGGTATGAGATGAGAACACTTTGTCTGCGCGAAGAGTTTCATCTTTTCCGGAGAGACGCAACCGCAGCAATTCGAAGCGATTTTTCGCTAACGGAGCGAGCAGTACATCCGTCTTAGCATGGTGAGATGGATGGGACATTGGAATGGGGAAGAGATTTAGCCTGGTCTGGTTGATATGTTAAACCCGATGGCCTCAGGAAATTGGGATTATGACGCGGCCGCCCATCTCGCTCTGCGAGCGAGCTTTGGCGAACCTCCGGCCGAGCTCGAAAAGTGGGTTAACCAGGGACTCGATTCTACGCTGGAACATCTTCTGCGTACGCCCCTTCCCAGTGCAGCACCTCCGGATTGGGCCTATCCGACCAGGGACGAAGATCTGCTTGCGCGCATTCGCAATGCAGAGACGACGGCAGAAGACAGAGCGCAGCTACAGCGTCAACTGAATGAGCGCAAGGCTGGGCAGATGGCCGAACTTGTGAGCTGGTGGAATCAACGGATGTGTAACTCTCCCGCACCGCTGGCAGAAAAAATGACTCTCTTCTGGCACGGCCATTTCGCCACCAGCGCAGAAAAAGTGAACTCCTATCGGATGTGGCTGCAGAATGAAACCCTGCGAATGTATGCGCTCGGAAATTTTGGCACTCTGGTCAAAGCAATCTCATGCGACCCAGCGATGCTGGCCTGGCTCGATCTCGCGACGAGCCAAAAAGAGCATCCGAACGAGAATTTTGCACGCGAATTGATGGAGTTGTTCACCTTGGGCGAAGGCCACTACACCGAGAATGACATCAAAGCGGCCGCTCGCGCCTTTACCGGCTATCGGACGGACGGGCCGACGCAGGAATTCCGTTTTGTCGCGAACCAGTTTGATCTTTCGAACAAGATTTTCATGGGAAAGACCGGTCCCTGGCGAGGCGACGAAATTATCGATATTATTCTCGCCCAACCGCAATGCGCGAAATTCATCGCCGCCAAGCTATGGCGGTTTTTCGCTTACGAAGATCCCGAGCCCGCGCTAGTCGAAGCTTTGGCCAATCCCTGATTTTCTTTCTCATCGGCCTATTCAAGCGCATTCGAGAAACCCGGTTTGCCCGGTATGACACTCGTTTCTTTACGCCGCTATGCCTTTTATTGGGCGCAGCGCTGCTTTATCTGGGGATGGCAAACCAAGCGCGTCACGGGCTAGACATCACGAACCGGCTGGCACGAAGAAATAGGCGATTTCCTCCCATTCGACGGCGGTTTGCCGGCCGTGGTTAAACTCCTGGACCATCCAGTCATAGGCTCCTTTAACCCGTGGATCGTCCTTGGCAAAATGGTCGTTCAAGTGTTGCTGCGCCGCAAAAATGAGCCCGGCTAGACCAGAGTCCTTGGTCAACGACACCTCCAGGGGCCGACCAATCAGCCGCGGCACATCAAACGGTGCGTACATCCACCAGAACTTATTGAGTCCGTCCGCGTGAATCCCAGCTCGAGTCCGGTGCGCATCACGCCCATAAAGCGGAGCCTTTTCCGCAATGGGTTGGCCGAGACTCGCGTACATCTCGGCTAGCTCATTCAACACGGTAAAATCTGGCCGTTGCTCCGCAAAAAAACCCATACCAATCAAATGCATGAGCACCAACTCCAACGGTGCATTGCCGGTCCTCTCGCCTTTGCCCAAACAAGTTCCATTGATTACCCCGCATCCATTCCGTAGGGCGGCCAAGCAATTCGCGGTAATTAAGCCCGTATCATTGTGCGGATGAAACTCGAGATCATCCGATCCCAATCCCGTCTTGATCAGCTCCCGAAAGAGCCTTGGTACGCCTCGCGGAAGCGGAACGTCCTCATCGGGTAGACCTAGCCCAAGCGTATCGCAGACCCGAAACTTGGGTCGCACGGCTTCCGAGAAATCAGCGGATTTGTTCCGCACGGCATCAATAAAGTAGAGGATAAAATCAATCGAAGCCCGAGTGGCGTCCTCAAGGTGGAGCCGTGGACGTATTCCGTTATCTAACGCCATTTGTACTGCATCCAGGTAGAGTGCCGCCGCC
>Ga0070699_100006101_pt1 | contig 10545 bp, 11 predicted proteins | sample KBSK1503metaG_FD_65473 | JGI IMG/M metagenome (GOLD analysis project Ga0070699, IMG submission 65473) | Corn, switchgrass and miscanthus rhizosphere microbial communities from Kellogg Biological Station, Michigan, USA - KBS K1-50-3 metaG | ecosystem: Host-associated > Plants > Roots >... | reverse complement strand
CTTCTGGGCCAGCCTGGCCGGGCCGTTCTTCATCGTCGGAGTCGGCACCGCATTTGCCTTCATCCCGGTCTCGATCGCCGCCCTGGCCGGGGTCGCCGAGCACGAGGCCGGCCTGGCCTCCGGGCTCATCAACACCTCCGAGCAGCTTGGCGGGGCGATCGGCATCGCCATAGCGTCCACGATCGCCGCCACCCACGCCAGCACCCTGCTCCACCAGGGCGTCGCACCAGCCGCGGCACTCACCAGCGGCTTCCAATGGGCCTTCTGGGCTTGCGGCGCCATCGGCCTGGCCGCGGTCCCGGTGACGTACCTCCTGGTCCGCCGCAACGAGCTAGCCACGGCGGTTGCCCGCACATCCCAGAAGCCTCAACCAGCACCTGCCGACGTTTGACCCAGCCACCGCCTCATCCGCATCAAGGGAGTCCCGCATGCCAACGCACGAACTTTCCGGAACGACGGCACTGGTCACCGGCGCCAGCCGGGGTTTCGGCCGCGCCATCGCCGTCGCCCTGTCCAAGCACGGCGCGCACGTCGCCGGGGTCGCCCGCGACCCCGGCCGGCTCGAGGAACTGCGCGCACAGCTCGGCGGCACCTTCACCCCCGTCGCCGCCGACGCCGCCGACCCCGTGGTCGCGGGCCAGCTCCTCGACAAATACCGCCCCCGCACGCTGGTCCTCAATGCCGGGGCAGCACCCCTGACGCGGCCGGTCCACCGGCAAACCTGGCAGACCTTCAGCCGCAACTGGGAGGTCGACGTGCAGCACGTGTTCAACTGGACCCGCGAGGCGCTGCTGCTTCCCCTGGAGCCGGGCAGCGCGGTCATCGCCTTCTCCAGCGGAGCCGCGGTCAACGGCTCGCCACTTTCCGGCGGCTACGCCGGAGCCAAGGCCACCATCCGGTTCATCGCGTCCTATGCCGCCGCGGAGTCCGGCCGGAACGCGCTCGGCATCAGGTTCACCTCGGTGCTGCCGCAGCTCACTCCGGAAACAGACCTGGGCGCGGCCGGAGTAGCCGCCTACGCCGCCAGGCAGGGCGTCGATATCCCCGCCTTCCTCGACCGCCTCGGCCCGGCGCTCACCCCGGAGCAGGTGGGCACTGCGATCGTCGACATTGCCACCGGCGCCGCCGATGACCGCGACGCGTACCTGCTCACCGCCACCGGCCTCAGCCCGGTGCGGTAATGCCCTCATCACCTCTTCGGCGGCGGCCCACCACTGCCCGGGGTCCCGAAGCCGGGACCGTGCTCTCCCACTCGAGAAAGAGAACGACAATGCGCAAACTGATCGAATCGACCCTCGTCTCGCTCGATGGCGTCATCGAAGCGCCCGAACGGTGGGCCAACTTCGACGCCGAGGCCACCGCGTTGTCCATCAAGCAGCTAGGCAACTACGACGCGTTCGTCATGGGCCGGGTGACCTATGAGAAGTTCTACGCGAGCTGGGGCCACACCGCCGGCAACCCCTACATCGACCTCATCAACGCCATGCCCAAGCACATCGCATCTCGATCGCTGACCGAGACGGCATGGAATGCCACCCTCCTCGGGCCCGACCCATCCAGCGCGATCGCCCGGCTGAAGGGCCAGCCCGGCAAGGACCTCATCAAATACGGCACCAGCCGCTTCGACAACACGCTCCTGCGAGACCACCTGATCGACGAGTTCCGCTTCTGGATCATGCCCGTCGTGGCCGGCGCAGGGCGACGGCTGTTCGAGGACGTGGACACCTCCGGGCTCGACCTCAGGCTCACCGACGAGAGGAGGCTGGAGAACGGGTCGGTGATCCTCACCTATGCGCCCGGCTGACCTCAGTCCATGATCGGCGGGCGGGAATGTCGTGCAATAGCAGGCGCACCCGTCCGGCGAACGATAGCGGGCGGCGCGGCTCGACGCCCTGCCGACGCAGGCTCAGCGCCGGGTGCAAGCGGTGAGCATGGACCCGGACGAGAGCCTTGGCCTCCGGGGGCAGGGCCCCGAGCCGGACGTCCAGCACGTCGTGCAGATGGGCCTCGATCTCGCCCGGGCCCGCTTCACCCAGCTGGATGGCGATGGCGAAGCGGGCGGCCTTCGATCCGTAGTGCTGCATGCCAGGGAGGGGTCCACGTTCGCGCGCTGGGCGATGCGGCGGATGGTGGTTGCCTCCAGGCCGCGCTCGCCGAACTCCGCACGCGCCGCGTCAAGGATGCGCAGGGTGTGCCGGGGTAACCAGCTTAGTGATCCGCGCGCGGCGGGCGGTCGTGCGGACGATCCGGCCGGCGCCGTGCCGGTCCAGCCGCCGGCCGTCCCTGACGAGTAACAGCGGCCCTCGTAGTCCACCCGCGGCCGTCGCACGTGTGCGGCGGGTGAGCGGTCCAGGAGCTCTTCTTCGACTGGGCGCCGGAGTATCCCTGCGCTCTTCTCCCAGGTGGTGATGACGTGCCGGCTAGCAGAACCGGCAAGGACGGGCCGCCGCGGCGAGGGCGGCTCGGTCCTCCTGCCGCTGCACAGTCCCGGGCTGCGATGCCGCGGGCTGCGATGCCGCGGGCTGCGGTGCCGCGGGCTGCGGTGCCGTGGGCTGCGGTGCCGCGGGCTGCGGTGCCGGCTCTTGCGGCGCGGGCACGGCACCGGACAGTTCCTGGCGGCGGACCCGGATGGTGGCGATCGCGATGAGCAGGGCGAGCAGCCCGAACCCCGCGGCAACCACGAACCCACGGGAAAAGCCGACCGTCAGGGCGTGATCGTAGATGGACGCAGGCGGGGGTGTGCCCGGCTTCGGCAGTGGCCGGCCCGCCTTCGCGGCGGCCGCCGCCGCGTGCGCGACCTGAGTCCTGATGCTGTTCGCGACGGTCGTCCAGGCGACGGTGCCGAGCAGTGCAAGCCCGATCGCGCCGCCGACCTGCTGGGCGGCGTTGAGCAGGCTGGAGGCGACACCGGAGTCCTGTTCGGCCACGTTGTGCAGGGCGACCAGGGCCAGCGGGACGAACACCAGGCCGAGCCCGAACGAGCTCACGAGGCTCGGGCCGAGCAGCTGGCCGGCGTAGTCGGCGTGCTCGGTCAGCCTGGAAAACCAGAACATCCCGCCCGCGACCGCGGCCGTGCCGGCCACGATCAGCGGCCGCGGGCCGATCCGCGGCACCAGCTGCGAGGCCAGCGCGGAGGCGATCACGACCCCGACGGCGAACGGCAGGTAGGCGATGCCCGACCGGATCGCGCTGTAGCCAAGGACGGTCTGTATGAAAAGGGTGAGGAAGAAGAACAAGCCGAAAAGCCCGGTGGCGATGCACAGCATGATCAGGTAGGCACCCGACCTGTTACGGTCAGCGAGTACCCGCATCGGGAGCAGCGGGTGCGAGCTGCGCATTTCGATCAGCACGAACGAGACGAGAAGCATCACGGACGCGGTCAGCGATGCCAGCACCTGCGCGTCACCCCAGTGCGATATGCCGTCAGCCCCGGTGGCGGCCTTGGACAGGCCGTAGACGAGCAGCGCGACGCCGCCGGTGCCGGTGACCGCGCCCGCCACGTCGATCCGGCCCGGCCGGCGGGGCGATTCGGTCAGCACGCGCGGCGCCGCGGCCGCCACCAGGATCCCGATCGGGACGTTGACGAACAGCACCCACCGCCACGACGCGTAGGTGGTCAGGACGCCGCCCAGCAGCAGGCCCACCGCGCTGCCGGCGCCGGCCATCGCCGCGTAGACGCCAAACGCCCTGTTGCGTTCCCCGCCTTCGGGAAAGTTGGTGGTGATCAGCGCCAGCGCGGTCGGCGCGATCACCGCGCCGCCAGCTCCCTGCACCGCCCTCGCGGTAAGCAGCCACCACTGGCTGGTGGCGAACCCGCCGAGCAGCGACGCTCCGGAGAACAGCAGCAGCCCGAAGACGAACACCCGCCGTCGGCCGAGGATGTCACCGGCGCGGCCGCCGAGCAGGAGCAGGCCGCCGAAGGTGACCGCGTAGGCGTTCACCACCCACTCCAGGCCGGTTCCGGAAAAGCCAAGCGCACGCTGCACATGCGGCAACGCCACATTGACGATGGTGGCGTCGAGCACGACCATGAGCTGGGCGGTGGCGATGACCAGCAGAGCCAGGCCCAGGCGGCGGTTGCCGCCACTGGCGGTGGCGGCGGGTGAGGCCGCACGCCCGGTCACGGATTGCGGGCCCGGCGCCGACTGCGGGATGGGCGCGTAGTCGAGCGGATCGGGGGCGCTGCCTGCCCCGGAGGCTGGTGATGTCACGGTATCTCCCTGGGATCTAGGAGCACGTCCCCTGGCGGCCGTGCCAGCTTTCGCGACGGGCCCAGGCTTGCCGCCAGCCAGGTGAAAGGTCATCGCCGGATCCTGGTGATTCACGAGGCTGCGTCAGCGTGACGCTCCACGGGCAGGCGCAGCCATACGAAAGCTGGCCTCGGTCCTGCCAGCGCAGTATGTACGCCGGTCCTGCTTAAGCGCCGTCCGCCGGCGGTATCGCCCCGCTCACGGGGCTGCGGCGTCGTCAACCGACCCAGGAGCGCGGCGGTGACGTGCTCGCCGAGCCGCTGCACGTTGTTGCGCATCATGAATTCCTCCTCATCTCGCCGGCGCAGCGAAGCTCGTTGCCGGGTGTCATGTCGTTCTCCTTGACCAGGCGATCGACGGGCCGGGGGTTGCTACGAGGCAGGTAAGAGGTCATCACCGGATCGTGGTGATTCGCCGCACCGGGACAACGCAGGACGGGACGGGACGCGGCGGCGCGTGCATGAGAGTGCAGCAGAACCGAGGGTTCGCGCGGTTGACAGCACGCGCGCTGGCCTGGTACCGAGACAGAAGGTGCCCGGACTGCATGACCGGCGCTAGATGTGTCAGGCGTAGATACCAAGGCAGGCCTTTTGACGGTGGCTCCAGCAGCTCCCCGGCTGATCGACCGGGGTGATCTTGTCGCTGCCCTGGATCGCGCGGCGACGCGGAAGGTGACAATCATCTCGGCTCCGGCCGGCAGCGGGAAGACGTCGCTGGTGCGCGCCTGGGCCGGCCGTCCGGGGCAGCCGCGCCGGCTCGCCGTGCTGCAGGTGCAACGCGACCAGCAAGACGCCCAGCAGTTCTGGCTTGCCCTGCTCGACGCGGTCCGTCACGCTTCAGCCACGACCGGCCGCGCGGAACCGCCGGCCGGGACGCCTGACTTCAATGCACCCGCGATGGTCGACCGGGTGCTGTCGGAGCTCGCCGATGCTTGCGGCGGCGTCACGTTGGTGGTTGATGATCTCCACGAGCTGACGTCGCCAGAAGCACTCGCTCAGCTGACCCGGCTGCTGACGAACCTTCCCCCGCAGGTGCACGCGATCCTGACCACGCGTCACGATGTGCGGCTGGGCCTGCACCAGCTGCGCCTGGCCGGCGAGCTCGCCGAGATCCGCGCGGCGGACCTGCGCTTTTCCGAGCGCGAAACACGCGAGCTGCTTGATGCCTCGGGTATCGAGCTGTCCGCGGCGGGGGCGGCGCTGCTGCACCAGCGGACCGAGGGTTGGGCCGCGGGCCTGCGGCTCGCGGCGATCTCCCTGGCCGGTCACCCCGACCCGGAGCGGTTCGTCGCGGAGTTCTCCGGCAGCGACCGCACGGTCGCGGAGTACCTGCTCGCCGAGATGCTGGACCGCCAGCCGCCCGACGTCCAGGATCTGCTCCTGCGCACCTCCCTGCTCGACCGGGTCAACGGCGAGCTGGCCGACCTGCTGACCGGCCGGCCGGGCTCGGAACCGATCCTGCTGGACCTGGAGGATGCGAACGCGTTCGTCGAATCGCTGGACCCGGGGCGGACCTGGTTCCGCTACCACCACCTGCTGGCGGATTTCCTGCGGCTGGAGCTGCGCCGGACGCTGCCCGCGGAAGGACCGGTGCTGCACCGGCGGGCCGCTGAGTGGTTTATCCGGCAGGGCCAGGTGGTCAACGCCATCCGGCAAACGCAGGCGGCGGGCGACTGGGCTGATGCGGCGCGGCTGCTCGCCGACCATTCGTTCAGCCTGACCCTGGACGGGCAGGCGCAGACCATGCAGGCGCTGGTGCGGGCCTTCCCGCCGGGCGCAGATCACCCTGAGCTGGCCCTGGTGCGCGCGATGGGTGACCTCGCCCAGGGACGCCTGGATGAGGCGGCCGCCCACCTGGCGGTCGCCGAGACGTACGCCGAGACGACGCCGCCGGATCGCCGGCGCCGCCTGGGGGTGGCGATCGCGTCGCTGCAGCTGGCGCTGGCCAGGCGGCGCGGTCACCTGGCCGGCGTTATCGAGCAGGCCCGATTCCTGGCCTCCCCGGTAACCGGGCAGTCCGACGAAGACATCGCACTCGGCAACGACCTGCGAGCAGTGGCGCTGATGAACCTGGGGACCGTCGAGGCGTGGTCCCTGGGGCTGCCAGACGCTGAACGCCACCTCCGGGAGGGTGCCGTCCTGGCCCGGAAGATCGGTCGGCCGTACCTGGAAGTCGGCTGCCTGGCGCAGCTCGGTTTCGCATATATCTTCCATGGTGCTGCCATGCCGAAGATCGATTCGTTCGCCACGACCCAGCGGCGCTGCCGCGAGGCGATCGCGCTCGCCGAACGGTACGGCTGGGGCACGGAACCGGTGATCGCACCCGCGCTGATGACGCTCGCCGGCACGATGGTGTGGCTGGGGGAGTTCGACGAGGGCGAGCGGTGGTTGCGGCGCACCGAACGAGCTCTGCAAACAGACACCGGGCCGGACATCAGGCTGCTGCTGCACCAGACGGCCGGGATACTACACGCCGGTCGCGGCCGCCGCCAGGAGGCGCTCGAGGAGTTCGGCGCGGCCGAAGACCTGGCATCGCAGCTGGAGGGATCGCAGGCGCTGGCGAGCCAGATGACCGGCTGGCTGCTCGCCACGCAAGCCCGCCTCGGGATGACCGGCGAGGCCCGCGCCTTGCTCGCGGCGCTTGATGACGAGCGGGCCAGCTCCGGTGAGATACGTAATGCCCGCGCGGTGATCTGCCTCGCGGAAGGCGATCCGGCCGGAGCCCTGGACGCGTTGCACGATGTTCTCGATGTCACGGCACCGGTCCTTGGTTACGTCACGGTCGTTGAGGCGCACCTGCTCGCCGGGCTCGCCCATCGTGAGCTCGGTGACCAGCGCGCGGCGAACCAGGCGGTGGAACGCGCACTGGCCCTGGCGGAGTCTGACCGGGTGGTCCTGCCGTTCGCGATGACCGGCTCAGCCGGGCTGCTCGAGGCGCTGCCCCGGCACCAGACCGCGCACGCCGCGCTGCTCGCCGACATCCTCGACATCCTGCACGGCGCATCCCCGGCGGCCAAAGAGCAGTCCTCGTTGCCGCCGGCGGAGGAGCTCAGCCCGGGCGAGCTCAGGGTGCTGCGGTATCTGCCGACCAACCTGTCCCGGCCTGAGATCGCCGGCGAGCTGTCCGTCTCGCCGAACACCGTCAGCGCGCATATCCGCAGCATCTACGCCAAGCTCCAGGTCCGTGACCGGTCCTCGGCCGTGCGGCGCGCCCGGGAACTGCGGCTGCTGGCGGCGGCCGGCCGGACGCGCTAGCCCGGCGGTAACCCGATCCTGGTGATGCGGCCTCACCTGCCCGCCCCCGACCATGGCCGCATGGACCCGGCACCCGCCCGCTACATGATCCGGATCAACGGGCACCTCGGCGCCACCATGCTGTCCGCGTTCCCGGCCATGGCACCGCAGCACCACGGCGCACACACCGTGCTCACCGGGCTCCTGGACCAGTCGGCACTATACGGCGTCCTGGCCGTGATCGAGGCGCTCGGCCTGGACCTGCTCGAGCTCCGAAAGCTCACCCCGGACCGCGAATCACCAGGATCAGGTCACCACCGCTCACCGTGACGGCCACGACCGTCGGGCGCGTCCGTTTCGCTACGAGAAGGTGCCGCTCCCATGACCAGTGCCCCCGTGCGCGACCCGCTCGCCGGCACCGTCGCACCCGTGACGGATCGGGCCGTACGGCGTCGCCGATGACATCGAGCGGTCCAGAAGATCGTCCGCGACGTCGCAACCGGGATGTGGCGTATCTATGAGTACTGTTACCCGCTCGAGGATGCCCGGGCCCGGCTAGCCTACGGGGTGCCCAGCGGGGTGAACAACATTCTCATCATCAATAATGTGATGGCGCCCGGCCAGGTCGCCGCGATCATCGTCAACGAGCGTCTCGGCTTCTGATCACCGTAAGCTGGCCGCCGGGCAGTCTTCGCATCCGGCGGCGGTGTCCACCAGCTGGGTCAGCCTGACGCTGGCGGCAAGCGGGCAGGGCGGCTCATGGGGCCAGCGCGGCCAGCAGGGCGGGCGGGTCGTAGCCGCCGCGGTGCACGACGCCGTCGATGAACAGGGTCGGCGTGCCGAGCACCTGGCCCGAGGCCAGGCCGCTGTCGGCATCGCGGCGGATCCGGGCCGCCACCGCGCTGCTGGCCCGGTCCCGGTCGAACGCCGCCACGTCCAGGCCGAGCTGGGCGGCGTACCTGCGCAGGTCGCCGTCCTCGAGCGCCTTCTGCCGGTGGAACAGCAGCTCGTGCATGTCCCAGAACCGGCCCTGCAGCGCGGCGGCCTCAGCCGCGGCCGCCGCGGCGAGGGCGTGCGGGTGGATGCCGGTCAGCGGGAAATGCCGGAACGCGAACCGCATGTTCCCGCCGAGCTGGCGCTCGACCTGCTCGATCGCGTGGAAGGCCTGCCGGGAGTACGGGCACTCGTAGTCGCCGTACTCGATGATCAGGCGGCCGGCGGGCGAGCCGCGAACATGGTCGACGTTCTCGTCCAGCGGCGCCAGGGCCAGCTGGCGGCCGCCTGGTGTTGCGTTGAGGGTCACGGGCCGCCTCCTGGTGGCTGAGGGCAGATCGGGCTGGGCTCGGCCGTTCAGTAGCCGACCGGCTGGCGGATGAGGACGACGTGGATCCAGCCGAAGCTACTGGCCATCAAGGTGAGCGGCTGCCACCCGATTCCGGTGATATTGCGAGCCAGCAGCCGCGGCCGCCAGGCAAGGATGGGCGGCCAGGCCCGGGTGATGTGACCCAGCCTCAAGATCCAGGCCGGGTCGCTACCGCCCGCCCAGGCGCGTTTCACAGGCACGCGTACTAGCGCAATCCAAGGTGACACAAAGGCGGCTGAAACCAGCACGCTCACGCCTGTCTATGGTCGATCCGTTCTGCGGTGCTCCTGTCGCGCGAATCACCGTGATCCGGTGACGCCTCCTCACCTGCCTGGCGGCAAGACTGACAGTGGCCCGCCTCGCCGACAGGAAATTTCAGCAGCGGATTTATTTGGGAGAGTCCCCCGGGGGCGCTGCCAAACCAACCCCAACCGAAGGGAGCTCCTCCGTGAGCACCGAGCAGCAAGAGGCCCTCGACGCGATCCTGCGCCAGTCAGCCTTCCCCGCCGATATCGATCTCAACGAGCAACGGCGACTGCTCCGGGAGCTGATATCGGCGCAGCCGCTGCCCCCCGACGTGACCGTGACCGCAGCCGCACTGGGCGGCGTCCCGACCGCCGAGATCACCGTCGACGGAATCGAACCTCGCCACGTTGTCCTGTACTTCCACGGCGGCGTATACGTACTGGGGGACGCCTTCCAAGCCGCCGGCCTGGCCGCGCAGATCGGCCGGCGGACCCGCGCCAAGGTCATCTCCGTCGACTACCGGCTCGCCCCCGAGCACCCGTATCCGGCGGCGGTCGACGACGCTCTGGCGGCCTACGAGGCCCTCCTGGACAACGGCACGGCCCCGTCGGACATCGCCTTCGCGGGAGAGTCCGCCGGCGGCGGGCTCGCCATCGCCACCTTGGTCAACGCCCGCGATCACGGGCTGCCCCTGCCCGCCGCGGCCTTGGTCATGTCACCGTATGCCGATCTCACCCTGGCCGGGGCGACCATGGACACTAAGCGCGCGGCCGACCCGCTGCTCAGCCGGGAAAACCTCCAGGCCCGGGTCCCCGACTACACGGCGGGACACGACGCCGCTCTGGGCCTCATCAGCCCCGTATTCGCCGCCCTGTCCGGCCTGCCGCCCCTGATCATCCAGGCCGGAACGCACGAGGTTCTCCTCGACGACGCCGTCCGCCTCGCCCGGCAAGCCGCCACCGCCGACGTCGCGGTTACCCTCGACATCACCCCCGGGGTGCCGCACGTCTTCCAGGCCTACTACCCGATCCTCGACGAGGCGGCCGCGGCGCTGGACCGAGCCGGACAGCTCCTGTCGGCGCATCTGGCCGGCGCAGAACGCGTCACCGCATAGCGAAAGGCAGAACGCACGCTGTGCTCACAGCCCACGGGCTGCGGGTTCAAATCCCGCCCCCGCTACCAGGAAGCACCAGGTCAGAGGCCTGATCGCCGGGAACGGCCGCCGGGCCTTCCATCACCCGGTCCCAGCGCATACCCCGGGATCGTGAACGACAGGAGTTCGACATGAGCGAGACGCTCGACTGGAACGCGAAGACCATCGCGGAGTTCCGGGCGAACGAGGGCAGGGTCGGCGGGAACTTCGAGGGCGCTCCGCTGGTCCTGGTGCATCACCGCGGCCGCAGAAGCGGACGGGAGTACGTCAACCCGGTGATGTACCTCCCGCACGACACCG
>Ga0070699_100006099_pt1 | contig 10549 bp, 7 predicted proteins | sample KBSK1503metaG_FD_65473 | JGI IMG/M metagenome (GOLD analysis project Ga0070699, IMG submission 65473) | Corn, switchgrass and miscanthus rhizosphere microbial communities from Kellogg Biological Station, Michigan, USA - KBS K1-50-3 metaG | ecosystem: Host-associated > Plants > Roots >... | reverse complement strand
CCTCCACGATGAACACCTCGCAGCGCGCCGGGTCGCGTTCCTGGCAGTCGGCCAGCTTGCCGGGCAAGCCGCTGGAGTCCATCGCCGACTTGCGCCGGGTGAGTTCGCGGGCCTTGCGCGCGGCCTCGCGAGCGCGCGCCGCGTCGATGCACTTGCCGACGATGCGGCGCGCGACGGTCGAATGCTTGTCAAAGTACTCGCCCAGGCGCTCGTTTACCAGTTGCTCGACCTGGCCCTTGATATCGCTGTTGAGCTTGCCCTTGGTCTGCCCCTCGAACTGCGGCTGCGGCAGCTTGACCGAGACCACCGCCACCAGGCCCTCGCGCACGTCATCCCCAGTAATGGAGACTTCATCTTTCTGTTCTTTCAGCATTCCCGTGGATGCAGCGAAACTGTTGATCGTGCGGGTCAGCGCCGAGCGGAACCCGGAGAGGTGCGTGCCGCCGTCCACGGTGTTGATGGTGTTGGCGAAGGCGAAGACGTTTTCGGTGTAGCTGTCGTTGTACTGGAGCGCGATCTCCATCTCCACCTGATCGCGCTTGCCTTCCATGTAGATCGGCGAGTCATGCAAGGTCTGTTTGCCTTTATTCAGGTGCTTGATGAACTCGACGATTCCCCCCGTAAAGCGGAACTCGGCCGATTTGTCGCTGCGCTCATCGGTGAGCGTAATCTTCAGGCCCTTGTTAAGAAAGGCCAGCTCGCGCAGGCGCTGCGCCAGGATGTCGTAGCTGTAGACGATCTTCTCAAAGATCTTCGGGTCAGGGTGGAATTTCACCTTGGTGCCCGTTTTTTTCGTTTTCCCGGTCACCTTCAGGTGGCCTTTGGGCACGCCGCACGCATAGGACTGCTCCCAAACCTGTCCGTCGCGGCAGATCTCGAGGTCGAGCCAGTCGGAGAGCGCGTTGACAACTGAGACGCCCACGCCGTGCAACCCGCCCGAAACTTTGTAGGACTCGTTGTCGAACTTGCCGCCGGCATGCAGCACGGTCATGACCACCTCGGCGGCGGGCTTTTTCTCGGTTGCGTGCATATCCACGGGGATGCCGCGGCCGTTATCAATCACCGTGACGCTGTTGTCTTCGTGCACGATCACGTTAATCTCGTCGCAGTAGCCCGCCAGGGCCTCGTCCACCGAGTTATCCACTACTTCCCAGACCAGGTGGTGCAGTCCTTGCTCGCCGGTCGAGCCGATGTACATGGCCGGGCGTTTGCGCACCGCTTCCAGGTCGCCCAACACCTTGATCGAGGTAGCATCGTAGCGGTGTCCCGGTCCTTTGACGACGACGGTTTCTTTCTCACCCATGTTGTCTGCGTCTCCTGCCGGGCGATGCCTGGCGAATTGGGGAAGGCTGCCACGCGGAAGGTGCGACAGTCGCCTTACCCTGTGGCCCCCCGACTCGTCGGGGGACTCGAAGGGCTTCTGCTCCATCCCGTCCCGCTCCGAATTCTCGGTGGGACGCGGCGAAGGCTATTTTCTTCCAGGCTCGAGCGGCGCGCTTGCTCTGGCGCGGGCAAGCATTTCTAGGCCGCTGGGAGGCTGGCCGACGTGCCGTTCTGGAGGAAACCGAACCTTTTCCTGACGAGGATAATTGTACCTGAATACCGGCCCATTCTCAAGGCCGGTTGCGATCATTTTCTAACAAATATCACTTTTGAATTCAGCAGGTTACGTGGCAAGAAGGATGGCGTATTTTGGCTCTCGCTTTAAGCCAAAGAAGCTGTAGTGCCACATAGCTATCGCCCCTACACCAAAATCCGCCCCTGGGAAGACTCGGCTGAAGCCCATGCTGCCGGCCGCAGCTAAATCCGCATGGGCATGATGACGTATCGGTAGCGGTACTGATCGTCGGCGAGGGGACGCATCTGGCCGGCGGACTGCTCGTCCTTGAGTTCAATGCTGATCGGCCCCTCGGCCGCGGCGCTCAGAAAATCGAGCAAGTACTGCGCGTTGAAGCCGATCGAGAGCGGGTCGCCTTTGTATTCCTTGTCGATGGTTTCCTTGGCCTCGCCATACTCGGGGCTGGAAGCGGAAATCTCCACGCCGTCGGTGGCCACGGCGAACTTCACGACGTGGGAGCGCTGGTCGGCGAGCTGCGACACTCGCCGTACAGCGTCGTTCAACTCGTTGCGCTCGAGCACCACGGTCTTTTTATTCTCGCGCGGCAGGACGGCTTCGTAGTTGGGGAACTGCCCGGTGAGCATGCGCGAGATCAGCAGGCGCGGGCCAACCTGGAAGAAGAGGTGATTGTCGTCACGGGCAAACTCAATCTGGGCGTCTTCCCCGGCGTTAGCGGCAAGCCGTTGGACCTCGACCATGGCCTTCTTGGGAACCAGCACGCGCGCTTCGCTATTCAGCCCGGCAAGTTTGTGATCGGTTTCCACCAACGCCAGCCGGTGTCCGTCGGTAGCCACCATCGCCAACAGATCGGGTTTCAGGATCAGCAAACCGCCGTTCAAGGTATATCGCGACTCCTCCATCGAGATGGCAAACTGCGTTCGCGCGATGAGCGAACTCAGGACCTTCGCGGGAATCGTCACCAGCGGGTGGGGAACGGCCGGGAGGGCGGGGAAATTGTCTTTGGACATTCCCACCATCTTGTATTTCTTGCGATCGCAGACAATTTCTACCCAGTGGTTCTCGAGCAGCTTGAAGCGAATCTCCTCTTCCGGCAGCAAGCGCACCAGCTCGAGGAGCTTTTTGGCCGGGATGGTGCCGGAGCCATCTTTCTTCACCTTGGCTTCGCACCCGGTGCGGATGCTCAGTTCCAGGTCGGTGGCGGTGATCGTCAGGCGGTTGCCCTTCGCCTCGCAGAGCAGGTTCGATAGGATGGGGATGGTGGTCTTCCGCTCGACCACACCTTGCGTCAAGGAGAGCTCTTCAAGCAGATCAAACTTTTTTACGCTGAATTCCATCGCGTGTGATCCTCTGGCTGAAGGCAGAACAATCAGCGCAACAATCTACTCCCTTTTTTGAAAAGTATAAAGCTTGTTGTTGTGATGAGCGCTGTGGAAAGGTGGAAAACAGGTTCACCTGACGGGCGGTCGGAGAGATGGCCCTGTGCGCGCCTGAAAAGCCGCTTGTGCAAAGCGTGGAAAACCGCAGGGCTGGTGCGTCAGGGGATAAAACTTTCCGTGCATATGCTCAGTCGATTGACAGGGTTTGCTCAGGATTTACACAGCCCTGACGCAAGCGACCGAGACGCTGGAACGGTCAGGCGACACGCCCGCGCGGTAACCAAATGCTGGCGACCTAGTGGCTAGCTGAAGGAGTCCAGCAGCTTGTTGATGGTGCGGTTCAAATCTTTGTCAGTGCGGCGCAAGTTATCGATTTTGTGGATGGAGTGCAGGACGGTGGTGTGGTGCTTCCCGCCGAACTGCCGGCCGATTTCCGGCAGCGACGCAGCGGTGAGCTGCTTCGCGAGGTACATGGCGATTTGGCGGGGGAAGGCGATGGCCTTGGAGTTGCTCCGCATCTTGAGGTCATGCTCTCGCAGGCCAAACTGTTCGCCGACGCGTTTCTGGATCAGCTCGATGGTCACCTTTTTTTCCTGCGAGGCGATAATGTTTCGCAGTACCTGCTGCGCGGTCGCCAGGTTGACCCCCGCGCCAGTCAACGAGGCGTAGGCCACAAAACGCGTCAGGGCCCCTTCCAGCTCCCGAACGTTCGACTTGATTGAGCGCGCGATGAATTCAGCCACCTCGTCGGGGAGCTGCACGCGCTCGGTTTCGGCCTTCTTCTGCAGGATGGCGATTTTGGTCTCCAAGTCGGGCGGCTGGATGTCGGCGATCAGCCCCCACTCGAAGCGGGAGCGCAGGCGCTCTTCGATCGCGGAGATCTCCTTGGGCAGGCAGTCGGAAGAGATAATGATCTGCTTCTGCTGGTCGTAGAGCGCGTTGAAGGTGTGGAAGAACTCCTCCTGGGTACGCTCCTTGCCGGCGATGAACTGGATGTCGTCCACCAGCAGTACATCCACGGTATGGAAGCGATCGCGGAAGGTGATCATGCGGTCGAAGCGCAGCGAGTTGATCACCTCCATGGTGAACTTCTCAGCGCTCACATAGGTGAGCCGCATCGCCGGGATGCGCTTCTTGATCGAGTGGCCCACGGCCTGCATCAGGTGGGTCTTGCCCATGCCCACCCCGCCGTACAGGAATAGCGGGTTGTAGGCTTTCGAGGGCGAGTCGGCCACGGCCAGGGAGGCCGCGTGGGCAAACTGGTTCGATGCTCCGACCACAAACGTGTCAAAGGTGTAGCGCGGGTTGAGCTGATGGTCTATGGAATCAAAGTCGAGCCGCGCCTGCTTGACTGCCGCTGCGGCCGCGCCCGGGGCCGCGCTGGCGGGCGGCTCCGGTTCCGAGCAGACAAAGTCGAGCCGCGTATTCGGGAGACCAACCTCAAGCAGAACCGCCTGCAACAGCTCGCCATAGGTTTCCGTCAGCCGCTTGCGGAAAAGCCGCGTCGGCACCCGCACCAGCAGCTTGCTGTTCTCAATGCCTTCCTGCCGGGTCGGGCGAAACCAGGTAGCAAAACTATGAGGGTTGACGCGGCGCTCCATGTGCTGGAGGATCTTCTCCCAAGAATTCATTGCTTGGTAGCCCTCGCCGAACTTGAAAAAATAGCCCGTCAATTATTTCCACGGAGTGTGGAAATATTGTGGAAAAAGCCCCGGATGTTTGATCCAATTCTAGTTTTTGGATGTGGGATGGAAGCTGTGGTTTAAACCTTGCCTCTCTCCCCCCGCGACGTTTAGCCCACAGCGCTCCAAGGAGTGCTGGACTTGAGATCCGCTCCTAACGGAACGAGCGGGGATTCTCCACGAATGTTCGGCGCAGGGCAAGAGAAAATTTCGCCAACCTTCTGCACAATCCGCACAGAGTTTGCACAGTTTTTCCACACCCACGAATTGCCTTGCAGCACATCCACTTGCGGCACTTGACCCCACGCGCGGTGTACCTTTAAGCATGGCGATGCAGGCTCGGAATCTCTCTGGAGAGATGCCTCACTTCGTGAGGCATGACACCTGAGATGTAGCGGCGCGAACAAGACGAAGGCGGCGTCTTAGCTTAGTGGTGCCCGAATACGTTTTTTGTTGTGCCATCGCCAGCCAGGGGCCGGCGTTACAAACGCGCAGGGAGCCGTCACGGCAACCGCAGGGTTTTATCTGGGCGGGGAAACTCGTAGATGCCGAGCGGGTCGGCAGCCAGCAGCAGGCGATCCGGCTCGACCAGGATCGCGGTGACTTCCAGGCGCGCGCCTTCTGGGGTGAAGGTGCGATAGCTGGCCCGGCGATCGCCGGCGCGGTCGAAATGCAGCAGCAAGCCGCCCAGCGCCACCCAAATCTCTTGCGTCGCAGGGTCCACGCCGACGGCCGTGACGATCGGCTTCAAGGTTGGCGCGCCGCTCTTTCTTTCCTGCCGTTCGATTTCGCGCCGCGCCGCCTGCGCCGCGGGCTGGAACTCCAGCGCGGACAGCGAAATTTCCAGCGCTGCGTAGCCGTACCGATCGTATTTCCGCACCGTGGGCTCGGGCAGGTAGTTGAACGCGTAATAGAGGTGCCCGTCCGCGTCGTTGGCCAGCCGCCCGATATTAAGGAAACGATTCAGCTCGCCGCGCTCGGCGATTTCTGTCGGGTCGCCGAACTCGCGCACCACTTTGCCGGGCGCAGGGACATTGCCCGGTCGCTGGCCCGCAGTCGCAGGTCTCCCCGCCCCGTGGCCAGCGTCTTCTTTCTCCCCCGATGCCCTGGCAGCGCCATCGCTGTTGACAGGTTCCTGGCTGAGGCCAGCGAACACGGTGACCAGCCGCGCAGACTTCATGCTGGCTACTGCAATCTCGCCTTCGGCGAGCCCAGCCACGGAGGTCGGCGCCACGATGGCAATCGTAACCGCGAGTGTACCGTCGGGCTTGAATACCTTGACGGCGTTAGCCCCCCGGTCAGCGACATAGATCCAGCCGGTGGGGTCCACGTCGAGGTCATCGCCATAAACCAGCGCTGCTTCCTTCGAGACCGGGGCCGCCGCTCCGGCTGCCGCAGGCACTTGGCCGACGTGTTGCCCCGCAGTGTTGTAGATCGAAACGGCCGCGCCGGGCGCCGTCAACACGTAGTAACGCCCGGCGGCATCGCGCTTGATAGCGCGAACCCCGGCGCCTACTTCAGGTAGAAAGCGCCGCCGGGCCAGCAGCTGGGTCTGGACCTGCGCCCCGGCCGTCGCAGCCAGGGCAAGCACCGCGCACAAACCTGCGAACAGAATCCGCCAGCGCATAAAGTGATTTATACACAGCCGAATAAGACCGCACGAAGCCGCGCCATCACCCCGGCGCGGTGAGGGACTCACCGGGTTCCGGAATGGACGTAGCGCGTACACGGCGCGGCTGGTCACCCTGTCTCTTGGCTCACGTTAATCGCTGCGGAAGCGTAGGCGCTGGATCGAGCGGGCGCCGGCGCGGCCCGCCGGGCCCAGCGGGCCGGACTCATCCACATCGAGTAGCACAGTATTCATCTGCACGTTGCCGGAACCGACCTCAAAGCGCGCGGGCAACCCGTCAAGGAACCGCCGCAGGATGGGGGTCTTCTCCATGCCAATGACCGAGTCGTGCGGACCGGTCATGCCGACGTCGGTGATATAAGCCGTGCCTTGCGGGAGCAGTTGCTCATCGGCGGTGGCCACATGGGTGTGCGTGCCCACCACCGCGGTGACCCGGCCGTCCAGGTACCAGCCCATCGCCAGCTTTTCGCTCGTGGCTTCGGCGTGCATGTCCACCAGAACCACCTTGACGTCCGGCGGAATCCGCGCGAGTTCGCGGTCGGCGGTGCGGAACGGGCAGTCGAGCGCAGCCATGAAGACGCGCCCCTGCAGATTGAGCACGGCGCAGCCGACGCCGTTCTTGGCGGTGCCGATGTAGAGCCCGTTTCCAGGAGCCCCGTTGGGATAGTTCGCGGGGCGAAGCAAGCGCGGCTGGTGCGGGAAGTAGTCCAGGATCTCCTTGCGGTCGAAGCTGTGATTGCCGCCCGACAGGATCTCAATGCCGGTGCCCAGCAGTTCTTCCACCAGCCGCGGCGTGATGCCGAAGCCCGAGGCGGCGTTCTCGCAGTTGGCTATCACCAGGTCGATTTTCTGCTGCGCGACGAGATCGGCCAGCCGCTCGGCCACGATGTGCCGACCGGGCGAGCCCACAATGTCGCCGATGAACAGGATAAGCATGCTGGAAGTTACAGGTTGGAGGTTAGAGGATGAAGACGCCTGAAATCAACGCCATCTGGCAGTATCGGCCGGCTCCAGCCTGACTTCCAACACAATAAAAAAGGAGAGGTCCACTTCGCCGTGGGAGCTAGATCCTGAACCTCTGTATAAGATGGGCGCCCTGCGCCGGCCTTTAGGCTTTCCCGTCCCGCATCCTGAATGCCGATCTCAGAGCGTCGGGATTCAAGATGCGGGGCGGGCCATGCGCACCAGCCGTCTGACTCGGGCCCCCAGAGATCCAGTGTTGGTTCAAAAGATCATCGCACCAACACGCGCGTCGCAGGCCTACTCCGCTCCCCATTGTAGCCCCGCTGCCGGATGCGTCAACTAAATGTGCCCCCACCGGGCCGCGCAGAAGTCACCCAGCCGCTGACAGTGCGGTCGCAGCGGTCGCATCCCGCGCTTGACGGGCAACCTTGGTTCCCATAGGCTGGCTCCTATACAGGGTAGCTGAATGCGCCAACCGTCAACCCGCCTGTGCGCGCTGGCCATCCTGGTTTTCTTGATCGCTGCGCAGGTGCACGTTTGGGTGGAAGCGGTCCCCGCTCGTAACGCCGGCCACTTTTGTGTGGTCTGTGCTTTCGGAGCTTGGGCGATTTTCTCCGCGGACCCGGGCCTAACGGTGACCCTGTTAACCTTGCGCCTGGTTGCCGAGCCGGAGCGGGCCAGCGCGCAGAACCGGCGAAGTGAAGCCAGCGCCCCCCGCGGTCCTCCGCTAACGTAAACGGACCTCACCCCTGGGTTATCTAAAAATCTCTTGCAGGAGTTTCGCGATGCGAAGCGTTGCCATTCTTTCCGGAATATTGTTTGTGCTTGTGCTGCCGGGCGCGCTGGCCGCGCAACAGCCAGCGCCACCTGAGGTTGTGAGAGATGACCGCCTGGCCATGCTCGAGCAGCGCGTCCGGGCCCTCGAGGACGAGCTCAGTCTGCTTAAGGAGACGATGAAGGATGCGAGGGCCCCGATGGTCGCCAAGATTCGGGGGCCGCAGGCTGCCCCACCGAGGTTATTGTTGGCTTCAGCCGCTGCCCCAGTTGCCGAGGCAGAAGCCACGCCCCCTGCCGCCGGCCTCTCCCCCACCCCAGAACCCGTGGCTAATGCTGCCCAAGCGCAGGCAGGCCCGCTGCCAATCTATGGCGGAGCCAGTGCCGCGGCCAAGGCGCTCAATCCCGATATCAGCGTGATCGGCGACTTCTTGGGAGCCGTCGGGCGCAACCGCGTGCGTCCAGTCCCGGGGCTTGAGCTGCACGAATCTGAGCTGGGCTTGCAGGCCATCATCGATCCCTACGCCCGCGGCGACTTTTTCATTTCCTTCGGCGAAAGCGGCGTAAACGTGGAAGAGGGCTACCTGACGTTTACTTCGCTGCCGGCGGGGCTGGTGGCGCGAGTGGGCAAGATGCGCGCGGCCTTCGGCAAGGTCAACATGATCCACAATCACGCGCTCGAGTGGACCGACCGGCCGCTCGTGACCGAAAACCTGGTAGGCGGCGAGGACGGTATTAACGACGCCGGCTTGTCGGTCACGCGCATTCTCCCCGCGCCGAAGGGGATTTTCCTCGAGGGGACAGCGCAGGTTTACCGCGGGGATTCCGACAACGTCTTTACCGCCACCGGGAGGAAGGACGTCAGCTATGTCGGACACCTGCGCGGCTACCGCGACTTGAGCGAGTCCACCAACGTGGATCTCGGCTTCTCCTACGCTTTCGGGCATAACGACGTCGGCTCCGCCTTTCACACTCAACTCTACGGCCTCGACGCCACCCTGCGCTGGAAGCCGCTGCGCCGCTCCATCTACCATTCCTTCCTCGCCCGCACCGAACTGGTCTGGAGCCATCGCGATCAACTCTCCGCGGCGCTGCTGGTGCCCGAGACGCAGCGGGCCTTCGGCTTCTATACTTCCGGTGAGTATCGCCTCAACCGGCGGTGGACCGTCGGCGCGCGGTACGATCGCTCCGACCGCGCGCGCCAGGCCAACCTGACTGACAGCGGGTTCTCCGCTCTGCTGACCTATTGGCCCTCCGAGTTCAGCCAGGTGCGCGGACAGTATCGCTTCGCGCGCTATGCCGAGAAGCAAGACGCCAACGAGCTGCGCTTCCAATTCCTGTTCGTCCTGGGGGCGCACGGCGCCCATCCTTTCTAGGAGCTCTCATGACGCACCGATCGAGTCGCTTATATGTCCTTGCGCTCGCTGCGGCAGCCGTGGTCACCGCCGCGGGTTCTGCCGCGCCGGCTCGCGCCGCGGGGAAAATGTACATTGTCACGTCGACCACCGATCTGGCGTCGCTGGCCCAGGAAGTGGGTGGCGACCGTGTGGAGGTCGAATCGATCGCCCGCGGCTACCAGGACCCGCACTTTGTCGAGGCCAAACCCAGCTTTCTGCTCAAGCTGAAACACGCGGACTTGCTCGTCATGGTGGGGTTGCAACTGGAGATCGGCTGGCTTCCGCCGCTGATCACCCAGTGCGGCAACCCGAAGATTCAGCCCGCCGCGCCGGGCTATCTGGACGCCTCGCAGTTTGCGGAGATTTTGGAGATTCCCACCACGCAGGTGACCCGCGCGATGGGCGACGTCCATCCCCTAGGCAATCCCCATTACTGGCTCGACCCGGAAAACGGTCTCCGCATCGCCCGCGGCATCGAGCAAAAGCTCAGCGAGATGCGGCCCAATGACGCCGCTTACTTCGCCCAGCGCTACGAGTCGTTCCGCCAGCGCCTGGAGAACGAAGACAAGAAGTGGCTCGAAGAGATGAAGCCGCTGCGCGGGCTCAAGGTGGTCACCTACCACCGCTCCTGGCCGAATTTTGCCAAGCACTTTGGCATCGAGGTGGTGGGGTATGTCGAGCCGCGGCCCGGCATCCCGCCCAGCCCCGCGCACACGGTCGAGCTAATCCAACTGATGAAGCGCGAAAAGGTAAAGTTGATCCTCGTCGAGCCGTACTTTGACTTGAAGACCCCGAACGCCATAGCGCGCGAAACCGGAGCCCAGGTGATCGTCTTGCTGCCTTCGGTGGGCGGCGAGAAGGAAGTTACCGACTATTTCAAGCTGTTCGATTACGATATAGCGCTGCTGGCCAAGGCGTTTGCCGCTACGCGTTAGCGCCTCGCGCCCGCAGACCGGAGGTAGCATGGAAGTCCTTGAGTTTTTGCGTTGGCCGTTCTTGGCCAGCCTGATTCTCACCGGCATCCACGCCTACCTGGGCGTGCACGTGGTCGAGCGCGGCGTCATCTTCGTGGACTTGGCGCTGGCTCAGATTGCGGCGCTCGGGGCGACAGTGGCCATTCTGGTCGGCATGAATCCCCACGGCGGCAC
>Ga0070699_100006098_pt1 | contig 10550 bp, 8 predicted proteins | sample KBSK1503metaG_FD_65473 | JGI IMG/M metagenome (GOLD analysis project Ga0070699, IMG submission 65473) | Corn, switchgrass and miscanthus rhizosphere microbial communities from Kellogg Biological Station, Michigan, USA - KBS K1-50-3 metaG | ecosystem: Host-associated > Plants > Roots >... | reverse complement strand
CGCGACCGAAGAGCAAGCTGAAGCTTGTACTCTGAACCTCAAACTGCTCGACTACGGAATCATCACCGCGTTTTTCGTTTGCCGTGTGCTTGTGCTAACGTCTCGAACGCGCCGCGGTTCAATATGCAACGACAGGTCGATGACGAATGAGCCTCCCCAAGAAGACGGGCCCAACTCAAATAATCAGAATTGGAATCGATACGGGTGGCACGTTCACCGACTTCGTTGCGGCGCGAGGCGCGCGGCTCACTTCTTTCAAAGCTCCGTCGACTCCGCACAATCCCGCCGAAGCGATTCTCGCGGGCATCGCGCGAATCCTTAAGGCCGCCGGCTCCCATCCTTTTGAAATCGTGCACGGTACAACCGTCGCCACAAATGCATTGCTCGAGCGAAAAGGCGCCCGCACCGCGCTGATCACAACCGAAGGTTTTGAAGACGTGATTGAGATTGGCAGGCAGGCGCGGCCGGATCTGTACAACTTGATGGTGACTCGTCCGGCGCCGCTGGTGCCGCGCGAACTGCGTTTCGGTATCCGCGAGCGAGTCGGCCCGGATGGCTCAATCATCACCCAGCTCGACGAAGCCTCGCCCGCGCGTGCTGTTGAACAGATCAGATCAACGCAACCCGAAATAGAATCAGCCGCGGTATGTTTGCTGTTTTCATTCGCAAATCCCTTGCACGAGCAATTGATTTCGCGAGCTCTGGATTCCCTCGGGATTCCGATTTCGCTGTCGCATCAAATTTTGCCCGAGTATCGCGAATACGAGCGAACGTCGACGGTAGTCATCAACGCTTATCTGGTTCCGCTGATGTCACGGTACCTGAGCGCGCTTGCTGAAGGACTGCGGGCAGTGGGCAGTGGGCAGTGGGCAGTGGGTAGCGGTCCTTCAGTAACTGCCCACCGCCAACTGCCCACTGCCAACTTGCGAGTAATGCAATCAAACGGCGGGTCAGTCTCCGCCGCGACGGCTGCCGCGGAACCCGTTCGCGCGATTCTTTCCGGACCCGCGGGGGGTGTTGTCGGCGCGCTGCGAGTCTCGGCGGCCGCCGGCATTGGCGACATTATCACGTTCGATATGGGCGGCACTTCGACTGACGTCGCGCTCTGTCGCGGAGAGGCTCGCACCACGAATGAGGCTCTGGTGGCCGGTTTGCCGGTAGCCGTGCCGGTCATCGACATTCACACCGTCGGCGCCGGCGGCGGCTCGATCGCGCGAGTCGATGCCGCGGGCGCTCTTCGGGTCGGCCCCGAATCAGCGGGCGCTGATCCCGGCCCTGCCTGCTACGGCCGCGGCGACGAGGTCACTGTCACCGACGCCAACCTGGTGCTCGGAAGATTCGGCGGAGCGAGTTTGCTTGGCGGCGAGATGCCGATTGACATCGAACGCGCGCGGATGGTTCTTGCGAGGCTCGCCGCCGAGATGTCCAGCGTGGCCGAGAAGCAGGTCTCGGTCGAGCGAGCCGCGCTTGGAGTTGTTCGAGTGGCGAACGCAAATATGGAAGCTGCGCTTCGCGTTGTTTCGGTCGAACGCGGCCAGGACCCGCGATTGTTCACGCTGGTGAGCTTTGGCGGCGCAGGCGGCTTGCACGTATGCGAGCTCGCGGCTTCCTTACGCATACCCCGAGTTTTGGTGCCGCGTTCACCCGGTACGTTGTCGGCATTAGGCGTTCTGCTCGGCGATGTGGTCAAAGACTACTCGCGCACGGTGATGGTTCACACATCAGACCTCAAGCGGCGCACACTCGAACGCGCCTTTCGCCAGCTCGAGCAACAAGCTACTCGCGACTTGAAAAACGAGGGTTTCGGCAAAGATACAACAAAACTGTTGCGGTCGGCTGCAATGCGATACATCGGTCAATCATTCGAAATCAACGTCCCGTGGGGCAAGCGCTTCGAAGCTGCTTTTCACACCGCGCATCGAGAACGGTACGGTTACGCGGACAAGTCGAGGCCCACTGAAATCGTATCCGCGCGCGTGCGGGCAACTGGCGTCACCGAGAAGCCGCGCCTTAAGCGCTGGCCGCCGAAGCGCGCGAATTCGCCGAATGCATCGCACATTGCACGGGTATGGATCACCGAACGGCCTGCGCGGCTTCCGGTTTATGCCCGCGACGAATTGCCTCCGGGCTCGAAACTTGAAGGCCCCGCGATCATAACCGAGTACAGCTCGACGACGTTGATTCCACACAATTGGGTCCTGGAGGTCGACGCGTGGCTCAACTTGATAGTTAGAAATCAGAAGAGCGGGCGTTCAGAGTACCGACTTTAGTCGGGTCGTGCTGCGCGCGCTGAACACTACCCGAGGTCGCCGCGTCGCTGAATCAGGTAATCATCAGCCGGAAGTGAGAAGTCACAAGAGAGCGGTTCAGAGTACCGACTTTAGTCGGGTCGTGCTGGCCGCGCTGAACACTACCCGACTGAAGTCGGTACTCTGAACGCCCGCCCCTGGCTCCTGACTCCTACTTCCTTTACCGGGCGCTCGTCGTTGTGCTAATTTCACGACTTTGAGAGAGACGTTAGGAGGCGACCATGGATATCAAAGAGCGGGTTGTTGGGGGAGTCAGCATACTCGATTTATCAGGCAAGATAGTGCTGGGCGAAGGCGACATGCAGGTTAAGGAGCGAATCCGGGATCTGCTGGCCGACGGGCAGCGGCGAATACTGTTGAATCTCGCGGAGGTGAATTACATCGATTCGGCGGGGCTGGGCGCACTGATCAGCAGCTATACAACAACCAAGCGCGACGGCGGCAGCCTGAAGCTCGTGAATCTCACCAAGCGCATTCAGGACCTGCTCGCGATAACGAAGCTCATCACTGTGTTCGAGACGTTCGATGCCGAAGCCGAAGCGCTGAACTCATTCAGCGCTTGATCCCCGACTGGCGATACGCAACTAAATGATCGAAATTGTCTATGGTTGCTGTGACGACAACGCCCGAACGCGCTCGATGCTCGCCTTGATTACAGGGTCGCTCGACGCCGCAAAAGCCTTCTCGTAGATTCGAAGCGCTTGCTGATACTGCTTGTCGGTTTCGTAGACGTACGCAAGCTCCGATAACGCTACGACTGAATCCGGCGTCAACTGAATTGTGATCTCGAGCGCTTCCATTGCCTTCCTCAATTGCCCGCTGCGCGACAACGAAATTCCATAATAGAGCCAGGCCTGCCCGTTGTCGGGATTCGCCTTTGCCAGCTTTTCGAACGGAGTCACGGCGCTTCGGAATTGCTTCGCGCCCAGATAAGCGCGGCCGAGAACATTCGCGGTCTTCAGATCGTCACGCACGGCTCTGAGTTTTTCCCCGACTTCGGCGGCGTCCAGCCACCTCGCGTCGGAGTTCGTCCTGCGCGCCTTGCGCATAAGGCTCTCGGCCAGCATCTCCATCACGGCGATGTCTTCGGGATTTCCCTTCATCGCCTCTGTGAGCGCGGCTATCGCACGGTCGTCGTCTTCTCGCTTGAAGTAGATCGCTCCAAGATAGTATGCGTTCGCGGCATTCTCCTTCGCGCGATCACCGCCTGAGTCGGGCTTCACTACGGGCGCCGCCGCGAGCAAAGCCGCCGCCTCATCGTAGCGTTCGAGAAAAAAGTACGAGCGCCCGAGCGCGGTGCGAGCGCTCGGATCAATCTCACGTTTAGCGGTCGCGGTAATGTCGAGATAGCGCTTCAACGGATCGATCGCCTTGTCGTAATGCGCTTCCAGGTAATGCGAGATGCCGATCGTGTACCACGCACCGGCGATGTCGGCGCTCGTGGGTGATTGAATCTCGAGCAGGTCGATGGCGTGCGAGAGCGGCAACTCCACGTGGTCATATCGCTTCAGTTTGAATTCGCACAGCCCGATGTAGTACCACGCGCCGGCCGCGTCGGGACGCTCCAATACGATGTCCTGGAATTCGACAATCGCCCGGCGATAGTCGCCTTTGTTGTAGAGCGCAACGCCACGATCCCAGTCCGATGCAACCGCGGACACCGCGCAAATCATGAAGATGGAGGTTAGTGAAACAAGTCGCTGGAACACCGAACTCATGACGAGAGATTATTACACGCCTGAGCTGTGAGTGTCGAAGAAGTCGAGGTGAAGGGATCCGCTAGGCCGATTCACCACGAAGCACATAGAGCATCTCTCGACCTCCGGCTATCGGAAATGAATCAACAACGCGCGATCCATAAACCGAGAAGAACTTCGAAAGACTGGGCTCGGTGAATCTGAGTTGTTGCTCTCCGGTTCCGGGATTCGTAAACAGCCGGCCGAGCGACGAAAGGACTTTCGAATCACTATCCGTCAGATTGCGTACGGGTTCAGCGATGATGACTTGTTTGCGCGCGGCCTTCATCATTCGCCGGACGACGGGCGCGGCGTCCGGGAGAAAGTGATAGAGGCTTGCCTGCATGACGACGTAGTCCGCGGCCGGCAACTGATCTTCGCTTCTCAGGTCCCACACTTTTCCAGCGCCGCCTCGCCGGATCAATCGAGCGATAAATTTCGCGTTGATGTCGAGACCCGTGTACTCGACTGATTTTGAACTCAGGTAGCGATGGAACAACAAAGCGGGGCCACAGCATAGATCGACGACGCTTGCGCCCGCGGGAATCAGATCGGCGATTGCGCGATACCTGGCGGGATAATGACGGCCGTAGAGCAACAGCATTGCGAGTTCGTAGATCGACTCGCTCTTGTAGATGAGACTCGATGCCAAGGGTCACCTCGTCTCGCGACTCAATACAACTTCACTGTCCGATTCTTCGCTTTCGGATTCTTGATTGAGCACTTCGCGGATCGCGGTCTGAGGCTTGTCGTTGACTCTCAGGAACGTCCGCCCGGTGTATTCACCGACGATTCCAAAGCAAAACATCTGCACCCCGCTCAACACCAAAAGCGCAACCATAAGCGAACTCCAGCCGACCGCGTTCTCTGGAAACGAATGCGGAAACAAAAGCCTGTAGAGCACCACAACAACCGCCAGCAACAACCCGAGCATAGCGAATACAAAGCCGAACCAACTGACCAACCGCATAGGCCGGGCCGAAAAAGAAAACGCCAGCCGCGCCAGAACGCGAAGTGATTTCCAAAAAGTGTAGGTGCTGGTACCCGCGAAACGGGGATGATGGTCGGCAGGGACGTGAGTGATCCTGGCGGTGACCTGAAACAGGAGCCCGTCGATGTATGGATCGGGGCCATGGTAATTGCATATGGCTTCGACCACGTCTTTGCGAATAATCTTGTAGGGTGACATGTAGATGTCTTTTGGTTTGCTGACGACCAGCTCCGCGACTTTGCCGTTGAACCAGCTCCCCAGATTCTTCCACCATTTTTGCCGCTTGACGCGGAAGTCGGCGTAGACCGCGTCGGCGCCCTCCTCGATCTTGTCCAGAAGCGCGGGGAGATCATTGGGATGATGCTGAAGATCATCATCCATGATCGCAACGTATTTGCCTCGCGCGAGCCTCAGCCCGGTAATGAGCGCGTTGTCCTGTCCAAAATTTCGCCGCAAGTCCACGCCAATTACGTTTCTGTTGCGCCGGCAAATCGCCTGGATGACCGCCCACGAATTGTCCGGAGAATAATCGTTGACCAGCACAACTTCGTAGCTGCGTCCGATTGGATCGAGCGCTTCCGCAATCGCACCGACCAGAGGTTCGAGACAGTCCTCGCTCCTGTAAACCGGAATCACGATTGACAAGTCCGGCGCGCGGGTATGCTCCCGATTGTGCATCGACTGGATCATAGTCACACCGAGTGACCTTGTCGACCAAGGTAGTCAGCTATGCAGTTCACAACGCGCATCTGCTCGTCGCGGGTGATGTCCGGAAACAGAGGCAAACGAAGAAGCCGCGCGCTGAGGTCTTCGGTCAGCGGCAAGTCTTCGGCCTCATATCCAAACCTCTTCCCCATCTCCGACGAATGAAGCGGTATGTAGTGAAACACCGCGCTGATTCCGTTTTGTTTCAGATGCGCCATCAATCCGTCTCGCGTTTCGGGGTCCTCGAGCAGCACAAAGAAGATATGGTAATTCGACTGGCGATCCGCAGGTATGCGAGACATAGTCAGCAGCTCTCGCTCTTCGAGAGGAGCGAGATTCTCGCGATAGAATTCATACACCTCACGGCGGCGCGCGGTGATCTCGTCGATAGCTTCCAACTGCGCCAACAGGAATGCGCATGCGATTTCGGGTGGAATAAACGATGAACCGACATCCACCCAGGTGTACTTATCGACTTCACCTCGAAGGAACCGGTTTCGATTGGTTCCCTTTTCGCGAATGATTTCGGCTCGCTCGATGTAATCCGGCGAGTTTATGCAAAGCGCCCCGCCCTCGCCCGCGACGTAATTCTTGGTGTCGTGAAAACTGAACGCGCCCAGCTGCCCAAGCGAACCGAGCACACGTCCATCATAAAACGCATTTACCCCCTGCGCGGCGTCTTCAATAACCACAAGCTTGTGCTTTTCAGCGATTGAGTTTATCGCGCGCATTTCGCAAGCGACTCCGGCATAGTGAACCGGAAACAGTGCCCGCGTGCGAGGAGTAATGCTCTGCTCGATCAGCGTCTCGTCGATGTTCAGCGTATCGGCGCGAATGTCCACGAAGACAGGCTTCGCTCCAGCGCGCACGACGGCATTGGCCGTGGAGACAAAAGTAAACGACGGAAGAATCACTTCGTCGCCGGGCTCCAATTCGCACAGCATCACCGCCATCTCGAGCGCCGCGGTGCAGGACGAAGTCATCAGCACTTTCAATATCCCGAATCGCTCTTCGAGAAGCTGAGAGCATCTGCGTGTGTAGTAACCGTCGGCGCTGAGCCTGCCCTCGGCAATCAGCCCGCTGATGTAGTCGAGTTCCCTGCCCGTGATGAATGGCTTGTTAAAGGGAATGTTTGACTGCACGCCGCGTCCTCACTTAACCGCAAACACACGTCTAAAGCGGAATGATACATCAGCGTCGAGCCGCTCGCGAAATCCCGGCTCATTCATCCAGCACCTGGTCCTTGCCGAAATAATACTTGGCTTCATCCGCGTTGCGAGGCCGATTGACGTTCACGATATCGATGAACAGTCCAAGCCGGCGCTTCAAATCCGCCGCGAGATCCGGCATATAGTCATAAAGATTATTCAGCTCGCGAGGGTCCCGCTTGAGATCGAACAACTCGAAGATCTGATAGTTGCGATTGTAGAGCAGCTTGTGGCCGTCGGGCATCACGATCATGTATTTCTTGTTCACCGGCTGCGGATACTGATCCGGATGAACGTTGGGAAATTCTTTCTCCCGAAGCGTCTGTTCTCCGTAGACCGGCGGATGCGCGAACGGATCGCCGCGCATCAACGGAAGCAGCGTTACACCTGCATACGAGTCCGGACACCCAATGCCAACCGCGTTCAGAATAGTACTGCCGAGATCGACCGTTGTGACAAAATCAGAAACGCGGCGCGGCGAAAATTGCGGGATGTAAAAAATCAGCGGCACGTGAGTTTGATCCTGATAAAGCTCGGATGAGTGGCGATAGACGCCGCGCTCGCCGAACGACTCGGCGTGGTCTGCCATCACCACGATCATCGTGTCGTTCATATGCCCGCTTTGTTCCAGCCAGTCAAAGAGTCGCCCCAGATGATGATCCGTGAACGCGAGTTCGCTGTCGTAAAGATCAACCGTGTTCGATCCGAATTCAAATCCTTTGTGACGGGCGTAAGGCCGATGCGGCTCGACCGCATAGATGTAAGAGCAAAACGGTTTGCCGGCTGGCTCGCGGCTCAATGTCTCGATCGCTACGTCGATGCTCTCTTTCAGTTCCTTGCCCTCTGAACCGGGTGCAACACGCGCGCCTTTCACATAGCGATGAAGCATCGGGCGGCGCCGCTCCGGAAAAAGAACAACGTCATAACCGTTGTCGGCCAGGATCTGACTCCAGCTCTCGACCTGCGCGTCCCAGTATGAAGACTTCATGAAACGCGCGGCTGACTCGAAGGTGTTGGCGGCCGGGCTGAGCGCGTTTTCAAACAACGCCGATCGCTCGGAGAGCTTGTCGAGATTGGGAGTCGTGTTGCGCGAGTAACCATACGAGCCGAAATGATCTGCGCGAACAGCGTCAATAAAAACGTAGACCAGATTCAATCGTCGAGCGCTCGGATCAGCGCTGCCGTGCAGCGCCTGAAGATTTTGAAACCACTGCGCCTGCGCCTCCGCCGTGAGATCGCCGCCGATTTGATTGTTGTCGATGCCGTCGTCGGGAATCTCTTTGCGGCCGGGATTGATGTCGGCGCGCCGGTCGTCGGCGTCCCCGCCGCCAAGTACCGCGGAATAACCATCGCGATCGAAATCAAGCACCCATTGAGCGAGCCGGAATAGCTGTTTCGCCTGGGTCGAGCGAGTGAACAGTTGGGCCTTGAGATTCTGATTGCGTCCGAAGTGAACGAACGTGAAGCCCACGCCGGCCAGGATCACGACGACAGCCGTCAGTCCCAAGCCACGTGACTTGAAAACCGAAAGTTGGACACGCGCCGATGCAAGATAAACACTCGCGACGAGCGCCATCGCAGTGCCTTCGGCGAGCAGGAACATTGAACGATGCAACGTGTATTCGTAGAGCTGTACCTCGATACGCGAGTCGACGTAGTAAGCGGCTGTCATCACGATTAACAGTAAGACCAGCCACGCCGCTCGCACCAGCGGCCTCATCGCCGGCGTCCTTCGCACAAGCGACCAGGTTATCCAGCACGCTACCAGAATTCCCGCGATCACCAGCGGATCGAGATACGCCTCACGTTTCAACAGCCTGCCGTACACGTAAGGCAGTTTTTGAGCCTCGATCAGCAAGCCTGAAACGTAGCTATGAATCTCCGGTTGAAAGTTCAGCAGTGCGGCAGCGATCAAAGCCACAACCAATCCCGCCGACAACCTCAATGCGGGCCGCGCTCGACCGTGTTGCGGGAAGCGATTTTCGAACATCCCTTTTATCCGCGAGCCAACGAGTCCCGAGATGCCTACCAACAATCCGATCAATGAACCGACGAGCAGATTCAAGCTGAAATACGCCGCGAGTATTGCGCGCTCGCCCGTTGATCTGAGCACCGTAGTGAGTTGAAGGTTAAGATCGACAAGTTCGATAGCGGCAAGAAGGGCGTTAGCCGAGGCGCCCATCACCGCGAACAGGGCAAGCCGCGTTAGGACACGCGGCGAGGGAGCACCTTTCGCGTCGTGCACGGGGGAAGATTCGTCGGATACAGCGGCAGGATTGTTCGTCGTAATGATTTGCTCTTTCTCGATATTCAATTGCTTATGCTATTGACCGGCGATTCGGCTTGTCAAGAAACCGCGCGCGAGCAGCGAGCGCTTCGTCGTCGATCAAACCAACGATAGTGCGCATGCTTGACGCGTTGTGCGGCGTTTGTTAGTTTCACACTCAACGTGGGCACTCTCGCCAAGCTTACGTTTAAGCCCAAATTGAAGCCTTTCTCGGAGGATTCTTTAATATGACTATGGAAGCGCTCGGTATGATCGAGACCAAGGGATTCGTGGGAGCAGTCGAAGCCGCGGACGCAATGGTGAAAGCCGCGAACGTCGTTCTGGTCGGCCGCGAATACATCGGCGCAGGCTATGTGACTGTGCTGGTTCGCGGCGACGTGGGCGCCGTGAAAGCCGCCACGGATGCCGGGGCCGCGGCGGCGCGTCGCGTCGGCGAACTCGTCAGCGTTCACGTGATCCCGCGACCACACAAGGAACTCGAACAGGTGCTCGAGAATAGCGGAATCGTGAATCCGAATGCGCAACTTGAGGGCAGCACGCGTGGCCAATTGACGTCGGGCACTCAAGAGGACGGCAAGCGCTCTCTGTCCTCTCCCACGACTTCGAAAGAGCGAGTGAAATAACAGGGCAAGTCCGTAGTCCGTAGTCAGTAGTCCGTAGCTTCGGACGATTGATTAATCACGCTTGATAAGGGCACGGACTACGGACCACGGACTCTTCGCCGATGAGCAGCGATAAAGACCTTCAATCTATCGAGCAGGCCAGGCACCTTGTCGAGCGCGCGCACGAGGCGCAAAAGATTGTCGCCACCTTCTCTCAGGAAAAAGTCGACGAGATAGTCGGGGCGATGGCCCGTGCCGCTCTCCAGGACGCCTACAGGCTTGGTGAGATCGCTCACCTGGAAACCGGATACGGATCGGCTGCCGACAAAGCCACAAAGAATCGCTTCTCCGCCGAACAGATTTACAATTTCATAAAACCAATGCGCACGGTCGGCGTGATTCGTCAGACGGACAGCATTATTGAAGTCGCCTCGCCGCGCGGCGTTGTCGCTGCGATCATTCCATCGACCAATCCAACTTCAACCGCAATCTTCAAGATACTGATTTCGATCAAGGCCCGCGATGCGGTCGTGCTCAGCCCGCATCCGTCCGCCGCCAATTGCATAACCGAAACGGCGCGCGTCATGCGCGAAGCGGGCGAAGCTGCGGGATTGCCCGCCGGCGCGATCGGATGCATGAGCCTCGCAACCATCGAAGGCACGCAAGAGTTGATGAAGCACAAACGCACCGCGTTGATACTCGCGACCGGCGG
>Ga0070699_100006096_pt1 | contig 10550 bp, 9 predicted proteins | sample KBSK1503metaG_FD_65473 | JGI IMG/M metagenome (GOLD analysis project Ga0070699, IMG submission 65473) | Corn, switchgrass and miscanthus rhizosphere microbial communities from Kellogg Biological Station, Michigan, USA - KBS K1-50-3 metaG | ecosystem: Host-associated > Plants > Roots >... | reverse complement strand
ACCCGCTCGAGACGCTGTGGATCGTGGCCAGCAAGTCCGGCACCACCACCGAGCCGCTCGCGTTCATGGCCGACGCGTGGGCGCGCGTGCACGCGGCCCTCGAGGCGCGCGGGTCGGACCAGCGCCCGGGGGAGTTCTTCGCGGTCATCACCGATCCCGGCAAGAGTCTCGCCGCGATCCCCCACCACGACGAGCTGCGCGAGGAGTTCCTCAATCCGCCGGACATCGGCGGTCGCTACTCCGCGCTGACCTACGTCGGCCTCGCGCCGGCGTCGCTCATCGGCATCGACGTCGACGCCCTGCTCGACACCGGCGCCCAGATGCTCGAGGGCTGCCGCGCGCCGGACGCGACCCTGAACCCGGGCCTGCATCTCGGGCTGGCGATCGGCAGCCTGGCGAAGGCCGGCCGGGACAAGCTCACGTTCTTCGCGGACGACGCGATCTCGAGCTTCGGGTCGTGGGCGGAGCAGCTCCTGGCCGAGTCGACGGGCAAGCAGGGCACGGGCATCGTGCCCGTCGACCTCGAGCCCCTGCGGGATGCCGGGGCGTACGGCTCGGATCGCGCCTTCGTGGACGTGGCGCTCGGTGGCGGCGGGGACGGCTCCGGCCGCTCGCGCGAGGGCCTGCTCGCGGCGCTCGAGGCGGCCGGCCACCCGGTCATCCGCATCGAGCTCGACGACCCGATCGACCTGGCCGGCGAGGCGATCCGCTGGGAGGTCGCCACTGCGTTCGCGGGCGCGGTCCTGGGCATCGACCCGTTCGACCAGCCAAACGTGGAGGAGGCCAAGGAGCTCACGCGGCGCGTTCTCAGTGGTGCGGCCGCGGACGACGACGGCGAGCCGGATCCGGGCGCGATCTTCCTGCGTGCCCACGACGAGGCTTCCCTGGCCGAGGTGCTCCGGCCGACCCTGCAGGCCCTCGCCGTGCCGAACTACATCGCCATCCAGGCGTTCATCGCGGCGTCCGGGCCCGTCGACGAGCGGATCGCGGACATCCGGGCTGCCCTCACGGCGACCGGTTGCGCGACGACCGCCGGCTATGGCCCTCGCTTCCTCCACTCGACCGGGCAGCTCCACAAGGGCGGCCCCGCGACCGGCGTGTTCCTGCAGCTGACCTCGGACCATCCGGTCGATCGCCCGATCCCCGGCTGGCCGTACACGTTCGGGCAGCTGATCGACGCCCAGGCACGGGGTGACCGGGAGGCGCTGCGGGCGCATGATCGACCCGTCGTCCAGGTCCACCTGGGCGACGATCTCGCGGACGACCTGGCCATCCTCGAACGGGCGGTGCGGCGAGCACTCGCCTGACGGCGACCAACGAGCGGAGGCGGACCGACATGCATCTCGGCTTCATCGGGCTCGGGCGGATGGGCGCCAACATGGTTCGCCGCCTCGTGCGCAACGGCCATGAGGTTGTCGCCTACAACCGCACCGTCGAGAAGGCCCACGAGCTCGCCGGCGAGGAGAAGGCCGGCGGCCACGCAATCTCCGCCGCCGACACGGTCGAGGCCCTCGTCGCGACGCTCACCAAGCCGCGGATCGCCTGGATCATGGTGCCCGCCGGGGACGCCACCGAGGCCCAGATCAAGGAGCTCGTCGAGCACCTCGAGCCGGGCGACACGATCGTCGACGGCGGCAACACCAACTTCCACGACGACGTCCGCCGGCACGCCGAGCTGGCCGAGCACGGAATCCACTACGTCGACGCCGGCGTGAGCGGCGGTATCTGGGGACTCCAGAACGGGTTCTGCCTGATGGTCGGCGGTGACCGCGAGGCCGTGGCCCCGCTGGAGCCGATCTTCCGGACCCTCGCCCCCGAGGATGGCTACCTGCACACCGGCGGGCCGGGCTCCGGCCACTACGTGAAGATGATCCACAACGGGATCGAGTACGGGCTGATGCAGGCCTACGCCGAGGGCTTCGAGATCCTCCACGCGTCGGACTACGGGCTCGACCTCGAGAAGATCTCGGACCTGTGGAATCACGGCTCCGTGGTGCGCTCGTGGCTCCTCGAGCTCGCGACGCTGGCGTTCAAGGGCAACGGGCCGGATCTCGAGCACCTGAAGGGCTGGGTCGCCGACTCCGGCGAGGGTCGCTGGACCGTCCAGGAAGCGATCGATCGCGACGTGCCCGCACCGGTCATCACGCTGTCGCTGCAGACCCGCTTCCGCTCGCGCCAGGACGACTCCTACGGTGCCAAGGTCCTGGCGGCCCTGCGGAACGAATTTGGTGGCCACGCGGTGAAGACCGAGTGAGGGGTCCAGCGAAGCCATGAGCACCAAGGCCCCCGTCGCGCCGCAGGCGCCGCGGACCATCCGCGAGGAGCGACTCGCGCGCGACGGCAAGCGTCGGCGGTCGAGCCATCACGCGAACGCCAACCCGCTGCGGGAGGGCCTGCGCCTGGAGCGGGTGCCCGATCCGCACGTAACCGTGCTGTTCGGCGCGACGGGCGACCTGTCCCATCGCAAGGTCTTCCCCGCGTTGGCGCAGCTGTGGCGCACGAACCTGCTGCCCGCCGACTGGGCCCTCGTCGCGATCGGGCGCCGGCCCTACGACGACGGCACCTTCCGCATGGACATCGCCGAATCGCTGCACAGGAACTGCCGGGTCCAGCTCGACGAGGACGCCGAGCGCCAGTTCCTGGACCGGGTCTTCTACCACCGCGGCGACTTCGCCGACGACAAGCTGTACGACACCCTGACCGAGAAGCTCGAGGGCATGCACCTCGAGCACGACACCCGCTCCAACCTGCTGTTCTATCTGGCGACCCAGCCGTCTGCCTTTCCCGAGATCGTCGGCCAGATCGGGCGCTGCGGCCTCGACCACGAGGTGCACGCCGGCGGCTGGCGGCGGGCCGTGATCGAGAAGCCGTTCGGCCGCGACCTCGGCTCAGCGATTCGCCTGAACCGCGAGGTGCTGAAGGTCTTCCGCGAGTCGCAGGTCTACCGCATCGACCACTACCTGGGCAAGGAGACGGTCCGCAACCTGCTGGTCTTCCGGTTTGGCAACGGGATCTTCGAGCCGCTCTGGAACCGGCAGTACGTGGACCACGTGCAGATCACGGTGGCCGAGTCGCTCGGCGTCGAGGACCGGGGCGCGTTCTACGAAGAGACCGGCGCGGCGCGCGACGTGCTCCAGAACCACCTGCTCCAGCTGCTCAGCCTCGTGGCCATGGAGCCGCCGGCCACGTTCGAGGCGGACGCGCTGCGCGACGAGAAGCTCAAGGTCCTCCGGGCGATCGCGCCGCCGACGCGCCAGGACATCGGGCGCGAGATCGTCCGCGGCCAGTACGACAAGGGCTGGGTCGCCGGCGTGCCGGTCAAGGGCTACCGGCAGGAGCCCGAGGTCGACCCCGAGTCGGAGACCGAGACCTTCGTCGCGGCGCGGTTCGAGGTCGACGACTGGCGCTGGTCGGGCGTGCCGTTCTACCTGCGCACCGGCAAGCGGCTGGCCAAGCGCGCCTCGGAGATCGCGATCCAGTTCCGGGACGTGCCACATCGGCTGTTCGCCGAGGCGAACACCGACCCGCAGCCGAACCTGCTGGCGATCCGGGTCCAGCCCGACGAGGGCATCCTGCTCCGGTTCGGGTCGAAGGTTCCCGGCCTGGGGCTCGACATCCGGCCGGTGACCATGGACTTCACCTATGGCACTGCGTTCTCCACCGACGCCCCGGACGCCTACGAGACGCTGATCCTCGACGCCATGCTCGGCGACCAGTCCCTGTTCACCCGCGCCGACGAGGTCGAGGCCGCCTGGTCGATCGTCACGCCGATGCTCGACGGCTGGCTGGACACGCCGGCGCCCGCGTTCCCGAACTACGCCGCCGGCAGCTGGGGTCCCGAGGACGCCGACGAGCTGATCCAGCGCGACGGCCGCAGCTGGCGGCGGCTGTGACGCTGTCGACGTCGCCGGGCGTCGTCGGCCAGCCGGTGCTGCGTTGGCAGTCGCGGGCGAAGAGCCTCGACGGCATCACCGCCGAGCTGGGCCGCATCTGGTCGTCGATCGCGCTGACCGCCGAGGGGCCGGACGGCGAGGAGCGCCGGGTGGCCGCCCGGACCAGCGTGATGAACCTTGTCGTCATCGCCGGCCGTGGCGAGGTCGGCGAGCGCGTGGCCTCGATCGTGGAGGGCCTGACCGGCCGCCATCCGTCGCGGACATTGATCGTGACCCCGGCCGATCCCGACGGGCCGGCATGGCTGGACGCCCAGGTCCAGGCCCACTGCGTGCTCCCGTCCGACACGGCCCCCGAGACGTGCTCGGAGCTCGTCTACCTCACCTGCGGCGGCGAGAGCGGCCAGCACCTCTCGGGGCTCGTCGCGCCGCTCCTCATCCACGACCTGCCGGTCACGGTCTGGTGGCCCGGCGAGCCGCACTTCGAGAGCCGGTCGGCCCGCGAGCTGCTGCCGATGGCCGATCGGGTGCTCGTCGACGGCTCGGGCTGGACCGGCGATGGCATGGCGGGCATCGCGGCCATGGCCGCCCTCCCGGCCCGGTACGACGTCGAGGTCGCCGACTTCGCCATGCTCCGGCAGGCGCGCTGGCGCGAGGCGATCGCCTCGACCTTCGACCGGCCCGCGCTGTTGCCGTTTCTCGGCCACCTCGACCGGATCGAGGTCCATTACGCGGCCCGCGAGGGCGCGCCGGGCACGGCCAACGTCGTCCGGCCGATGTACCACGTCGCGTGGCTCGCCTCGCGACTGGACATGGCGGTCGAGGAGCCGTTCCGACCGGGGACGGCCGCCTGGAGCGGCTACGCCGGCCTGTTGCGGCACGGCCGGCGCCGAGTGCCCGTCGCGCTCCGCCCGATGGAGTCGGTGGCGCCGCGGGGCACGACGCTCATCGTCCAGCTCCATGCCACCCGATCCCACGCCCAGCTGTGGGTCGAGGTCACCGCCCAGGCCGACGGGGTCGTGGTCCAGGCCTCGCTCGATGGCGACCCGATGCCCGAGCGCCGGTTCCTCGCGCCGCGGAAGCGCGAGGCGGACCTGCTCGCCGAGACGATCGAGACGGCGGGACGGGACCCGCTCGCCGCCGCCGTCCTGGCGACGGCCGCGAGGCTGGTCGAATGACGCGGTCCAGCCGGTGACGGGCGAGCCGAGGATCGAGGTCCTGGCCGACCCGGCGGCGACCTCCCGCGCGGCAGCTGAGGCGATCGCCGACGCGCTCGTCGACGCGGTCGCCCAGCGCGGTCGCGCCGATTGGGCCACGACCGGTGGGTCGACGCCGGTCGGCATCTACCGCGAGCTCGCCGTCGCACCACTGCGCGACATCGTCCCGTGGCAGGCGGTCAACGTCTGGTGGGGCGACGATCGCTACGTCCCGCGCGACCATCCCTGGTCGAACGCGCTGCCGCTCGACGAGGTGCTCGTCTCGGCGGCCGCGCGGGCGAGCCTGTCCGGGACCGGCGAGTACCCGATCGACGTCGAGGAAGGTGTTGAGCCCGGCGTGTCGCTGCCGGTCGCCAACATCCACGCGCCGCGCATGGGCGACGCGATCGGGCTCGCGGCGGGCCCCGGGTGGGCCGCCGAGGAATACGCGGACCGCCTGCGCGATGCCGGTCTGCCCGCGTCGGACGACGGCTTCCCGATCCTCGACATCGTGCTCGTCGGGGTCGGCCCGGACGGCCACGTCATGTCGGTCTTCCCGGGATCGGCGTTGTTCGACGCGGAGGCGTGGGTGTCGGCCGTGCCCGCGCCCACGCACGTCGAGCCGCACGTGGCCCGGATCTCGCTCCATCCCCGGATGCTCGAGGTGGCCCGGCTGCCGATCGTCGTCGCGCACGGGGCCGGCAAGGCTGCCGCGCTCGCGTCCGTCCTCGGCGACGAACACGACGTCCGCCGCTGGCCGGCGCAGCTGGCTCGGCGCGAGGGCGCGGTCTGGTTCCTCGATCGGGCGGCCGCGTCCGAGCTCCCGTCCGCGACGCGGGGTTGAGCGCGCCGCCCAGTCCCTTCGGCGAGGAGCCGCGCATCGTTCGATCCCCGACCGATGGCGTCGAGCTCGCGGTCTTCGAGGTGCTGCCGGCGCAGACCGGCGAGACGGGAGCGCATCCGCCGCTGCTCCTGGTCCATGGCGCGACCGCCGATCACACGACATGGCGAACGGTCGGGCCGGAGCTCGCCGCCTCGCGCCGCGTCTTCGCGATCGACCGTCGCGGCCGGGGGGCGTCCGGCGACGCCGCCGAGTACGCGATCGAGCGCGAGTACGAGGACCTGGCCGCCGTAGCGGAAGCGCTGGCCCGAGACGGCGACGCCGGCAACGTGGATCTCGCCGGCCACTCGTATGGCGGCCGCTGCGCCCTCGGCGCAAGCCCGCTGACGCCATCGATCCGCCGGATCGTCGTGTACGAGGGCGCGCCGGTCCCAGCGGGCATCTCCTACCGGCCGACGGGCCTCGTCGAGGCCGTCCGGGCCGCGCTCGGGCGCGGCGCGAACGAGGAGGCGCTCACGACGTTCCTCGCCGGCATCGTCGGCATGTCCGACGCGGAGCTGGACGCGTACCGAACCAACCCTGTCTGGCCGGCGCGGGTCGCCGCGGCGCACACGATCCTGCGCGAGGTCGAGGCGGAGGCGAGCCCGGGAGCCTCGCTCGAGGCCCTGGGTCGGGTGACCGTGCCGGTGCTGTTGCTCCTCGGCTCGGTCAGCCGATCGCCGTTCCGCATCGGCACGGACGCGCTCGCCGCGCGCCTCGCGCATGCGGAGGTTCGCGTCATCGAAGGCGCCGCCCACGCGGCGCACCACACCCACGCGCACGAGTTCGTAGCCGCCGTGGAGGCGTTCCTCGACCGGCCCTGACGTATCCTCCGATGGGAGGCAGCGCGTGGCGATCACAACCGACCCCGTCGAGCATCTCCGGACGACGATCCGCGGCGAGGTGCTCGTTCCTGGCGCGCCGGCGTACGACGAGCGGCGGCAGACGTTCAACGCGATGCTCGATCGCCGGCCACGCCTGATCGTGCGGCCGGTCGACACCGACGACGTCGTGGCCGCCGTCCGATGGGCGGTCGCGAACGACCTCCCGATCTCGGTGCGCGGCGGGGGTCACAACGTCGCGGGACACGCGGTCGGCCACGACGCCTTGATGGTCGACATGAGCACCATGCGCTCGGTCAGCGTCGACCCGGTCCGAAAGGTCGCAGAGGCGGGCGGCGGCGCCCTGCTGGAAGACCTCGACCGCGCGACGATCGCCCACGAGCTCGCGGCGCCCTCGGGGACGTATCTGGACACGGGCGTGGCAGGGCTCACGCTCACGGGTGGGATCGGCTACCTCCTCGGCGCGGCGGGATTTGCGTGTGACGCCCTCGTCGGCGCCGAGCTGGTGTCGGCCAGCGGCGAGGTCATCCAGGTCGACGAGCGGAGCGACCCCGACCTGCTCTGGGCGCTGCGGGGCGGCGGCGGCAACTTCGGTGTCGTGACGAAGCTGCGGCATGCCCTCATCCCGGTCCGCAATCCCTATGGGGGTCGTCTCCGCTTCGAAGGCGATTCCGTCGCCACGGCACTGCGCCTCTTGTTCGAGCTCCAGGGCGAGGCAGCCAGCGACGAGCTGACGCTCCAGTCGTACCTCAGCGTGGATCCCGAGCGCGGCCCGGTCATGAGCATCCTCGGGTTGTGGGTCGGCGAGCCCGAGCTCGGGCCGCGGGTCTTCGCCCCGCTCCGCGCGATCGGCGGCGCCTATTTCGACAGCCTCGGCCCGTACCCCTACCTGGACATGCAGGTGATCTTCGAGCGGATGGGCCCTGGCTATCGCAACTACTGGAAGGGCCACTTCGTCCGCGATGTGGGTCCCGCGGTCCAGGCGGTGATCCTCGGTGGGGCCGCGACGGCCGTCGCGCACAGCGGCATGCTGGTCGAGCCGATCCACGGCGCGGCCCATCGCATCGCCGACGAGCACGCGGCATTCGGGGGCCGCCAGGCGCTCGCCAATGTCTCCGCGATCGGCATCTGGGAGGACCCCGCCGACGACGCCGCCGCGATCAGCTGGGCGCGCGAGACCACGAGCGCGCTCGACCCGTTCTCGCTGCGCGGCGGTGGCTACCTCAACTACGCGCCCGAGGACGAGCCTGCGCGCCGGGTCGAGCAGGCATTCGGCCCCGAGTCGTTCGCGCGGCTGCGCGCGGTCAAGCGGCGTCTGGACCCGGAGAACCGCTTCCGTTTCAACGCGAACATCCCGCCCGCCTGAGCGCGGACCACTTGAGGCCTGGTCCTATGCTGTCGCGGTGACCCAGGAGGAGGGTGGCGTGGAGTCGTCGGCTGGATCGAGCTCGACTGAGGCGATGGCACCGCGGAGGTGCGCCTGGTGCGGCGCCCCGGAGGCCGCGGCCGAGGCGACGATGTGCGCCAGCTGCGGGGCAGCGCTCGCCCAGCGCGAGGCGATCGGCGACCTCGCCATTCCCGGGCTGACGTCGGTCGACGCCGCGCTCCAGGACTACGACAAGCGGCCGCTGCACCTGCGCGGCCCGAGCCCGAGCCAGGGCGCGGCCCCGGCCCTGATCGTCGGCGCGATGGCCGGCGGTCCGATCGGGCTCGCGGCGATCGGCGGGGTTGCCGCGGTGGCGGCTGCCGAGTACCTGGGCACGCGGAGGGGTGGCAGCGGCTCGCTCGAGGACGTCGGCAAGCCCAGCGAGGTGGCACTGCAGGCGCTGGAGCACATCGCCGACGGCAGCCTGCCCGCGAACGGCGCGTCGACCGCGACGACGATCGCGGCGGACGCCGACCCGGCTGCCGAAGACGGCGGTCGATCGATCTGGCGGGACCTGCCCGCGACACCGGCATTCGAGTCCCCGGCGGATACGGGGCAGGACGAGGAGGGTTCTGGCGATGGCCACTGACGGCAAGATGGAGGCGCTGCACTCGGTGCCGCTGTTCAGCGACCTGCGTCCGCGCGATCTCCAGCAGGTGGCGCAGCTCGCCGACGAGGTCGACCTCCCCGCCGGCCATGTGCTCATGCGCCAGGGCGACAACGCCTCGCAGATGTTCATCATCCTGTCCGGCGAGGCCCGGGTCGAACGGAACGGGAGTGAGCTGGCCGTGCTGGGCCCTGGGTCGGTGCTCGGCGAGATGGCCATCGTGGCCGAAGGCCCGCGTGTCGCGACGGCAACCCTCACGAAACCATCGCACCTGTTCGTGCTCGGCCATCGCGAGTTCCACTCGCTGATGGCGAACCACGCGAGTGTTCGCGACTGCGTGTTGAACGAGGTCGCCCGCCGCCTCCGCGAGCTGGAGCCGGAAAGAGCCTGATCGGCGCCGGCCCGCGCGGGCGAGCGCTCGCGGCAGGTCCCTCGCGGCCATCCGGCGGGCCCGCGGCTACCATCCCGGCATGAGCCCAGTCATGACCGACGAGCGGTCGTATTCCCCCGGCCTCGAGGGCGTGATCGCGGCCGAAACGGGCCTCGGCTACGTCGATGGCGAGCACGGCCGGCTGCTCTATCGGGGCTACCGGATCGGCGACCTGGTCGAGCACGGCACGTATCCCGCCGTGGCGAACCTGCTCTGGACCGGCGACTGGGATCCGTCCCATCGGCTCCCGACGGCCGAGCTCCCCGACGCGGTGCTGGACACCCTCCGAGCGCTGCCGACCAGCGCCAAGCCCATGGACGCGCTGCGGACGGCCGTCTCCGCGTGGGGCGCCACCGAGGCGCTCGCGTGGCCGCCGACGCCCGAGCAGGCACGCGCCCTGACCGCGTTCTCGCCCTCCGCGCTCGCCGCGTTCGCGCGGCTCCGGGCTGGGAAGGACCCGATCGACCCGGATCCGACCCTGAACCTGGTCGACGGGTTCCTCTACCAGCTGAAGGGCACGAAGCCGGACCCGGGCACGGCGCGGGCGCTCGACGCCTACTTCATCGTCGGCGCCGAGCACGGGCTCAATGCCTCGACCTTCGCCGCCCGGGTCATCACCTCGACCCGGAGCGACCTCGCCTCGGCCGTGGCGGGGGCGATCGGCGCGCTCAAGGGCCCGCTGCACGGCGGTGCGCCATCGGAAGTCGTCGAGCAGATCCACCAGGTCGGCTCGCCAGAGCGGGCCGAGCAGTGGGTCAACGAGACGCTCGACAAGGGAGAGCGGCTGATGGGCTTCGGCCATCGCGTCTACCGCGCCTACGACCCCCGGGCGGCGGCCCTGCGCAAGGTCGCCGAGTCGATGGACCACCCGCCCGAGTGGCTGGCGCTGGCGACGGCCGTCGAGGACGTGGCGCTGCGCGTCCTGGCCGCCCGGCATCCCGAGCGCGCGCTGAAGACCAACGTCGAGTTCTACGCGGCGCCGGTGCTGATGGGCGTCGGCCTCACGCCCGACCTGTTCCCCGCGACCTTCGCCCTGGCGCGCCACGCCGGCTGGACCGCCCACGTCATCGAGCAGGCCGCCGACAACCGGCTGATCCGGCCGGACGCGCGCTACATCGGCCCCGCGGAGCGCGACCTCCCAGGCTGAGGCGGACGCCGCGCCACTTCGATCCTCCTGGGAAATGCCAACGTCCAAGCGAGATCCAGCGGCCGTGCCCGGGACGTAGACTCAGGCTGGAGGTGAGGTGATGCTGGCTCGCCTGCTCGTGCGCGCGATGGA
>Ga0070699_100006095_pt1 | contig 10550 bp, 8 predicted proteins | sample KBSK1503metaG_FD_65473 | JGI IMG/M metagenome (GOLD analysis project Ga0070699, IMG submission 65473) | Corn, switchgrass and miscanthus rhizosphere microbial communities from Kellogg Biological Station, Michigan, USA - KBS K1-50-3 metaG | ecosystem: Host-associated > Plants > Roots >... | reverse complement strand
CCGGGCACGTCGTGCCCCTTGCTCACCATCTGCGTGCCCACGAGGATGTCGGTGTCGCCCGACCGCCAGCTCCCGAGGATGCGCCGTTGCGCACCCGGGCGCCGGGCGGCATCGCGGTCCAGCCGCTCCACGCTGGCGCGCGGATGGACGGCGCGCAGCGCGGCCTCGATCTGCTCGGTGCCGACGCCGAACGCGGCCAGGGGCGGACCTCCGCAGGCCGGGCACGTCGGCGGGGGGCGACGGCGATGATGGCAGTGATGACACACCAGAGCCCGCGCCGCCCGGTGCCAGGTGAGCGTCACGCTGCAGTGCGGGCAGGTCGCCGCCCCGCCACACGCCGGGCACTGGAGGTAGGCCGCGAAGCCGCGGCGGTTCAGGAAGACGAGCGTCTGCTCGCCGCGGGCGAGGTTCGCGGCCAGCGCGGCGCGGAGCTCGTCGGTCAGAAGCCCCGGCGGACGCCCGCGCAGCCGCACGACCTCGATCGGAGGCAGCGGGTGAGCCGTCGGCCGGTCGGGCAGCTCGAGGAGCACGTGGCGGCCGTCACGGGCGGCCAGGTAGCTCTCGGCCGACGGCGTGGCCGAGGCGAGCACCACGACGGCACGGGACAGGCGGGCTCGTACGATGCCGACGTCGCGGGCGTTGTACCGGAGCCCGTCCTCCTGCTTGTAGGCTGCGTCGTGCTCCTCGTCGACGACGACGAGGCCCAGCCGGCGGAGCGGGGCGAAGACGGCGGAGCGCGCCCCGACCACCACGCGTGCGCCGCCGTGGCGGACCCGTCGCCACTCGTCCCAGCGCTCGCGCGGGCCGAGTCCGCTGTGCAGGACGGCGAGAGCGTCGCCGAAGCGGGCGCGTACGCGGTCCACGAGCTGGTGGGTGAGCGCGATCTCCGGCACCAGCAGCAGCACGTCGCGCCCCGCGGCGAGCGTTCGCTCCGCCGCGGCGAGGAAGACCTCGGTCTTGCCGCTTCCGGTGACGCCATGCAGCAGGAAGGACGCCGTGTCGCCCGCGGCGATCGCGGTGGCGAGGGCGTCGAGCGCGGCCCGTTGGGCGGGTGCGAGGGCGAGCTCGGGTGCTGCGGGGGGTTCCGGAGCCCGTGGGCGCAGGCGCGGGCGGAGCGCCGCTTCCGCCAACCCGGACGCCACCAACGCCCGGATCGCCGGGGCGGCCAGGCCGGCGGCGCGTGCCGCCGGCCCGCCGAGCTCGCCGCCAGGCGCGGCGCACAGGGTCCGGTAGGCGCGGGCCCGCGCCGGCGCGCGCTGCGCCAGCGCGGTTTCCTCGTCCGCCGTGAGGCGACGGACGAGGCGGACGACCCGCTCGTGGCCCGGTGCCGGGAGGGTGACCGGGACGACTGCGGCGAGCACCTCGGCGAGCGGGGCGAGGTAGTAGCCCGCCGTCCACCGGCAGAGCTCGAGCAGGTCCGGGGGCACGAACGGATCGGCGTCGAGCACGTCGAGGATGGGGCGCAGGTCGCCCGGCGGTGCCGCGTCTGCGAAGGAGGCCACGACGCCGGTCCGCGTCTGGCGGCCGAGCGGCATGCGGACCCGCATGCCGGGTTGGATGCGGGGGCGCAGCGGTTCGGGCACCTGATAGGTGAAGAGGTCGTGGAGCGGAACCGGCGGGAGCGGCGCAATTTGGACGAGGGTGTGCATCGCTGGCCAGCCTGTTAGAGGCGAGGGCCTCGTCTGTCAATTTTCGAACGCGTCACGAACACATCCCTTTCGCTACGAATTGAACGCTCGCGTTGCAGCGCGGACCGAGAAGCGCTCGGCTTTTCGAGGTCCCGGCGTGGCACCTCGCTTGCTCCTCGACGGGCAGCCCCTCCTTTCTGCACACGAGAAGACCTGGCCTGCGATTGGCGCGGCCGGGTCTTCTCGTTTTTGGGGTCCGCTCGTCGCTCCGCACGGCGGCACGTGGGTTGCACATCCTGCCCGCCCGACGCGAGCGACTTGGAGAAAAGACGCGCAACATTAGCTAACTATGCTTTGACAAGCCGTAGGGCTCGGCGCATACTCCCCGCGCGATTCACGTCGCGGGTGTCCGAGCCGGGCTGTGAGGGGGTGGAAGTGGAGATGAGGAGGAGTAGGCCTTGGCGCCGGCAGACGGTTTGACCCCGCGTTCACTCGTTCAGCGCATCCTCGCCGCAAAGCTCCCCAACCCCTTTCGTCGCGAGGCCGGGTTTCTGGTTCTCGACATCGGGTCGAGCAGCGTCAAGCTGGCGGAGGTGCACCATGGCCCGAGCGGGCCACGGCTGACCAACCTCGACATGGCCCCGCTGCCGCCCACGGTCGTGCAGTCGAACGTGGTGCAGGACGAGGGACCGGTGGTCGACGCCGTCCGCGGGCTGATCGCCCGCCGCGGCGTGCAGGCGCGGCAGGTGATCACGGCCGTGCCGGGGCCCGCCGTCATGGTGAAGAAGGTCCTGCTGCCGGCGCAGGCGGGCGCGGCGGTCGAATCGGCGGTGCTCGCGGAGGCGGGACATCTGATCCCCGACTCGCTGGACAACGTGAACCTCGACTACCAGGTCATCGACTGGATCGAGTCCGGCAACAAGATGGAAGTCCTGGTCGTAGCCGTGAAGAAGGACATCATCAACAGCTACACCAATGCCATCCGCGCGGCCGAGCTCGAGCCGGTGGTGGTCGACGTCGACTACTTCGCCCTCGAGAACATGTTCGAGCTCAACTATGACCCGCCCGGGGGGCAACCCCTGGCGCTGGTCAATATCGGCGCGCGCTACTCCTCGATCAACATCCTGAAGAACGGCCGCTCGACGTTCACCGGCGACGTACCGGTCGGCGGGGCGGAGTACAACGACGCGCTGGTCCGCCAGCTCGGGGTGTCGCCGGCTGACGCCGAGACGCTGAAGCAGGGTCGCGCCGCCGGCGGGGCCGACCTGGCTGCCGCCGAGCAGATCCTCGGCTCGGTCACCGAGCTGATCGTCGAGGAGATCCAGCGCGCGCTCAGCTTCTTCTGGACCGCGGCCACCGACGAGCCCCTGGGGGCCATCTTTCTCTCCGGTGGCCCAGCGCGCATGCCCGGGCTCTCGGCCGAGCTCAAGCAACGGCTCGACTGCGTGGTCGAGGTGGCAGATCCCTTCCGCCGCGCGCAGGTGGAGCGAAAGGCGGACCGGCTGCTGATCGAGAAGAGCGGCCCGGCCCTCGCGGTCGCCGTCGGCCTGGCCACCCGCCGTCCGGGGGACAAATGATCCGCATCAACCTGCTGCCCGCCGAGGACGCGGCGCGCGCCGCGGGGCGCCGCCAGGATATCGCGCTCGGCGCGTTCGTGCTCGGCCTGGCCGCGTTCGGGCTCATCGTCTCCCACACCTGGCAGAGCGCCCGGCTGGCGTCCGCCGAGCGCGAGCAGCGGCGGCTGACGCAGGAGCTGGTCGCGATCCAGGGCCCGTACGCCGACGTGACGCGCATCGAGCAGCAGAAGCAGGAGCTGCGCGAGAAGCTGCGCGTGATCGCCGAGCTCGAGACCCGCAAGGTCGGCCCCGTGCGCCTGCTCGAGGACCTCTCGGGGGCGACGCCCGACAAGCTCTGGCTGCTCGAGTTCGCCGACACCGGCGGTGCCGTGAAGATCTCGGGCCTCGGCGTCGACGAGCAGACGGTTGCGGATTTCATGCGCCGGCTGGCGACGTCGTCTTACTTCCGGCGGGTCGACCTCGACGAGACGAGCCAGGTGGACCAGGACGGGATCAAGCACAAGAAGTTCGTGATCAGCGGCGAGATCGACTACACGGGAGGCGGTCCGCGCGGAGCGACGGAGGCGTCCGCCGCCAAGCCGGGCAAGGCCGCGGGAGCGGGACGATGATCCTCGGGGTACTCGACGACCTGCTCGAGCGGCCAGCGGGGCAGAAGCTCGGCATCCTCGCCGGCGTCATCGTCGCCGTCGCGGTGCTCGACTGGCAGTACTGGTACGGGCCGCAGGCGCGCGCGCTCACCGAGGCGCAGAGCCACGTCACCGAGCGGCGCCTCGAGCTCGAAAACAAGCGGACGAGGGCGAACGCCCGGGGCGAGGCAGAGCGTCAGCTCCGCGACCTGACGGCCGAGCTGCGCCGCGCGCAGGCTCGGCTCCCTGACCAGCGCGAGATCGCCGACCTGCTCTCGAGCATCGCGGCGAGCGGGCGCTCGGCGGGGCTCGAGATCACGCTCTTCCGCCAGAAGCCCGAAGCGTATCACGACTTCTACGCCGCCGTGCCCGTGGAGATGCAGATGCGCGGCACGTACCACGAGCTCGCGACCTTCCTCGATCGGGTGAAGCGGCTCGACCGCATCGTCAACGTGACGGACATTCACCTGACCAAGCCGCACATCGAGAACGAGCGGCTGCTGCTCGAGGCGACCTGCATGGTGACCACCTTCCGCTTCCTCGACGAGGCCGAGCGCCAGAGGCTGCTCGAGGAGAAGAAGAAGAAAGAAGGCGGGAAGGGCACGTGAGGATGTCCATGAGCCGACGGATGGTCTGGGGTCTCATGCTGGCGGTGGGTCTGGCGGCCGAAGCTCGGGCGCAAGCGCTGAACGGCGTCGTGCCGGTGGCCGGGCCGCCGGCGGCGGAGCCCGCGCTCGCGGTCGAGCCCGACGACGACCCACCCTACGATTCCGCGGGTCGGCGAGACCCGTTCCGGCCGCCGCGCGCGGTGACGGCCACGCTTTCGGGGGAGGCCCGCACGCCCCTGCAGCGTTACGAGATCGGACAGCTCAGGTTGGTGGCCATCATCTACGAGGCCCGCGAGCCGCGCGCCGTCGTCGAGGACGACGACGGGCTCGGGTACATCCTGAGGGCCGGCACGCTCGTCGGGGCGAACGGCGGGCACGTGCAGACGATCGAGCGCGGGCGGGTCGTGATCCAGGAGGATTCGGTGGACTTCTACGGTGAGCATCATCCGACCGATGTCGTGCTGGAGCTACGGACGGCCGAGAGGGGGAAGCGATGAGGAGGTTCCAGCCTGCGCTGCTGGCGCTCATGCTGGGAGCAGCGTGCGCGCCCGCGAGAACCGCGTCCGTCTCCGGGCCGGCCTCGCTTGCCATGGCCGAAGATGCGGTCGGCGATGCTGCCGACACCGCCACAGCCGGGGACCCGGCGCCCGCGGATGCGCCTGCGCCCGCCGCGGCGGCGCCGGCCGCTCCGGACGCGCCGTGGGTCGCCGTGCAGAGCGTGGACGTGGAGGCCGCTGGGGCGGGCCGGCGCGTCAAGATCGCGCTCACCCGCGCGCCCGACGGGCTCCGGGAGTTCCTGCTCGGTAAGCCGCCACGGCTGGTGATCGACCTCGCGGGTCCACACGCCCCGGACGCGCAGCGCGAGAGGCGATTTCCCGTCACGGACAGCGTCGTCTCGCGTGCGCGGGTGGCGGAGCACGAGGGCCGGTTGCGCGTCGTGCTCGACCTCGGCCGGAACCCCCGTCAGCACGCCGTGCGTGCCGACGGCGCCATGCTGATCGCGGAGCTCGGCGACACCTCCACCTCGGTTGCGGAGGCCGCGCCCAAGCCCGCGGTCGAGCCCGCGGCCTACGTAGCGCCGGTGGCCGAGACCGTGCCTCCGCCCGCGGCCGAGCCGACGCCGCCACCCGTGGCCGAGGCCACGCCTCCGCCGCCGCCCAAGCCCGCGCGTCGACGCGTGGCCGAGGTCGTACCTCCACCGCCGGCCGACGTGCCGGCTTCCGATCCGACTCTCGAGGCTGAGCCGACCCCGCCGGCTCCTCCGTATCACGCGCCCAAGTCGAAGGAGTCCCGTCGTGCGGCGCCGACGACGGGCGGCACGGCGTCCTTCAACGGTGAGCGCATCTCGCTCGACTTCAAGGACGCGGACATCCAGAACGTGCTCCGCGTGCTGGCCGACGTGAGCCACCTGAACATCATCGCCACCGACGACGTGAAGGGGAAGGTGACGCTACACCTGGTCGACGTCCCGTGGGATCAGGCGCTCGACCTCGTGCTGCGCTCGAACCGGCTCGAGATGACCCGCCAGGGGAACGTCGTGCGCATCTCCACGGTGGCCCGCCTGAAGGAAGAGCGCGAGGCGTTGCGCGCCGCGGAGGACGCGGCGCGTGAGCTCGAGCCGCTGCGCGTCAAGTACGTCAAGGTCAACTACGCTCGCGCCGACGACTCCCTCGTCGACAAGGTGAAGGGCGTGCTTAGCGAGCGCGGCAGCGTCACCTTCGACGACCGGACGAACACGATCATCGTCCGCGACATCCCGCACGGCTTGCAGGACGCGTCCGAGCTGATCCAGGAGCTCGACACGCAGAGCCCGCAGGTCCTGATCGAGGCCAACATCGTCGAGGCCACGGAGGACTTCGCGCGCGGCCTCGGCGTGCAGTGGGGATACCGGTACAACGCGGGACCGGCGACGGGCAACCCGACCGGAGCCAACTTCCCGGGGACGATCGGTCTCGGCGGCTCGGGCCTCGGGAGCGGGGCGCCGTCTCCGGGCATCAACGGGGTACCGGGCAGCTCGGTGCCGTTCCTGGCCGACTTCCCGGTTCCGGGCAACTTCGGCTCCGGCTTCGGTGCGAACAACGGCTCGGCGATCGACCTGGCGCTCGGCTCGCTCAGCGGCTCGCAGTCGCTGACCGCCCGCTTGACCGCCCTCGAGGAGCAGGGCAAGGGTAAGGTCGTCAGCCGCCCGCGCGTCATCACGATGAACAACGTGGCGGCGACGATTCAGAGCCTCACGATTCTGCGTGTCAAACTCCCTTCGACCGGCACCGTCATCAATACCGGCACAGGCGGCGCGGCCGGATCGGCGAGCACCGCGACCGAGAAGATCAACACCGGCATCACGCTCGTCGTCACCCCGCAGGTCTCGCAGGACGGGTTCGTGCTGATGAGCATCTACGCCAAGTCGAGCCAGCCCGACTTCACGCACACGGTGGACAACATCCCGAACGAGGTGAGCCGCGAGGCGAACTCGAACGTGCTCATCAAGGACGGCGAGACGGTGGTGCTCGGCGGCATCTACCGCAACACCTCGAACGATACCGAATCGGGCCTGCCCTACCTGAGCCGAATCCCGGCCCTCGGCTGGCTCTTCAAGCGCCTGCTGCGCAGCCACCACCACGAGGAGCTGCTCGTCTTCCTCACGCCCAAGGTGGTAGCGGCCGGGGCGGTGGCATTGCCACCGGCCGAGCGCCTGTGGGAGGAGCGGAAGCAGGGCGGGTGAGCCACGGATGGCCCTCCGCTACTTCACCGCCGGGGAGTCTCACGGCCCCGGTCTGACGGCCGTCGTCGAGGGGTTCCCGGCCGGGGTGCCCGTCGACGTCGAGGCGATCAATCGAGATCTCGCCCGCCGCATGGGTGGCTACGGCCGCGGCGGTCGGATGAAGATCGAGCGCGATCAGGTGGAGGTGCGGTCAGGGGTGCGCTGGGGCGAGTCCCTGGGGTCGCCGATCACGTTTTGGATCGAGAACCGTGACTGGGTGAACTGGGAGAAGAAGATGTCGCCGCACGCCGAGGACCGAGACCCGGCGCTGGCGGTGACGCGTCCCCGACCCGGCCACGCCGACCTCGCCGGCGCGCTCAAGTACAACCACCACGACGTGCGCAACGTGCTCGAGCGCGCGAGCGCCCGCGAGACGGCCGCACGCGTCGCCGTCGGCGGGCTGGCCAAGTGTCTGCTCGCGCCCTTCGGCATCCGCGTTCACGGCTGGGTGGCCGAGATCGGGGGCATCACCGCCAATCACGGCGCGCTCGCGGCCGAGGAGATCGCCGAGCGAGCGGAGACGTCGTCGGTCCGCGTGGGCGACCCCGAGGCCGAGCGCCGGATCGTCGAGCGGATCGACGAGTGCAAGCGGGCGGGCGACACCCTCGGCGGCGTCGTCGAGACGATGGTGACGGGCCTGCCGCCCGGCCTCGGCAGCCATGCGCAGTGGGACCGGAAGCTCGACGGCCGGCTCGCCCACGCCCTCATGAGCGTGCAGGCGGCGAAGGGCGTGGAGGTCGGCCTCGGCTTCGAGACCGCTCGCCGCCCCGGGTCGATGGTGCACGACGAGATCTACTTCGACGAGGTCACGAACCGGTTCGTGCGCCGGACCAACAACGCCGGGGGAACCGAGGGTGGCATGTCGAGCGGGGAGCCGCTCGTGGTGCGCACGGCCTTCAAGCCGCTCTCGACGCTGATGAGCCCGCTGCACTCGGTCGACATCGACACCAAGGACGCGGCGAAGGCCGCGATCGAGCGGTCGGACGTGGTCGCCGTCCCTGCGGCTTCGGTGATCGCCGAGGCGGTCGTGGCGTTCGTCGTCGCAGACGCCTTTCTCGAGAAGTTCGGCGGCGACTCGCTGGTCGAGATCCGTCGCAACCTCGACGGCTACCTCGAGCAGGTGAGACGGTTCTAGCCGTGGCGACCCTCGTCATCACCGGGTTCATGGCGACCGGAAAGACGGAGGTCGGCCAGCGCCTCGCGCGCCGGCTCGGACGCCCCTTCCTCGACACCGACGGGCTCGTCGAGACCGCCGCGCGCCGCACCGTCGCGCAGATCTTCGCCGACGACGGCGAGGCCCGCTTCCGGGCGCTCGAGCGCGACGCGGTCGAGGAAGCGTGCGCCGTCCCCGACGCCGTGATCGCCACCGGGGGCGGGACGCTGCTCGACGCCGAGAACCGCCAACGACTGGCGGCCGCCGGGCCGGTGGTCTGCCTGACCGCCTCGCCCGAAGAGATCGCGCGCCGGGTGGGAGACGTGACCAGCCGTCCGCTTCTCGTCGGCCACAACGGTGACCGTTTGAAGCGCATCCGGACGCTGCTCGCCGAGCGCGCGCCGGTCTACGCACTCGCGACGCACACGGTCGAAACCTCGGGCCTCACCGTCGAGCAGGTGACGGAGCGGGTGCAGGCTCTCGTGGCGGGACGGTGAGTGAGACGTGGCCGCCGGGGCGTCCATGAGGATCGAGGCAGCGGCGTACGAGGTGCGCGTCGACCTCGGTCCGCGCTCGTATCCGGTCGTCATCGGCGCGGGTCTGCTCGCGGAGGTCGGCCCGCGGCTCGCCGCGGCCGGGTACCGCGGGCGCTGCGCGCTGGTGACCAGCGAGCGGGTCGGCGCCCTCTATCGAGAGCCCGTCCTCGCGTCGCTTACCGAGGCCGGTCTCGCGCCCGTCGCGGTCGAGATTCCGGACGGCGAGCAGCACAAGAACCTCGCCTGGCTCGCGGTGCTCTACGATCGCCTGCTCGACGGGGGAATCGAGCGCCGTTCGCCGCTCGTCGCGCTCGGCGGCGGCGTGGTGGGCGACGTCGCGGGCTTCGCGGCGGCCACCTTGCTGCGCGGGCTTCCCCTGGTTCAGGTTCCGACCACGCTCCTCGGCCAGGTGGACGCCGCCATCGGGGGGAAGACCGCCATCAATCACGCACTCGGCAAGAACCTGATCGGCGCCTTCCATCAGCCGCGGCTCGTGGTGGTGGACGTGGCGACGTTGCGGAGCTTGCCGCGCCGGGAGTTCGTCGCCGGGCTCGCCGAGGTGATCAAGTACGGCATGATCCGCGACGCCGGGCTGTTCGCGACGCTGGAGGCGCGGCTCGACGCGCTGCTCGGACTCGACGAGTCCGTCCTCGTTCCCGTCGTGGCCACCTCCTGCGAGCACAAGGCGGCGGTGGTTGCGGCGGACGAACGGGAGGAGGGCGGCGAGCGGGCGGTGCTCAACTTCGGGCACACCGTCGGGCACGCCCTGGAGGTGCTCACCGAGTACCGCAGGCTGCTACACGGCGAGGCGGTCGCGATCGGGATGGTGGCGGCGGCGCGCGTGTCGCAGGGGCGCGGTCTCTGCACCGCGGCGACCGTCGAGCGCCTGGAGCGGCTGCTGCGGCGCGCCGGGCTGCCGACCGAGATGCCGGACGACATCACGCCGTCCGTGCTGGCGCTTGCGATGCAGACGGACAAGAAGACGGCCGCGGGGCGCATCCGATTCGTCTGCGTCGAGGAGATCGGGCGGACGCGATTGGTGGAGCTTTCGGCCCAGCAGGTGGCTGATCAACTCTGACGCGTGCAGGCGTCGGGGCTGGAGGGGCGGGGAGGAGAGTCATGAGGATCAGGAGATTGAGCTCGGTGGGGAGAATCGCCCTGGCGGCGCTGGTCGTCGTCGGCCTCGCGATGCCGACGCTAGCAGACAACAACCCCAACGGCGTGTCATTCCGTGCTGTCGGGTGGTTCAAGGGTAAGGCGGAGATCTCCGCCGGGGACATCAAGTGCGATATCCCGAGCGTCAGCGGGGCGATCTCCGAGGGCGCTTTCTCGATGGGGATCTGGAATACCTACGGGTTCAACAGCCTGATGTTTCCAGACACGTCGAACCCGTTCGGCAACCCGTGCGGGGGCTGGATCCAGGTGCAGAACAACATGGTCAACCAAGGGATCCTCGTCGACCACGTCGACTTCACGTTCCGCATTCCGGGTGCCCGGCGATTCCGCTCGTTCGTCGGCACCGCTCGTCAGTTCCCGACTGCCTGCCGGCCGTTTAGACGCGACACGCTCTTCATCGGGGCGCGCCTGAACCCCGTCAACAGCACCGTGGACACCTCGAGCAGCGGCGCGCCGAACGTCGCCTTCATCGAGATGCTGCCGTT
>Ga0070699_100006094_pt1 | contig 10553 bp, 8 predicted proteins | sample KBSK1503metaG_FD_65473 | JGI IMG/M metagenome (GOLD analysis project Ga0070699, IMG submission 65473) | Corn, switchgrass and miscanthus rhizosphere microbial communities from Kellogg Biological Station, Michigan, USA - KBS K1-50-3 metaG | ecosystem: Host-associated > Plants > Roots >... | reverse complement strand
ACATGAGGTGCTGCTTCCCTACGCGGATGACGTACGCGTCGAGATGATGCAGGGCGGGCGAGTATGGCGCGCGACGCTGAAAGAAGATCCGGTCGCGGGCGATCCGTTTTCCGCGAGGGACGTCGGCGTCGCGTACCACGCGTACTCGGCTTCAGGCGACGTCACCGCGCCCGTCGTGTACGCGGCGAGCGGCAACCCCGCCGACTACGACTGGCTGGGCGACCACGGCATCGACGTCAAAGGCAAGATCGCGCTCGTCCGCTATTCCGTTCCGTACAGCTACCGCGGATTCAAAGCGCTCACCGCGGAACAGCGTGGCGCCGCCGGCATCCTCATCTACTCCGATCCGGCCGAGGACGGATTCAGGAAGGGCAAGACGTATCCGGATGGCCCGTGGGGAAACGAAAGCCACATTCAGCGCGGCGGGACCGTCTACGACTTCCGCGTGCCGGGCGATCCGCTCACACCGGGATGGGCGTCGCTGCCGGGCGCGAGACGGATTGCGGCGCGCGACGCGATCTCTCTGCCGAAAATCATCAGCGCGCCGCTCTCGTGGCGCGACGCGCGCGTCATCCTCGAGACGATACAGGGGCCGGCGGCGCCCGAGGCGTGGCAGGGCGGCATTCCGTCGCTGACGTATCGTGTCGGCCCGGGCGCAGCGGTGCGGCTGCGCGTACACAACGACGACAAGGTTCGGCCGATCTGGACCGTCACGGGGCGCATCACCGGCGCAGCCAATCCGGAGGATCTCGTCATCGTCGGGAACCACCGCGATGCGTGGGTGTACGGCGGCGTCGATCCCTCGAGCGGCACCGCGGCGTTGATGGAGCTCGCGCGATCGCTCGGCACGCTCGCCAGAGGCGGTGTGCGCCCGAAGCGCACGATCGTGTTCGGCAACTGGGATGCGGAGGAGTTCACGCTCACATCGTCGACCGAATGGGGCGAGGAGCACGCGCGCGAGCTGACCGATCATACGGTGGCGTATCTGAACGTCGACATGGGCGTGCAGGGCACGACCTTCGACGCGACGGCCGTGCCGTCGCTCAACCGCGTGATCACTGAATCCGCGGCGACGGCGCTCGGCGCCCGCGGCGCGCCGGTCGAGGTGAAGAATCGACTCGGAAGCGGATCGGATTACACCGTGTTCCTGAATTTTCTCGGCGTTCCGGTGGCCGACCTGATGTTCAGCGGACCATACGGCGTCTATCACTCGATTTACGACAATCATCTGTGGATGGAGAAGGTCGGCGACCCGCAGTTCGCGCAGCACGCCACGATGACGCGTCTCTGGGGCATCCTCGCGCTGCGGCTCGCGAATGCCGACGTGCTGCCGCTCGATTACGCCGCCTATGCCGCACGCCTGCGCGAGTTCGTCGAGGAGATCGTCAATCGGACGCCGACGGCCGATCGCGCGGTCGTGACGCCGCTCGCGAAGGCTGTCGATCGTTTCAGCGCCGCCGCCGACGCGATGTCGCGCCGCATCGATCGCGCGTTGAACGATGCGGCAGAGCGGCCGGCGGCCAATCGCGCGCTCGTGGCGGTCGAGCGCGCGTTCCTCGATGCCGACGGCATCCCCGGCCGGCCGTGGTATCGTCATCTGATTTACGCGCCGAAGCCAACGTACGCGCCGGAGGTGCTCCCCGGCGTCGCCGAAGCCATCGATGCCGGCGACCGGGCGCGCCTCGCATCACAAGTGGCGCGGCTCATCGCGGCGCTCGACAGGGCCGCGGACGCATTGAGGCGTTGACACCGCCAGAGGTCAGCAATGCAAACAGACACCAGGACCGTTCAAACCAAGATCACCTACGCGACGATGACCGCGGATCGCATGGAGGATCTCCATCGCGAGCTCGACACCGCCATCGAGCGGGTGAAATCGACGTTCGGCCGGAGCTATCCGCTGATGATCGGCGGACGCGAGGTCCGCGCGTCGAGCGAGTTCGACGATCGGAGCCCGATCGACACGCGCATCCTGCTCGGCAAGTTTCAGAACGCCGGGCGCGAGCAGGTCCGCGACGCGATCGCCGCCGCGAAGGCCGCGTTTCCTGCGTGGAGCGCACGTCCGTGGCGCGATCGGGTCGCGCTGCTGAAGAAGGTCGCCGACGCGATCCGCGGCCACCGGTGGGAGCTCTCGGCGCTGATGGGATATGAAGCCGGCAAGAACCGCCTCGAGTGCGTCGGCGACGTCGAAGAGTCGGCCGATTTGATCGAGTACTACTGCCGGCAGATCGAAGAGCACGACGGCTTCGCGATGAAGCTCGGGACGCTCGGGCCGGGTGAAGAGAACGCCAGCGTGCTGCGACCGTACGGCGTGTGGGCCGTCATCTCGCCGTTCAACTTCCCGCTCGCGCTCGCGGCGGGACCCTCGGGCGGCGCGCTCGTCGCCGGTAACACGGTCGTGTTCAAGCCCGCATCGGTGACGCCGCTCCTCGGCTACAAGCTGTACGAAGTGATGATCGAGGCGGGCGTGCCGGCGGGGGTCTTCAACTTCGTGACCGGCCCGGGCGGCACCGCCGGCCAGGAGCTCATCGACAACAAAGACGTCGACGGCATCGTGTTCACCGGGTCGAAGGACGTCGGCATGCGCCTCATTCGCGACAACGGGTCGCGGGCGGTCCCGCGTCCGCTGATCATCGAGATGGGAGGGAAGAACCCCGCGCTCATCATGCCGTCGGCGGATCTCGACAAGGCGACCGACGGCGTCATGCGATCGGCCTTCGGCGCACAGGGACAGAAGTGCTCGGCCTGTTCGCGCGTCTACGTGGCGAAGCTGGTTCGCGACGAGTTCGTGAGGCTGCTCGTCGAGAAGACGAAGAAGATCAAGATCGGCAACCCGCTCAATCGCGACGTCTACCTCGGTCCCGTCATCAACGAAGACGCCGTGAAGACCTACGAGCGCGCGGTGGCGCAGGCCAGGGCGGACGGCGGAAAGATTCTCACCGGGGGCCGCCGGATCACCGAGGGCGAGCTCGCGCACGGATTCTTCGTCGAGCCGACCGTCATCGACGGCCTGCCGACGAGCCATCCGCTGTTCTCGGAGGAGCTGTTCGTCCCGATCACCGTTCTCGGTGAGGTGATGACGCTCGACGAGGCAATCGATCTCGCGAACGGCACCGAGTACGGCCTGACGGCGGGCATCTTCTCGGAGGACGACCGCGAGATTCAGCAGTTCTTCGATCGGATCCAGGCCGGCGTCACCTATGCGAATCGCCGCGCCGGCGCGACGACCGGCGCGTGGCCGGGGATCAACTCGTTCGGCGGCTGGAAGGCGAGCGGATCGACCGGCCGTGGGACCGGCGGTCCGTACTACGTCCAGCAGTTCATGCGGGAGCAGTCGCGGGTCAGGATCCGCTGACGTGGCAGGCGTGCCGTGGCACGAGCTGCTCGCGCCGCTGCCGGCTGACGCGATGCCGCGGCGTCAGCCGAGCGACGTTTACTCTGCGTGCTCAGCAATCTCTGAGTTGCTTCTCTGTGTCTCTGTGGCCCGTCGATCCGCAGGGTGTCTCAACCGTGTAAGGCTATGTCCGGTTTCGGATAGTTCGTAACCGTCATTATGCGGTCGGCGCCGGTGGCGATGCGGGCGATGATGCTGCGGCTCATGTGCGGACCACCTTCCAGTCGAACGCCGGTGAGCGCTTCGGCCGCGGCACGGTTTCGGTGAGATGCGCCCACATGTTCGGGCGCGTCCCGTCGACGTCGGTGAAGCCGTACGTCTCCGACAACGACCACGAGCTGAAGACGCCGCCGCTCATCCGCATCACGCCGGGATCGGCCGCGAGCGCGGCAACGGCGCGGCCGACGAAGCACGGCGTCTCGGAGTTGATGAACCCGTAGCGCTTCGCGGCGGCGTTGGTCTCGGCCGCCTCGCGCCAGTTCGACTCGGTGGCGCCGAACTGCTCGAGAATCGCTTCGGTGCGCATGAAGCCCGGCGTGATCGCGAGCGCGGCAATGCCGTGCGGCGCGAGCTCGGTGGCCAGCGCGTACGCGAGTCGCTTCAGCGAGGCCTCCATCAAATCGAAGTAGAACTGCCCGTGGTAGCCGACGGCGTTCTGCTCCACGATCTCGACGAGCAGTCCCGATTCGCGCTTCACCATCAGCGGCACCGCGTGCCGGGCCGTCGCGACGTGCGGCCACAGCCAGCTGTCGACGAGCGCGCGTCCCTCGTCGAGCGGGAGCTTCCAGAAGCTGCTCCACGATTTCACGGGATGGCCGGTGAGGATGTTGACGAGGACGTCGAGCCGCTTCTGTTCGCGCGCGACGCGCGCGAACAGCGCCTGCACTTCGGCGTCCACGGTGTGGTCGACGCGCGCCGGGACGCCGCATCCGCCGGCGGCGGTGACCATTTCCGCCGTCTCCTCGATCGTCTCGGGACGTCCGGCGTAATGGTGGTTCGACGTGTTCGGCTGGGACCGGCTGCTGCGGCCGGTGCAGTAGACGATGGCGCCCGCTTCGCCCAGCATGCGGGCGATTCCGCGCCCGGCGCCGCGCGTGGCGCCGGCGACGACGGCGACGCGTCCGGTCAAGGTGCCCATGGCGGGCGACTATAAATGAACGGACATTTACTAATCAAGAGCAAAGTAAACGGACGTTCATGAATCGAGTTGGCGGTTTTGCCCCCTTGCCGACGCTTACAAGTCCGGGATCCAGTTACGTTTTTGCACTCTTTTCGCAGGGCGGCCAGGTCAAACGGCGTACCCTGGGCATTCACGCGAGTGCAGGCAATTGCTCACATTGGCCTCAGCTCAACTGGGGTTCCTGACCCAATGGGACGATGGTCCCAGCGAAATTGGGACGAAAGTTGGAGCGACACGAACGCATTCTTACGATATTGTTGGTGCACCATCATTTTTGGGAGGTCGAGGAAATGCGTGCACTCGCGGTAACCGCAGCTTTCATACTGGCCGTCTGGGCCACGGTCTCGGCGCAAAGCGCGGCGGACCGCAACGATTCGTTCAAGGGCGAGGGGCGATGGCATTTGAAGACCCACCACTCCCCCCACAGAGGGCGTGACCGAGCTGGGAAATGGAACAACGGCCCAATCGACACGCTCGCCACGTGGTCTTCGTTCTTCACTGCCGACGGAGTCGACTCAAACGGCCAGCCGCAGTCGAACTGGCCGTTCACGATGGTCGGTCAGCCACCGGTCCGCCAGCGTGACGATCGACGCGGCCGCGACGACGACGACCGCGGCGATCGCGGCGGTCGGACGACGTGGATTCCAGCGCCGATCATCGCCGTCAACCTCGACCTCCGGAACGCCGACGGCTCGCCGGCATTCGATCACGGACAGCGCCTGTACGTCGACGCGACGCGTCTGGTGATCCCCGCGGTGCAGTCGCCGATCTTCAACTTCGCCAGCTTCAGCTCCAGCCGTCGGCCGACACAGTACGGCGACGCGATCCAGCGCGCGCAGTTCTTCAGCGTGGCCGACCAAGACTGGCACACGATGCTGTTGCCGCGCCTCGAGCAGGCACGCACGATGGTTCTGCGCCAGAGCGCAGACCCGAACGCGCCGAACTACACGGCGCAATTGAACGACGACGGCACGTGCTGCGCGCTCGTGACGGTCGACAAGGACGCGTTCGTGAACGCGATGTTCCCGCCGTCGCCGACCGACACGACGACGGTTATGGGCAAGGCCGAGAACAGAGGGCAGATCACGACGCGAGACCTGTCAATCTTCCTGTTCAACAACGTGTTCCTGGTTTCTTCAGAGGACCCGAGCTTGTTCGCGGCCGGATTCCACGATTTCGATCGCGAGCCCGGGACGCCATTTAACGGTGGGCGTGAGAGGCGCTTCGTGATGGCCTTCGCCAGCTATATCTCGGGCGGTGTGCTCGGCAGCGACTTCGCCGATGTCGCGGCGCTCAGCCACGAGATCGCCGAGACGATCAACGATCCGTTCGTCGACAACCAGACGCCGTGGTGGTTCGCGCCGAACGGCACCTGCAAGAACATCCTGGAAGGCGCCGACGTGATCGAGGGAACGGCGAACGAGACCTTCCCGATGGTAGTGAACGGATCCACGTATCATCCTGTGAACGTCGCGCTGCTTCCGTGGTTCGCGGGCATGAGCCCCTCGCCGGCCATCGACGGCGCGTACAGCTACCCCAACATCGGCGTGCTCACGTCGCCCAACGTTTCTCAAATGCCCGGATGCGGGATGTAAGCGGGTTGCAGGTAGGGGACGGTCTTAAGACCGTCCCCTACCGCAGATCGTCCGCTACCCGAGCCCATCACCTACCCGAGACTGTCTCGACCTGACTCACGCTTTTCGGACTTACAGGACCGATCGAAACTGAACGAGCGTTTATAATCGCGGGACCCATGTGCCCGCGGCCGCGCGCGACGTCCGACGCCGCCATCCTCGGCGCGGCCCTTCGCGTCGTGTCACGCATCGGACCGGGACTGACGCTGGCCGACGTCGCGAAGGAAGCCGGCGTCTCGCCGGCCACGCTCGTCCAGCGGTTCGGCTCGAAGCGAGGGCTGCTGCTCGCCCTCACCGAAGACAACAGCGGCAACGTCGGCGCCGAGTTCGCGCGCATCCGCGCCGACCACCGGTCGCCAATCGCCGCGGTGTACGCCGTCGCCGACTGCATGGCGGCCATGGCCGGAACGCCGGAGATGATGTCGAACAGCCTGGCCTTCCTGCAGATGGACCTCACCGACCCCGACTTCCACAAGCACGCGCACGCGCACTCGCGCGCCATGCAGGGCGAATTGAAATCGCTCCTCGACGAAGCGATTCACGCCGGGGAGCTGCAGCGGTGCGATACGATGCGCCTCTCCCGCGCCGTCCAGGCGCTCATCGGCGGCTCGATGCTGCAGTGGGCCATCGATCGCGACGGGAAGGTCGTCGACCGGCTGCGCCAGGATCTGGATACACTGCTCAAGCCGCGTCACGGTACGCCGCACCCGCGGCGCCGGCGGCCGAGCGGCACGAATCGCAAGAGGGTGAGAGCATGACGCGGAAAGAGTTCCTGAAGCTGACATCGATGGCCGCCGCAGCGCCCGTCGCAGGTGTCGGAAGCGTTGGCGAAGGCGGTCAGCCGGACATCGAGCCCGATAATCAGCCGAGCTCGAAACGTACCTTCCCCGCCGGCACCACGGCGGCCGTCGTCGAGTTCATCCACGGCGCCTCGTTCGAGCGCATCCCGGAGCAGACGATTGCGGAAGCCAAACGCTGCCTGATCGACGGCTTTGGCGTCGTGCTGGCGGGCTCGACCGTTCACGGCAGCGCGATCGTGCGCGAGTACATCGCGACCAGCGCCTGCGGCTCGCGCGAGGAAAGCGAGTCAACGCCCGCGGCCAATCAAGCCGATGTTCGGCGCAGCGCGGTTGCGAGTGGGGCCCTACGAGCCGTAAAAAATGTCGATGGTTTCGGGGGCTCGACGATCCTCGGTCCGCAGAGAATGTCGGCTTCTGCCACGCAGGCCGCGCTCGCCAACGCGGCGAGCGGACACGCGATGGACTACGACGACACGCAGCTGTCGTCCACTCCCGACCGCGTGTTCGGACTGCTGACGCATCCCACGGTGCCGGTGCTCGCCGCCTCGCTCGCCGTGGGCGAACGTCTCGGCGTGGACGGCCGCGCGTTCCTCGAGGCCTTCGTCGCCGGATTCGAAGTCGAGTGCAAGATCGCCGAGGCGATCAACCCGCGGCACTACGTGAGCGGCTTCCACAGCACCGGCACGATCGGCACCCTCGGCGCGGCGGCGTCGGCGGCGAAACTGTTGAAGCTCACGCGGCCTCAGACCGCTCACGCGCTCGGCATCGCGGCGAGCATGAGCGGCGGCATCCGCGTCAACTTCGGATCGATGACCAAGCCGCTGCACGCCGGCCGCGCCGCGGAGAACGGCGTTACCGCGGCGGAGCTCGCATCGCGCGGCTTCACGGCGGGAGACGACGGCCTCGACGGCGAATGGGGCTTCTTCCAGGTGATGGGCGGCGGCGCCGATGTGCCGCGGATCGTGCCGGCGCTCGGCAAGCCGTTCTCGATCGTCGATCCGGGCGTGTCGTTCAAGCCGTATCCCTGCGGCTCGCTCGGACACCCGACGATGGACGCCATGCTGAAGCTGGTGACGGATCACGACGTCAAGGCCGATCAGATCGCGCGCGTGCGCGTGCGGGCCGGCTCGAACATCCTGAACCCGCTGCGCTACAAGACGGCGAAAACCGAGCTCGAGGCCAAGTTCTGTCTGCCGTTCATGATGGCGAGCATCGCGCTGAAACGCCGCGCCGGCATCCGCGAGTTCACCGACGAGTTCGTGTCGTCGCCGCCGGTGCAGACGATGATGGCGAAGGTCGACACGGTCTTCGATCAGGCGATCGAGGCCCGTGGCTTCGACAAGATGCGCAGCATCGTCGAAGTCGATCTGACCGACGGGCGGAAGCTGTCGCAGGCGTCCGACGAGCGGTATCGCGGAGGACCCGAGCGGCCCTTCACGCGCGAGGATCTGCACGAGAAGTTCACGGACTGCGCGAGCCTGATTCTCTCCAGCGATCGGATCACGCGCGCGCTCGACGTGATTGAGACGCTGGAGCAGGTGAAGAGTATTCGTGAGCTTACTGGCGTCTTGACTCGGTTGTGAACCGTTCGTCCGTACTGCCTTCGCCTTACCTGTCGTCGCGCGCGGCTTCCCCGAGGAGCTTTTCGACGATCACGACGTCGCGCCATTGGCCGTGGAGTTTGCCGTGGCGGCAGTACGTGCCGACGACGCGGAAGCCGACCCGCTCGTGCAGCCGGATGCTGGCGGTGTTCTCGCTGAAGATTCGCGAACAGAGCTTCGAGAATCCGCGGCGCTCGTACTCGCGAACCAACGCTTCGAGCGCGGCACGCCCGGCGCCGAGACCGCGCGACGCGCGCTCGACGTACACCGAATGCTCGGCGATGCCGGCGTAAGCCGTGCGTGGACGATACATGCTCGCGCCCGCCCACGCGACGATGCGTCCGTCGCGCTCCACGACGACGGTCGGATACTTGTCGCCTTTGTCGCGGAGCAGATCCGCCATCTGCTCGACCGATCGCAGATCGGTCTCGAAAGTCGCGATGCCGTCCTCGATCCCTTCGTTGTAAATCCGCGCGATGTCGGCCGCATCGCCGGCGCTCGCGAGCCGAGCGGTGGCCGCCGCGGTCACGACGTTCGGAGTTCCTGCATGCGGCGGACGATCCCCGGCATGAGGCGCCGTGGCGTCACGCGGGGCGCGAACGCGGTCAGCTTGTTGAGGAAGCCGGGAATGGCGACCGGCGTGCCCGCCATCATCGCGCGGTACCCCGCTTGGGCGACCTCGCGCGACGTCGGGAGCTTTCGTCCGGCAACGAGCTTCGATTCCTCGATGCGTGCCCTCGCCTGAAATCCGGATGCGGTCGGACCCGGACAGAGTGCAGTAACGGTCACCCCGGTGTCCCTCAGCTCTTCGCCGATCGCTTCGCTGAATGACAGCACGTAAGCCTTGGTCGCGTAATAGACGGCCATCAGCGGACCCGGCACGAATGCCGCCGTCGAGGCGAGGTTGAGGATGCGGCCGCGCCGGCGCGCGATCATCGGCGGCAGCAGCCTCTTGGTCAGTTCGGTCAGCGCGACGATGTTCACCTGGATCATCGCGAGCTCGCCGTCGAGCGGCGTCTCCGCGAAGCGGCCGAACGTGCCGTAGCCGGCGTTGTTGACAAGGATGTCGATCTCCAGGCCGAGCTGCCGGACCCGATCGACGAGCGCCGCCACGGCACCGGGCGCGGCGAGATCGCCGGCGATTGCGTGCGCGCGGACGCCGACGCCCTCCAGCTCGCGCGCGAGCGACTGCAGCGCGTCGGCGCGCCGCGCGACCAGCACGACGTCGTGCCGGTCGGCCGCGCAGAGGCGAGCCAGCTCGAGTCCGATTCCGCTCGATGCGCCTGTGATGAGAGCCGGCATAATGACTAAGATTATCAGTCCAGTGAGGTTTCCATGAGCAAGCGCCTCGCGCTGGCGTTCGTCCTTGCGGCGTCGTCGTCGCTCGTCGCGCAGCAGACGTTCGTCCGCGATCCGAAGATTGCGATCGATCGGGACTACACCGCGAAGATCAAAGAGTACACGACCGAGCCGTTCTTCACCTCGCCGCTCGTGGACTACCTGCCGGCCTCGAAGACCGTTCCGACGCCGAAGGCGGTGCTCGGCGACATCGCCGGCGCGCCCGGCAAGCTGCCGTACGCCGAAGAGGTCTATCAGTACATGCGCATGCTGGAGAAAGCGGCGCCGCAGCGCGTGAAGGTGTACTCGATCGGCAAGACCGAAGAAGGGCGCGAGATGATCGCCGTCGCGATCGCGTCGGACGCGATCATGGCGAAGCTGCAGGACAACAGCGCCCGGCTCGCGAAGCTCGCCGACCCGCGCACGATCAACATGGACGATGCGGCGGCGGAGAAGCTGCTCGACGGCACGGTGCCGGTCTACTACATCACCGGCACGATCCACTCGCCGGAGACCGGATCGCCCACGGCGCTGATGGAGCTCGCCTACCGGCTGGTCGTCGACGACCACCAGTACATCAAGTCGATCCGCGACAACCTGATCACG